>Ga0209210_1003452_pt1 | contig 10713 bp, 9 predicted proteins | sample RifGroA1_FD_183991 | JGI IMG/M metagenome (GOLD analysis project Ga0209210, IMG submission 183991) | Contaminated groundwater microbial communities from Rifle, Colorado, USA - Rifle Groundwater A1 (SPAdes) (version 2) | ecosystem: Environmental > Aquatic > Deep subsurface > Groundwater >...
AAAGAGATATTCCGCGAGATTGAACCTTAATCCAATCTGCATTAGCGGAATAACTACATTGTATTAAAAATTATTAGAAATAGCAATTTATGATATTATAAAAAATATAAACTACAATGTCGCCGTCTAAAATATTATTTTTTCTTTGCATTTTTTTCGTTGTCGGAATATTTTTAGAATCAATAATAAAAATCCCGCAGGTTTTGTTGTGGGCTTTTTTATTGATAGGGGTTTTAACTATTGTTTTATCTGCGTTCGGAAAAAAGAATAAGTTTACCATAATTGGTTTCTGCTTTCTTTTTTTGGTTTTAGGTATTTTGCGCATGCAGATTTCCGAATTTAATATTGCAAATGATAAATTGAGCAAGTTTAATGGTGCGGGAACATTAACTCTGCAAGGAGAAATCTCCGGCGAACCTGACGTCAGGGATAATTTTCAAAAATTAAAAATAAAAATTGCAGATAGCATAATTTTGGCAACAACGGGCAGATACCCGGAATATAATTATTTAGATAAAGTAAAAATTACGGGAAAATTAGAAGCGCCAGCTGAATATGATGACTTTAACTATAAAAATTATTTAATGAAAGACGGTATTTATTCTGTGATAAATTTTCCGAAAATAGAAAAGCTGGATAGAGGACGGGCCTCTATCCAAGCTTCAATTTATTCGGGGATTTTATGGATAAAACAGAAAATAAGAGAAAGTATACGCAAAAATTTTTCACCTCCGCAGAGTTCAATTTTAGAGGGGACAATTTTAGGGGATAACGGAGTTATGTCTCAAGATTTGAAAAATAAATTGAACATTACAGGGCTTCGCCATATTATAGCGGTTTCTGGCACGCATGTTGTAATTTTAAGTTCAATTATAATGTCTTTGTTATTAGCTTTTGGATTTTGGCGAGGCCAGGCCTTTTATTTAGCGGTAATTTTTATATGCCTTTACATTATTTTAACAGGACTGCCGGCTTCTGGAATTAGAGCTGGCATCATGGGTGGAATTTATCTATTGGCCCAAAAATTAGGAAAACAGTCGGCGATTTCAAGAATAATTATTTTGGCATGCAGCCTGATGCTTTTATTCAATCCCTTGCTTTTATTTTACGATGTCGGTTTCCAGCTTTCTTTTTTAGCTGTATTCGGAATAATTTATTTTGAGCCGCTTATCAGAAATTTCTTTAAATTTTTAATTAAAAAGTTTTCTGGGTTAAATATAAAAGAAAAGCACGAAAATTCATTAAGTTTAATATCTGTTACCCTTGCAGCTCAAATTTTTACACTGCCTATTATAGTTTTTAATTTTGGCAACATATCATGGGTTTCTCCAATTGCAAATATTTTAGTTCTGCCAATTATTTATTATTTAATGCTCTTTGGATTTTTAGCTTCTTTAGCCGGAATTTTTTCAAATATCTTAGGCTGGCTTTTATCAATCCCTTGCTATATTTTATTAAATTATTTTATATGGGTGATTGATTTTTTCTCAAAGCCCTGGATGTACCAGGCTGTTAAAAATGTTTCTTGGATTTGGCTGGTAAATTCTTACTTGATTATTAGTTTTATTACTTCATTTCTTAATAAAAAATACAGCCAAAGATTTTAGATGTCATTTCGCAAAAAAAATAACCGCAAGATTGAGTACTCGCGGCTTTTGTTTTTTTGCCTTTTTGCTATGCCGCGCGGTCTGGAATATTTATTTCTGGAATTTCTGTTTCTTTATTTTCGATTGTCTTTTTTGAGTAAATTTCTGGCCGGCGATAGCGGTCTATTAGAATAAGAGCAACCATTAAAAGCAGAGCTATAATTCCGATAATCGGCGCCCAAAAAGATTCTGTTTTCATTATTTCAGGGATTCCAGAAAACATAGGTTTTCTCCCTTATGTTAAAGTGCAGAAATTAATGGTTTAATATTATCAGATTGTTAAAATTTTTCAAGATTTAATGTATAATGAAACAATATGGATAGTGATAAAAATAGAAATCAAAAAGCATGGGTTGTTGCAGCTGACATGGGTTACGGCCACCAGAGGACGGCTTATCCTTTAAGGGGTATTGCTTTTAGCGATAAAATTATTAATGCCAACAGCTACGAGGGAATTCCTAAAAAGGATAGAAGTTTTTGGCGGCAAACCCGCTCTTTATACGAGTTTATTTCCAGATTTAAAAGAATACCATTATTGGGCGATTTCATATTTTCTTTTATGGATAAATTCCAAAGAATTCTCAGTTATTATCCAAAAAGAGATTTATCGCGCCCCAATTCCAGTTTAAAAAACGTTTTTCATCTTATAAAAGAGGGATGGGGCAAGGATTTGGTTGAAAGGCTCAAAAAAAACCCCCTGCCCGTAGTTGCAACTTTTTTTACCCCTGCTTTTATGGCAGAGGAATATAAATATCCAAATAAAATTTATTGCGTTGTGTGCGATGCGGATATAAATAGGTCTTGGGTTTCTTTAAATCCTAAAAAAAGCAAGATTAAATATTTTACCCCCTGCACTTGGGCGAGAGACAGGCTTAAACTTTACGGAGTAGCTCCTGAAAATATTTTTTTAACAGGATTTCCTCTGCCCAAAGAGAATATCGGCACTGAAAATTTGGAAGTTTTAAAAGAAGACTTAAGAAATCGTTTGGTAAACCTTGACCCTGAAAAAAGATATAGAAAAATGTACGAGCCGTTAATAAAAGGCGTTTTGGGAAAATTGCCGGATAAATCAGACCACCCCTTAACCATAATGTTTTCCATAGGCGGAGCTGGAGCCCAAAAGGAAATATGCATTAAAGCAATAAACAGTTTAAAAGAAAAAATAAAAAATAACCAACTGAGATTTATTATTTCTTTAGGCGTCAGAGGAGAGCTGGAAAAATATTTTTTAGAAAACATTAAAGGATTAAAATTAGACGGATGGGTCCATGTGCTTTCCGCTAAGACTATCAATAAGTATTTTCAAACATTTAATGAAACATTGAGTCAAACGGATGTTTTATGGACAAAGCCGTCTGAATTATCCTTTTATGCGGGACTGGGTATTCCTATAATTATAGCTCCCACCATCGGCTCGCAGGAGGATTTTAATAAAAAATGGCTTTTGCATATTGGCGCCGGGATTTCGCAGGAAAACCCTAAATATACAGACCAATGGTTTTTTGATTGGCTAAATGCTGGTGATTTTGCCGAATTGGCCATGGAGGGATTTATTGAGATAGAGAAACTTGGAACTTATAATATTGAGCGAATTATTGCAAATGAATAAGCTAATCAAAATATTTTTTCTGTCTTTGATAGTAATTTTTGCTTTATTTGCCGTTGTTTTTTCTTATTTTTTTGTTGGTTCGGCTCCTTCAGCAGAAAATATAGTTTGGGGCGTTGATTTTTCCCAAATGCAGGCTGAGGCCTTAAAACTTGATTGGAAAGAAACTTATTTAGCGCTACTTGACGACCTTGGGGTAAAGAATATAAAATTACATATTCAGTGGGACTGGATAGAAGGTAAAAAGGGCAGTTATTTCTTTGATGACGTTGATTGGCAGATAAACCAAGCCGAAAAAAGAAATGCAAAAATTATTTATGTAGTCGGCATGAAAACAGGCCGGTGGCCAGAGTGCCATATTCCTAGCTGGGCAGAAAACCTCTCAAAAGAGCAGCAGCAAGACGAGATTTTAAAATATCTAAAAGAAATTATTTTAAGATACAAAGACAATAATACCATTGCTTTTTGGCAGGTTGAAAACGAGCCTTTGTTTGATTTTGGCATTTGCCCGTGGTACGACGAAAATTTTTTAAGAAAAGAGGTCCAGTTTGTAAAATCATTAGACCCTTCGAGGCCCGTTATTATTTCAGATTCGGGCGAGCAGTCAATGTGGTTTAAGGCAGCTAAAATTGGAGACATTGTCGGAATCACAATGTACAGAAAAGTTTGGGCCCGCGTGGCAGACGGATTGGGATTTAATTTCGATTCTTTTTTAAAGCCAGTTACTTATTGGAGAAAAGCAGAGCTAATAAAAAAAATATTCGGCAAGGATGTAATAGGCATTGAGTTGCAGGCAGAGCCATGGACTTCAAAACCTTTTTATAATGTTTTACTGCCAGAACAGGAAAAAACAATGAATTCAGATTTATTTAAAAAAAATGTTGAATATGCAAAAGAAAGCGGGCTCAGCAAGTTTTATTTTTGGGGAGCCGAATGGTGGTATTGGTTAAAAACCACTCAAGATAAACCAGAAATTTGGAATGAAGCTAAAAATCTGTTTTAATTTATGTTGTCGATTATAATTCCATCTTTAAATGAAGAAAAATATCTACCCTTGCTTTTAAAATCAATTAAAAAGCAAAGATTTTTTGATTACGAAATAATTTTAGCTGACGCGGGCTCAAAAGATAAAACTTTAGACGTCGCAAAAGAATATAACTGCAAAATTGTTAAAGGCGGATTGCCGGCAAAAGGAAGAAATGAGGGCGCAAAAGTTGCAAAAGGCGATTTATTGTTTTTCTGCGATGCAGATGTTATCTTGCCGGATGATTTTTTTAAAAGAGCTGTGAAGGAATTTAAAGCAAGACAGCTTGATCTTGCCAGTTTCTGCCTTGTCCCAATTCCTGAAAATAGAGTTTCCTCCTTTTTTCTGAATATCTTTTATAACCAGCCCATTATTTTATTAGAAAACGCCTTGCCTCATGCGGCTACTGGTATTTTGATTAAAAAAGATATATTTGAAAAATTAGGCGGTTTTGACGAAGATGTAAAATTAGCCGAGGACCATTATTTAGCCAGGCGCGCCCAGAGAGTATTTAAAGCTAACTGCGGAATTATAAAATCTACAGAAATTTTTGTTTCTGACAGGAGATTCAGGACAGATGGATGGATTAAAATAGGCATAAAATATTTATTGTGCGAATTGCACCTGCTCTTTTTAGGTCCTGTCAAATCTGATATATTTAATTATAAATTTAACCATTATGACAATAATAAGAAGTGAAAATTATGTATAACTTGCCAGAATTTAACCCTAAAATTAAACAAAAAATTTTTAATATAGCAAAAGACAGAGGCATATGGCTCGGCGTTTTATTGCTCGTTGCTTTTGTGGCTCTTGGGTTTTCAAGCGGAGCATTCTCTTTAGATTATATTTCAAACCAGATTAAGTCGTTAGCCCAAAAAATAGAGGCGCCGGCTATAAACAAAACAGCAGAGAACATCTATAAATCGGATATCTCTTACGAGCAGGCAATAATAAATGCGGTTAAATCCGCTTCGCCATCTGTTGTCAGTATTATAATTTCAAAAAACCTTCCCGTGTATGAACAGCAATGGATAAATCCCTTCGGCCAAGACAGCCCGTTTGATTTGCAGATTCCACAATATGTGCAGAAAGGAACTAAATTGCAGGAAATCGGCGCAGGGTCAGGTTTTATAGTTTCAGCTGACGGATTAGTTTTAACGAATAAGCACGTTGTGTCAGACAACAAAGCCGAGTACACTGTTTTTACAAATGACGGACAAAAATATTCAGCTAAAGTTTCAGCTTTAGACCCTGTGCAGGATTTAGCTGTTATAAAAATTGAATCGGGTCAAACGTTCCAGCCTGTAAAGCTTGGCGATTCTTCACAAATTCAAATTGGACAAACTGCGATTGCTATTGGAAACGCTTTAGGCCAGTTTACAAATACAGTTTCAGTTGGAGTTGTTTCCGGCCTTCAAAGGACAATTTCAGCTTCAGACCAAACAGGGTCTTTTTCAGAAACTTTAGAGGGAATTATCCAAACAGACGCGGCGATTAATTCAGGAAATTCAGGAGGCCCGCTTTTAAATTTAAAAGGGGAAGTTATAGGAATAAATACTGCTATGGCCCAAGGCGCCCAGAATATTGGCTTTGCCATACCAATTAATACTGCCAAAAAAGCCATTGACCAGGTTATAAAAACTAATAAAATAGTTTATCCATTTTTGGGAGTAAGATATGTTTTAGTTTCAGAACAAGTCAAAGAAAAGTATAATTTGCCATTAGATTATGGGGCTTTAGTGTTAAAGGGGAGCAACGGCGAGCCAGCTGTCACTTCAGATTCTGCAGCTGAAAAGGCAGGCATTAAAGAAAAAGATGTTATATTAGAGCTTAACGGAGAAAAAATAACCGCAGACAACAAATTATCAGCAATAATTATGAAGTATAATACTGGAGACAAGGTGGTATTAAAAATTTTAAGAGGCGGCGAGGAAATGAATATTGATGTGACGTTAGGCGAGAGGAGTTCGTAGCTGTTGACACTATTTTTAATTTTGCTAACATTAAAAACGTATGGAAAAACAAACTTACCTTAGATTGAATAATTTCTTCTTCTTTTTTAGCTTCTTCGCAAAAGAGGTTGGTTTTGATAAATTAAAAATAGAAAAATAAAAAGTAAAAATTAGTTAATCAAAACTAGCCTCTCTCGTCGAGAGGCTTTTGTTTTTGCTCTTTTACAAGGAGGATATCCGTGATTATCACAATGAGAAAGCAGGCGAATATATTAATGGTTGAGCATGTTGCGACAACCTTCCAAAGAGCTGGTTATGATGTTCTTATAAGAAATGGTGAGGGAAAAACCATGATAGCTGTTCTTGGCCAGGGCTATGTTGCCCCTTTTACATTAGATAGATTAGCTGGAGTAGAAAAAATAGATAGAAATAATGATTTATTTAATTCGACCAATGGAGAAGGTTTCACAGAGGCATATGAATTTTTTGCAAAGTATGAGTCGCGTAAAGCGGGTTATTTGGTCAGTTCCATTTTAATGTTGACTATTTATAATTATCTGATATAATATGAGTGGTACCTTTTTCAGACCTATTTTTTTAATGGAGGACAATAGATGAAAACCTATACAACAGGGCAAGTGGCTAAGATTTGCGGGTTAACACCTCGCAAAGTGGCGAATTTGTTTGATAATGGCAAAATTAATGGGCATCTTAAAGAAAGCAAATTCCAGCGCCGCAGCCATCGCCGGATTCCGGTGAAGGACTTGATTGAGTTTATGCTAAAGCATGATATTTCTTTTGAGAAGCTTGAAGACGACCCTGTAGCTCAAAAGGTGATTCTGTGCCACAAGTCAGCAGAGTTAAAAGAGTTAATCGCCAGGGCCAAAAAATTCGGCGACCTCTTTTTGAAAATCAAACAATCTTCTGATGAAATTATAGAAATCATTGGGGTATTAGGATCTTTAGAAGATGTTCGCGGCATTGCCAGAAATAATTCCTGGGCAAAAGTTTTCAGAAAAATGGCTGATGTCATAGAGCAGCACACAAGAGTGTGCATAGCCAACTTCAAAAAGTAGGCAAAATAGGCATTATGGGCGTTCCGATTTTATCGCGAACGCCTCTTTTTTTTGCAAATTTACCCCTTGATTTTTTCTTAATTTTAAACTAAAATGAAAACACAAAACTATGAATGGAGCTAATTTCACAAATAAAGCCCAGGATGCAATAATGCAGGCCCAGCAGTTGGCTCAGGAAAAAGGACAGCAGCAAATTGATGCTTTGCATCTTTTATTTTCTTTGCTGTCTGCGGAGGGCAGCATTATTATAACTATTTTGCAAAAATTAGGAGTTGATGTTGATTCTTTAAAGAAAAAAACTGAAGCGCAGATAACAAAAATTCCAACAATTTTAACGCCAACTGCATTTGGTCAGTTTTATCTTACACAGGATATGGCGAAAGTTTTAGACCGGGCCCGCCAGGAGGCAGTGAAAATGAATGATGAGTTTATTTCAGTTGAGCATTTGTTTTTAGCGCTTTTAGATACAAAATCAGCTGCAAAAGAAGTTTTAGAAAAGATTGCATTTCTGACTCCGGGAGCTGATGAGGGCAGTTTAAAAACTTCGAAATTAGATTATGAAGCAGTTATAAAAATTTTATCTCAAATAAGAGGTGGGCAGAGAATTACCGACCCGGAGCCTGAATCAAAATATCAGGTGGTAGAAAAATACACCAGAAATTTAACGAATTTAGCTGCAGCAGGGAAAATTGACCCGATAATCGGCAGGGACAACGAAATAAGAAGATTAATGCAGATAATTTCCCGCAGGACAAAAAATAATCCCGTGCTAATCGGCGAGGCAGGAGTTGGCAAGACAGCAATTGTTGAAGGGTTTGCCAGAAGGATTGCCAGAGGGAATATGCCAGACTTTTTAAAAAACAAAGAGGTGATTGCCTTGGATTTAGGGGCAATAATTGCAGGAACCAAATACAGGGGCGAGTTTGAAACAAGAATTAAAGCACTGTTAAAAGAATTAAACAGGGCTGCAGGCAGATATGTTTTGTTTATTGATGAGCTGCATACTTTAGTTGGAGCCGGGGCGGCCGAGGGAGCGATTGACGCTTCAAATTTATTAAAGCCTGCTTTAGCGCGCGGAGAATTAAGGGCAATTGGAGCCACAACTTTAAAAGAATACCAAAAATATATTGAAAAAGACCCGGCTTTGGAAAGAAGATTCCAGCCGATTTATGTGCAAGAGCCGTCAGTTGACGACGCTACAGCGATATTAAGAGGCATTAAAGAAAAATACGAGGTCCATCATGGAGTAAAAATTAAAGATTCTGCGATTAAAGCAGCTGTTGAGCTGGCTAACCGCTATATTTCTGACAGATTTTTGCCCGATAAAGCAGTTGACTTAATGGACGAGGCAGCCTCTGCTTTGAGATTGGAAATTGAATCTGAGCCGCAGGAATTAGAAAAATACAACCAAGAGCTTACAAAACTGGAAATTGAAAAACAGGCTTTAAAAAAAGAAAAAGGCTCAGAAAGGCGGTTGAAAGCAATTGCCAGAGAATTAGCTGACTTAAAAGAAAAAACAAAGGGATTAAGAGCTAAATGGTCAGCGGAAAAAGAACTGATTAATAAAATAAAAGACATCAGGGAAAAATTAGACAACCTTTCTTACCAGACAGAAATTGCCCAAAGAGAGGCGGATTTAGAAAAGGTAGCTGAAATAAAATACGGAAAAATACCCGAATTATTAAAAGAGCAGAAAGCAATAGAGCAGAAATTAATAAAACTGCAGAAAGAGCACCATTTTCTTAAAGAAGAAGTGACAGAAGAAGATGTTGCCCGCGTTGTTTCCATGTGGACCGGGATTCCGGTAATGCGTTTGATTACAGAAGAAGCAAAGAAATTAGAAACAATGGAGGCAACTTTAAACAGGCGAGTCATCGGCCAACAAGAAGCGATTTCAGCAACATCCAGGGCGATACGCAGAGCAAGGGCAGGCATTTCAGAAGAAAACAAGCCTTTAGGGTCTTTTCTGTTTTTGGGTCCGACCGGCGTTGGCAAAACAGAAACAGCCAGGGCTTTGGCAGAATTCTTATTTGATGATGAAAAAGCGATGATACGGCTGGATATGTCAGAATATATGGAGCGTCATACGGTTTCCAAAATTATCGGCTCTCCGCCTGGATACGTTGGTTATGAGGAAGCCGGCCAATTGACAGAGAAAGTCAGAAGAAGGCCGTATTCTGTAATATTGCTTGATGAGATTGAAAAAGCCCATCCTGAAGTTTTTAACATCCTGCTGCAGATTTTTGAGGATGGCAGATTAACTGATTCTAAAGGCAGAATGGTTTCTTTTAAAAACACGATTATAATAATGACTTCTAATTTGGGTTCTGATTATATAAGCAAAATGTCTTCAATTGGTTTTAATACAAGAGAAGAAATAGCTGAAAGAGAATCAATGAAAGAAAAAATAATGGATTCATTGAAAGAAACATTTAGGCCGGAATTTTTAAACAGGATTGATGAAGTTGTGATTTTCAATTATTTAGCCAAAACAGAAATAAAAAATATTGTTGATTTAGAATTGTTAAAAGTTGAAAAGCGCCTGGCCGCAAAAGAGATAAAAATTAAGATTTCTGAAAAAGCCAAAGACCTTTTAGTAAAAGAAGGATTTGACCCAAATTTGGGAGCCAGGCCGTTAAAAAGAGTTATCCAGCGTTTAATTTTAGATCCGTTATCTATTAAAATAGTTACAAATGAAATTTCAGAAGGCAGCAGTATTTTAATTGATGAAAGCGCAGGCAAGATAGTTTTTGAAACTCCTAAGATTTTAATCCGGCCAAAGGAATTTTCAAAATTAGCCAAATCAAAAAAGTAATATTTTTTTAATTATGATATAATTAGAGGGCGTGTTTTAAAGAATACACTTTGATTTTTGTTTTGTTTATTGTTAAATTTATGGAAGAGAAATTTCTAAAACTAACCAACGCCGTCTATGGAATATTGGCATATTTTCCAGAGGCAGATCCGTTAAAAAGCAGGGCTAAAGACAAGGCATTGGTCATAATGGACAACTTATCTTTAGTTTTTGGCACTTCTGGCTGGGTTTCGTTAAAAACCTGCCTGCCGGCAGGCAGGGAGAAGGTTCAAAGCCAGCTTTTAGATGATATTGATATGCTTTTAAATTATTTAAAACTTGGAAAATTACAGGGTTGGTTGAGTCCCATCAATTATCTTATAATTTCTAATGAATATGAAAAAATAAGGAAAAAAATAGCATTATCTCCAGACTTTATAAAAAGGATTACTAAGATAGAAGTTCCCATTGCCTTGCAAGAACACACGCAAATAGCCCCAGAGAAACCCCCTGAATCTTTTGCCCCGATTTTCTCTGACCGTCAGAAAAAGATACTGGATTTTTTACAAGAGCACAAAAAAGCCCAAGTTATGGATTTGCAAACAATTCTGC
>Ga0209210_1003461_pt1 | contig 10698 bp, 25 predicted proteins | sample RifGroA1_FD_183991 | JGI IMG/M metagenome (GOLD analysis project Ga0209210, IMG submission 183991) | Contaminated groundwater microbial communities from Rifle, Colorado, USA - Rifle Groundwater A1 (SPAdes) (version 2) | ecosystem: Environmental > Aquatic > Deep subsurface > Groundwater >...
TGCTCACGATACCTAAATCCATCAGCTCCTATACCATCCCAAAGATTCTCACGACCCATTACAAGCGTGGGATAGACATACTTTACGAGGCACGGATCTTGCATTAAACGTCGCGGAACCACAGAAGCAATGTTTACTTTATCTTTTCCTGATCGCCGATGCCAAATCTGGTAAAAATACCGCTTCTGACTTCTTCCTTCAATTGCCGCTCTTACTTCATGTAAGAATGGTTTTTGATAGTCACGGGCTGTAAAATTGTAAGGAATATCAACATTGATCTCAATCATTTTTAACGTGGATAGTCACTTCATGTTCTTCTTGTGAACCTTTTGGATATTTACTTTTGAGTTTATACGCCATGTCTATCGCATCCTTCCGGCTTCTGTTATCCGGAATGGCAAAATAGGCCCGAACCCATTGAGGATTGCGTTGAACTCTTAAAAGTTTACAGCCAGCGACTTGATCCAAAATTTGCTTTATCGTTTCATCTGTCACCGCATTAGGAAAAGTATAGTGGTCTATCGTCATTGAAGAAAGAAGCTCATTGTGCTTCTTAGAGAGAAGATCGTCTGGCAAATTTTTCTCCATCAATTGTTCCCATGAAAGAGTCTGTTTAACCTTCTGTGGAGTTTTCGCGTATGACTTTGTATAACCAGCTTTTATCATCAATCTACCGAGAGGAGATTTTCCACCATCTTCAGACAGCAACTTTATCAGAAGGCGTTGGCGAAGCAAATCTTGAGGCTTATCCTTTCGAACTTTACCGTTCTTATTCATAAAGAGTTTGGTTTATATAAGCATAATGATAAAGCTACTTTTTGGCAACTTTTTCCTTTGGCTCTTCCCTCTTTGGTGTCCTGGTATAAGTAATTTCATCGTTCGCTAAATTATAGCTGATACTCTTAGTCCACTCTTTACTAGGCTCTGTATCTATCCCAAGACGCTTATATGCACCGCCAAGAATGACGTTTTTATAAATCTGCATACCATCAAGCGCAGCGTTTGAAGCGGTAATACCAATATGGAGGCTCTGCAATTTATCATGCTCTTCCTTTGAAAATGAGTATTTTTTAACAATAGGTTGTGGTTCCAAGAATAGTTCCTCCTCTCTTTAGATTCCCCTAAGCTGAACAAAATATGTTTTGTTAGTAATTGGATAAGCCCTTCGTATATATCCTTTCTTAACAAGAACATTGATAGATTTTATAGCGGTAAAATCTTTAATTCCTTCTCTGGTCATTTTTGTAATAATTTCCTTTAGTGGAATAGGTGTCTTTTTTCGGTGAACCCAACTGTCAACAACTTTCATTATCTCTGTCTGTAATTTATTTAACTCATTGATACTTACATAGACAGTGTGAGACATAGAGGATACTTCGCTAAGTATAACATACTAATCAAGCAAGCGTTTTAAGAGGATGAAATATATGGCTTACTTCTTTTTAGAGAATCGTAGGTCAATACAGGGACTTGTTTTTGAAGCTAACTATTAAAAATGGCTATACAGCCTTCTAAATCCCAAAACTTGCTCGCGTTGATCTCACACAAACTCTTGTCCTCGGGCATTAGGGCATCTGTAAATCCTTTGACTAAATTATCCAAGTCCGGCTTTTGTTTATGATATTGTTTATTCATTTTCGCTTTCTTTTTCTTGCTCCACGACTCCGGCATAGGAAGACGGAAAAGAATATCCAACGTATCACCAATTTTATATCGCTTTTGTTTGGCAAGTAAATTCAACCTATCCTTATACGCCCAATACTCCGCGACCGACTTCCTCCCGGCCCAAGCATCGGACCGTACCATGCGGGGCTTTGCTACTGGTGTGATATTAAATAAAATCATAATCTTCTCATCCTCAGCCTCTCCAAAACCCACAAAAGAGGCCGAAGTCAAAAGACTATTCTACTTTAATCTCTTTCACTACTTCCGGTTCTTCTAAAACCTTCGCGGCAATAACCTTTTCAATCGTTTCATTCATCATGTCTACCATGTCACGAAGAAACTGAAACTCTCCAATATCTGTAATAACGATCGGATCATCAGCCTCATTTTTCATAATACTAAATGATACAACCCAACTCTTACCGTATGTCGTTTCTACCTTTTGCGTATTCATTTTTACCAGTAGAGCAAACAATGGAATTGCTACTGGACGTGCATGGGTATATTTACCCGCTTCCTTCCCGAAATTCCAAAGATTTTGTAGCTTTGTACCAGTGAAATACATGATAAATGGCCGTTGATCTCCTTCATTGATGATTACACCAGAAAGAATTTGATTAAATACATCTTTTTGTCCACTCATTCCTTCCGCACGAAATCCCCGACTGATTGTTAAGATATGTACCACGACTTCCTTAAATTGCTGTTGTGAAGGTTTGTAAAAGAAATAGCCATCGGTCGGTTCTGTACCATCGGCCAGCGTATTTGTTGTACTCTTACCTGTAGCATGTATCTTAAGCTGCGGAAGATCGCTCCCAAGATTCTCCGAACCAACACGCGCATTATCGTTATAGAGCTTCACAAGTTCTGGATTATTAGCAATCGTCGCTAATTCATTCTTCACCTGTTCCATAACGACTTTTTCCTTAAAGTCCTCGTCAAGTATGTCTTTTTTTAATTTATCTGCTTCTTCTCTCGCTTTGTCTATCCCTGCCATAATTTTCTCACCCCCTTTCAATAAACTATCTCCACTCTACACAAATCTCCACATCCTATTGCTAGCTTCGTAGCCACAGAGAGGTCGGCGATCCGGCTATATCGCCCAAATCCTCCGGTGTCCGTAACTGTCGCTACGACGCTAGCTCCCGTCTTACTGTTCCGGATGGTCACGTTCTTGTTGAGAAGTTTGTACTTCCGGACAGTAGAAGGGATCATAGCAAGCGTCAACCGGCGATCATCCAGCCGTTGACCATTCGCCATAGTGAGGGTTTTACTGCATCCCAGGCATCCGGTTTCGGAGTAATAGCTTGCAGTTCCAGTCCAAGTGATTGCCTTAATTTCCTGAGGATAAAGTAAATAACAAAGCAGTATCAGTATCAGGTATCGTGGAGAAGTCTTCATACCCGTACTCTATCAAACAAGCGGTAGTTTTGTCAAGAACCTAATTATCCCGTTATAAAGAGCTTTTTTCTTCTGACAATTTTTGTCGTGCGGCAACCCCTAACTTAGAGAGTCGCTTAAAATAGTCCGGGCCGTATCGTTTCATCTTCGCTTTTGCCCCGCGCTTACCGATTGCAGAGTAATGCTCACTCCCATACTTTTGTTTTGTGGTCATTCCGCCCTTCCGCGATATGGTCTTATGATCCATAGCCATAAACAATCATTAACGAAACGGAAAAATGTCTCTAATAACCCGTAGGAGCGTTTATTTTGCCCTTTCAAGATCATCTTCGGCAGATCCCGTCTCTTTTTATTATTATACTTCATTTCTTCAACGATGAGTTTCATACATTCTTATCTTCTTCTCCGCTATGCATTTTTCTAGCGGCAATATCTGACACCGCCTGGTAATATCCTTGGGCGTACATATCTCCCTTGGTATAATCGTATGCTCGCTGTCGTAATTCCGTCACTATTTTTTTTATGATCTCTCTCCTCCCCTCTTCTTCCCATAGGAGCTTATGGCGGACTATAAAGTCTTCTATCTTGTTGTAGAACTCTCCCATAGTTTCCTCATCAGGCCCATTGTCCCTAATTTTTTTCCATTGCTCTTCCCAATCATCTGCTCCTGTGGGTGGGGGGTTCATAATAGTTTCATTGCTATTGCTGTTACAACATTTGTGGTGACAGCATTTCCCATCATCTTGTACCTCTGTGTATCGCTTATCAGTTCCCCGTCTGCTCCGTATTGAGTCCAGTTGTCGGGGAAGCCTTGTAGGCGTTCACATTCCACACAAGTTAAACGTCTAATCTGGTAGTTGCCTTCAGCAACGTACTGATTTCCGTGTTGATTTTTGGTGTAATGGACTGTAACCGCACCAGCAGTTTCGTTTTTTGGTGTCTTAGTCTGTGTGTTAATATCATCATTTTTTTGGCTGTCTGTTGTGATAGGAAATACTTCTGGTCTACGTGTTCCTCTAAGATGTCCGGTAATGAAGATGCGCTTCCTGTTCTGTGGAACCCCGAAATCCTTTGAGTTAAGTACTTGCCATTGGAGGTCATACCCCAACTCATCAAGCGTGGCGAAGATGGTTTTAATAGTTCTTCCCTCGTCATGAGACAACAGTCCTTTGACGTTTTCCAGTAAACACAGTCGTGGTTGTTTCGCTTTGAGAATCCGAGCGATGTCAAAGAAAAGAGTTCCTCTGGTGTCGTCAAATCCCCGTCTTTTTCCAGCAATAGAGAAACTTTGGCAAGGAAATCCGCCACAGAGGAGGTCATGGTCGGGAATAGACTCTGCTGGGACTGTTCGGATGTCGGACTGGTCGCACTCTCCGAAATGTTTTCTATAGACGGAGTTTGCGTACTTGTCCCATTCGTTTGAGTAAACACAGTATATCTGTTTCCTGTTCCCTTCATCGCTGATAACGCCCCTATTATCTGATTTGGTGTTCTTAACAGTTTTTGATTGAAATACTTTTTCAATCCCATAATGAAATCCTCCTACACCAGCAAATAAGTCTATAAATTTCATTCATGCTCCCTTCTTCATACGGTAGGCTCCTCAACAATTGTTTCAACAGGCTTTGCGTTTTCTTCAAAGAGTGGTGAACCTTCTACGACATCAAACTGGCGCTTTTCTAGGTACCCATGGCAATGAGGACACCTGTCGGGGTCTAGCATCTCTATGCTGATAAACGTCCGTCCTGATGTATAGCCAATAACTCTCGCTAGATTACCTTTCCAATAAAAAATATCGTTGGTTTTAACCTTCTTCATACGGTGGGCTCCTCAACCTTCAATAGGCATTTTTCGGGAATACCTGCTTGTTTCATGGCTTCAAAAATATCAGGAATAATGTCGTATGCGTGTGAGAATATCACTCCACATGGACATACGTAATAAGTGGCCTTCTTCATCCAGTTACTTCCAACTTGGTTGGTTCCTCCACGAATCCAGTTATGACTATCACCGTACCCTTTACCGCTTATATCACTCATACTTACTCCTTTGTGTGATGCTCACGCTCTACAAGTCTTTTCTTTAAACACTTTTGACAAATAAGATAAATTCTATCTCGGGTAAACAATTTAACGGAATTTAAACTAAGATCAACTGATGGTTCATAATAGAATGGAACATATAAATGCTTACACTCCTTCACTCACTTGGCTTGGGGTTTCATTCTAGTTCCTCCAACAGCTTCTTCTCCCAGCGATCCAGTTCCACTTGCGCATCGGTGTAGGAGGAAATGGGCTTGGTGGATTTGATTTTACTTTTTATTTCTTCCATGATTAAAGGCATATATCCATCTAAAAGTTGAGGAAGGAAGAGATTTTCTTCGCTTTCATACTCAAAAGCGATTTCGGTGATAAGAGATCGCAAGGTCATTGAGAGTGTCATAGATATATTTTTAATAGTATCGCCGTTATCATCCCGACTACTATACCAAGTCCCAGTCCCATGCTTACCCAATCATCATGCGTGTACCAGGGATGTTTAGTGGCATCGTATTTGGAATAGTATACTTTCATATTGTATCTGCTACCTTAAAATATCCCAGTGTATATTGTCCTCTTCCCCACTTGTCCATAAAACTTCTAAACCGTTCGGCCCTGTTCCAATCATCTATCTTTGCTTCTATCCATCCAAAAATATCCTGTCCTATGTCATTTTTCTTTTTATACCAATAGCGGATAATAAATTTCTTTCCCTTATATCCTTTGTCCGGAACCCCTACATAGAGTCCCTTTAACTCCGGATCTATTTTGTATCCGGGAACTAAAATTTTAGGAGTATAAAGAAGTGGTACATCCTTTTTTCTTTTCATATATTTCTCCTTATGTAAAACACCATAGCCCTCCACTCTTTTGTTTGGTAATTCACGTCATACTTTACATTGAGAATAGAAAGTTTAGTCGCGCCGGTTATAAAAGAAGAAACACGCTTTTTGAGGTTCTCTTTGTCTTTATCAATGAAGCTCTTGAGATTCATACGGAGAGTATATCAAACAAGCGGTAGTTTTGTCAAGAAGAAAGAAATGATAATACCCAAAAAGAGATTCACCCCCCCTACCCCCCCTCCTTAAAAAAACGGCGGGTAGTAGAGACGAATCCCTAGACTTCTCTTCCATTCAGCTCGTACTATTGATTTACGATACTGCTTTTGACTTAGCCGAGAAGCAGGCATCACCTGTCACTGTTACTTTTTTAACGTCGCTTCAGCGCTTACCCCTACGACTTATGCTTTTGTCTTCAATCTATACACCAACTTCGGATCTTCTACTAATGTATAGCCTTCCAGCTCCAGAAACTCCAACAGAACCTTCTTTAATTTATCAGCCCGGGGAATATCCCTATTCACGGTCGCATCCCGAAGGTTGTCCAGCGCTTCCTCTACATCCTTGACGACTTTAGTAGTAAGGTTCATATACTATTGGGTATGACAAAAAATAAAACGTAGACTATGGCAGAGATCCCGCCGGTAATCCACGTTATATCAAATAGAAATTCTTTGAAGGTTGGTTCTCTCATAGTTATCACATTACTTCTATTCTTCTAATTTGATTTTTTGATTGCATTGATCTCGTAGCCCACCGACAATTTGATGGTTCATAATTGCCAAACGGATTTATTCTATCAATAGAAGTATTTTTTTCTCCGTATATCTTTACATGATTGAGGTAAGATAAATACATATCGTTTTTGAAAATAATAAAATTTTTCCACATATTACAAACTTTTATGCCCTTTGCTCCATACCTATAATAATTTACACAATATAATTTTTCACATCTTTGCCTCATTCCTCTCCAAATTTCATAGAATCTAAGTTTTAATTTATCTCCATTCCTAAAAGTAAATCCATGTATAATTTTATGTGTCTTATGTTTAATCCCTTTTTTTGACTTTCGTTGAGTTTCTTTCTGTAAGCAACCACAGCTTTTAACTCCTCTACCAACATTACAAACTGATACTATTTTTTCTTTTCCACAAACACATTGAAAAATCCAATATCTTCGTTTATGACCAGTCTTATCTCTTATTGTATGAGAATATCTGATAGCAGTAAGTCTACCAAACTTTCTTCCGGTTAAATTAAACGGTTTCATTTCAACAAAAAACCTCTGTAGAGAATACAGGTACAGATTTTGCGGTCAGAAACCTGTACCCTCCACAGAGGTCGCAAAATCATGTTTGTACAAAGATAGTCTAAACCTTTTTATTCCCCTTTGTCAAGTGCGGAGATGGGACGAGTTGAACGTCCGGTATTTTGTTAATGGGCAAACTAACAAAATCTCCTCTCCCAGCATCTCCATATAGAAAATCTATCATTTGACTATTTGCCTCTGCAAGACGCCGGACTTCTGATCGCTTCCCCTCGTGATGCGCGTCATCATGCTTTCCGTTGATAAACTTTTCAATTGCCATACGTTATGATATACCATAAAGTATGCTACCTCTTCTGTCCATTGGTTTAAAAGTCTCCTCATCCGAGCACCAAAAAACGGAGAGGTAGTTTATTTTTCTTAAAATTCTTTTATACCGGCGATATGCCTTTCCACTTACCTTCGTAGCCGACTTCTTTTCTCCACTCATACACGACCTTATCAAGACCAGCGAGACCTAACGTAATAGCCCATTTGACTTCGTTTGGCAATGTCGTGCCGGCAAGGGTCGTACTGCCGTAATCTGCAAGTGCTGACAAAAAAGCAAACGTTCCATACCGAACAGCTACTTTGACACCTTCCAATACCCACTTTTTAATCGCTTCCATAATCTCACCCCCTATCTATAAGAATTGCTAAATTTTTAAATTTCTTTCCAGACCGAAGTATATCCTTCCAATGTGAAATAAAGTAATCTTTGGTTAAAAACTCATCCTTCCCCAGCGCCGGGTCCCATACTTTAATTTTGCCGTTAGACAATCCTAAAAAAACTACGTAGTGTCCATCTTCATAGAGATCACCGGCAGAATAGTCTACAATCACAGAAAAACCAAGTTTACGGACTGCATACAGGAATTTTAAGAATCTTTTTCCGTTAGGATGAGTAAGGCTTTCAGCCCAAAAACCCTTTTTCTTCGCGTATACGGCAAGAGCGCTTGGGTCAACACCATTTTCTTTTGTTGCACCAGTGCCTTTCGTTATCTTTTCTTCTGACAGTTTCAGACCGTACTTATCAAAGATATACCGGAGAGCGGCTGGGCCGCACGTATAGTTTGTATTCTGCTGTAATTGTTCTCCCACGTTTAGCTCTCTATTTTTTTAGGAACAAGTTTCCAGAACCATCCGACAAGACGAAGAAACAGATTTTGCATATGCACTTTTCCGGATGTAGCCTCTGCAAGCTCGTTGAGGATACGACCTTTCTCTTTAGACACAGTATCTACCTGCCCCTCAAGCTGAGCTATCCTGCCCTGCATCTGCCCCATCATCTTCTCGTTCGTCTTATCCTTCTCACCCGTCGCATCCAGACAGGCTGTAAGTAATTTGGCACTCTCATCACCAGATTGCTTATATCTTCCTGCTTGCTCTATCCGATTCTTTACCTCTTGATTAGCGCCAGAAAGATCACTTTGGAGCGATGTAACAGTCCCTTGGAGGCCACGGAGGGAGCGCACCACTGTATCGGTACTGGCATCGCCGGGCAGTGCTAATTGCTTTGCAATCTCATCTCGGGTTGTTGCTTTTCCAACCAATTCCTCAAATAACTCCTTTTCTATCTCCATTTTTGATTTCATCCATGACTCAATAAACGCAATCGGATTTTCCCATTGTTTAAGATCTTCCAGTGTTTTTGCAATGGCGTCTACTCCGGTTGGTTCTTTCTTTACAGCTAAATGACAGTGAGCGTACACCGTTCCAGAATTGCCTATCGTAGCCACTGTATCGCCTTCCTTAACTTGTTGTCCTTCAATAACGAGTATTTCATTACAATGAGCATAATGAACCCACCGTATACCCCACGGGCCTTCAATTTTAATATGGAGATGCTTTCCGAAAGAAGGCTTATTCGTGTGGGTATGAACGGATGTCACTTTACCATCACAAATTGCATAAAGAGGTTTGCCAAGATCATTATTTCCTCCCAAATTATCGTTTATATCAACAGCCTCATGCGAACCGTAATCAGTTTTATCTCCAAATCCAAATCCTGCCGATATATTCCATTTCGTTTTGAAATCATCAACCGGATACCTCATTATATACCTCCCGTTGTATTTCCTGCTATAATAGAAGAATGGGAAGGATAAAAAGAGGAAGGTATTGGGCTATTCTTATTGGGAATAAATATGTTTTTGAACATAGATTGGTCATGGAAAAAAAACTTGGTCGTCCGCTTACTCAAGATGAATGTGTAGACCATATTGACCGGAACCCTGAAAATAATAGTCCAGATAATCTTCGCCTTTTTTCTACACATGGTGAACATACGAAAGTAGCTCATGCAGATATATTTATTTCTCAAAGTATTGTAAGGAAAGGAATACACTTTTCTCCAAAAACAGAATTTAAAAAAGGCGACCCGAGAATTATGGGCAATAAATTTAGACTTGGTATTTCTTCTTGGAATAAGGGGAAAAAATGGTCTTTGAAACATAGAGAAAAACTGAAGGGTGCTCATAAAGGAAAACACAAACCTAACCTTACTTCTTTTAAAAAAGGAATGATTCCCTGGAATAAAGGTTTGAAAAAAACGTAACGGCTCAATGGGGCGAATAATATCAGCCATATTATTTGCGTATACCAACGGTAGTCTGTAATTCCTGAACCTTCAAAGATAGTTCTCCATAGCGTGTTTCTACACTCGAGTATTTAGTGAGGATTTCTTTCTGCTGAGCAATGACAATATCCATTTTCGTTTCTAGGACAGAAACCCGAGTCGTCCAAGCGGCGAAGGAAATTGCCATACCGATAAACGTGACAATGAGCGGAAAGATATTATTAAACTGAAACCAAGTAATAGTATCTGATTTGTCTTTAGGCATACGTCTATCCTTCATTATAGAGTTCTCATATTATCGCAAGTCAAATCTATTCGTCATAAAAATACATATTTCCTCGCGCTCCATAGAGTCCTAAACCCCGACCGTCACGAAACATGAGCTTAAATACGCTCAAGAACATTGAGTACACGGTGAGCAGGACCAGGAGAAACGCTAAAGCGTTTCCCACTTTTTGTTCCATTTATTTTTTCCGTACACTCTCCAATACTTTTTGGGCAATAGTTGTCTGCAATTCATTCAATTTTGTAATTTTCCGTTTTTTCTCATCTGGCGTAAGATGATCGCTACTTAGTATCATGTTGCGTGCGCGGTTTATATCAGTAAATGTATTAACAGCTCCCGTAAGCGTACTGGCGTGAACAATCTCCGGATGATCTTTAATAAACTTCTTCGCCTTTTCTACCTCTCCCTCTTTGACGAGCTTTCGGACGTAGGTAACCTGCCCGCCGATCTCGGAGTACATAGTGTAGATCCGGTTGACGGATTCAGAGGCAGATCCCTCCGGATCTCGGACTACAAAGGCTTTGATAATCGGTAAATCAGAGAGTGACGGGGCAGGACGCGGAGGAATCTTCACCGCGCCGG
>Ga0209210_1003463_pt1 | contig 10692 bp, 8 predicted proteins | sample RifGroA1_FD_183991 | JGI IMG/M metagenome (GOLD analysis project Ga0209210, IMG submission 183991) | Contaminated groundwater microbial communities from Rifle, Colorado, USA - Rifle Groundwater A1 (SPAdes) (version 2) | ecosystem: Environmental > Aquatic > Deep subsurface > Groundwater >...
CAGGGACAGCTGCACGTATTACAACAATGATTGTTTTATCTGTACTCGCCACAAGTCATATCTATACATTATTTGGTAATTACCGAAAACAACTACAAAATCCCTATACATGGATTGAGCCGGCAATGAGCATTGCAGAATATAACCAAAATCATCAGGAAAAAACAAACTATCTGATGGAAACAGAGAATCTCACGGTTGATTTTTCAACACTTGTTCTGTTATCCCGGGATGTAAAACCACTCAAGCCCTATTCTGATGACCTTGTACTGGATGAAAATTCAACACTAATTGTTCCCCTTTTTGAATCATACACTCGAATGAAAGAAGAACCGGTCAATAGAGATAAAATAGTTCAGTTGCAAAAAGAAGGCTATGGGATTTCTTATAGTGAGGATACTAAATGCCCGAAGTGCTTTTCAGGACCGTTGTTTGGGGTTGTCAGTAAACAATAGTCTAGAGTTTCGCCGAAGACTTTAAATAATCAATAAATCCCTTGATATGCGGATGCTTGAAAGGATACTCCTTATTCCGGTCAAGAAGGTTATAGATCCAATGAATTTCAGTATTAACCTCTTTATTTTTTCCCAATCCGACATCTTGTTTCTGGAATCTGGCTTCCAGATAGCTAACGATATCCCAGTTATCCTCAACATAGTAGTCGAGCTTGAGTTTCTTGAGCATCTGTTCTTTGAAATGATGAGGTTGTTCAAATTCGTTATTGACGTGAATTCCTGAAAACAAGCCGACGGCATCGTGTTTTATAAGCCACCGCCTCAGATTGTCCTCCAGAAATGAAAACCGTCCGGTCAGAATGTATCCTTCTATCTTTTTATCCTCTAAAAGCTTTTTCAGTTCTGAAAATCCATAGGCCGGGAAAAAACTCGTTTCATGGGCGAGTTCCCATAAGAACCGGAACGTTTTCTGGCGCGGAATCGGAAACGTCAGTTCTGAAGAAGGAAAGATTAACTGTTTTAGGCTCATGACGGGTCGTCTCAAGACTCGAAGCGGATTGTAGGCAACCACTCCGTCAAAATCAAATCCCACCCGCAAAGCCTTTCTTGTCATGGAGAGTATTCTAACATATAATTCGTTCATTAAAACAAAATAACATTAGTACTTATTCTTCGAACGTAAGTGAGAAGTTTGCTTCGAGTTAATCGAGAAGTTCTCGCATGCGCTCGAACAATATTAAATAATGATGAACTTCATTTCTGACATACCTACGATCCTGCAATGGTACGTGCCCATAACCCTCATGGGGATTATTTTCTTGCCTCTCACATCTCGGATATTCTCCTCATTCTATGACCGCGGCTATATATTTTCTAAAATTCTGGGAATCCTGCTCATCAGCTATAGTGTCTGGCTGGTGGGAAGTTTGAGGATAATGCCGTTTAATTCACAGACCATAGTGATAGTCTTAATTGGATGGGCTGTTGTTATCATTTTTATTGTCATCCCCGACTTGATTCGCTACAAGGCGAATAAGGATTCCCGCTTTCGCGGGAATGACAGAGTAGACCGTATCAACAAGTTTCGAATTCCAACCAAGCTAATTCTATTTGAAGAACTCTTCTTTCTTGCAGGTCTTCTCTTCTGGTCCTATATCCGTGGTCATGAGCCGTCAATTCACGGGCTGGAAAAATTCATGGATTTTGGATTTATCAATAGTATTCTCAATACTTCCTACTTTCCCCCGCAAGATATGTGGCTTGCCCCGAGAGTAACCGAGGGGCTGGCACCGGCACAAAATCCAGAACAGAGCGGACTTGTCCCGAGCGCGGTCGAGGGATTTTTTATCAACTATTACTATTTTGGCCACTATCTCACGGCTCTGTTAACGAAATTAACCCGACTCCCCTCTTCTATAACATACAATCTTATGCTTTCTACGATATTTGCATTTTGTTTGACGGGTTCATTTTCAATTGGATTTAACTTATTTGCGCGAGTTAAAAAACAATTCAGCCGATTCAATGCTCTTGTTTCTGGCTTGCTGACGGCACTCCTGGTAACACTTGCAGGGAACCTGCACACCATCTATATACTTACCAGAGGATATGAAAATGAACATCCGGTCCCCTTCTGGCGAATATTTGGCATATCAAATCAGATCAATTACTGGTATCCCAATGCAACACGATTTATTCCCAATACCATTCATGAGTTTCCGAGCTATTCGTGGGTGGTTGCCGATCTGCATGGGCATGTATTGGATATACCGTTTGTGTTATTGACCATAGCAGTACTTTTAGCAATTTTTCTGAAATTCCAAGTTTCAAATTCCAATTTTCAAACAATTTCAAAACCTCAATTTTTAAATTCAAAACAAAACAGTTTAAACATTAATAATTTGAAATTTGTTTGGAATTTGATAATTGGAAATTGGGAATTCTTGCTGTTAGGTCTCCTCACCGCCGTCATGTATATGACAAACGCATGGGATGGACTCATTTACTTAGGTTTGTCCCTTCTGGTTATCAGTACTATACATTTTATTCAACCTTTTCGATCATCATTTCCTCAATTTTCAATTTTCAATTTTCAATTTTCAAAACCAAAACAAAACAGCAAATATAAAAAAAATAATTTAGAATTTGCCCGCCTACCGGCAAGGCAGGGATATTGGAATTTGATTGGAATTTGGATATTGATCATTGGATCTTTTGCTGTCTTCTCCTTTCCCTTCAACCGTTACTTCGTCCCCTTTGTCCATGGTATAGGTGTCGTCGGTGGTTATGAAATGGGTCAGGCGCTTGGGCTTATTAAAGGGGAAGCTGCGTCCGTCGTCAATATCGGCCCATTTCTTCTTGAAAAAGGAAACAATCTGAGCTCTCCCCTGTGGATGTTGGGAGTATTATGGGGGTTTTTCTACTTCAATATTTTATTATTATTTCTATCGATGTATATGCGAATAAAACATCGAACAAATTCGAATTTGACAAATATTCGCGTTCATTCGAACATTATTCGAGTCATTCGAGAATTAGAACCTTCAACTCTATTTCTTCTCGCTTTAATTATCGTATCAACAGGTCTCCTCATAGTCCCCGAATTTTTTTACGCCAAAGATATTTATCCCGGTCACTATCGGGCAAACACGATGTTTAAACTCGGATATCAAGCCTTTATTATGCTTTCGATTGTGTCAGGTTACACCATTATTTCGTTACGTGACTATGTACTAAAACTTAAATCATCGGGTCAAAATGTTCTCTATCGATTTTTACAGGTATTTTTTATTTTTGATATGGCATTTTTAATTTTGGTAATGATATACCCTTATTTTTCGATCGATTCATACTATGGTGCTTTTAAAGACAAAAAGCTCGGTGGACGCTCATATGAAGGACTGGATGGCACCGTATGGATGACCATCTCTCATCTTGATGATTACGAGGCAATTTTGTGGCTTAAAAGTCAGGCGAAGCCTGATCTCGCTTCGCGAGACAATCCAACAATGGCTTCTCCCGTCATTCTCGAAGCAGTCGGTGAATCATATACTGATTACGCCCGGATAAGCAGCCATACCGGATTTCCGACCGTTCTCGGTTGGCCCGTACATGAATGGCTCTGGCGCGGATCATATGACGAGCCGGGCAAACGCGTCGAAGAAGTCAGACAGATATACGAAGGGACAGATAAACAATCTGTTTTGTCTCTTTTGAATAACTTTAACGTAACCTATATCGTCATCGGAAAACTGGAACGTGAAAAATACCCCAATCTCAATGAAAAACTCTTACTATCTTTGGGAGAAAAAGTTTTTGAATCGGGAGAAACAGCAATTTATAAGGTGAAATACTAGATTTTTTAAAGTCGTAATGTATGCTATTATTGAATAATAACCTTATGAATACGGTACCTGCGCAAAACAATCTGTCTGAACCTGCACCTGTTGTTTCACCTGTATCTCGTAAACTTGTCGTATTACTTAGTATTTTTTTACTCCTTTCCGGATTATTGATTTGGTATCTCTCTAGACAATTTAATAGTGATATCTCCTCTCGTCTTTCTTCTGACATTCCCCTCATTACTCCTACTCCAACCTACACCGTACAAAAACTCACCTACAACCAAATCTTAGGACTAGGAAATCCAGAAAATGATCTCTCCCGATTTCTCAAAATGGAAGAGACCTTCGATAGTTCGGACATGAATCGGTACTATGGAGAAATAAAAGAAGAAGACCAGGTACACGCTACTATTGAAATGCTGGGAAACAAAAACGATATACGAAAACTTACCTTCTCCGTCTATACCTATAAAGACTATCCTGAGAGCACTATCGTCTTTTTTGCCCTCAGAGTATTAGCCAATTTAGAAACAGATCCCGAGAACCGTGATAGCGTTGATTGGTTTCAGGATATTTCTTCAGGCGAAGTACGTGAAGGGACAACGGTCATAGATGACCATACCTACGAAGGTAATTTCAATGGCAAGAAAATAACACTCACGACAGTCCTGGACAACGAAGAGAAACAATCTGTAACATTCACGGTTGTACCAAATCCTCAGGCGACCAATAGATATTTCAGTACAGGAAGAGAACAATATGAGCAGGAACTGGCCGGAGATTTTAGTGCAAGGATTAATGAATATACCTATTATATTGAAAATCAAAACTCTGACTTTTATCTCTTGCAACGAGGAGAACTCTACTACGCACTCGGAGAGTATGAAAAAGCACTAGCTGATTTTGACCGATACACCGGCATTAACGGAGAATTTCTTCAGGCTGCTGCAGAAAACATTCTCATCACCTACTACACAATGGGTAAAACAGACAATGCAGTGCAAATAGCACAAGACAATGGTCTTAAGAATTTTGAGGCAGGAATCTATGCAAAAGAAGGTAACAACGAAAAGGCACTTGCTCTATACGAAGAAATTCTGCAAGAGGAAATCAAAAAATATAAGGAACAAGCACAAACAGATTATAAAAACAAACCAGGAAAACATGCTGCGTATATGAGGAAACGAGCCTCATTGGGAGAAGTAGATAGCCGGACATATGAGCCAATTGCCAATATGCTTGCAAAATTGGGCCGCGATCAAGAAGCACTTGCCTACTACGAGAAAAGCATACAAATCCAGGCTGAATATGAAGCAGTATATGACCAAACTGCTGATTTCTCCTATATGAATAGGGGCGATTATTATCTCTATAAAGGAGATTACCAGAGAGCAATAGATGAATATAATCGAGTACTTACTCAAGATAATTATGAATGGTCTCCTCATACGGCACGAGCAACCGCGTATATAAAAATGGGTGAGCTAAGCAAAGCCTTAGAAGACATAAATTTTAACCTTACTCAAGGAAACGAGAATGATATCGAATATAAAACATTAAAAGCCTATATTTATAAACTCCAAAATAACACGTCTTTATATGAGCAGGAAGCGAAAGAGATCGATGAATTAAAGAAAGAAGAAGTGAGAAGGGATAAAGATTTGATTATTGCCATAGATCAAGGCAAACTTATACGAGCGCATAAATTTTTTGATAGTTACGCTGAGTTTTTGGGGATTGAGGAATAACTCAAGAAGGAGTGCTTCCTCCCACGGTGGAGAGTATATATGCCTGCCCTACATATAACTCTCCACGGTGAAAGTAAGCGATAAAAATATTCTGTATTTACGGTCCAAATGCTTTATTCTTGCTTCAGCAAATTTCTTGACAATCCGCTATAGGTTTGTTAGCATGACATTTAACAAATTGTCTTATACACATCCAAACGGATTTTATTGGCAATTTGATACTATACAGAGCATTGCTAATCGTAGCTTCAACTTTCAATCCGCTCACGCGCAAGCGCTGAGCGGGACTGCCTTACATAAGCTAGCGTTAGTGATGCTCTATTTATTAGAAACAGTTTCTAGTTGCAAACGTTAGTTTGTAAACAGATTACTGTTTCTTATACCCGCCGGTTGACGCAGCACGAGGCGTGTTCGAACCCACCTGCAACGCTATCGCGTAGCGATTGCGGGCACGGTAGAACTGAAAGCCGAGTGCTAAGGAAAGGCGGGTGATCTAACTAAAACTCCTCTTATAGAGTAAACACACTAATACTCAATCCTTTTTCCTTCAATCTTTTAAACTGTTCCCGTGCGTGATTTTCAAATGCAAGCTGTGCATGCTCCTTCGGCGATAGACGTTTATTTTTATCCTTTTTAATGAATACAGACAATAGGTTTTTCATAACAGGCTGATTGTAACCCGATTATATACCCAGTGTCAAGACTTATAGTTTTCAATGATCGTATTTTACATTATCCTATAATAATAGTCAATCATTATAGACTATTAAAACAGCCCAAAAACTATCAACAATACATATGTGGATAACTAATGACTGTCTGGAAGATGTGAAAAAGAGGCCCAATACTCCCGTGCCCATTTTCGCAGATCTCCTATGGTTGCATGAGAATTTTTAGGATTAAAAAGACGGATCACGTATGCATGATCTGGAGTCAGGGTGAGAAGTATTTTGGTAAGGTCAGTTATTCGTATATGTGCTTTTATGAGTTCCTTATATTCTGTATCGACAAATTTCATCCAGTGAGTAAGCCGTGTATCTGCCTCCCCTATCATTTGTTCCCAAGGAAATGACTCCACTGGATCACTTGGAAGACCCTTACGTAGAGCAGCAAGCATACCAGTATATACTTTTACATAGTCATCATCTGCGTAACGACCTACATATTGATCAATAATGCTCCGTCTGCGTAACGAGGACGCGGTGAGTTCGTCAAGGAATCTATACATTTGTACGTACGATATGTAGTAAAGTTCACGACGAAAAGACGCCGAATTTTGCTCACGATAAACGGTTCTTGCAAATTCGGTGTGCTCTTCTGGTGTTGGTAACTGTTCTAAGTAGATTTTCGTGCTCTGCGGTGACTTTATCAGAACGTGTTATGTCTCTGAAAGAGTACCGTACTTTATGAGAACCTATAGGAAGACTAAAACTAGATTTAGTGAACCCGCGAGGCAAATTATCAGTACTATCCTCACTTCTAGAATTCCAAGCGATAGCAAATGATTTTGAATTTAAAGCACAGGTAAGTGAAGTTGGATGAATGGTAATGTTCTCGATAGCCCCACTACCTATTCCGAATTTGTTCGCGAGGGAACTTTTTACTTTTTCAATTCTTTTACGTTGTAGGACGTACAGCAAACCTTCTCGCTCTGCCTGAAATACGGGGAGCCCATGGAAAAAGAGCCATTCTTGCCGGCGTGATAGGTCATAATTTTCTTCTTCTAAAATAGAATCTATCCTCGGTTCAGCTTGAGTAGGATCATCAATAGGAAGAACTTCCTCAACAATTCTTCCTACTACAGTGGGCATCTCACGAATATGATCAATAGTTTCTGCTGTGATGGCCATGCGAGGGAGATTATACTACTAGATTGGCTTTATCTTTACATGAAGGTCGAATCAACATTGTCTCCGTCAACGATAGGATCGATTTTGAAAATTTAGTGCATATGCATGAAAAATTCAAAATGTGGAATGACAAAAAGCCTGATGATTAATAGATTGTCAAAAGAAATGCCAAAGGTGGACGGAATACTCAGACGTAGTATGTTGCTTTCCCTTTGCCTCTTCGCTCAATCAATTGTAAATCGAGAAGTTTCTGGAAATCGAGCGTTCGAGTTGCTTTTGCCCGATTGGTAAGCTTCGCATAATCCCGATCAGTGATAAACCCTTTCTCACGTATAAAATCAAGCAGCTTAATATGATATGGTTGCAGTTTGGTTTGAGGTGACAAAGCAAGTTGTGGAAGCACTTTTTGTACACGTAGCAGTTCATCAATAATACCTTCGGTAAAATATTCAAGCCAAGAAGTAAAGTCTATGTGGTCTACTAACTCATAATAATTACCATATTCGCCGACGGTCTGAAAGTATCTTGTCACATTTTTGTTATAGTAGTTCTCAAAACTAAATAAGTTAAACGTATTTAACCCCATGGCTGCAAGGAGCACTTTGGTAGCAAGCCTCGTTGTTCTGCCATTTCCATCCATGAAGGGATGAATGATAACCATTTGCTTGTGAAAGATACCAGCTAAGATCAGCGTATCTATTCTTTCTCTATTACTGTTTACAAACGTAATAAGGTTTTGTAGTAAAGGTTGTACGTCTTTTACATCGGGAGGCAAATAGACTACGCGACCTCTCCGTGGGTCATTCACTACCAATGGCTTTTGACGCAATCTGCCTGATTCATACGAAGGAAGAAGTTTTCCAGTAACTTGTTTTTGAATAGAAAGAATAAGATTTAGTGACAGTTTTACCGAATCGTTGGTACTGTGTTCGTTCATTTTTTTCAGAGCTTCATTGTAATTTAATACCTCCTGTTCACTTGCGCGTATGTGAGCGGGTTTTGATTTGAGTATTTTTTTAACTTCGGTTAAAGGGAGCGGGTTCCCTTCAATGCTGGTTGAGGCGTAGGTCGAGACTGCCTGCGCTGTTCGTTCAAGTTCAAGAAGTACGATATGAGGAAAACGGCGCGAATTGAGCTCTGAAATTATCATATTGATGCGTTTAATATTGGCAAGAAGCCCGTCGGTAATGGTATATTTTGGAGTAAACATATAGTCTAATTTTAGTCGATTTTTAGTCGATTGTCAACGAGAGATATTTTTTACCAGATGAGTAATCTGCGGAAACCGGGAAGAATCATATATAGTGGTATACCCGAGCCGCTTTGCCTCTTTTATACGCCGCTCGGAGCGCGAGACACGCTGCACTTCTCCTAAGAGTGACAGTTCGCCAATTGCAACTGCCTTGTCAGGAAGCGGTTTATTTTTAAATGATGAAACAATAGATACGGCTATTCCTAAATCTGCAGCCGGCTCGGCAATCGTCATGCCGCCGGACACATTGACATAGACATCAAACCGCTCAAGAGGTAATCGAAGATGCTTGGAAAGAATGGCGCAGATCATGGTGAGTCGGTTAAAACTCACGCCGTTTCCGACGCGCCGCGGCGATTTAAGCTCTGATGGGGCAACCAGCGCTTGGATTTCAACTAAAATTGGCCGCGTGCCTTCCATAACCACGACCGTCGCCTGACCGGCAAGAGCGTGTTCGCGTTGTTGGATAAATGAACTGGAAGGATTAGTTACCTCTCGCAAACCATCCTCGTGCATGGAAAAAACGCCCACTTCATCGGTCGGGCCAAAACGGTTTTTGGTAACGCGCAGAATGCGGGTCTCTTCAAAACGCGATCCTTCCATATAGAGTACCGTATCAACCAGATGCTCCAGTACTTTTGGACCTGCTATGGATCCTTCTTTGGTCACTTGCCCCACGATAATGGTAGGAATGCGCAGGCTTTTGGCAGTCTGGATGAGTTGATAGGCACATTCACGCACCTGACCCACCGACCCCGGCGCGCCCGTCAATGCTTCACTGTACATCGTCTGGATAGAATCCACGATCAGTAAGCCATACGCCTCAGAATGCGTCAGTTGAGAAAGAAGCGCTTCCATATTTGTTTCGGCAAAAAGTGTTAATGACTCGTTCTGCTTTGCTGAAAAGCCTAAGCGCCGTGCCCTGAGACCAATTTGCTCAGGAGATTCTTCGCCGGAGGTGTATAAAATTGTAGTAGCAGGGTTTGTCCCTGCCTTTTTCTCGGCACCCGCAAGGGGTGCAACTACTGACTTTACAACTTGTAACAACAACGTCGACTTCCCGACTCCCGGCTCGCCGGCCAGAAGAATAACTTGTCCGGCTACCATTCCGCCACCCAGAACGTAATCCAATTCTGAAATTCCCGTACTGATACGCTCTTTCGGTTGAGGTTTAATATCTGAAAGTTTAATGGGCTGTGCGATTATATTTGGATCTTTGGATCTTAGGTTCTTAGGATCTTTTCGAGTTTCTTCAACCGATTCCACGAGCGAGTTCCACTCCCCGCACTGCGGACAGCGACCAAGATACTGAGGAGATATAAATCCGCACTGCTGACAGGTAAATTTGGAATGTTGTTTTGCCATATAGCTAGTGTACCACTCGCAAATAAATTTGCTCGGGTACATACCCCTCTAAACCGCTTTGATCCCGCCTTGGGCGGGACAAACCAGTGTAAGACGGGTATGTAACATTCTGATCAAGCCAATTTGTTCTGAATATTTCTATGGTATAGTTAGGTTACTGCCATGATTGCTCTTCTCTTAATCATCGCCGCAATGATTGCCAGTCTTGCACTGGGTATTTACACATCGGGTTATCTTACCCCATCACTTCCTCCGGAACTAGCCTACTCAGAACCCTATTGTCTCACTGAAGAAGCCCTCGATTCACTGCTTGATGGACCAGTAGTATTCACGTGCGGCTATCTTGATGATCCTTCAAACGAGCATGAATGGGTTCTTGCGGCTGAAGATGCGCAAATTGACCGTGTTTTTATTCATGATGAAAAACAGCTTATGAAACGCGCTGAATGTGACGGAGTAACCTACTATTCATGGCTGTGTCATCCTCCAGACTATGGAAGTCTCTGGAAAAACACCCTTTGGAAACTCAACGATGCTGATCCTAACCGTGAAATCAAGGACGGTGATCGGTTTAGTGTCTATATCCGCAAAGACGCTGATCATGAAGGCTACTGGCTCTGTGAAGACGAAACTCGACAACCTCCTGGATCAACATCTCCTACCCCTTATGTAACCGGT
>Ga0209210_1003469_pt1 | contig 10679 bp, 8 predicted proteins | sample RifGroA1_FD_183991 | JGI IMG/M metagenome (GOLD analysis project Ga0209210, IMG submission 183991) | Contaminated groundwater microbial communities from Rifle, Colorado, USA - Rifle Groundwater A1 (SPAdes) (version 2) | ecosystem: Environmental > Aquatic > Deep subsurface > Groundwater >...
ATACTCCCCTGCTCTGAATTTGGTTATCACAACATCTTTTTCCTTGGCCTTGAGCTTGCCATGTAAAAGTCCAAGCTTGAATTCTGAAAAAATAGCCTTTAGTTTCTCGAACTCGGCTTTGGCGGATTTGACGGTGGCCAGAGTTTCGCTTTCTTCTATGAACGGACACACAATAAACGTTTGGGTATTTTGTTTCTTGATCCATTCGTATGCGGCCGACCGCTTTGTTTCGGGGACGACCCAAGTTTTGATAGGTATCCTACCAGGGACAGAATCTAGAATGGACAGATCTAAATCTCCATATAGTGTAAGAGCAACGGTTCGCGGTATGGGAGTGGCGGTCATGGTCAGAACATGGGGAGACGTGCCTTTGGAGGCAGCTAAAGCTCTTTGGGCAACTCCAAAGCGATGTTGTTCATCAATGACAACCAAACCTACTTTGGCTAACTGAAGTTTGTCTGAAAGCAGGGCGTGAGTACCTACCAGAACAGTGCTAAGTGCTAAGTGCTTAGGGCTAGGTTTGATCTGACCTGTGACTAACTCCGTTTTTAGACCGATGGCGGTGAGGGTTTGGAAATGCTGGTGGGCCAAAATTTGAGTAGGAGCCAGAAGAATAGTTTGAAAACCGTTGAGATGAGCGACGTATGCAGCAACAGCAGCGACAACCGTTTTACCCGAACCCACATCACCTTCGAGTAACCGGTTCATCGGATGTTTTCCAGATAGGTCGGACAAAATCTCTTTTAGGCTCTGGTTTTGGGAAGCGGTTAAAGAAAAAGGTAGAGCATTTAAAAACTGCAGGACTTTTTCCTGATCAATGGTGAACGGATGGGATAATACAGTGGCTTGCCACTCCTGTTTGTGTTTTAAGGCCGACAGTTGCAGCAAAAATAATTCATCAAAAGCTAAATCTTTCTTGGCAGGGTCGACAATTTCCGGCGAATCGGGTGCATGCATATGCTGAAGTGAAGCAAGATGTAAGGGAGAAATATCAGGAAGAGAGTTTACTAGAAGTTGTATTTTAGATCTTAACCATTTGGAGGTGAGACCGGCAGTTTCGGGGTAGATGGGAACGATACCAATGCCTTCATTGCCTGCAATGCCTGAAATTTTTTCGTATTGGGGAGAAATTAAAGTGGGTTTTCTACTAAAGAAATCAACTTTACCATACAGACTAACCGGATCACCGGCGGTAAAAACCCGGGATAAAAAAGTTTGGTTAAACCAAATGACAGAAAGAGAGCCCGAAGAATCGGTAAAGACAGCTTCCTGAAGACGTTTGCCGTTTTTGGTAAAAATGTTTTTAACGGCAGAAATGTGGCCTACCAGAGTGACCGTTTCCCCTACCTGGACCGTTCTGGCCAGAGAGATTTGACGGCGATCTTCGTAGCGGAATGGGAGGTGGTAGAGCAGATCAAAGACAGAAGTAATGCCGAGTTTGGCCAGTTTCCCGGCCATGATAGTACCTACTCCCGAAACAGTAGTAATCGGATCCGTAAGTTTCATCTAAACAAATATGGCAATACCGATGCGGCCACAAGTGCCAGTGAAGAAATGAGGACGAGAACCGTCCAGATTTGACGGCGTTTGCGGTTTAGGATCATTTCTCCTATTATATAGCAATGTGGTGGAGGCGAAAATCCGGAATGTGGGTAAATCTGGCAAAAATTGCTTTTGGGGCGGTCATTGTAGGATTTTTACTAATGCTGGGAATATTTGCTTTCTTTGCTAAAGACCTGCCTAATCCCGATAAAGTAGCCAGAAGAGAAGGATTTGCTACAAAAATATATGACCGCAACGGCAAACTGTTGTATGACGTGTATTCTGACCAGAGACGCAACCCGGTAGATATTACTGCTATCCCATTAGTAGTTAAACAGGCCACCATTGCGATTGAAGATAAGAACTTTTACAAACACGGCGGATTCGATGCGCTGGGAATTGCCAGAGGACTTCTGCGAAGCGTGTTTCTGGGCCAGCTGCAAAGCGGATCTACTTTGACTCAACAATTGGTAAAAAACGTACTGCTGACGCAACAGCAAACCATAGTGCGTAAATTGAAAGAGTTTGTGCTGACAGTCCAGGTAGAACGGAAATATACCAAAGACCAGATTTTGCAGATGTACTTAAATGAAGTTCCCTACGGAGGAAATGCCTGGGGCATTGCTACGGCTGCCGATTTGTACTTTGGGAAAAAAGTGGCGGAGTTAAATCTGACCGAAGCGGCTATTTTGGCAGGACTGCCTCAATCTCCCAGCCGGTATTCCCCCTTCGTAGGAACCAGATATATTGGCCGGGCTGAAGAGGTGCTGCGGAGAATGCGCGAGGACGGATATATTACCAGAAACCAGGAACTGGAAACTAAAGGAAAACTTTCCTCGGTGCAGTTTGCCAGTCAATCAGGACTTTTAAAAGCGCCGCATTTTGTGTTTTATGTCAAAGAGCAGCTGGTTAAGCGGTATGGAGAAAAATTGGTGGAAGAGGGCGGGTTGCAAGTAACCACATCTTTGGATTTGGACATTCAGGAAGCGGCCCAAAAAGCGGTAACCGAGGAGATTGATAAAGTGAAGAATTTAAAAATTACTAACGGGGCCGCAGTGGCCTTGGATCCGGTAACCGGTCAAATCTTGGCTATGGTAGGAAGCAAGGGCTGGGAAGATTTAAAAGACGGTAAGTTTAACGTAACCACAGCTACCCGCCAGCCGGGATCAACCATCAAACCACTGGTTTATTTGGCCGGACTCCGGAAAGGTTACACAGCATCGACTCTTTTGATGGATGTAAAAACTTCTTTTCCCGGAGGAGATAAGCCGGAATATGTCCCGGAAAATTATGACGGAAAATTCAGAGGTCCAATACTGGTCCGGGAAGCACTGGGAAATTCCATCAATATCCCGGCGGTCAAAATGCTGTCTTTAACCGGTATTGCTGAGACTATGGGTTTGGGGTATGACCTGGGATTATCTACACTTGAGCCCACCCGCGAAAATTTGCAAAGAGTGGGGTTATCAGTGGCTTTGGGCGGAGGTGAAGTACGGCTTTTAGAATTGGCGGGAGCTTATTCATCTTTTGCCAACACCGGATTTAGAATCGAACCTACTGCAATTTTAAAAGTCACAGACAGCTCGGGAAAAACTTTGGAAGAGTGGGCCCACTTCGCTGAAGCTACGAGGGCTAAAAAAGTAATAACTTCTGAGGAAGCGTTTATTATTTCATCAATACTTTCTGACCCCAAAGCCCGGGAGATTACCTTTGGTCCCAGATCGGCGATCAACATTGCCGGAAGAACAATTGCCGTAAAAACCGGCACAACTAACGATAAAAGAGATAACTGGACGATTGGCTGGACTCCGTCGGTAATTGCGGGAGTATGGGTGGGAAATAATGACAATTCGGCCATGAAAGATGTGGCATCGGGAGTAACCGGCGCGGCGCCTATTTGGAGAAGAATTATCTTGGCAGCTCTGAAGGACAAGGGAGATGAACCGTTTGCGGTGCCTGAGGGAATTGTATCTGTAGATGTAGATAAGATTTCCGGATACAGAGCTCACGACGGATTTGAATCGAAACAGGAGTATTTCATCAGAGGTACCGAGCCTACCGGAGAAGATCAGGTACACAAAAAAATAAAAGTGTGTAAAGGTGAAGGCAAGTTGGCTACGGTAGCTGACATTGCCAATAACAACTTTGAAGAAAAAGAATTCCTGTATTTTAAAGAAGAAGACCCCTTTGCCGGACTTAATCAGCCCAACAAATGGCAGGAGGGAATTCTAAATTGGCTGAAAGACCAAAGCGATGGTAAATATCATCCTCCTACCGAGCAATGCGAATCAATCAATCAGGTAGTGGTATTTATTAAGAAACCAAACGATCACGGTGAGTTTGGAAGCGAGCTTACGATTGAAGCCGACGTTGTATCAAGCAACAAAATTACCAAAGTAGAATTTAAGGTTGATGGAAACGTAAGACAAATGTTAACGAGTGGACCTTGGAATGTAACGGTGAATGTTTCAGATAAAGGAACTCATAAGATTGAAGTCAGAGCGGAAGATGAGAAAGGAAATTCCGGTTCAAGAAGTGTGGAAATAGGTGTTGGTCAACCATGGAGTGTTCCTACACCAACGCCGTAACTCACCCCTGACCCCTCTCTTAATCTAAGAGAGGGGCATCACTTTTAGCAATTCTTCCCTGATTGGTGATATATCGAGTGAAGAGAGTTGTTTTTTGGGATCATGATACGTAATTCTTAAGGTAAGTTTATTTTCGTATTTATCGATTAGTTCGACACTCTTGATCAAGGGACTAACCTTTTTTATTTTGCTAACAATATCTGCATAGTTACCAGAATAATTGACATTGACATCTTCAATAATTGGAGGATATTGGGAAATGGGAATGTAGGTTTTAATTGAGGTCGCTTTGGCCAGTACGGGTTCTAAATTTATCTCACAAACAAGAGCCGTTGGGTGCACTTGGATTTCGGGAGAAATAAGTACACCTAGTTCTGATGCCAGAGCTTCTACATAGCCCTTGAGCCGAGAAAGATCGGGGTTAGTGGAAGTAAGTATCAAGTGCAGTTCTTCGTGAGGTAAATCCCCTTTTTTGGGTAGATAGACATTAGCAATTTCAAACAAGCGCAATTCTTCTACTTTGCCTAAATTTTCGGAGACAATTTTCAAATGTGATGGGACAAGTGAAGTACGCAGATATGTCCACTCGGAAGATAAGGGATTTTTCAGCTTGAGACCAGAATCCTGATCAACGAGGGAATAAGTATACATTTCGGTAAAACCCCAATGAGATAAAGCTGACTTAATTTTGGCTTCCCAGTAAAAAGTGGTGTCGTTTAAAAGAGTCGGTAGATTTCCAGACATTAACTGTGTAGGTAAGTTGTGGTATCCATAAATACGGGCAACTTCTTCGACTAGATCTTCGGGAATAGTGATATCTAATTTTCTGGCCCAGGGAATTTCTACAACCTGCTCTGATTTAACTACAAACTCCAGCGACTTGAGAATGTTGGCTATTTCAGCAAATGTCAGGTTAATCCCCAACCTGCTATTTATAAACCCTGTCAATGGACTGGCAAGTTTTAAGGTTGTTACTTTTTCGCTGACGTTTAGGATATCTAAGACTGATTTATCCGCTTGTCCTCCTGTAGTTTGAGAAAACAATTTAATGCCGGATTGCAGTGTAGGTAGGACGTTTTCTGTGGGAAGATTTTTTTCAAATAATTCGGCGGCGCTGGTGCGATGGGCCAGAGCCATGGAAGTCTTACGAATATGAGTTGGCTCATAGGTTTGGACGAAGAGCAAAACGTTTTGGGTATGATCGTCTACAGCTGAATTTAACCCTCCCATGATGCCACATAAGTCGATAAGCTTACCGGAGCCGTCTTCGATGACAATATCTCCTCCCGGAAGAGAATGAACCTTGGAGTCTAAAGTAGTGAGCTTTTCTCCTTTACGACTTTGGCGAACAATCATCTTATGACCTACTATTTTGTCGTAGTCGAAAGTGTGGATCGGTTGACCCAACTCGTGCATTAAGTAATTTGAGATATCCACTACATTATTAAGTCCGCGCATGCCAACCAACTCTAATCTTTTAACCAACCAGTCAGGAGACTTGCCAACCTTTACGTCCCTAATTAAGGCTGTAGAGAAGCGGTAGCAAATAGCTTTATCAAGCGTTACGTTTAGGTAATTAACCTTCTTACTGGTTGAGAGATTAACCTTTTCAAGATATGGATCTTTTTTGAGACTAGCTTTATAGCCAAATCTAGGCAGAATGGCTACGCATTCAAAAGCAATACCCACGACAGACATCATATCTACCCGGTTGGTAGTGACTTCAATATCATAAATGTATTCATCGCCTTTTTTGTGCAGTCTTTCAACGGATGGACCACATAAAGACAGGGCGTGTTGGATTTGCTTAGGAGTAGCATTTGTCTCCAAATAATCTCTTAACCATGAATCAGGAATTAATATTTGCATAGTTTATATCTTCGATTAGAATTGATTTAGGAAACGGATATCGTTGCCATATAACAGCCGGAGATCATCAATCTTGAGACCGGATTTCATCATGTAGGTGCGTTCTACTCCCCAACCAAAAGCAAAGCCGGTGTATTTGGTGGGATTAATTTTGCCGGCCCTAAGAACGTTAGGATGAACCATACCCGCTCCTCCTAGCTCTAACCATCCTTCTTTACACAATTTACAGCCTTTGCCTAAACATATGTCACAGGTCACATCGACCTCAAATGACGGTTCGGTGAATTGAAAATGATACGGACGGAGACGTGACTGACGTTTGGGTCCGAAAAACTGTTTGACGAAATGGTCAATGGTACCTTTGAGATGGGTAATGGTGATATCCTGATCGACAACTAAACCTTCAAACTGATGAAACATGACAGTGTGGGAAACGTCTGACTGGCGGCGGTAACATTTGCCGATATTGACCATCCTGATGGGTGGGGTCTTGACGCGTTCCATTTCTCTAACCTGACCGTTTGAAGTGTGAGGAGTAAGAACGATTTTGCCCATTTTCTTGTCTTCGGGGGTATCAACGAAAAAAGTTTCAATATCGTCGCGGGCTGGGTGGGTTTTGGACATATTTAAGGATTCAAATGAATACCAGTCCCAATCGGCTTCAGGATAGCGAACCCGGACAAAACCAATCTTTTCAAAAATACTACTGATTTCTCCGATGGCGTGAGTTACTGGGTGAAGGTGACCTTGAGGTGGACGAATTCCGGGTAGAGATGGATCTTGATTTATGATTAATGATTTATGATTTACGAACTTGGAAGAATTCAAAGCTTCGGTGATGGCGAATTTAACATCATTAAAGGTTTTGCCGATTTCAATCCGTTCTTCCTTTTCTAGTGAGGGAATACCTTTGGCCAGTTGAGCCAGTTGACCTGATTTGCCCAAATAATGAATACGCAACCTTTCTAATTCTTCTTGATCGGCACATTGAATAATCTGGGCCAAAGCCTCGTTTTTCAAATTCTGAAGAATTTCTCTCATGAAGAGATTATATCTTATGCTGCAGCCGAACCAAAGACGGCGGTTTCAAGTTTTTCGATGCGGTCTGTGCGGTCGCTCATTTGGCCGGAAAGGACGGTTTGTTCTTCGTCGAACTTTTTGAATTGGCCGGCGATATCTGTGATTTGAGTAATAACTGTGTCGATCTTTTGCTCCAGATTATCAAATTTTTGTTCTAAGGGTTTGAGCGCAGAACCAATTTCCTCTTTGACAACATCTCTAATTATTTGGCGGGTAATGGTGGTCACAAGATCTAGTCTAGACTTTGAGTTTGGAGCTGTCAACTATTTGTTTGAAGGTTTCCGGTTCACGGACGGCCAGATCGGCCAGAACTTTGCGGTTCATGGTGATATTGGCCTTTTTAAGACCCGGGATGAATTTGGAATAAGTTGTGCCTAAAGCTCTTAAGGCGGCATTTAATCGGGTAATCCAAGTGCGGCGCATATCGCGGCGGCGGAGGTGCCGGCCTGCAAAAGCATATTGACCTGCGTGGCGGACTGCCTCGTGGGCTACCTTGTACAGTTTGTGCTTGGTCATGCGGTAGCCTTTGGCCCTGGCCAAAACTTTGTTGTGTCTTTGACGTCTTGGTGATTTGACTCTCATAGTCCTAGAGCCATCTTAATTTTTCTGGCTCTCCTGGTAGTTAATAATTTTAATTTCTTGTATCTGCGCTTTTGAGTAGCTGACTTGGCAGAACGTAAGTGACCTTTGAAAGAACTGCGGTGCAGAACTTTGCCGTTTTTGGTAACACGGAAACGCTTGGACACTGATTTTCTAATTTTTAACTTTTGCATTTTTGACTGGACTTAAAGTAGTAATGTATTGTCTACCCATCCATTTGGGTTGCTGGTCGACTTGGCAGATATCTGACAGAGCGGCAAAGACCTTTTGCATCATGATGTCGCCAAATTCTTTGTGCCCCAACTGCCGGCCCACGAATTTGACACAAACACGGACTTTGTGACCGTCGGTCAAAAATTCCCGTCCCCGGGTAACTTTGACCTGAAAATCGTTGTCTGCCATAAAAGGCGTAAGACGAATTTCTTTCAAGTCCACCTTCTTTTGGGTAGACTTGGACTGGCGTTCCTTTTTAGCCAATTGGTATTGGAATTTCTTGTAATCAATTAACTTGACTACAGGCGGAACAGCCATAGGGGCGATCTCGACCAGATCGACACCTGCGGTCTTACTTTGAGAAAGAGCGTCGTCTAGAGGAACAATTCCTACTTGGGTGCCATCTTCCCGCAACAGGCGAACTTCCTTGGCTTTAATTTGAAAATTGATGCGGTAAGACGTACTCACTAGACTTTGGCTATTATATCAGCTGACAGGTCAGAAATAAACTCGGAAAGAGGTTTAGAGAGGGAGGCTTTGTCTCCCCGATGACGGATAGAGACGGAATTAGCTTCGGCTTCCCGGTCGCCGACAACCAAAAGATACGGCACTTTTTGCATTTCCGAATCCCTGACTCTAGCATTTAGGGGCTCGTTTTTGTCGTTTAAGTCGACCCTGAAACCCTTGCTAAATAAGTCTTTTTTAACTTGGTTTGCATAGTCTAGGTGCTTGTCTGAAATAGGTAGAACTGTAACTTGGACTGGAGCCAGCCAGAGAGGAAAAGCGCCGGCATAGTGCTCGATTAATATGCCAATAAATCTTTCCAGGGATCCATAGATCACTCTATGGATTGCCACGGGAGTTTTTTGAGTTCCATCTGCAGCCGCATATTGGAGTTTGAATCGACGTGGTTGTTGAAAATCTAACTGGACTGTACCCATTTGCCATTCTCGTCCGAGTGAATCTTTCATGAGAATATCAACTTTTGGTCCATAGAAAGCACCATCGCCGTCGAGAATGGAATATTCTTTGCCGCTATCTTCTAAAATTTTCTTTAGAGTAGCCTCGGCCTTGTCCCAGGTGGCTACGTCTCCCATAAAGTTTTCCGGGTTTCTAGTGCCCAGACGGAATGAGTATTTAAGGTTGAAAATCGAATAAAAACGCTCAACGATTTCAAAAACTTCTTTGTATTCTGATTCAATTTGATCTTCTGTAACATAAATGTGAGCATCGTCTTGACGGAATTCTCGAACTCGGAAAAGGCCATTTAATACACCAGATCTTTCGTAACGATGCAATGAATCGGTATCAGAGAGCCTTAAAGGTAAATCTCTATAGCTTCTGGTTTTGCAACCAAAGACTATGTGAGCATTTGGACAGTTCATAGCCTTAACGCCATATTCGCCTTCATCTTCTGTTTTGACAACAAACATTTCGCTCCAGTAGTGATCGTAGTGTCCGGAGGTAATATAAATCTCCTTTTTATTTAAAATTGGAGAGACAATTTCTTGGTATCCTCTAGAGCGGTGTTCATGGCGCCAGAAATTGACCAATTCGTTGTAAATAATTACACCTTTGGGTAACCAATAAGGCATGCCGGGAGCAGTTTCATGGAACATAAACAGTTCCAGAGCCGGACCCAGTTTTTTGTGGTCTCTCTTTTTGGATTCCTCCAACATATTTAGATGCTCGTCTAGTTCTTTTTGAGTGGGCCAACAGGTGCCGTAAATGCGGGTGAGCATTTTGTTTTTTTCACTGCCCCGCCAATATGCTCCGGCAATCGACAAAAGTTTAAAGTGTTTAAGCTCTTGTGAAGGCTTATCACAATGTCCTCCCCGGCAAAGATCTTCATAAGTATCAACTCTGTAAAAAGTTATTTTTTGGCCCTTACCGGCAAATTCGTCAATAAGCTCCAGTTTGTAAGGATTGTCTACATTTTCGGCTTTGGCATCTTTGATAGAAACTTCACGTCCAGTGAATTTATCCCAGGATTTAACGATTTCGTGCATTCTGCCTTCGATTTTGGGTAAAGCATCTTCGGAAATTTTGACGTCGCCAAAATCAAAATCGAAATAGAAGCCGTTGTCAATTGAGGGACCGATGGTTTTGAGTGTACCAGGATATAAATCCAGCACGGCAGCGGCCAATAAATGGGCGCATGAGTGGCGTAGATTGTCTAAATTGTTATGCATCTGATTCATACTAACAAAAAACCACCCTCTTCGTCAGTCCCAGGGTTCCAACTGACTACTTGGTGGCTTAATAATGATTTGGCTCAGGAGTGGTTAGTTCCGTCATTGCCGATGGATTGTAAGTATATTCTACTGGACTAAAGGAATTCCTGCAACATCCTCTAGTTTTTTGACTCTGTGTTCTAAATCTTCGAACGACTTGGCAATAATTGGTTCCAGTAAATCAAACCTTTCATCGACGGCCTTGAATTTCAAGTTTATTCTAGATTCCAGAGAGTCAATTTTTGCATCCAGATCATCTTTTGTGGGGAAGGTGGATTTTAGAAGCTTAATGTCGTCTTGGTTTAGAGTAGCTGCCATAAATTTATAATAGCATATCTTTTTGTGTGTCAAGATTTGGTGGACCCGAGAGGAGTCGAACCTCTGACCTTGGCAATGTCAATGCCACGCTCTAACCAACTGAGCTACGAGTCCAGTTTGTATATTTTAGCATTAAGGATTAAATTAGGTTGCGTCCTTCAGGCTTTGATTGCACACCATCATCTGCCGAGGTTCCAAATTTAAAACCACCTTGGCGATAGTCGGTGACAACTTT
>Ga0209210_1003473_pt1 | contig 10670 bp, 9 predicted proteins | sample RifGroA1_FD_183991 | JGI IMG/M metagenome (GOLD analysis project Ga0209210, IMG submission 183991) | Contaminated groundwater microbial communities from Rifle, Colorado, USA - Rifle Groundwater A1 (SPAdes) (version 2) | ecosystem: Environmental > Aquatic > Deep subsurface > Groundwater >...
CGCAGAGCCGGTGAGTGCAGGCGCGGTCCGATTCAGCACCTCGCGCGGTTTGCTGCCGTCGGCGGGACCGATAACACCCTGCGCTTCAAGAACATCCATGAGCCGCGCCGCCCGCGAGTAACCGATTTTCAGTTTTCGCTGCAAATAGGAAGTAGACGCGCGACCGGCCTGCTCAACCGCAGCGCGCGCGTCTTCATACAATGCATCATCGACCTCATCATCAAGGTCGCCATTCACAAGCCCGATAACATCATTCGCCTCCGTGTTCGTTCCATTCCCACCGAAGTCGATGTTCGAGAGATCTCCCGCATTGTGGCTCTTGATATAGTGCACCACTTTTTTCACTTCATTCTCGCTGATGAACGCGGTCTGCAGGCGCACCGGCTTTTGCATGTCGCTTGAGAGGTAGAGCATATCGCCTGCGCCAAGCAGTGTCTCCGCGCCCGAGCCGTCGAGAATGGTACGGGAATCTATCTGCGAAGCGACCTGGAGCGCCATGCGGGTCGGCACATTCGCCTTGATGAGGCCGGTAATGACGTTGACCGACGGGCGCTGGGTGGAGAGCACAAGGTGAATGCCGACCGCACGCGACATCTGCGCGAGGCGGACGATGGAGGCCTCGAGCTCGCGCGGATACGCGTGCATGATGTCCGCGAGCTCGTCGATGACGATGATGATATAGGGAAGCGCCTCGGGCATATCGGACGAACGTTTCGCTCTCGCCGGCTCGTAGACCGACGCATGGTAGGACCCGATGTCGCGTACACGCTCCGCCTCAAGAATGTTATAGCGCCGCTCCATTTCCTTCGCCGCCCATTTGAGCGAAAAGATGGTCTTCTTCGCATCGGTGATAACGGGGGTGAGCAGGTGGGGAATGCCGTTGTATGCGGTGAGTTCGACACGCTTCGGGTCGATCATAATAAAGCGCAATTGGTTCGGGCCGTTCCGATAGAGAAGGGAAGTGATGAGTGCGTGGATAGCGACCGATTTCCCCGAACCGGTGGCACCGGCGACGAGCGCATGAGGCATCTTTGCGATGTTCACATAGTGCGGCGTTCCCGCGATATCCCGGCCGAGCGCGGCAAGGAGCGGTTTGTCACTCCCGCTCCATTCAGGCGCACCGAGCAGGCCGCCGAGGCCGACCATTGCTTTGACGGTATTAGGCACCTCGATGCCAACGAGGGATTTCCCTGGGATCGGGGCCTCGATGCGCACCGGATGCGCGGCAAGCGCCAGTTCGAGATTGTTCGCAAGCGAAACTATCTTTGAGAGCCGGACGCCCTCGGCGGGTTTCACCGCATAGCGAGTGACCGTCGGACCGACCGATACCTCATCCATTTCAAGGTCGATGCCGAAATTCTGGAACGTGCGCTTGATGATATTCGCATTTGCCTTAATATCGCCCACGCCCGGCCGTCCGCGGTCCGCGCCGAGAATGGAGAGCGGCGGCGCCTCATATTCGGCGTCAAAGTTCGCAATACCGGAGGCCTGTGCGCCGGGGAGCTCCGTTTTGTCCGTTGCGCGATTAAAGACGGTTACCACCGGGTCTTCGTCGGACATGCCGACATCTTCGGATTCTCTGTCTTCCGGTTCAGGCACTCCCACAACGTCGGTGAACTCGAGGTCGGATCCGTCGCCATATGAACCGCGCGAACGCAGACGCTGCCAGAGGAATACTGCGTTCTCCCGGAGAAGCGTCCATAGCATCCCGATATCGCTCATGATAGCGATGCCGACCGCGATGAGTGCGCCAAGGAGCACGAACGCGCCCCAGAAGCCGAAAAATCCGGCAAGGGCCTCTCCGAAGAACGTCCCTGCCTGCCCGCCGAAGCGGGTGCCGGGGAAAAGGCCGGCAAATGCAAGTACTGAAGCAAGAATAAGAAGGAGACCGGACGCCGTGAGCGGTTCAAGGACCGACCGGCGCAACCCCGCATACACGCCGACGGCGATGAGGGCAAACGGCAGAAGGAATGCCCCAATGCCGACTATGCCGTAGCTTATGGTGAAGACCGCGGCCCCGACGGGACCTGCCGCGCCGAACATGGAGAGAAGAAACAAGATGCCCGCGGCCACAAGCACGATAGCGGAGGCATAGCGAATAAGAGCATCATATTCCTCCACCTGCTCGGCGCGCGAACGTCCCCGCCTGCCGCCATTCCCGTTCCTGCGACTCATGATGTGTGTATTGTAGCATCGCCCCGCACCACTTGTGCTAATTCCTGCAGTAAAACATACGCAGTGCTTGCAGCGAAAGTGCTACGGGGTATACTGTCCGATACGATATGGGACACGACCGATTAGGTATAGGACAGAGCACCGAAATCCAGCAGATGAGGACAAAAGTCAAAGACCTCGGTCTAGAGGATTTTGTCCTAGAAAATAGCATATTTAACAATGTGTTTGAAAAGGACATCAGAAGGGTATTCATATACAAGAAAGCCGAACGACTAGCAAAGGCCATCCATCTCATAGCCCCGGCCTTTGCCGAGTCGTTGTCCTTGAGAAACCGGGTCGATTCGATCGCGGTCGGCCTCGTGGATGCGGCCCTGCTCTCTCCCGGAGCCGCTCGCACCGCACTCTCTCGCGAGCTCCTGGCGCTCTCAAGCGTGCTCTCCATTGCTAGCACGGGAGGGCTCCTCTCCTCAATGAATGCAGGACTTATGGCCCGCGAAGCCCATGTGCTCCTGCAAGAAGTCGCTTCGTATGAGGAACCGCGGCTCACACTCGCCGATACCCCGACCCTTTCTACGCTCGCAAAACTGCAGCACACAACTGCCTCGCGAAGCACGACCCTTCATCGCCATCGTCCCACAGGAAAGGTCTCGGCGAAAGCTGTGTCGGGCATTCACATTAAAGACAGAGGCGAGGCAATTTTGTCCATTATAAAGGACAAACAGAAAGTGAGTATAAAGGACATCTCTACCCTTATTCGGGGCGTCTCTGAAAAGACCATCCAGCGTGAGTTGTTGGCACTTATTTCCCTTGGGAAGGTCACGAAGCAGGGGGAACGCCGCTGGAGCACGTATTCTCCGATCTGACCGGCAGGCGGCTCAGCCACGTCAATTTTTGACTCTTTTAGGCGGTTTTGGTAGTATTCGCCCGTGGTAGCAGCCAGGAAGATAGCGCAGTGATAAGGCGGTCCGCCGCAGAGCGGACGGCCTTTTTATCGTTATTTCTCCTCGGTAGTTATCCACATGGGTAATTAGGAATGCCTGTCCTCGGCTATATACTAGGGGACAGTCCTTATGGGACTTCTTTTGTTCCCCCGCTGCGGTGAGCGAGAGCGAATCCATAAGGGCGTACTTTGATAACCGAATAGTCCGCTTCATGGGCGGACATCAACCCTTACCAACTAACCCATGGCGCACTGGTCGATACCGTTCGCTGTGGGGTAGTGTGAAATTGAAAGTGCTTCGTGCGTGTGCGCAACATTAATTATCATGTGCTCCTAAAAATCATTAACAATTGTTTATGACAACGATAACTACAAAAGCAATGGCGAAAGTTGCTGTGGTTGCAACCGGACTCGCAATGGCGACGTCGATGCTCTCACTCGCTCCTATCGCGCATGCGGCTACCTCCTGTTCCTTCACGACTGACCTCACGGTCGGTGCGACGGGTGCAGCGGTAACGTGCCTCCAGCAGTCGCTCATCGCGAACGGATACTCGATCCCTGCTGGCGCGACCGGATACTTCGGTATGCAGACAAAGGCGGCAGTGGCGGCGTGGCAGGCGGCTTCCGGTGTTTCACCGGCAGTTGGCTACTTCGGTCCGATCTCGCGTGCGGCCTTTACTCTCGGCAACACAGCTGGCGGCGCGACCGGCGGCACCTCAACGGTCCCCGGTTGTCTCCCCGGCTACGCCTTCAGCCCGGCCACCGGCCAGTCCTGCGCAGCAGGATCGGTCAGCGGTCTTACCGGCTTGGGTCGCCTGACCAACATCAGCTCGCTCGGCGATGTCTCTTCTGACCTCGACGAGGGAGATGCTACGACAGCGGTCATGGGCGTTTCAGCTGATGCTACGGGCGGCGACGTCGCTATCCAGCGCGTTGACGCCGAGTTCACCATCGCTAGCAGCGGCGGCAGCTCGAACCTCAACAAGTATGTAAGCGACGTAAGCCTCTGGCTCGGCAGCACGAAGCTCGCTTCGATGGACCCGGCCCTTGGCGACAAGGATGGTCGCGCATGGACGTACCGCTTCTCTGGTCTCAGCAATGCGATCATCAAGAGCGGCGCGACCGGCAACATCTATGTCAAAGTGACCCCGGTTGAAAGCATCGGAGCGGACGAAGATGGAGACACGATTACGGTTGACCTCGATGCCAATAGCGTTCGCGCAGTTGGCGGAGACGGCATCTCCGACACATATGTGGCGGATGACACCATCTCGGGCCAGACCTTCACGGTCTCCTCGTCTGACGCGGGCACGCTTACGATCACAGCCGCAAACGACAACCCGACGGCAAGCCAGGTGACGACCGCAAGTACGTCTACGAACGGCGTCAAGCTTCTCTCCTTCAATATGAAGGCGAAGAATACGAACGCAGTAGTCACGGACGTTGTGGCAAGTTTCGGCACCTCGGATGACAACCTGAACGACGTTATCAGCACGGTCTACCTCAACAAGGGCTCCACGGTCCTCAAGTCGAAGACCCTCTCGACCGGCACCTACGGCACGATAACCTTCAGTGATGTCAACCAGACCATCTCGAAGGATTCGACGGAGAACTACACCATCACGGCCGACCTCAAAGGCCAGACGGCTGCTCTCTACGTGGACGGCACGACCATCGTCGCTTCGACAACGACGACCGGTTGGGATGTTTCTGACGTGAACGGCGCGACGGTGACTCCGTCTGCGGCCGCAGTCGGCAACACGATGACGCTGACAGGCCAGGGCATCTCGGTCGCGCTTAACGGCACGCCGAGCTCGACGCTCATCACGGCGGCCGACCCGGCGACGACCAACTCGGAAGACGTTCGCCAGTTCACCATTCCGTTCAAGGTAACGGCGGGTGACGACGACATCTACGTCTCGGGTGCCACTGGGACCGGCGAAATCGCGTACGCGACGACGACGACCTCTACCGGATCGTCGACCGACCAGGGTACCGCGAACCTCTCGGTGGGCGACACGGTCTCTGGCGACCTCGTCGGTAGCTACTACAAGGTTCTCGCGGGCACGACACGTAACTTCACGTTGAACGTAACCTACACGGCGACGGACGACGGCTACACGGGTCTCCAGCTCTCGAGCATCAACTACGGCACCGGCACTGGTATGGGCCAGACCTACAGCTCGAACCTCAACACGTTCAAGACACCGGACGTGTACATGAGCTACACCAACTAACGGTCGTAGCGAGTTGTAATCGCGGTCCTTCAGGACCCCGGCTCGGAGAATCGGTCCGAGTAAAAGCGAAAGCCACCCCTTTAGGGGTGGTTTTTGCTTTTCTCGCGCTTAGCCCTTCTTTCATATCTTGGATAGTGTAGTCGTATCGGCGGAATATGTGCTACCTTGTGTGTATATGCGCAAGGATAAGCATCCTATACTCCCATTCTTCGTCGAGTTCGTGAAGTTCTCCACTGGTTTCGCCGTCATCGTCGCGATAGCGCTGTTCACGCTCCAGGTCGCCGCCGCCACGGTGCAATGATTGCGTTTTCCGCCGTACCTTGGTACAGTTGATTTTGTACGAACCGAAGACCGTAAGTGGCCCACGCTGGTCGATGGGCATGAACCTTACGCAGGGCGACCCCGTGAGATAGGCGAAGCCGCCATCTCACGGGGGAACTCTCCTTTATTTCGTTCGTACGAGAAATCGTATGGCAATATCAAAAGACAAGAAACGCGCCATCGTCGCGAAGCTGACCGACGCTTTCAAAGAAGCGTCTTCGATCGTGTTCGTCGGCTTCAGCAAACTCACGGTGAAGGACGTGTCAAAAGTGCGCAAAGAGCTTTCGCACGCGGGCGTGCGTTATTTCGTGGCAAAGAAAACGCTCATCCGCAAAGCGCTCGCCGAGCGCGGCTACGCGGGAGAAACGCCGGAACTGCCGGGAGAGGTCGCGATCGCGTGGACCACGGAGGACGTGACCGCGCCTGCGCGCGGCGTGCACGAGCACGGCAAGAAACTCAAAGGAGCGCTCGCCATCCTGGGCGGCGTGTTTGAGGGAGCATTCGCGGATGCCAAGAAAATGATAGGCATCGCGACCATCCCGCCCTTGCCCGTCCTGCGCGGCATGTTCGTGAATGTCATTAACAGTCCTATCCAGGGGCTTGTTATGGCGCTGGACCAGATTAGCAAGAAGAAAGTTTAACTTAAATTCATATGACAGATGAAATGAATACAGCTGAGGTCGCATCGGCCGCAGGTGCTGAGGCTCCGGCCGAACGTATCGAGGTGCCGAGCAAGTTCAAGAAACTCGTGGAGGAAGTCGAGGCCATGACGGTCATCGAGCTTTCCGAGCTCGTGAAAGTGCTCGAGAAAAAGTTCGGCGTTTCGGCCGCGGCGGTCGCAGTCGCCGGCCCTGCCGCAGGCGCCGCTCCGGAAGCGGAAACCAAGTCAACGAATGACGTGGAGCTTACCGAAGCGGGAGCGAACAAAATAGCCGTCATCAAGGCGGTGAAGGAGGCGCTCGGTCTCGGCCTCAAGGAGGCGAAAGACCTCGTTGACGGCGTTCCTTCGATGCTCAAGCAGGGCATGAAGAAGGAAGATGCCGCAGAGCTCGCGAAGAAACTGGAGGCCGCCGGTGCGAAAGTCACACTGAAGTAATCTTCAAGTAAACCCCGCACCACTTTGGAGACAAGGTGGTGCGGGTTTTGCGTTTTCTGACGCGAGCGCTTACACTGGCGACAACCATGAAGCCCTTGGCAAAACTTTTCGGCTCCTCCGCCCGTCTCAAAGCCCTCCGCCTCTTCGTGTTCAACCGGGAAGCCGTGTTTACCCCCGCCGAAGTTATGCTCCGGACCAAGCTTGGAACAAAAGCCGCACGCCGTGAGCTCGCAGCACTCATTGCTTCTGGACTAGTGCGTAAAAAAGGGTCTGGCGCGTCGCTGAAGTACCAAACGAATCCGCGTTTCGAACATCTCGATGCGCTCGATTCTTTCATTCGCGGGACGACCAATGTGTACCCGCGAAGCATGATCATGGGCCTCCGTCGCGCCGGGACGCTGCGGCTCGTTGTGCTCTCGGGGCTTTTTACGGGCATTCTCGAATCACAGATAGATCTGCTTGTCGTCGGAGACCATCTTGACGAGCGCATATTGGCGGCGGCCGTACGGTCGCTTGAAGCCGAGTTTGGAAGGGAAGTCCGCTACGCGTCATTCGCAACAGAGGATTTCCGCTACCGTTACGGGGTCTACGACCGCTTGTTACGGGATGTTTTTGACTATCCACACCGGCTTCTTATCGATAAAATAGGGCTGTAGAACTTGGTACACTTCTACTAGATGCTCGGCTCACTCAGCGCGAGCAGATTAGCCACATAACACAAGCGTTATCACATTATTATGGTATTCACCACATGGGCGGATGTGCTCAGCCAGTCCTTTCAGAGCCTCTTCTACGGACTGGTCGCGTTCATCCCGAATTTAGTCATTGCGATAATCATATTCATCGTTGGCTGGCTCGTCGGCGTCGGCCTCGGACGCGTCGTCAAGCAGGTTGTTGACGCGCTTCGCGTTGATCACGCGCTCCGGTCAACCGGCATTGAGCGCCTCTTGTCTCGCGCCGGCTTCGGACTCTCCTCTGGGAAATTCCTCGGCTTCCTCGTCGAGTGGTTCTTCATCATCGTCTTTCTGGTGGCGGCGCTCGATGTCCTCCGCTTGACGACCGTGAACATCTTCATCAGCGAAGTTGTCCTCGGCTATCTCCCGCAGGTAATCGTCGCAGTTCTTATCCTGCTGGTCGCGGCGGTTGTTTCGGAAGCAGTAGAACGCGTCGTGACCGGTTCGGCAAAGGCCGCGTCGCTCCATGCGGCCGGCTTCCTCGGCAAAGTGGCGCGCTACGCGATCTGGATATTCGCATTCCTTGCGGCGCTTGCGCAGCTGAATGTGGCGACCGCTTTCGTGCAGACCCTCTTTACAGGCGTCGTCATTGCGGCTTCTCTCGCCATCGGCCTTGCCTTCGGTCTCGGCGGCCAGGCATCGGCGGCTCGCTATCTCGACCGTCTCCAGTCAGAGATCAGAGAATAAGTTTCTCTCCTCGCACAACGCCCCGCACAAGCGGGGCGTTGTGTTTTTACATCTTGCCTTGACGGGGCCGAGACAGAAGGACATTATGAAAGACTGTTTAAGTGCCGTCCCGCACTTAAACCAATCCACGCGAGGACATTATGCAACAACAGAAACGCAAAGAGAAGATCAGGCATGCCCTCGTCTTGGGCGGCAGCGGCGACCTTGGAGTAGCTGTAGTACGCGAGTTTGTCGCGAACGGCGTCAAGGCCGTGAGCTTTACCTACGGCAGCAATCTCCGGACGGCAGCGCGTCTTGCAAAAGAATTGAAGAAAAAAGGAGTGAAAACCTATTTCGCCTCTCCCGACCTGCTTGACGACAAAGCTTTTCGCGCGTTCCTCGACAAGGCAGTGCGAGCAGTCGGGGAAGAGATCACCACGATGGTGAACACCGTCGCCATCTCGCCGGACCGCCCGCTCAAAGAGCAGACGGTGGAGCTATGGAGACGGGTGCTCGATGTGAATTTGATCAGTTCGTTCATCGTGACGAGAGCGGTCGCTGACCGGATGAAAAGAAAGGGAATCCCGGGTTCAATCGTGCTGGTTGCCTCTGACAACGGCATCAATGCGCACTCGCCGTTCTCGGCTCCCTATGACAGTTCGAAGGCGGCGCAGATCCACAAGACCAAAAACATCGCCGAGCCCTATGCACCCGGCGTACGCATCAACAGCGTCTCGCCGGGCTGGTTCAATTCGAAGTTGAACCGCACGGTGCCGAAGCGCGAGGTGCAAAAAGAGACCAAAAAGATTTGGCTCAAGAGATTTCTCGAGCCCCAGGAAGTGGCCTGGGCCATCTATTTCCTGGCAAGCCCGAAGGCCATCGCTCTGTACGGGCAGAACATTGTGCCTAATGGCGGATACCGCTAGAAATACGCCGGTTCCTGTTCCTTTCCAGTCCCGCTTCGGCGGGACTATCCTTTACTTGACGCCCCCTACGGGCTCGTCTATACTCGCTGTACGTGTCTACAAAAACAACAAACCTTAACCATTTGGGGATAGGCCGCTGAGGCCGCGCGTTTGTAACGCGAACCGCCCCATTGGGGCGGTTCGCGTTTTTGAGGGACACAGATCTTTGACATCGAACCCCATTAGATACTCAACGGACTACACGTCGTGGTGAGTAATGCGTTTTGCGGCACGTGATAATTCACGCATCGCAAACCGTACATCTGGAAAGTTATCTAACGGGGCGAATATGCAAAAGGTAAATCGAATTCCGCGGCAGTGGTGCTGCGGGATGAGAGAGTGCGAGTGAATGAGTGTGATATATAGGTCTCCGTACGAGAGACATAAGAGTGCACGGTGGATGCCTTGGCCTAGGACGGCTAAGAAGGACGCGACTAACCTGCGAAAAGCTTCGGGGAGGCGGTTTGTAGCCTTTGATCCGGAGATATCCGAATGGGGAAACCCTACAGTGTTGAACTGTAATCCGCGGGGTAACGCCCGTGTGAAGCGAACCCGGGGAAGTGAAACATCTCAGTACCCGGAGGAAAAGAGAACAAGAGGAGTTGCGTTCCGCTGGCGCGTATGTTCGTGCCAGAGGAACGCAACTCTCGTGATACCCCAAGTAGCGGCGAGCGAAAAGGGAAAAGCCCAAACCACGTGGGATAACAGTGTTCGAATCAGTACCGACTCGAATGGCAAAAAAGCTTTTGGAGTTCGTGCGAGATTTTGACAGTGTTATCCCACGTGGGGTTGTAAGATGTGAGCATCGTACTTGTACGAGAAGAGTTATCAATCGTCTGTGTAGCGGAAACTGCTGGGAAGCAGTGCCACAGAGGGTAATGGCCCCGTACGCGAAATGCATGACGACTCTTGCTCATATTCTTGAGTAACTCGAGACATGAATAGCTCGAGTGAATCTGCCGGAACTAACCGGTAAGGCTAAATACGTCCTATGACCGATAGTGAACTAGTACCGTGAGGGAAAGGTGAAAAGAACCCCGAGAGGGGAGTGAAATAGACCTGAAACCGTGTACTTACAAGGGGTCAGCGCGGAGCGCGCAAGCCATTCCGCGACTGCATGCCTATTGAAGAATGAGCCGGCGAGTGTGTGTATCTTGCGTAGCTAAGCCCTTCCGGGGCGGAGCTTAAGGGAAACCGAGCGTGAATAGCGCATGAGTAGGATACATACGACCCGAAGCCAGATGAGCTTGCCATGAGCAGGGTGAAATTTGTCGAAAGACAGATGGAGGCCCGAACCCGTATGTCGTACAACGCATTGGGATGACTTGTGGTAAGGAGTGAAAAGCTAATCGAATCTGGGAATAGCTGGTTCTCTCCGAAACAGCTTTTGGGCTGGCGTTGCCATATGTGCGTGTGGAGGTAGAGCACTGGAAGGGACCAACAGGGAGAAATCTCGTGGTTCCTATCAAACTCCGAATACCATACGCCCGGGCAGCAGTTAGTAGGTGGGGGCGAAGCTCCATCGAACGAAAGGGG
>Ga0209210_1003476_pt1 | contig 10667 bp, 11 predicted proteins | sample RifGroA1_FD_183991 | JGI IMG/M metagenome (GOLD analysis project Ga0209210, IMG submission 183991) | Contaminated groundwater microbial communities from Rifle, Colorado, USA - Rifle Groundwater A1 (SPAdes) (version 2) | ecosystem: Environmental > Aquatic > Deep subsurface > Groundwater >...
CAATCTTAACTTCTATTGTATCTCCATCAATAACTCTTACAACTAGAGCTTTTTCTAAACTTGAAAGTTCTTTACTTAGAATTTGATCTAAAAAAGGGTAATTTATACTTATTAGTACTACTATTAATATAACTAAAGAAATGATTTGGTGTTTTTTTGGCGTCATTTTCGGAGGGAAACCTCTGGTTTCATTATGTCTTTTTTGTAGGAAAGTTACGCTAAGGAAATCTCTGGTGTCTCCAATCGGTTTAAACATTTAGGGAAAGTTACGCTAAGAAAACCGTAGGTTGTCTAGCAATGTGGGTGACAGGGTTCGAACCTGCGTAGGCACTAAGCCACAGGATTTCTTACGTCGTCCCCTTGAGAAGGGGGGCCGACTTGTTAGGGGAAACTTAGTTTCCCATACGACTTAAGTCCTGTCCGTTTGACCACTCCGGCACACCCACATGTAACTTTCAAAACTATTTTACATTTAAAAAGTTACTTATTTTGTTTTTCTTGTTTATCCTATTGTTGAGCCTGCCCCTGAAATTTTATTCCAAGTTCTTGAAGCCTTTTTGAATGAGCTTGAATCAATGAATCAACTATTTGCAACATCCTAAACAGTTCATTTCTTTCATTAATCAAAGTTGTCAAAGCTCCTTTATGATAGCCAATTTCTTCCTCTTTTGTTACTTTGTTTGTATTTTTATCTGCCATGTGATTAAATATATTCTTAATTAATAAAACTTGCCATAGTAATCTTATTGTTATTTTGTTCTCTTTTTTCCCCTTATATTAATAAACTATTCTTTTTAACAAGATAAATTTTTATTAACTCTCTAATAATTGTTCATCTATGGAATTTCCCAAGATATTATTCATCGGCCCCCCTGGGGCGGGAAAAGGAACTCAAGCAGAATATTTTGAAGAGAGTTATAAAATAATGCATATTAGTACTGGAGATATTGCTAGAAACGCTTTTGTTAATAAAGACCCTTTAGTTTTAGAATATGAGGATGATGTACAAAATAATGGAAAATTGCTCCCAGATAATATTTTATTTCAGTTACTAGACAATAAAATAAGGATAATTAAACTATTGCCTTATTTTCAAGGGTATATATTAGATGGCGCAGTTAGAACATTAAATCAAGCAGAATATGTTCTTGAAAATAATCTAGCTAATTTTGTATTTTTCTTTGATATCCCCAAAGAAGAAGCAATAAAAAGATTAAACATAAGATACAGGTTAGAAAGAAGAAGTGATGATAAGCCAGAAGTTATTGAAAAAAGATTTGTAGAATATTATGAAAAAACTACCCCCGCCATTTCGTTTTTAAGCAATAACTTCCCAAAATATTTTAGAATAGATGCTTCAAGATCAATAGAACTAATAAGAAGAAATTTATGCAATTTAATTTTATAATTTTTTAGGCTTACATTTTACCGTTCTTTACATGGATAAGTTTTATTAATCCATTTCTATTAATTTATTTATGGATATGAAAGAGGTAATTATCAATTTAATAAAGAAAGCTTCTAATGAATTAGATTTAAACTTAGAATTAAAAGATGAAGATTTAATTAATGCAATAGAAATTCCCCCTAATACTTCTTTAGGAGATTTTGCCTTTCCTTGTTTTTTAATTGCCAAAGTCACAAAGTCAGACCCCCATGATTTGGCCCTTCAATTGAAGGCAAAAATAGAAAATAAAGGAGAATTTGAAAGCATAGAAACAAAAGGGCCCTATATAAACTTCTTTTTGAATAGAAAAATCTTGTCTGTTGGGGTGGTTAGGGAAATATTATCTAAAAGAGACAAGTATGGTTCATCCTTGATTGGGAAAGGGAAAAAAATTATCGTTGAATTCTCCTCACCAAATATTGCTAAACCTTTTCATGTGGGGCATTTAAGATCAACCATCATAGGAAATTCTATATCTAATATCTCTAAATTTATGGGTTTTAAAGTTATAAAGATAAATTATTTGGGGGATTGGGGCACACAATTTGGGAGATTGCTTGTAGGATATCATAATTTTGGAAATGAAAAAAAATTAAAAATAAATCCTATGAACCATTTATTGGATATTTATATCAAAGCAAATAAGAAAAAGTATGATGAGGATGCAAGGGTTTTCTTTAAGAGTTTAGAGAATGGGGACAAAGCTTCTTTAAGATTGTGGAAAACTTTTAGAGATTTAAGCATTAAAGAATTTGACGCTTTCTATAAGAAGTTAGGAATAGAATTTGATGTGTATCACGGGGAATCTATGTATAATAATACTATAAACGAGATTAATAAACTATTAGAAAAGAAAAGTCTATTGGAAAAAAGCCAAGGCGCATACATTGTTAATCTAAAAAAATATAATTTAGATGTTGCCCTGATAATAAAAAAGGACGGCACAACTCTTTATACCACGAGAGATTTAGCAGCAGCTATTGATAGATATAGCAGATATAAATTTGACCAAATGATCTATGAGGTGGGGCAAGAACAGCAATTGCATTTTAGTCAGATGTTTAAAATTTTGGAATTAATGGGTTATAAGTGGGCAAAAAATTGTATACATATTGGGCATGGGCTATACCTTAATGCAAAAGGCAAGAGATTTTCTACAAGAAAGGGAAAAACAATTTTTATGAATGATATATTAAATGAAACAATTAAACTTGCTGAAAGAGGAATTAGAAAAAAGGATAAAGAAATTTCAAAAAATGAATTAGAAAAAAGAGCCTTAAAAGTTGCTATTGGTGCAATTTTTTATGGAGACTTGAAGAATAATAGAACAAATGACATTGTTTTTGATTTGAAAAGATTTGTAGACTTTGAAGGAAATACTGGGCCATATTTGCAATATAGTTATGCACGAGCTACTAGTATTCTTTCTAAGATGAACATAGGTCTTAAAAATAAAATAAAAATTCCTTATGAAATAAAAGAGATCAATGAAAAAGAAACCGCTTTAATTAAAAAATTAATGGAATTTCCAGATGTAGTAAACAAATCTTATAGTGCACTAAGTCCCTCGCTGATTGCAAATTATGCTTATCATCTTGCTCAAATATTTAATGAATTCTATCATTCTTGTCCGGTTTTACAAGAAGCAGATTTAATTCAGCAAAATTTTAGATTGACCCTTGTTGATTCTTTTAGGCAAGTACTAAAAAATTCTTTATCATTACTAGGGATAGAAGTTCTTGAAAAAATGTAATCAAAATCGTTTTGTTAAATGAATAAACAAAACCAAAATTATTTAAAGAGTTTTTTCCTTGTAAAAATGTAATATTCGCTAAAAGGAGGTAAATAAAAATGGCTAGAAAAGAGGGAAGCAAGATTTTGAATTTCGTTGTTTGGTTAACAGGAGTAATCGTTTCTTTAGCAGTGGGTTTCGCACTTATTAACGGTGGAATAGCTGTACCCTACATTGGAATTGCAAATGTTATTGCTGGATATGTTGTAGTTGTTACAATCGTTTTAGGAGTGGTTTTAGCACTTCTTAAGATTTAAAATTTTTATTTTTTTATTTTTTTATTTTTTTATACTCTACGCATAAAAGTTAATTCTTGTATTTGGCAAGTAACTAAAAATTTAAATTAATGATTACCATTTTATCAAGAGATTTACGAAAATAGTTAAGGACATTGATAAATCATTAGAAATGTATTAGTTCTTGATTATTGGTGAAGGCAATCAATTGCAACAAAAAACCCATGCCTTTTCATGTATTATGAAATTTTATTTAATTTTCTTCATTTCTTTCCAAGCTAAGTCAAATAGTTTCTCAAGTGCTTGGGCAAAGAATTCAGTATTAATCCAAACGCCTATATCATAATTTGGGTGGAATTTTTCGTCATCTAATAACATAAACATTATTTGGTTTCCATCAATAATAATAAACCTTGCTTTCATATCAGAGAGATTTCTTACTTCGGCAACTTTTGACAAATCTCTTGCAATCTTTACATTGTTAGCATTAATTGGGGCAGCTATTCTAATACTCACCCCCCTTTTTTTGCATTTTTCCAAAGAAGGCATCAAGGCTTCTAATTTTCTACCTAATCCTCCTTCTGTTGTCACAATAACAATTGTTTTTTCAGCATCTCTTACCATCATATCTAAATGATTATAAAGATTTTGCCTTCCTCTCAGGCTTCCGCTTAAATCAGTTGGTTCAACAAACTTTACCCCTTGTGTGAATAATGTGTTTAATTCATCCAGAACTTCGTCATTCTTTAAGGTCTCAAGTCTCTTTGATTTCTCTTGCGCATATTTGACCAAATTCTTTTTGACTCTCTCCACAACCTCTTCTGGTTTTAATGCTACAAATTTAATAGGTTTGCCTAATTTCATAACAATAAACCCTTTTTTCTCCAAGCTTTCTAAAATATCATAAGTTCTTGATCTTGGCACATCAGATATGCTGCTTAGTTCGCCCGCAGTACTTGTTCCCCTCGATAATAGTGCAGTCCAAACTTTAACTTCATAAAGATTCAAATCAAATATTTTTCTTAACCTGCTTAAAAATTCTTCTTTAACAATCATAGTAGTTTTATAGGTAGTTTTTTATTTTTAAATATTGTTATGATAAAAGAGTAACCAATGGAATTTACTAAATAATAGTCACTTTATCCCTATCACACCCTTTTTATCTTTTATTCTAAAGTCTGTTTTCTTTTTAAAGTTTTCCTTGTCTAGTGATGATATAACCATATGTTTTGAATTTGTTCTTTCCTTTATAAACCCTTCCTGTAATTTTAGTATTTTTCCTAAGTTATCATCGCATAAAATCATTAATTCTATTGTATCTTTTTTTTGCAATCCTAATTTTTTCCTAAAATCTTGAATTTGTCTGCTTATCTCTCTTGCATATCCTTCTGATTCCAGCTCAGGAGTCAAGTTTGTATCGTACTCAAGTGCAAATTCTGTTCCTTTTGAAGCTGGGCTTTTGAGCATCAATTTTTTTATATTTAATTGAGACTTGATTATGTTTAAAAACTTTTCATAATTCTCTTTTCCTTTTATAAAAACTGTAGCACCAGCTAAAGGCCATTTCAATCCAATCTGAATTTTATCCCTTTCTCTGAATCCCGCCTCAATTACTTTCAACATATTTTCAAATTCTTTTTCCAAACCTTCATTTATTAGCTTTTTATTAAATTTCGGCCATTTTTCTAAATGAATTGATGTTTTATTCCCAAGCCGTTGCCATAAATAATCAGTTATAAATGGGCACACAATGCTGAACATTCTCAAAATATCTCCCAACACATTTTCTGTCGCGTAAAGAACTGTTCCAGCTTTTTCACTATTTGACTTTTCTCTTGTCATTTTAATATAAGTTCTTGACAAATCCAAGAATAATTTTTCTATTTCGCTTACAATTTCGTCTATTCTGTATTCTTCAAGAAGTTTTGTGACTTTTTCTATTGTTGAGTTTTTTTTAGAAAAAATGTATCTTTCTTCCAATTCCCCATTTTTGGTAGGTTTTGTTCTTTTTCTTAAATCTAAAACAAAGTTAACCACATTTTCTAAAACATTTAGATTTTTTTGCTTAATTTTTATATCTTCCCAACTAAAATTTATATCTTCTCCGGCGGTTATTTGGCACAAATAATATCTCAAAATATCTGCACCATATTTTTCAAGTACTTCATAAGGTGAGATTATATTACCTAAAGATTTAGACATTTTAGTACCCTGATAATCTAAAATCATTCCATGAACATAAACATTTTTGTAACAGCTTTTGTTGAACATTACTTTTGAACAAATTTGCAAAAGACTAAACCAAAGTCTTGTTTGTTCTGTCGCTTCTAAAACCAAGTCTGCCGGAAAATATTCTTTTATTAACTTTGGATTATCATACAGACAATTCCAAGAAGCTGTTCCTGAATCAATCCATACATCTGCAACATCCGGAATTCTCTTATAGGTTTTTTTTCCTTTTTTGATTATTATTCTGTCTATCCATGGCTTGTGCATTGATAAATCATTAAATTTTTTGCCTGTAAGTTTTTCTAATTCATCTGAGCTTCCAATAACAATAATCTCTTTGTCATCTTTTTCGTTTATCCAAATTGGAACAGGGCACCCCCAAAATCTTTGCCTTGTTATAGAATTATCTTTAAGATTTTCTGCCCATTTATCATAACTTTCTCCAGATTTTTTAGGTTGCCAATGAACTTGCTTATTAAAATTTCTCAAATCTTTGGACATGTCTTCCGTTTTTAGAAACCATTGTTCTGTTGCTCTAAAAACAACTGGTTTATGGCTTCTCCAAGAATGAGGATATTCATGATTTATTTTTTTAACAGCCAATAATAAATTTTTGTTTTCAATTTCTTTTATAAACTTATTATCATCTGTTTTTGCTTGCCATCCAGTATATTTACCCATATCCTCAAATTTTCCTTGTTCATTTAATGTGTTAAATACGCCAATACCATATGGTTTAGCAGCTTCTTGATCTTCTGGGCCACAACCCGGAGCACAATGAACTAATCCAGTTCCTTCTTCGGTTGTAACATATTCTTTGTTGAGAATAACTGTGTGAACATTTTTCCATTCTTTTTTTAATTTATCGTACTGTTCTTTAAGTTCAGGATAAAAAGGGTTTTCATATTCCCAGCCTTTCATCTCTTTTCCCTTTACTGTCTTTAAGACATTTACTCCCTCGTTAGTTAACTCAATAAATTTATTTACAAGATTTTTAGCAAGATAATACACTTCTCCTTTTCCAGCCACTTTAACATAATCTACATCTGGATTTACCATCACTGCTAAATTATACGGGAGTGTCCAAGGAGTTGTTGTCCAGATAACAAGAAAACCTTCTTTGTTTTTTAATTTAAATGCAACATAAATGGATTCATCTTCAATGTTTTTATATTCTAATTCATGTTTTGCAAGACTTGTTTCTGTTTCAGAATCCCAGTGCATAACTTTTTTTCCCTTATACAATCGCTTTTGTTCCCATGCTTTTTTGAAAAATTCCCATTCTCCGCTAATGAATGTTTTTTCAATTGGTTTGTAAGCATTTTCATGGTCTAACCATATTCCTAGTTTTTTAAAATCCTCATTCATATATTCCGCATGTTCTACGGCAAAATTCATACATTCTTTAACGAACTTGTCCATGCCCACTTTTTCAATCTCTTCTTTTGTTTTTAAACCAAGTTTCTTTTGAACAGCATTTTCAGTAGGCAATCCATGCATATCATAACCTCCCCTGTCCCAAACATTAAAACCATTCATTCTCTTATATCTGAGAATAATATCTTTCAATGAATTATTCCAAGCATGTCCTATATGTATTTTTCCAGAAGTATACGGGGGGCCTTGTAAAAAATAGAACTTTTTCCCTTTTTTGTTTTTTTCCTTAACTTTTTCATAAATCTTATTTTTCTTCCAGTATTCTATAATTTCTGTTTCTACTTGTTTAAAGTCGTACATTTTAATATTTACTTAAATTATTCTGTATTTTTAAATTCAATCATTTCTTTTATTCATACACAAACATGTGCTGCTTTAAAATAACTCGGTATCCTATCTTCAATAGCTTTTTGACAATCTATTGGAAGTGAATTGTAATAAGCTAATGCTTCTTTTTTCTGATATCTATTTACTAACTCAAAAAAAGCGGTGACTGCTCTTTTTTGCATTATAACTTCTTCTTTACTTTTCTCGTCTAACTTTTTCAATTTTACTTGCATTCCCGGTTTGTTTGATAGTTTTTTGTTTAAACTCATTTTATATTCTCCAGCGCTCTAAAAAGTTTAGGCGCGCCTTAAATGATAATAATTTGAGCAATAGCTATAGAAATAATTCCAATTTTTATCGAATCTTTTCTTTTATTTTGGAATTTAGCTCTTGTCATTATAATCTTTATAACAGTTAGGTATTTAAATTTAACTTCATTGTAAAAACTTAAGACATCGGCATTGTTAAAATGGTAAAAAAGGTGAAAAAGTTAGTGAGGTTAAAAGAGTTAAAAAATGGGAACGAAAAAAAAGCATTAGACATGTGGAGTCTTGCACATATTTGTATTGGAGTCTTTACTGCAACTATATTCCTTAATCTTCAAGTAGCCTTGGACATCGCCATTACAATAACTTTTATAATCGCCTTTTTATGGGAATTTCCTGCCGAACCCTTGTTATTCAAGTCATTTCATAGAAGACTAGGAGAATCATTGGATAATCAATTGGCAGATATTTTACTCAATATTGGTGGATTTTTAGTTATTTGGTTTATAGGTTCTTGGTTTGCTGGGCTCATAGTCTTTGTAACTTTGTCAATATTATTTCTAATTATTAATTTTAAAATAAAAGTTTAATTTCTAAAATTCTTACATAATTTTTTATTTAAAATTCTTTAAAGCTTCTTCTTCTAGAAAATGCAACCCTTTTTCACCAGAAGCAGGAATAATAAAACAAAAAGGAGCTTTAAGATTTAATTTGCTAATGCTATTTAATGTATTATAATAAATTCTTGAATTTTGCAACCCAAGCCTTTCACAGACTATTATTTTAACTGATTCTTTTTTAGCTGATATTTCTAACTCTCTTATAGCCTCTTTAAAACTCAATTCTATATCTACAAGGATTAATGTATGAGCATTAATAGATTGATTTTCTTTAACAATTGTCATAAAACTTGTTGGTTCGTAATTTTTTGATTTGTCTGTTTGCCATTTTGGCATGCTTGTTATTTTTCCAAATTTATATATTTGCAGGCCTGTTTCAGAAACAGCATCTAAAATGCTTGCAGCGTGTATAACTTTACATTGGATTTTTGCCTTTTTTGCTTCTTGAATTAAAGAGATGTGAGTTGTAGCCATTAAAGGATTTCCATAAACTAATAATGCTGTGTTTCCTTCTTTTGTTTCTTTTATTAAAAAATCAGATTCAATTTCTTCTCTTGTCAAAGGTTCTATTTTCTTCCCAATAATCTCTTGTAATTCCTCAATATTGTAAGGAAGTTCAACAGTATAACTATCTAAATGAATTTTTCTGCAATTTTTTATTGCATTCATAGCCTCATATGAAAAGCTTTCTTTATTCAAACCCAAGCCTATTAAGTATAACATAAAATTACGAGAAAAATCTGGTTTATTAAGCTTATCCTCAAAATACTTTTGGCTTTAACTAAGTTGAGTTATTAATCTTTCTAAATTTTTTCTTGCTTGACTTTCATATTTTTGTTTAAAGAAATCTGTTGAATAAACCGAATTTCTGCATAAAAAATTCTGTAATATTTCTTTTCTCTTTTGTTTAAATTGATATTCTGGAACAAAAGAATATTCCGATCTAATATCTCTCTCATATTCCTCAAATTCTTCTGTTGGTTTTCCTAATATTGCTAAATCAATGTCTATTAAATATTGAGTATCTTTATCTTTTGGGGTCATATCATGTTTGGTGGCCAAAATCTTTTCTGTTACGCTTTTGATAAATTGTTTTTTTATTCTTGCTTTTGTTAATATTTTTTCTGCAAGCTCAGCACTTTTTTCTTCGTTATTTTTTGCTTTTATATCATAAATAGCGTCATGATACCAAATGGCAGTTTCAACTTCATTTGGATTTTCAATAAATCTTGATGCTTCATTTAACTCATTAAGAGAATGAGCAATATGGACAAAATTATGATAATATCTATGAGTTTCTCCATAAAGGCGAGCTATTTCTTCATAATTATCTTTGCCAGAACCATTTGTTCCAATTCTTTTCCATAATTGTTTCCATCTTATTTCTAGACCTCTAAACTTTAAAAGAAATTGATTATAAACTTCTCTTGGAATATAATTTTCAACAATTTCTTCCCATCCTTTTGGGCCCACAAGCCCTTTAACTAAACTTGAACTTATCTCTGAAATTTCTCTTGGGGGCATCCAGAAATTTGTAACAATTCTTGAATCTAAATCACTGTTAATATGTCTCATACCTCTTTCATATTCATAATCTCCTTCAGTTCTTATTCCTCTTAAGATATATTGTGCCCCCACTGAACTTGTATAATGTGCTAAAAACTGATTTTCAAAAGTTTGTACTTCAACATTTGGAAACTTTCTTACTAATCTTCTCAACATCTCTACTCTTTCATCAAGTGAGAAAGTATATTTCTTATCAGGATTTATTCCAATGGCTACCACTAACTCATCAAATAATTTTGAACCATTTTCAATCATCCACGAATGACCCTTTGTTAATGGGTCAAAACTTCCCGCATAAACTGCTTTTCTCATAATTTTAATAGCTTATTTGCAGTTTATAAATTTACTTAAAGACGTTTATTAAGCTTATTATTTATAAAAATCTCTTGGAGCATAGTAAAATTTATTCATACATAAAAGTAAATCTTCTCTGGCTATTTTATATAGTTCTGGGTGTAATTTATTCAATTCTCCAAATGTTTCACAATTAGAACAATCTTCTAAAATACGTCCTAAACTTCCAACTGTTCCAGTTATGTCTGCTTTTTTATGACATGATTTGTAGAAGTTTTCTTCAACATTATAAAAATCTATATCCCTAAATATTTGAAGTAACCTAATCTCATTTTCTATATCTCGTTCAATATATCTTTCATCAAATTCTTGTTCATTCATATTTTAGGCATTAATATTTCATTTAAAAATCTTTGTTTTTCGGTTTTGAAAAATCTATTCCAGACAAAGTTT
>Ga0209210_1003485_pt1 | contig 10628 bp, 11 predicted proteins | sample RifGroA1_FD_183991 | JGI IMG/M metagenome (GOLD analysis project Ga0209210, IMG submission 183991) | Contaminated groundwater microbial communities from Rifle, Colorado, USA - Rifle Groundwater A1 (SPAdes) (version 2) | ecosystem: Environmental > Aquatic > Deep subsurface > Groundwater >...
TATCGAAGAATTTTTAAGAAAACTTAAAAACCCTATAAATAAAAATAAACAAACCACAAAATTAATAAAGAACATTATTTTAAAAGCTGAATCAAATTTTTATAAACAATTAGATGACGATTTTAATACTCCTAAAGCTTTCGCGGTTTTATTTGATTTTATAAAGACAATCAACCAATCTTTAGACAAAGATCTTGTTTCAAAAAAGCAGGCAAATGAAATCTTTAATTTTTTTGAAAAGATAAACGATATATTCGACATTATTGATTTTAAAAATACGAGCCAGACAATCCCGGCAAAAATTAAAAAACTAACGCAAACCAGAGAAGGGTTTCGCAAAAAACAGGATTGGCAAAAAGCAGACCAAGTTAGAATAGAAATAGAGAAAGAAGGATTTATAATAGAAGACACTAAAGAAGGACCCGTTATTAGAAAAATCTAACTGGTATATAAAACTATATGGCTAAAGAATTACCCGACAAAATTCCTCCGCAAAATACCGAAGCAGAACAATGCATGCTGGGGTGCTTGATGTTAGATAAAGATGCGATTATTAAAGTCGCTGATTTTATAAAATCTGAAGATTTTTATAAAGATATCCATCAGGAGATATATCAGGCAATGGCCGACCTTTACGAAAGGTCAAATCCAATTGATATCCTTTCAGTATCAGCCAGGTTAAAGGAAAAAAACAAGCTGGAGGAAACTGGCGGCTCAGCTTACCTGACTTCTCTTATAAACGCCGTCCCAACTGCCACTCATGTTTTGAATTACGCTAAAATAGTCCGGCAGAAAAAGATTTTAAGGGATTTAATTTCTGCTTCCCACGAAATCGGGCTTTCTGCTTTTGACGAGGCAGAAGAAGTTGATGTTTTATTAGATAAAGCAGAAAAAACGGTTTTTGGCATCGGCCAGCGCTCTCTCACCCAGACATTCACGCCGATAAAAGATATTTTATCTGACACATTTGAAAGAATTGACGAACTGTCAAAACATCAGGGAAAACTGCGCGGATTATCAACCGGCTTTACAGGATTAGACAATAAATTAGCCGGCATGCAAAAAACCGACCTGATTATTTTGGCAGCCAGGCCGTCAATGGGAAAATCGTCTCTGGCTTTAGATATTGCCAGACATGTTGCAATTTTTGAAAACAAGCCTGTGGGGCTTTTCAGCTTGGAAATGTCAAAAGACCAGATTGCCGACAGGTTAATTGCCAGCCAGGCAAATATTAATTTATGGAATTTAAGAACCGGCCGTTTGCAAGAAAGTGGCGGTGATAACGACTACTCAAGAATCCAGCAGGCTTTAGGGACATTATCAGAAGCGCCAATTTATATTGATGACGCTGGCTCTGTAAATATTTTACAAATGAGGTCAATGGCCCGCAGATTACAGGCAAACAAAGGCTTGGGCTTGATTATTGTTGATTACCTGCAGTTGATGGAACCTTTAAATAAATTTCAATCGTCTGTGCAACAAACAACTGAGAATTCCCGCGCATTAAAAACTTTAGCTAAAGAATTAAGCGTGCCGGTACTGGTTCTTTCCCAGCTGTCTCGCGCTGTTGAGTCAAGGGTTCCGCAAATACCAAGATTAGCAGACCTGAGAGAATCGGGCGCCATTGAGCAGGACGCTGATGTTGTAATGTTTATTTACAGAGAAGACAGATACAACGAAAACAGCTTAAGAAAAAACCTCGCAGATGTAATAATTGCAAAACACAGAAACGGACCTTTAGGAACAGTTGAGCTTTACTTTGACGAGCAAAGAGTAAGCTTTAGAAATATTGAAAAAGGAGAATATTCATCCGAAGGAGAATAAATTTTTAATGGATTCAATTGAAAAGCTAAAAAATTTATTTAAAGATTTTCCAACGGTTGGCCCAAGAACAGCTGGCCGTTTTGTTTATTATTTAATAAAACTGCCGAAAGAAAAAATCGACGAGCTGACAAATGTTATCCAAGAATTAAAAAACAAAATAAAACTGTGCCAGCTCTGCTTTAACCCCTACGAAGACAGCGGAAGCCCGTCCTCCGCTGGTTTGTGCCCGATTTGCTCTGACTTGAAACGAGATAAAAATTTATTATGCATTGTTGAAAAAGAAGCCGATTTAATTTCAATTGAAAACACAAAAAAATATAATGGACTTTATTTTATTTTAGGCGGCACTCTGGCTATGATGAGAAAAGAAGATATTGATAATTTAAGAATTGAAGAATTAAAAAAAAGAGCTGCGCAAGGCAGCTTTTCAGAAATTATAATTGCATTAAACCCAACGCCAGAAGGCAAAGCAACCTCTATGTTGGTTGAAAGAGTATTAAAAGAGATTTCGCAAAATTTTAAGATAACACATCTTGCAAAGGGCATCCCAGTCGGCGGCGAACTCGAATACGCCGACGAAGAAACTTTAGAATCAGCCTTCGAAGGCAGAAAATAAAAAATTATCTCCTTTTCTGCTCAGCTTGCCTTACTTGTTTTTCGTCCATGCCGAAGTGATGGGCTATTTCGTGCCAGACGGTGTTTTTTACTGCTTTTTTGATGTCTTCCGGGTTTCGGAAAACCCTTTCTATAGGATTTTTAAATATTGTAATTTTGTCTGGCAAAACCTGGCCGTACTGTTCCCTCTTTATCTGCGGTATGCCTTCGTACAAGCCAAAAAGCAAAGCCCCTCTAAGCTTTAATTTTTCTAGCTGCTGAATAGTCGGGTCGTCTTCAATAACGATTTCTACATTTTTTAGTTTTTGCAGAAATTTTTCGTCAATTGCGTCAATCCCTTCCCTTACTAATTGCTCAAATTCTTCGTGTGTCATAAATCTACTATACAAGCAAAAAAGCGTTATTTCAACGCTTTTTTGCTTTTCGTTAAATTAAATTTATACGCCTTCTGTTTTTCTGATTTTCGCGATTCTTGAGTTTAGCTTTTTCTCTGTTTTATAATCTTTGTAGATTTTTTTCCTGTTGTCAGCCCACTTTCTAATTCCAAAAAACATTCCTGACCTCATCAGCCAAACGCCAACCAGCGCAATTGCCAATGGTATAAAGAATGAGTCTACCCAAAGGTTGTTGGTTAATCCAGTGGATATGGAGCTGGCTCCATATATAGCTGTTCTGGTGACAATAATAGAGGCATTGCTTGTCGGATTATAGCCTGAATTTGAACTGGTTACTGAAACGCTGTTAGTTAAGGTTGTAGTTCCATAAGCAAAATTTTGAGCTGAAGCTACCTGTGTCTGGTAAGTAATTGTTATTGTCTGGCCAGCTGGAATTGCGCCTAAATTTATTCCAGAAGTAATATCTCCGCCGTAGTTATAGCTTCCGCTAGAGCTGCTGCTGTAATTAGCAGCGCCAGAAACAATTAACTGGTTTTTGTAAATTAAGTTGTTTGCCAAATAATCTCTTACAACGGCATTTTGGACATCCTGATTCCCTGTTGCCTGGATTGTAATCATAAACATTAAAGTGTCCGACGGATTTGCGTAAATCGTATTTGAAAAACCAGAATAATTTCCCGAAGTTAAGTTTCTCGCTGTTTTATTTACTGTCAGCAAATTTCCGCTGGTGCCTGATGTAGAAAACGTCATATCCTGGCCGTAAACAATCTGTCCTGCGCCGGATTGGGCCACCGCTCTAAAATGATAAATGGTGTTGCTATTTAAGTTGGCTATATTCTGGCTGAAAGAGCCGGAATAATTTATTGATTGCCGCGTAGTTTCGTTTCCGTAAGATGCGCTAGTTCCCCACTGAAACCATACAGAGGTTGAGCCGGCGCAGCTGCCTGAAGAACAATTGCTGTTTAAATAGCCGTTCAAAGTTGCTTGGTTATTGTAAATATTTGTTGCAGAATTTGTCTGAACGCTAATATTGTGCTGCTGATTGCAGGAGCTTCCAGAACAGCCGTTCGGGCAGTATTGACTTAACTCTTCTTGATTGCCGCAAGAATTGTACCAATATAAATTATTCCCGGAACATTGCTGATATGAATGGCTGGTGCAGCCCTGGTTAATATTTACAGAGCAGGAGGAACTATTCGTCTGATTTCCCGAAGTCACGTTTATTGTGGCTGTTTTTGTCCCTGGCTGTGAAAAAGAATTGCTGCAAACTTGGGAGCCTCCTGTACAAGCTCCTGACCATGAATATGTATAAGAGCCCGAACCTCCTGTTGCTGCCGCGATAAAATTAACTGATTGGTTTGTGTTTGCCGGATTTGGGGCGGCGTAACAAGAGACGACTAGCTCGTTCTGCACACAGCTTCCGTTAGAACAAGTTTGGTTTGAGGTGCAAGTCTGTTGCAATTGAGCGTTGGTTGAATTAGAGCAATATGAGTTAGCTGTTCCAGGGTTTGAGCAGGTATATGTTTTGTAGTTTTTATAGACCCCGTTGCCTTGGCAGAAAGGACTGCCTACATAGCCATTAGTTCCGCAATCGGAGTTGGCTGAACAAGCGAAAGTACAATAGTCTTCAGTTGTCATCGCTGCGTTAAAAGCAAATGGGAGGGTATTGTAATTATCATAAATGGTGCCAGTATAAAGTTGACGCGGGGCATCTTTGTACCAAATGTCTATTTGTGTTTTGCAAGCCGCAACACTAACAGAGAGGTCTGCGCTCTGGTTTCCTCCTATATTTCTTACGGATGTTCCGTCATAAAATTGCTGCGAAGAAAGGGCTGGAAGCGGCTCAAATACCTTATATGAAGAAACACTTATCGGTAAATTACAATTAGTATTATTTACAATATGAGCAATCTCTGTTCCGCCCTGCCTGCTAAGCGATGTGGTTACTTTTCCTGCGCCGACTGCAACTGCTAACTCTTGGCTAGTCATTTCAATGCCATTGGCGCAGTATATGGTGCTAGCTGAAACTATATTAGCTGTAAAAAAGAAATACAACGTAAATATAGCTAGAACCAAAAGGCCGGCTTTTAAAAACGTACCGCTGAAAGTATTATTTATTTTCATATTTTTGAATTATGCTATAACTTATCAAATTATTGATAAATTGTCAATAGTTTTTAATTAGCCGGCAAGCACGGCCCGAACAACAATTCTTTTATAGTCTTTGCCTGGCGGCCAGCAAGTTATAAGAATTAAAACGTTTTTGTCTATAGTTGAATTATTAGTAGGAATGTCCGCCCCTTTATCTATAATTGATTTCTCTTTTACGATAAAAGTATATTGCTTATTATTCAAGTCTATAAAAATAGTATCGCCGGAATTTAGATTATTTAAATCGTTGAACACCCAATCGTACTTTATTTTAGGCCAGCCCGGCGGAGCTGAGTGTCCCAAAACTACGGCCTGTCCTATCTGGCCCGGAAGCACAGACCCCGGATAATAAACAACCCCAGAGTCTAGGTCTTTAGTTATAAGATCCTTATCTGTACTTTGCGAAAAAACTATAGGAACTGAAAGAGACAATTTTGGTATCTCTAATGTATTTTGCTTGTCAGTGTAGGTTGTTTTGACTCCCTCTATTGTTTTACCTGCGTGCTGACTGTGATTGGGATAAAAATTAAGGTCTAAAGAAAAGGCGTCTATGCTGGGATACGGGTTGAAAAAATCATCTAAAAACCCTGAAACTACTCTGTAGTTAAAAATCCAAGAAACGTCATTCCAGTTTATAATCAAAAAGCTGGCCATGTATATTAAGGCTGTAATTTTAGCTATTTTAATTAATTGTTTTTTGTCCATAGCTTATGGCTAAATTATATTATTATCTGGTGCGGAATCATAGAAACTATCAATTCCCTATTCAGCAACGCGCTAAATAACAATAAAATTATAATAACAACAGACCTTAAAATAAATTCTTTCTTCGTATAAATACTAGAGTTAAATAACACTGCAAAAAGTAAAATTCCTGTTATCACCATTAAAAGCCCGTAAATAATATCTTGTATAAGAGTATTATAATTATATATATCCTTTAACGGCTCTATCAATATTTCCGTTGTCTGAGATAATACTTTTTCGTTTCCATCTTCGTTTTTATCGGCGCTGTCAATTAAAGCCTGCTCGTTTGATTTTTCGGTATTATTTTTTACAGCAACTGGTTTTATTAATTCGCTCCCGAAAAGCTGTACAACAACAATAGCGTTGTTCGGGCCGAATCCATCTAAAACAGCTGTGCCGACTTCTTTATAATTCTGGCCCAAAATATTCGCCTTGTGCGATGGCGAGTCCAGCCAAGCTGAAAAAGCCTCTTGCGAGTCGTAAAATCCGACAGCTAAATTTTCGCCCGCATATTTATAACTGTATCCTGACTGCAAAAACCAATACCATGGAGTCAATCCTTGCGGACTTGTATGGGAAAAATACTGCTTTTTAACCATATCCTCAGCTTTCATTTGCGCCGCCATGGCTAGTTTCTGGTTTTCTATTAGCGGTTGCAATCTTGAATCCAATCTTGCCTGATTCAGCATATCTACAAGCGCTGTTTTTGTGATATCGGCAAAAAATATATTTTTAGGAAAACTGACAAAAACAACAGATATGCTAATTTTTAGTACTAACAAAAAAATAATGCAATATAACAAAATCCTGCTTTGCAAAAATTTCTCAAAAAAACTTCCTATATCATCTTTTTTTATAAAATAATCCATAGAACTATATTGCCTATTTATATAATAATCTCTATCTTTTGTCAACTAAAAAGTCCTACTCTCGGTAGGACATAATTTCTAATAGTTTTCACTTATAATATGCCCTGTCAAATCTTAAATCTATGTATTGCAGGTTCTTCCTGGTTTCGGGGCTAATTTTGACGCTCAACAATAGATTCAATTTTGTAAGCTGCAAATTAATATCAGAATCTGCGTCTAAATTAAAATAAATCTGCCAGTTTTCAGATGTTTTAACGTCTAATCTTAAAGGGCTTGTGATAAAAGCCTCCTCTATGTCTATTTGAAAATTATCTTTTAGGTTTTTTTTAACCTTAGAAATTATATTCATAATATTTTTTTCGATAAGGTCTTCGCCGACAAATAATTGGGGCTGATTTAATATTTGCCGCACAATAGGATAACCATTCGGGACTGCAGCCAATAATTCAAATATAACTCCATTTTCATCAATTAAAAAACATTGCTGATTGTCGGTGATTTTGCTATCGCAAAAAACGCCGAGCGGCTTTCTTTCTATTATTGAAAGCATTAATGTCTGCGGCAAATTTTTATCTATTTTTATCTTCTCGATAATCGGAAACTTTTCTAAAATATCTTTTTCCACTTTTTCTGGCCTAACCAGAAAAATACTCCCAGATTCCAATGTCCAATCTAAAAAACTTATAATCTTTTTATTAACATTGTTTTCGACTATATTTTTTATGCCTTCTAGGCTCGTCTTCTCATTCCCTGAAATTATTATGTTTTTAACTTGAAAATTAGGGGAGAAAAGCAAAAAATAGAAAACAACAGAAATCAAAATTAAAAATAAAATTAAGTACCAAAAAATAGGCCTTTTAAATATTGATTTTTTGGGCCTTATTTTCCTGATTTTATTTTTTATATGCCTTCTCCTATTGTAAGACATGGCGAAAATCATTTAAAGATTCCTTTTCCTTTTTCTTATTTTTTCTATTATATAACTTAACCAGTATTTTGCAGAAATAACAAAGTCTTGCGTTTTTACATATTCTCTCCTGTGCCCGCCAAAACCCATTTTAAATAATGACAAGCCAGCCCATGGATGCTGAGATTTTTGCGCATCAGATTCGTTCTCTATGCCAGGAGCTATGCCCCAGAAATTATATGTTTTACACCCTCTATTTTTTGCTTCTTTTATCGCTTCCCACTGCAATAAATATGAAACCGGTATTTTATTGTATTCTGATAAAGAGCCAGAGTGGTGGTAAAAGCACATATCCTGCCAAAAGATAAAAATAGCGGCAGAAACAACCTCTTTTTTATATTTGCCTAAAAATAACAAAATTTCTTTATCGCCCGAAAACGAATTAAATTCTGCTTCCAAATATCTTTTAGAAAACACCACAAAACGGTGCCTCTTTGCGGTTTTAAGATATACCGGCCAGAAAAATCTTAAGTCCTCAATATTGCTGCTCTTTATAATTTCTATATCCGGATTTTTCTCTGCCTGCCGGATTAAATATCTTGTTGTTTTTCTCATATCCATCAAAAGCTCTTCTTCTTGCAAAGTAATGCCTAATTCCCAGGTAACTTCAGGGTGCATATGTATGGGCGCTTCTCTTGAAACCGAATCTTTAAAAAGATTTATATTTTCCTCTGACCTGGCCAAAATAGGAGCTACCCTTATAAAACTTGCTCTTTCCTCTTTTGCGATATTTTCAATTTCAAGCAGCAGTAATTGTAAAATTTCCTTTTTATCTTTTATTTCTAATCCTTCCGCGATAACCGGTCCATGCGGAATAAATAAAAAAATCCCGCGCCTTGCAGACACTTTTACAATTAAAGCCGCTCCTATTAATTTTTCTGAATTATATATTCCAAATCTCCATATTTTTTCACCCATTGCCGTGTTAAACTCGCCCCAATTCCACGAGTGCAAAAAAGTTTTCTCAAAACAGCTTAAAAGAAAACTCTCCCATTCTTCTTTATTATTTATTTCTTTTATCTCCATATCTAATTATTCAATTCCTAAAATTTGCATCTGAATTTTTCTATATCTCGGCCTGTCTAGCTCAATCAAAAAAATCCTCTGCCACTGGCCAAGCTGTAATTTTTTATCAATTATATTTAAAGTGGCGCTAACCAGCAGATGAATTGCCTTGCAGTGAGAATGGCCGTTTATGCACTCATTCTGGCAGACGTTTACATTTCTTTTTGCAAGATTATCATGCTGATAATTTTCAGCGCTTAAAGCGCTTCCTTCGATGTTTTTTCTAAAATCTTCAATAAGCAACGGCTCGTTTTCATTGACAATTAAAGCTGCTGAAGTGTGTAAAATTTGGATATTAACAATGCCGTCTTTTATCTCGCTTTCTTTTACAAATTCCTCAACTTTTTCTGTAAAATCAATGAAGTCAAACATCTGCTTTGTTTCAAATTCAATTGTCTTATTTTTTATTTCCATTTAAAATATTTTTGATTACTTTATACTGGTCGTCGAAAAAAACAATGCTATTTCTCGGGTCCTTCCCGGATTCAATCGAATAAAATTCGTCGCCTTTTTCGATAAAAACAAAAGTTGGCAAAGCTTCTTTGTGAATTTTTCCCATGTTTTATTATTCATTGTAAAGTTGGTTTTAAAGATTAATTTTAATCCTGAAAAATCAAATTTGTCGTAAAAATTACTTCCTAATTCCTCTTTGCATTCTCTTTTCACGGCACTTTCAATATTCTCTCCTGTTTCAACCTTTCCTGCCCAACTCGCCTGACAAACATTAGTAAATCTCTTATTCAAAAAAGATCTTTTTTACAAAACAATTTTACCTTTATTTGTCCCATCTATAAACACGAGCCAAACAGATATACTCTTACGTTTTACCATGTTTTTTGTTCTATATTTTTTTGTTCTATACTCCAATTTCCGAAGCTTCTGAAATTGGAGTATATCAAATTTCCTCTTCAAACTTCCTCTATTAGGAATATTTTAACATATCTATCTAGTGAATACATTTGAAGTATTTTCTCAATTTTTTCAGAAATATCATATGGAGAAACCCAAACGCTCTGCTGAAATAGCTTAAATCCAGAATTTACCAGAATGCTTCTTAATAATTCCCTAGACTTCTTATATTTTTGAGGTATGTCAAAAATTAACATTATCCATTTTCCATCTCGCCTCTTTTTGTCTTTTTTTATCTTAAAACTTGCCTTTAATGCTTTGCCTATACCATTTTTTGTAAGCAAGAGGGCTTTTCTATTTTTTAAATTTTCTATTTTTATGTATCCTTTTTGTTTGAGATAATAAATTAATTTACTGAACTCCCTTGCGCCCCTTTCCTTTCTGTATTTCTTAAAAATGGGATTTTTAGGTCCAGGCAAGGAATTATACATCGTTGGATACCTAAAAGCAGAATCTAATAAGTCTCCCGCCTCACTAAGGAGGCTATAAACATCCCAAAGAAATCTATCTGTAATATTTAATCTCATAATATAACTATACTACAATTTCCAAAGCTTTTAAAATTGTGGTATATATTATAAGTGGTATATATTATAAAAAGAAATTTTTATATTCTTAGCCGAACTTCTTAAGAAAATTTACTATTCTTTCAGCGTCTCTTCGGGAAATATTAATATGGGTCGGCAAGTTTAATGTTATCTCAGATAATTTTTCTGCTTCTGGGCACATTCTCATTTTATAATGCATCCGGTCTAATTTTGTATCAAAAGGCGCTATCGGCGATGTGTACCAGTCGCCAAGCAAAATATTTTGCTTGTGCCAGGCCTCATAAAGTATTTCGTGTGCTTTTGGATGTTTTGTTGTAAAACGCAAATAGCTTTGTTTTACGCCTTCTATTTCCAACGGCAGAATAAACGAAGTGTTTTTTAAATTTTCTGCGTAATATTCAAATAATTTTTTTCTGCGGTTATAAAATTTATCCAGTTTTTTAAATTGATTTAAAGCCATCATTGCCAAAGCGTTTGGCAGAGCTTTTGGAAAATAATCCGGGCGGTTCCCCTGTTTTTCTTTCCAGTGGACTGCTTC
>Ga0209210_1003486_pt1 | contig 10627 bp, 8 predicted proteins | sample RifGroA1_FD_183991 | JGI IMG/M metagenome (GOLD analysis project Ga0209210, IMG submission 183991) | Contaminated groundwater microbial communities from Rifle, Colorado, USA - Rifle Groundwater A1 (SPAdes) (version 2) | ecosystem: Environmental > Aquatic > Deep subsurface > Groundwater >...
CGCCGATATCCTTCACGCGGCCGCCACGGAGCATCACGACCGAGTGCTCCTGGAGATTATGCCCCTCGCCCGGAATGTAAGCCGTGACTTCCATGCCGTTCGTGAGCCGGACGCGGGCTATTTTGCGAATGGCGGAGTTCGGCTTCCTCGGCGTCTTCGTGGTCACTTTGGTGCAGACCCCGCGCTTGAACGGCGAAGGGTAATACGTCGGGCGATTCGAGAGCACATTGAAACCGCGGGCAAGCGCAGGCACCGTCGTCTTGGACGATTTATGCTTGCGGCCTTTTCTGGAAAGCTGATTGATGGTAGCCATGGAGACAAAAGAAGACCCGCGGAGGGTCACAGGCAATATAAATGAATAATGCGCCAAATGCAACCGACGGCGCACGTTTACTCGATCGGTTCGCGATACGGGTCGGCGGAGTAGCCTTCGGCAGGCGGAGGCGAAGTTTTCGGACGCGACGGGGACGCGGCGGGGGACGGAGGAGCGGGTCTTGGGGGAGGCATTGCGCCCGGCAGGTTCGGAGGCGGCCCCGCTTCGCTCGTCGGCTGACGGGCTATGGAAGGGCGGGGGGGTGCCATGCGCGGACCGGGCGACGGCACATTGTGAAATTCGATGTGTGGTTCTTCGTGGTCTTCAAGCAATCTGTCGGTACCGAGCGGCTTTGGGGGCGGCGGCGCCGGGGGAGGGATTTTATTCTGCAATTTAAAATATTTGGGGGGAGGAGCGTATTTCGGCACCGAGACAAATGCTTCCGGAGGGCGCGAGGGCATCTGCGGATTCGCGGGAATGACGGTCGTACGCGGAGGCAGTATGGTCGCCCGCGGCGCCACAGGTGCCGCGGGTCCCGACTGTTGCGGTTTCTGTTCGCCACGGCGCATCTCTTCCCGAAGCGGAATAAAAATCTGCTCGTTCACGTCCTGCACGATGCCATTGATGGTCTGTTCGTCGAGCTTCGCTTCCTCGGCAAGCGACTGCGTAAACTCATCCGGATTCTCGATGCCCATGAGAAGAAGCATTATTTCCCGCTCGAGAATGCCCGCCTGGTCAATGCGCAGGCGATGCTTCATCATTAAATTTTTCGCGACCGACGTGTACCTTCCCTGCGCAAGGTAGCTGCGAATTGGCGGCGGCAACGTCTGCATCACCTCCCGAATACTGGCCTCTAATGTTGGTTCGATTTGATTCTGGTCCATAATTTAGGTCCCTGGTGCTTTGGGTTCTTCAGATTTCTTTTCTTCTTTTGGTTGCTCCTGGTCTTCAACCACTTTTCTGAGAGTATCAAGAATTTGTTTGTTCGGATCTTTGGTCGCGTCCTTGATAATCTTCCGCGCCGAAGCGCTGCCTCCCGGACCGAATAGCGCCCAGCCCAGTACAGAACGATTGATATTTTCGGCATATCCCAGTTTCGCGTTTCTCTCCGCGTCTGAGACTCCTTTATTGGCCCTATCCACTTCATCCTTAGCTGTTTTGAGTCGGATTTGTGCCGCCTCAGCCTCCGCCGCGCTTGCATCGCGTCTTCCCTTTGCGGCATTGAGTTCATTTATAGTTTGCTGATCGGTAAGGATGCCTTTCTGACGATTGGTGTCATAAATTTTTTGCAGACGTTCGGCTTCTGCCTTGTCGGCCTTCGCTCTCTCACCAACGTCTTTTGCCCGCGCTTGCTCTTCAGCGAGTGCACGTTGTTGTTTAGCGGTCGCGCCCTGTTCACTATATGCCTTACCAATGGATTTTACATAATCCTCATGGCCCTTCATTGCCCGTTCTCGACGTCCCCTGTATCCGCCATCCTGGGCCTTACCGGCATCGACTCCAACTGCTTTCAAACCGCCAAAAAGAGTGGCCCCTCGCACGTCAAAACTTCCCTTTGCTCCATAATCGGCCGCTGTAGCGAATAGACGCCCTGCCTTTGTGCCTCCAATCCGACTTCTGCGAATGTATTGGGAAAGACCTTGGGCTCCCCACCCGACCGTATTGCGTCCCGCCCACGCAGTCGCGCCGAAGCTGAGCTTGCCGGCACTTTTGATTGCCCAATCACCGCCGAAGGCGGACAGTTTCTTTGAAGCGACGACGACCGCGAGCAGAAGTCCCATCGCGACAAGGAAGGAAAGTATCATGCTCGCGAAGCCGGCCAGATCATTCCCGTTCACGAAACCTATCCAATTTTTTGAGCAGGTCCCGCCACCGCAGAGGCCGGTAAGGAATTGAGCATCCGTGATGACCGCAAGAGCGACATACAACAGGAGGAGGAGTACAGGTGCCGTGATGGTCTGTTCAAAGAGTGCCGCCCACCACTTGTCCGCAACACTTTTGAGTTTCGGTATGGCAAGCCCCGCGAAGCCGAGAGGCGCGACAATGATAAGAACGAGGAGTATGACGAATCGCGCGATGAGTATGAAGGCGAGCGAGAACATCACGAACGCCGTAATAGTGAAAAGGATGATGCCCATAAAACCGATGAGCCACGTGTTTCCGGCCTTGTACACTTCAGTATTCACCCTGCCGGCGGTATAGATGGTCTGGAGCCCCAGCTGAGCCATTATTTTGTTCGAAATACCTTCATTTTCAATGGTTGTTTGAGACAGTGAGACCTGTGAGGGCACAGTGCCGCCCTTGATTTGCGTATAAAACTGCGTTGCGAAAAGATTCCCGGCATCTATCACCGCCTCGGCCGCAAAAAGCGAGAAATTGAGGAGTACGGCACTGACGACAAGCATGGGAAGCATTTTCTTCCCAAATCCATACCAGTCCACGTTGAGAATCGTCATAATTCCGGCGGCAAGGAAACCGAAAATGAGTGCTATGTTGCCGAAATCGCGCATGATGCGCCAGGTCACGCCGACGGCCGAAAGCTTGTTCACGTAATCCCCCATCGTGACGACTGTGTAATACACGGCGTAATCGAGCGTGATCGCCGCAACCCCAACGAGCCACGCAAAAAGGGACATTATCCAGGTCATGATGGTACCGAATCCCTTGCTCATGTCGGGATCCGGCGGGAGCGCCTTCGGTGTTGCCGCGGCTGCTTTGTCGACTGAGCCCCCAGGATTGTTCGCCGTCGCTGTGCCATACGCACTCGAGAGACAGTAAAGACCATTAGTATCAGGGTCTGAAGCACAGGTGCCGATAGAACCATCCGCTGTGGTGCAAGAACTGCCTACATTCGTACAAGTGGTTTGCGCATGCGTGGCGGGCGCTGCGCCCGCCACGCCGACAAAGAGCGCGAGGGCGATGAAGACGATGGCGGGGAAACGGGTCATATGGCGGCCTCCGTTCCTCCTTGCGAAATTGTGGTGCACCCCGCGTTTTTAATCGCTTGGGCATTCGTGGCAAGGAGACTCATCTGGTCAATGAGCGAACCGCCCCCTACCGTAAGAGACCCTGCGGGAGTGGCGACTGACTGCCCAAAAGCCTGCGTGTCCTGTTGGACGTTTATGACGTCAAAATCGGTCGGCGACATTGTCTGGAGCGTCTGCAAATCGGCAAGGTATGCACCGCTTTTCGGGTCAATGCCGGAGTTCAGTTCGGTCTGCACCTTCTGTACGAGAGCGCTCGCCTCCTCAATCGTCGCGAAGGCGGCATCCGCCTTCGCGAGAACAGGGGCTATCTCAGTTGAAAGCGCCGTGCGTGCCGCCGTTGCCTGTGCTTCATAGGTACTTGCAGTGTCGGGATTTTGGATTGCAGCCGTCGTGCAGAAATTCACCAAACTGGCAACTGTTGTCGATGCAGCGTTCGCCGACGCGGCTATCGTATTCCATGTTGATCGGTATTGCGTTATACGGTTCGACATGTCAGAACCAGATGACGGAAGCGTGGCCGCATTTTGATACACCTGCCCTGGCGTGACGCCAAAGTATCCCGGTGCCGTCTGATACTGCACGAGCCGTGAGGTGGGCTGTGAGACGGACGTCTGCCCGACGCCGAAGAGGCCACCGGAGTCCGGGCCTCCGAGAAGCTCGGAGGCAAAGTTCACCGTGGCGAGAACTGTCCCCACATTGCCGAGGATTTGATTCACTTCTTTCGCCAAGCTACCCATTTCGGCGAGCTTCTTCCACGGGAGAGTAATCGCCTCATCGGCTACGGCTTTGATAACCGAGCCGGGCGTTTTGATGGTGCCCGGTGTGCCGTCGCTCTGCGTGCAAGCATCCCCGGGTGCAGTACCCTCCATCGCCGTCCCATCACCCGAATCCGTAGTCGGCATTTCAGCCGGACCGCACCAGGAAAGAAATCCCTGTGCCCAATCTAGTTCCGCACTGCGCGCGGCTTGTGCGCCACCCACGACGGACGCCAGATGGCTCTCCGCAGCTTGATTTAAAATGTATGGATTGTTCGGATTGGGGCCCGTAAGCGCTAACCATGCTCCCGCGCCGCATTGCGGCCAGTTGCCCGCAAGAAAGGCGTCCGAATTCGGGCATACGCGATTCAGCGTGTTTTGATTGGCGGCGAAGAATCCCGCAGAACTTGTATTCTGAAGGTAGTACGTGCGAAGCGATGAGCTGATCGCAGCGGCGAACGGTGAATTCGAATTCCTGCCGAATTGGGCAAAAAATGCGGATGCTTGCGTATCACCTACCATTTGCATGTGTCCCTGCAGGTTCTGCACGAATTGCGGCACGCCGGTGCCGTTCGTCTTACCGATGACGAAGGCGATGACACTCGCGGTGATGAGCTTCATCAGGTTGCCCGAGAGGACGAAAGCGAGCGGCTGAAGAACGTAGGTATTAACTTCCCGCGCAACGTTTGCGGCAGTATTGGTGACATCAAGCGCGGCAGAGAGTGTGGCTTTTATTGCAGAAATTACAGTATTGGTAATTATGACTGGGTTCGTTTCGAACGATGAAACGGCTTGCACTTTTTGCGGTGCGACTAGAAAAACAGATGGCACGATTAGTGCGACAACGAGTAACGATGCTAGTGTTGAAGAAAATAGACGTGACTTCATGGTTTCTTGGCTACCTGCTTGCTCGCCGCGACATCCGAGATGAGATTGACGAAGGAAGCGCCCGGCGTGCTCGCAAGAAGAGAAACGTCCGCATCCTTGTAGATAGTGCCGATGCGTACAAAAGCGTTCCCGAGTGCGAGCACCGCCTGCGGATATTGCTGGAGTGCAAGCATCGCCGCAAGAGGGTCATCGTTCACGCGCGTGAAATCGGTCGCTATCTCGCTCATGCGCATAAGCGAGTTTATAAGAGCGAGATCGACGCTGGCGAGTTCTTGCGGTACAGGAAGCATCGCAAGGCCGGCTGCAGAATCACGATACCCCTTTGCTATCGAGGCGATATGCGAAAGCGCAGTGATGTCGTTATTCTCCACTGCATTCTTTAAATAGTTAAGTTCACTGGTCGTCGCATTGTTCGTATTCTTCAGAAGCACGGCTTCCGCGTCCGCGGCAAATGCTCTGAGCGCCTCCGCACCGGAACCGGACACCGTGAGGTCCTTCGCCGACTTGAAATCGGGTGCGGCGGTTATCGCGGAGGAAAGTGAGCTTAGCGCTTCGTTCGCGACATTCGCCATATCACTTTCGGAGAGATTCTCTCCTCCTTTGCGTTGCTTTGCCGCAAGATAGAGCGTGAAAAAATTCTGCGCGAAAGCGGCAGTGAGCGTTCCTTCCGCAGGCGCCGGCGGAAGACCGTTGGGACCGGGTACTGCCGGTGAAGAAGCCAGGGTAGACATATCGGCGATGGCCCTCGGCACGATGAGACCCTTCGCGACCGCCTCACCGTCGGCCATACCGAGACGAAACGTGTCGGTGATGTTCGCCGATGTGCCGTAGAGTGCTTCTTCCCAGTCGGGAAGTCCATCGCCGTCCGAGTCCTTCTCCGCGATCGCCTGCAGTAGCGCCGATTCCGTCGACGCCTGCGCCGCCGGAGGCGACTCGATACCGCGAGCAAGCAGGTACGAACCGATGATGGCTGCTACTGCAAAAAACGCCGCTAGGGTAACTCGCCAATTTCGCAGAATTTGCCCCATAGTATCGCCATAAAGTATAGCAGTCGCCGGCGCGATAGCCGGTCGGGTGCCGTCTCATCTGTGCATTGTTTGCTATGCGTTTTTGGCCCGCCTCGCCGAAGACGGCGAGTCGAGGCGCGCGAGCGAAAGTCCTTCGACTTTGCTCAGGGCAAGCCAGACCGCAAGCGGCAGGTCTTCTGCCCGGCTTTTCGCGGGTATTCCCCCGGCGGAAAGGCCGGCATCCGAAAGGTTATTCCGCACGAATTTGCGTTTATGCGCGAATCCCGCATGCAGGAGCTCGAAAAACCGCCGTTCCTGCTCTTTGGTGGCGAAGTGCTTCCGTGAGATATCGCGGACCGTCAGCACGGCGGAATCGACGCCCGGAGACGGCTTGAAGGCGCCGCGCGGCACGGTGAATTCGTACTTCGGCGTGCCGTATGCCTTTACCGAGAGCGAAAGAATGCTCTCTTTTTTTGCGCGGGCGATGCGGGCGGCGACTTCTTTCTGCACGAGAAGGGTCATCGCGCTCGGCTGGTTGTCCGATGCAAGGAACATCCGGAATATTTCGCCGGTCAGGTAGTACGGAATATTCGCGACAAGTGCATATCCTTTCGGAAGCGCGGAAAGGGAGAACGTGCGTATGTCCGCGTGGGTGAGCATAAGCCGGCCTTCGGCGATGTCCGCTTCAAACTCTTTTTGCAATCTCTCAAAAAGTCCGCGGTCCGCTTCGACGGCGATAACTTTCTTCGCGCGCTGCAGCAACTGCCGCGTGAGCATTCCCGTGCCGGGGCCGATCTCGAGCACCACGGAATGCGGAGAGAGTCCTGCGACAATCGCGATGCGCTCCGCGATGAGCCGGTGCATCAGGAAATGCTGTCCAAGGGATTTGCGTGTGCGCATACGTAAGATGTATACTTTACACCGTATGAATGATCTACGCCTTACGCCTCACAACTTCGATAGGACATTTCGCGCAACCTTACGCTACAAGCACGGCTTCGAACATGCAGACCTTGAACGCGCGAAAGGGATCATGAGCGATGCTATCGCGCATGTTGAGCACAAAACGGGCACGAGTTCCGGCATGCGAGCCCACCACCTCGATACAGCCATGAAATTCCTGAATAAAGAGCATGAGGAGTGGAAGAAGATGCCCGAACACCAGAAACAGCATATCGAAACAGCCCTGAAGGAGCATTTCGGCGTTGCAGAACCAGAACAGAAGAGCGGCTAAGCCGTGATGATTTCCTCGCCTTCGTCAAAGACGAGGAGCGACGGGTCTATGTCGGCAAGAAAAGAAGAGGGTTCGGACAGATAATCGCTCCCGTAAATTTTGCGGACGAGCGCGAGCGTGAGGATAAGACGCTCTTTTGCGCGCGTCATGGCGACGTAGAAAAGTCGGCGCTCTTCCTCGGCATCGCGCTCTTTCTCATCCATCCCCTGATGCGGGAACAGCCCTTCTTCCATCCCGCTCACAAATACGGTATCGAACTCAAGCCCCTTGGCCGCATGGACGGTCATAAGGGTAACGCCTTTTTTCTCTTTCCCCTGTCCCGAGTCCTTTGACGGGTGGTCCATCTCGTCCTGATCGCTCGCAAGCGCGGCCTCGGCGAGAAATGCCGCAATGCCCTCCTTTCCGGGAACGTGGTCGTGTCGCACCGCGACCGACGCGAGCTCTTCCACGTTCTCGAATCGCTCCCGGTCCTCCGTGCTCCCCTCGTCAAAGAGCACGCGACGCATGCCGCTTTTCTCGACGACGAGCTTCACGAATTCCGACGGCAGAAGTACTATCGCAGCCCGCGCGAGTTCCTCAATAATGCTCTCGAATGCCTCCACCTTCGCTTTTTCTCCCGCGCGAAGCATGACACGCTCTCCCGCCACCAGTTTTCCGAGTGTCACGCGTCCGATGCCGCGCGGCGGTGAAGCCGCCGCGCGCAATTTGTCCGTTTCGCGCGAAGGATCAAGCGCAAGCCGCATCCACGCCAGCGCGTCCTTTACCTCTTTGCGCGCGAAAAAGCGCGTGCCAAGAATCCTGTACGGAACACCCGCACGGAGTAATCCCTCCTCAAGCGCGCGGGACTGGAAATTGGTGCGGAAGAGCACCGCGATGTCCTCCGGCTTATGCCCCTCCCGCAGCAGCTGCCGTATCTTTAGCGCAATCCAGCGCGCTTCATCTTCGGCGCTGCGGGCGACATGGACACGGATGGGTTCGCCGGCGGCTTTATCGGTCGTCGCGTATTTTTTCTTGCGATTTTTGTTCTTTTCGATGACCGCATTCGCCGCATCGACGACGTTTTTCGTGGAGCGGTAATTCTGCTCGAGCACGATGGTCTTCGCGTCCGGATAATCCTTGTCGAAGGCAAGAAGGTTCTCGATAGTCGCGCCGCGCCAGGTATAGATGGTCTGGTCTATGTCGCCCACGACGAACAGGTTCCGGTGCTTGGCCGAGAGGATGTTCGCGAGCCGCCCTTGGAGCGCGTTCGTGTCCTGATATTCGTCGATATGTATGTATCGCCAACGGTCTTGCGCAAGCATACGCACGTTCTCATGCTCTTCAAGCATTCGCACGGGAAGGGCGATGAGGTCGTCGAAATCAAGGGCTTTCTCCTCGCGAAGCTTCTTTTCGTACCGCTCCCATGCGAGGCCGACGATCCGGTTGCCGAATCCGCCGCGCGCGTACTTTTCAGCGAATTCCTGCACGCGTACGCCGTTCCCTTTTTCACGCGATATCCTGCCGAGAACCGTCCGCGGCGACAGTTCTTTCGCCTCGACGTCGAGCGCTTTGAGCGCCGCGGCGACCACCTTTTCCGAATCGTCGCGGTCATACACGCTGAAAAAGCGCGGAATGCCAATTACCTTGCCGTAGCTCTCGAGAAGCTCGCGCCCAAGCCCATGGAAAGTCGCGATGAAAGGAATTTCTCCAAGCCCCTCCTGGTCCCGCTCTATCGAGCGGTCCTGAAGCATGCCGCGGACTCTCTGGCGCATTTCCCGGGCGGCCTTATTGGTGAAGGTGACGGCGAGAATGCGGTTCGCTGGTACGCCTTCGCGGATGAGGTGGTATATCCGGGTGGTCAGTACCCGTGTCTTCCCGCTTCCGGCGCCCGCGAGCACGGAAACGGGCCCGTCCTTCGCGAGGACAGCGCGCTGTTGCGCGTCATTTAATCCGTGGAGGTATTTCACCTACCGAATATAGCGTACAAATCGCTTTCCACAGAATGAAGAAAGCATGATTGACGGGCGGCTTCACCTCGGCTACACTTCTTGTATCGGCTGATACGAAAGCATTCAAGGAATGGCTTATATACGAGAGTATGTAAGCCATTCTTGTATCCTGACAGACAACCCGCCCCGCCTCGTTTTCCTATAAAATTCACTCAACAGCTTTTCATATCGGGATGTGCGATTGTGGCGCTCGCCGCGGTCCTGCCGAACTACGCCAGCGCGTTCTGGTCATTCTCTACGAACGCTGCGGCGGCAGTGAATGCATTCATGCCGGATACGGGAACGCCAGCGCTCGTCGCCGCCACTAATTCGGACCCGAATCCCAATAAAGGCCTCCTCGACACGCTTCAGACAAGCGGTGGTAGGGCCCTGCTTGCTTTTTCCGGGCCTTCCGGCACGATCGCCGACGTCGCGGGGTCCGCGACTCCCGGTCGTATCTCCGTCTACGTCGTACGACCGGATGACACGCTTTCGGACATTGCGGGCATGTTCAACGTTTCCATAAATACGATTATCTGGGCGAACGACTTGAAGAGCGCGCGGGACGTGCATCCGGGCGATACGCTCGTTATCCTTCCGGTGTCCGGCATCGAGCACAAGGTCGTAAAGGGGGACACGCTCGGGTCGCTTGCAAGGAAATACAGCGGAGACGCAGACGAGATCGCGCAGTTCAACGGACTTGACGAGAGTGCGCCGCTTGCCGTTGGTACGACCGTTATCATTCCGGGCGGCGAGGTCGTCGCGCCGCCTGCGGCGCGCCCGCAAACCGCCGTTTCCACACTTCGCGGTGCCGGTGGTACGTTCATCGCCGGCTATTACGCCCATCCGGTGCCGGGAAGCCGTGTGACCCAAGGACTGCATGGTTGGAACGGAATTGATTTTGGCGCTCCGCGCGGCACTCCCATTCGTGCGGCGGCAGACGGTACGGTCATCATTGCGCGCGCGGGTGGTTGGAACGGCGGCTACGGAAACTACATCGTGCTTCAGCATGCGAACGGAACGCAGACGCTCTATTCCCACAACAGCAGTAATGCCGTCGGCATGGGTCAGGCGGTGACACAAGGACAGGTCATCGGCTATGTGGGCGCCACCGGCCGTGTGACCGGCACGCACCTCCACTTCGAAGTCCGCGGTGCCGCCAACCCCTTCCGCACCTGCCGTGTTGGTTCTGTGTGCTCTCCGCAGTGAGCGCGCAAACAGCGATTATATTTTTTGTACCCTCACCCGTTGCAGTAGCTTCCACCTGCCGACGGCAACCGCGGATTATTTTCGACGAATGTACATTCGAATCCAGACCTTGGGTCGTTTACTCGAATCCGAACAGCCCGCGGGGACGGTACTGTAGCGCTTCGTGTACGAAGGCGGGGGTGACCGAATCAGCACCGGCAAGATCGGCGATCGTGCGCGCTACCCGCATCGTGCGATGAAAACTGCGCGGGGAAAGGTTGAGGCGGG
>Ga0209210_1003488_pt1 | contig 10620 bp, 13 predicted proteins | sample RifGroA1_FD_183991 | JGI IMG/M metagenome (GOLD analysis project Ga0209210, IMG submission 183991) | Contaminated groundwater microbial communities from Rifle, Colorado, USA - Rifle Groundwater A1 (SPAdes) (version 2) | ecosystem: Environmental > Aquatic > Deep subsurface > Groundwater >...
CGTTACCGGCGTCAATATTCTTCAGTTCGGCATCGGTGAAGCCGTCGCCACCGAACAAACCTGGAACGTCTCCATCACCGCCGCCAACACCTGGGAAGAAAAAGTCTTTGATATCTCCGCCATTACTCCTACTGCCAGAGATGCCATCCGTTATCTTCATCTGAAATATCTCGGTTCGACCAACGCCACCTTCCGCTTCAACGCCTTCGCCTACTACGAATAAACATGTTAAAATCGACTTATGATCAGCCACGAGGAAAAACTTCAATATTGGCTTGAAAGTGCTAAAAACGATCAAGAAGCGGCAGAAAAACTTTTCGAAGCAGGCAAATACGACTGGTGTCTTTTCCTCTGGCATTTAGTTATTGAAAAACTCTTAAAAGCTGTATTGACGAAAGAAAATAAAGAAATACCGGCTATACACGACCTAAAAACACTCTCAAAAAACACCAGCCTCACCTTCTCCCAAGAAGAATTGGCAGAACTAATCGAAATCACATCATTCAACATAAACGCGCGCTACGACGATTACAAGAGATCGTTCCACAAAAAAGCTAAACTGGAATATTCCTCCAAGTGGTCGCGGGTTTGCGCAAATCTAGCAAACAAAATCAAATCAAGCATATGAGTGACTCCGACAATCTCATCATCAAACGATACCTAGATAGACTTAAAGATCAGACCCCTAATATAAAGGAAGTATTTTTCTTCGGATCAAGGGCCCGTGGGACTTCCCACAAATGGAGCGACTACGATATTTGCGTCGTCTCTCCCGACTTTGGCAAGGACCGCGTCGCCGAAACAACCAAACTTCTCATGCTCGCCGCCGATATGAACGAAAACATCGAACCCCATCCGATGTCCGTCGAGGAATTCAATGATCCCAATAATGATTTTGCCAAAGAAATCAAACGAACCGGTTCAAAGGTGCTCTGACAGACCGGCCTTCACCGACTATGAATAGATGGTATACTTCGGGTATATGAAAATACATCACTATACCGCTATTTTCCAGAAAGAATCTGAAGGAGGATATACTGTGATTATCCCGGCTCTTAAAGGATGTGTCACTTATGGAGAAACCATAGAAGAAGCGGCAACTGTAGCTAAAGAAGCCATAGAATCATACCTTGGCAGTCTTGCCAAAGACGGGGAATCCGCGCCGGTAGATGTTAGCTTTGTCTCAACTATTGACGTACCGGAAACACAATCTTTCCCTGCCTCTTATGCCTAAACTTCCTTCTCTTAAACCTCGCGAGGTAGTAAAGAAGCTCAAAGAACTCGGATTTATAGAACATCATCAGGTAGGCAGTCACTTGACCATGAAAAATCCGGAAACAAAGCGTAGAGCGGTTATTCCAATGCACTTGAAAGATTTGAAAAAAGGTACTCTCTCTAGTCTTTTGAGAGAAGCGGGCATAGAAAAAGAGGAATTTATAAAAATTTAACCGAAACTCCTTTCCCAGACTACCACTATTCACCGTAGTAATTAGGGATTGACATCCCAAAATATCCGGTGGAACTTGTCCCTCACGGCCCAAACCTACTCATTCCCCAACCCGTGCGGATGCGGGAGCTCTCTTTGAAAATCTGGTCGTGTCTGAAGTATATAAGGCCAATATCTATGGAGCTTTCGGCTACAAACTTCATTTTTGGCGCACAACCGACGGGTCGGAACTCGACCTTGTGCTTGCCAAAGAAGACACGCTTACGGGCCTCGAAGTCAAGTCATCGTCACGCCGAACAGGCTGGGTTAATCAGGCATTTCTTGACAATTCTCCCAATTCATTATAAACTAGGGTAATATAATCCCCTATTTCAGGGTATGTATATCAAACGAAAAATTCAAGATCAGGTTACGAAAAGTCTCTTCAAAGGCAAGGTGATCATAATTTACGGTGCCAGACAGGTAGGCAAAACAACACTGGTTAAAGAAATCGCCCGCTCTCTGGGAGAATCCGCCTACTTCAATTGCGATGAACCGGATATAGCCTTAGCCCTATCCCACAAAACCTCCTCCGAGCTTGCCGAATTCTTGGGTCCAAAAAAATTGGCCATTATTGATGAGGCGCAAAGAGTAGAAAATATCGGCTTAACCCTAAAACTTCTCGTTGACACCTACCCTGATCGTCAAATCATTGCCACCGGCTCCTCCTCTTTCGACTTAGCTAACAAAATCAGCGAACCACTTACGGGGCGTAAACGCATCTTTCATCTTTTTCCTTTTTCCATGACTGAGTTAGCCAACGTCAGTAGCAAACTCGAAGAAAACAGGTTGCTGGAAAGGAGACTCATCTACGGTCTATATCCCGAAGTAATTTTTCCCAAAGACAACTCAGAGAAAACCTTGAGAGAAATCACCGGCAGTTATCTTTATAAAGACATTTTCCAATTGGAAGAAATCCGAAACCGAGATATTATCTTAGATCTACTCAGAGCCCTAGCCTTGCAAATTGGCGCTGAAGTTTCCTATAACGAATTAAGCAAACTTCTTCAAATTGACAAAAAAACGGTCGCCCGCTATATCAGCCTTCTCGAAAAAGCCTTCGTTGTCTTTCAGGTTCGGCCCTGGCACAAAAACAAACGTACGGAAATTGGAAAATTACGCAAAATCTACTTCTATGATAATGGTGTCAGGAATGCCCTTATCAATAATCTAAATCCCCCGAATTTAAGAAATGACAGCGGCGCTCTCTGGGAAAACTTTATGATGTCGGAAATCATCAAATCAAAGTCCGCCAAAAACGAAGAACTGGATATCCATTTCTGGCGAACATACAGCAAACAGAAAATAGATTACTTCCAGGAAAAAAACGGGCAGATTACAGCCCTGGAATTCAAATGGTCAATAAACAAAAAAACCAGGGCTCCTTCAATCTTCACCAGGCTCTACCCCCAAGCAACTTTCTCTATAATTAACCGGGAAAACTATTGGCGGCATATCGAGTAAGGTCGTCCCAACGCTTTCACCGACTACGAATAGCCTTACCGCACCGGCATCAAAAGTAGCGCGTAGCGCGTATATTTGTACCAGTCGGCTTGCGTCCGATCGCTGGTTCGGCCGCAAAAAATAAAAATCTTGCCTCCCCCGGCCCTGGCCGCCTCAAACTCATTCGTCACCCCGTCCCGAACCGTAAATTCAATTAACCGATCGACCACCGACCACATATCTGTGAGGAAGCTTTTGACATCCTCATGTTTCACTTTCTGGATAGCGGCGACATCCCACAAAGATTCACGGCCGTCTTGACTGACAACCACCCGCGCTCCAATCAGTTTTGCCATCTGCTCTACTTCACCCTTCCCCTGTTCCTGAATAAACTGCCGCAGGGCCTCGGCGGGCAGATCACGCCAAGCCACTTGACCATCATGAATAGCATAAATTTCGTTGTGATATTTATCATCCCAGGTTACTAAAGACAAATTGCCCTCAAAACTTTCAAACCGTTCCAGATTCTCAGCGGTATAACTTACCGGTGTGAAGTCCATGGCAATCGTAGAGGTTTCATCAACCAAAATCATACCCTTTACCTCTTGCCCTTCAATGAATCTCTCTGGCGTTGGCGTTGGTTCGAGAGTCGCTGTCGGTTCGGGGGTCATTGTCGCTGTGGCCGTCGCTGTCCAAGGTTGTTCCGTCGGCGTTGGACTGGCCGCCAAAGCCGTCAGTTCAGCCGCCACCGTCGGATCAACCGTCGCCGTTATCCCTGGCTTTTCGGCCGTATTCACCGTCCGGTTATTTCCCCATACCTCACCACAAGCACTTGTCACCAAACTGGCGACAATCGCGGTCCGCAGAACTGATCCGATTTCTTTTTTATTCATAATTATTATTTTTCCACTTGAAAGTTTTGTCCCCCCGACGTTTCCATCGGGGGGACTTGAACTGGAGAATAGCTTGGGATGCCCAAAGGGGCAGTCTTCGGACATCCCCTTGGTTTTTTACTACTTACTTTACTGGCGCTTCGGCGACAAGACCAGCAGGCCGATCACGCCGGCAACGATCAGCAGAACCAGGCCGAAGCCCACAAAGCCGGCCGCACCGGCCGCGCCCGTATCCGGAATCGGTGCCGGTGTCGGCTGTTCGGCGGGCGGCGGCAAAGGCGTCGCGTCCTGCGGCAGGATATTCACAATCCAGCCACTGTATGACCGACTCCAATCCGTCGTCGTGATCGTGCAGACCAGACCGGGTTTGTTACCGGCCTGCGTCCCTTCGCGAATCACGAACTGGCCATTGTAGCCAGACTCGACAAGGCCGTACTTCTTGCCCAGCGAAAAAGCTTCCGGGCCGTAGCTGGCGATGCCGTCATAACCATCGGCATAACCGATGGAAGGCATCCAGATCGCCAAGCCGTCTTCACTGGTCAGGTCAAAGCTGGCTACGCCCCACACTTCCACCATCGCCTCTGGGCCGCCGTACTTAGCGTAGCTATAGTCAAACGGCGCACCGTCAATGGTGCGCAAATTCGGGATGTTGGCGAAAGCCGACGCCGGACCAAAGGTCGATTTCTTAAGATAGCACCCACCGGCCGGATCGGCTGGCTTTTCGTGCGTCGCTGTCGCCGTCGGGGTCGGCGTGTTCGTCGGCTGATCGGGTGGGGTGGTATTCGTCGGGGTCGGCGTGTTCGTCGGCTCTTCGGGATTCCCACACTCGTCCGCGCTCATCGCCTCAAAGGTCACTTCGTACGGATGGCCATCGATTTCGCCCGAGTAGCTTTGTCCCGAAACTGATCCGCCACCATTATTCGGCCAGGAATCGCCGGCAAGGACAATGAATTCACTTGCGCCCTCGCCATTGTCGAGAAGCCGAATCGACCGTTCCCAGCGGTCGCAGTGGTTAAACTGCTCGATCTCGAACGTGTAAACATGCGGAACTTCGGTTGGCGTCGGCGTGTTGGTCGGCTGCTCATTCGGCTCAATCTTGAACGCCGCGTGAGACAACTCGTGCCGAATAAACTTACCGGCATTATCGTTCCAGTGTAAGTCGGCAGACACCGTCGGCCCGCTGCCGTAATGCACATAGGTGCTGTGCTTATAGCAGTTATCGCTAACATGGTAGCCGGCAGGCGGGGTATAGGTGTAATCAAAGCCACTCAGGTTGTCGACTTTCACCCATCCGTCGCCATCGGGACAAACTTCGGCGCCGTTCGCCTGAACCGGCACCACCGGGGTAAACAGCGCCAAAAGCGCCATCACCAGCACCAGGCTGGCCAAAAATTTGAGTTTCACGGATATTCTCCTTGAGAAAAGATCCCCAAAAAACGGGGTTTATTCCGAATTCTGCCCTAAAGTATTTTTTGCTATTCTCCAGTGTTAATGTTCAAACTTCGAACCTGAAACGGGCCCATTTGCCCCTCCGGTCCGAAATCGCGTAAATTATATAGGGTGGTAGCCCTAATTGCAATATCCCGCTTGATATACTATCTATATGCCCCGCTTTCCCGCCCGCCAATCTACCCAAGGCCAGCCCGCCATAGCTACCAGCCCGCAGTCGCTACGCGCCAGCTGTTGCAGGCGGGCGAAGTTGCGGGCGGGTTTCACCATGACGGAACTGCTGATCGTCATCGCCCTCATCTCCATTCTCTCCCTCGCCGCCATCATTGGCTACCGCCTCCAGCTGGCCAAAGGTTTTGACGCCGTCAGGAAACAAGACATCGACGCCCTCAAAATTTCCTTCGAGCATTACTATTCCGACCACCTCTGCTACCCCACCCCCGAAATTCTCACCGACTGCGGCGGCGCCGAACTCCAGCCCTACCTCAGCAAAATCCCTTGCGACCCGGAAACACGCGAACCCTATACTCTCGTCATCGACACCCCCGTCTGCGCCCAAAGATTTTTTCTCTTTACCGAACTGACTAACACCAAAGACCCCGACATCCTTTGTAATGACCGCTACGGCACCGCTTCGGGCAACGCCTCCGTCGCCGAAATCGAGGCCCGTTGCCGGGGACAATACTTCTGTATCAATGGCTACTATGGCTGTATCCAGGGCCAGTGCGTCCTCGTCAGTGCCGTCACCCGACCCTCCTGCGCCCCTCTTTTTTGTGTCAGCAACTGCCAAAACTCCTGCGCCCTGCCCGGTTGGGAAGTCTGGCCCCAACCCTGCTATTAGAAAAATTTGCTAAAATAAGGTAGATGCTTATCGAAAATAATCAAACACTATCACTACCACCCAATTCTTCTGTTGAAAAAGGCTCTTACCATTGGCCGTTAGTCCTGGGTACTATTATTACCCTCACCGCCTTGGCCCTGCCCATCGTCGTCGTTATTAGTCCCAACATCCAGCCGACCGGCAGCCTGCTTTCCCCCCTCCCCGAAGGGACTATTGCCGAAGAAACCTTACCGACTCCGGTCGCGACTTCTGCCGCCATTATTGCCCTCCCGCTCCCTGAAAAAGCGACCCCTTCCGGCGAGAGCCGCATCGGCGCCAGCGCCAACAAACAAATAATTGCCTTCCCAGCCAATACCACCGAGCTGACCGTCACCGATCCGCTGGTGACCGGTACTACCTCCATTTACCTGACCCCCCTTTCCGCTACCAATAGCACCCTCTACATCAAATCAAAGGGCCAGGGCTACTTCACCGTCGCCATCGACTCCCCGGCCGAGGCCGAGCTCCTCCTCAACTACTACATCATCGCCGACTAAATTTCCCCCAATTTCCCCTCTTGACTAATTAGCCGCCCGTTGGTCATAATGGACGCCATGCGCCAGGCCATCGACAAACTCACCACCCAGCTCCTCCGCTTCATTCTGCCCGTTACCGCCCTAATTTTGCCCCTCTTTTTTCTGCCCCTGACCACCGAGTTCTTTGTCGTTAACAAAAACCTGGTCATCTTTATTGCCGGCAGTCTCGCCCTCTTGGCCTGGCTGGTCCGAAACATCACCCGCCGCCGCATCCACCTTTCCCTCACTCCTGCCGCCATTCCGCTACTCCTCCTCTCGATTGTCTACCTGATCTCCGCATTCATTCAGTCGCCTAGTCCTTACCTCGCCCTGACCGGCCGGACCGCCATCATCATCGCCCTGACCGCACTCTATATAGGCGTCACCTCTTCCCAGAAAAACAAGCTCGTCATTAACCTCACTTTTGCCGCCCTAATCGTCTCCGCCGGCCTGGCTTCTCTCCTCTCGCTCTACTCTTACCTCGGTCTCTCGGCCGCCCTGTCAGCGCCGGCCTGGCTGACCGGCAAAACCTTCAATGTCATCGGCGGCCCGATTCCCTTTCTGACCTTCGTCGCCCCCCTGATTCCGGTCAGCCTCTATCTCGCCCTGACTGCCGGTCGCTGGCTAACCAAAGCCGTTCTCCTCTTTACCACCCTCCTTCTCACCGCCGCCGCCTTGGGTCAGATCAGTCTCATCCTCCCCGCTAGCGGCAACCAGCTCTTCATCCTCCCCATCGCCGCCGGCTGGTCGATCGCCGTCGATATCTTCAAAAACGCCCGCACCGCCCTTTTGGGTACCGGCCCGGAAACTTTCCTCTCCGCCTTCACCCGCTTGAAGCCCGCCAATCTCAACCAGGGCGCCCTCTGGGACACCCGCTTCACCAGCAGTAGCAACGAATTCTTTACCGTTCTGACCACCGTTGGTCTCCTGGGCGCTTTCTTCTGGCTCCTGGCCTTCATTCGGTCCATCCGCCTTGGCCTGGCCCAAATTAGCGCCCGAAAAACCGCCCCCGACCTTATCGCCGGCCTGATTTTGGTTACGACCAGCCTCTTGGCCAACTTCGCGATCCCCGCCAACCCCGCCCTTTTGGGTCTGACCTTCATTGGTCTGGCCCTCCTCTCTCTCTCCCTCAAACTCCATACCGATCTCGTCCAGGACATTTCCCTCAATCTGACGGCCGTCTCGCTCTCCGACACGGGTAACTACACCGATGTTCCGGAAACCAAAACAACCGGCTTCCAACTCCTCCCCTGGCTGACCGCTATCGTCCTGCTCCCGCTCCTCGGTTACTTCTGGTTCGTCGCAGGCCGCGCTTACGCCGCCGATCTGGCCACCTACAAAGCCCTGTCGACCATCAATACCAATGCCACCGAAAGCTACAATCAACAAATCCAGGCCTATACCCTCGATCCCTATAACCCCTACTACCGCATCAACTTTGCCCAAACCTCGCTCGCCCTGGCCAACACCATCGCCAGTCGCAAAGACCTGACCGACCAGGACAAAAGTAATATCACCCAGCTCGTCCAACAGGCCATCCGCGAGGCCAAAAACGCTACCGCCCTCGACCCCGCCAACGTTCTCACCTGGGAAAACCTGGCCAACACCTATCGCCAGCTGATCAACTTCGCCGAAGGCGCCTCCGACTGGGCCATCGCCAGTTACAACCAGGCCATCAGCCTCGATCCAAACAACCCCCGTCTCCATCTGGAATTGGGCGGTCTGTTCTTCGCTCTCAAAGATTATGACTCGGCCGGTAAGCTCTACGAACGCGCTATCGAACTCAAACCGAACTGGGCCAACAGCCACTACAATCTGGCTCAGATCATGAAACTCAAAAAGGACAACCCCCGCGCCCTTGATCAGCTCCGGGCCGTCCTCCAACTCCTCGATACCAGCTCCGAAGACTACAAGAAGGTCCAAACCGAAATTGAGGAACTCAGCCAACAAGCCAGAGCCGCCCAAACCGGCCAAACCGGTCTCGAACCAACCTCTCCCGCCCCGCTCCCCTCGATCACGCCGAAGGTCAGTCTCCCCGAAGAGGCCGCCCCCAATCTCCCCTAGAGGTCCGACCTCTTGACGCCAATTCGTAGCCAAAACACGCCCAAACTGCTAAAATATGACCTTACCGGGCCCGTAGTTCACCGGTAGAATGTCGCGATGGCATCGCGAAGAAAGGAGTCCGATTCTCCTCGGGTCCACCAAACTGTTAGGAAACAGACAAATTTAGATGCGCCTCTATCCCAAAATAATTTATTACGGTCTTCACGTCTTTCCTGATATGGGCAATGTCTTCCTTTATCGGCTTCAACTCCACTTTGAAACGATTCTCGATCTTCTTGTCCACTACCTCGCCGAATTGACTCAAATCATTTTTTGTCAGCATCAGACTCCATGTTATCACCAACTCGATGTAAAATATATTCAATCGGGCCCGTAGTTCAACGGTAGAACGGCGCATTCGCATTGCACCAATGGGGGTTCAATTCCCCCCGGGTCCACCATCTATGCCAGATTTAACCCTCATTTGCCAAAACTGCACCAATGAATTCGTTTTTTCCGCCGGCGAACAGGCTTTCTATGCCGGCAAAGGCCTCGAAACCCCCAAATACTGCCCCATCTGCCGCGCTATCAAAGCCCAGGAGCGAAAGATTCCGGCCAAACCGGTAAAACCAATCAAGAACAAAGAAACTACCCGAAATCTAAATTAAGACTCTTATATCAACTACTTTCCGGTCAAGAACAGAAGTTCCTTTTTAAGTAAGTCTATCCCCGAAAGCGTTCCCCCCGAAACCGGCAGCGCTTTGATCTTTTTCTTGAGCAAAAACTTGATTATCTCCCCCACTTTTTCCTCATCCACCAGGTCTATCTTGTTTAGCACCACCAGTTCCTTTTTCGCCTCGACCTGCCCGCCATACTGTTTCAGCTCGGCCCTCACCGCCAGATAATTTTTATAGATCTCCGCCGGCGAACCGGCATCGGCGGCCAAAAGATGGACCACAACCCGGGTCCGCTCGATATGGCGCAAGAATTGCGTTCCCAAGCCCTTGCCCTCGCTCGCTCCCTCAATCAGCCCCGGAATATCCGCCAGTATCACTTTTTTACCAGACAGATCGGCCACTCCCAGATTCGGCTCCAAGGTCGTAAATGGATAATTGGCTATTTTTGGCCTGGCCGCTGACAAGATCGACAACAGCGTCGACTTGCCCGCATTCGGCAGTCCAATTAGGCCAACGTCGGCCAAGATCAGCAGGTCCAGTTCCGCCCGCCACTCTTCTCCCGGTTGGCCAGGGGTCGCCTCCAGCGGCGTCGTGTTGGTCGAACTCTTGAAGTGCCAGTTGCCCCTACCCCCCTTGCCGCCCTTGGCAATTAACTCTTCCATCCCGGGCCGGTCGAAGTCCATCTCTCTTTCCACCTCGTCATCGCGAGCGTACCCGCGTGGCGATCCAGATATTTGCATAGATTGCTTCGTCGCAGCAGCTTCTCGCAATGACGGGGTCAATTTAACCACAGTTCCCACCGGCACCTTCAGGTACACATCATCCGCCGACGCCCCGGTGGATCGTTTCTCCCCGCCCGGTCGGCCGTTTTTAGCTTCAAAGCGCTGGCGAAAAGCAAAATGGTCCAATGTGGCAAAATTCGGGTCCGACACAATATAGACACTGCCGCCCTTGCCCCCGTCACCCCCATCCGGACCGCCTTTGGGAATAAACCGCTCCCGGCGAAAATGAACAACGCCGTTTCCGCCATTGCCCGCCTTAATGATAATCTTGGCTGAATCAACCATGCATATATTGTACTCGATTGGACAACCTGGGAGGTTGTCCAACAAAAACTATCTCAGTGCCCCCAGCGGATCGATAATCCCATTGGCTGTCCGAATCTCAAAGTGGACATGCGTCCCCGTCGACCGGCCCGTCGAACCCATCATCCCCAATTGATCGCCTCTTTTTA
>Ga0209210_1003495_pt1 | contig 10607 bp, 8 predicted proteins | sample RifGroA1_FD_183991 | JGI IMG/M metagenome (GOLD analysis project Ga0209210, IMG submission 183991) | Contaminated groundwater microbial communities from Rifle, Colorado, USA - Rifle Groundwater A1 (SPAdes) (version 2) | ecosystem: Environmental > Aquatic > Deep subsurface > Groundwater >...
CGGGAATGATTTGGTGCTCGAGGTCGATAATAAATATCAAAAATAAAATGGAAAAAATTATTAAATTAGTTAAATCAGGCCAAAGTAAGGTAAATGCAATCCCCGTTACCAGCTCTATTAGGGGATAGCGAAGGGAGATTTTTTTACCGCATCTGCGGCATTTTCCTCCAAGGAAAATGTATGACAAGAGGGGAATATTATCAAACCAGGAAATTTTGCTCTTACACTTCGGACAAAAGCTTCTTCCTGCCAAAAATTGGATTTGTCTAGGATAACGGTAGGAGAAGACAGATAAAAAAGATCCCCAAATTAAACCAAGAAGAAAAGGCATTATTCAGGAATACAAACAACCCAGGGGGTAGCAACGTTCCAATCGTCCCCAGCAGCGCAGGTAACACTTGTTCTGATTCCATCAGCCGCACCAAGTGTGTAAACTTTGTCATCCTCACAAGCTTTATCCCTATTGGACTTTGACATAGGAACATAACATGCATAAACCGAAGAAGATGCCCCGTCGGATTTTCCTACATACATGTACTCTGTAGCTACATCTGCTGTTTTAATAAAATCACGGTTAAGAAACTCACTCTTAAGCTCCAAAGCTTCTAGTAAATTGCCGTCTGTAGCGGTACAGCTCGTGCCGCAGACACCAACCGTCGGGTCCTGGGCAGTTATAAACCCAAATGGATCATCATTTACCGCCGTCCCTCCAGTTACCCAAGGAAACTCGCTTTTTACTGCAAAATACCTCTCAACAGCTGAAATCAGCTGGCCACCGTCGGCCTTAAAACGTGTGTCACGAGCTCGGTTTGCTTGCTCGATAGGATTAATTGCAGCAATAACGATAAGAGCAATCGCACCAAGAAGACCGATGACTATTAGAAGTTCAACTAAAGTGAAGCCTTTCTTGAGCATTAATTAAATATGAACCATTAAAACTGACTTGTCAAGTTGTAAATCGGGAGTATTACGGCGATAACCAAAAACCCGACCCCGAGGCCCAAAAGAACCATAACAATAGGCTCGATTGCGGCTGTTAGGCTTTTAACCCTAGTATCGCTTTCCACCTCGTAAATATGGCTAATTTTGGTTAAAACCTCTTCCATTTTTCCGGTTTCTTCACCAACTGCAATCATTTGAGAGAGAAGAAATGGAAATGCATCGGGGTGCTTGGCAAACGCATAAGCAATGGGAAAACCCTTCTCAACCTGATGAGCTGCATCTTTTAGAGCATCGGAAATAATGCTACTGCTAACAACTTCGGAGGTAATATTTAAAGCTTCAAGAATCGAAACACCTGCCCCAACCATAAGAGCAAGCGTTCTTGTAAGTTCGGCTAAAATTACCTGACGCTGCAAATCTCCGATAATGGGAAGTCTAAAAAAAAGTGTGTCTGTTTGGGTTCTACCTGTTTTTGTCGCTCTATATAATTTAAAAAGGTAAAGCCCAAGTCCCCCAAGACCCAAAAATACAGGCCAGAAATTTATTACAAAATTTGACATACCAATAAGAATTTTTGTCGGTAAGGGAAGCTCGGCATTAAATTCGGAATAAAGACTTGTTAAGCGAGGGATAACAAAAATCATCATAATAAAAGCAACGATTATCATTCCAGTGACTATTATTGCCGGGTATATTAATGCGCCTTTGACCTTGCCTTTAAATTCTTGTTGTTTTTCGAGTGAATCGGCAAGACGCGTTAAAACTTCATCCATAACACCTCCAACCTCACCTGATTTGATCAAAGCCATATACGTCTTTGTAAAAACTTTGGGATGATTAGCAAGCGCTCCGGAAAGAGAATCTCCCGCTTCAACGTCCGCCAAAATCTGGGCGACTACTTTTTGCATCGAGCCCCCCGATTGAGACCTTAAAATCAAAAGCGCCTCGGTAATGGGAAGTCCTGCATTAATCATTGTCGCAAGCTGTCTGGTAAAAGTCGTCACATCAGCAGCTGTAACTTTTTCTCTCAATCTTCTAATAAAGGTCAGGGGAGAATCGATTTTGGGAAGTATTGAAAGAACTATTAAACCCTTTCCATGAACAAGCTTGGCCGCGTGAGTGGGGGAAGAAGCTTCGACCTCACCAGTAATCAGCTTTCCTGTTTTATCTTTAGCCTTGTAATTAAACCGTTTCATTGGAGCAAACAATCTCTAACAAACTCATTATGTATTATTTAAGGAAGTCTATCAAGATAGTATACTGAAATTGGTGTGGGGGTACTTTAGTAGAGGATCGGGCTTATCATCCACGATCCTGCGGGTGCAAATCCCGCTACCTCCACACCCTTACTTACCGTAAGTCTTGACAATCATTTAGTCTTTTGGTACACTTTTTGCAGGTGATAAGCCCGATCCAACTCTACTAAGGTAGAATCGCCAAGATCCGCCGTAAAAAGCGGATTTTTTGGTGGAGACTATCGGCTATACACTCCTGACTAACCTTGTGAGTTCTTCGGGCCTGAGGGACCAAGATTGGGCGGTCTCAAGAGTGATTTTTCCTTCGCGAACGAGAGCCGCAAGCGATTTCTCAATTGTATTCATACCCGCCTCCTGCGAGGTTTGCAGTATGCTATCGATTTGATGGGTCTTACCTTCTCTGATTGCCGTTCTTATGGCAGTTGTTGCCAGCATTACCTCGTGAGCAACAACCCTTTTTTTACTTACCCCCGGAATAAGCCTTTGGGAAAAAACAGCCTCAATTACATTTGAAAGCTGAAGTTGTACCTGTTTCTGCTGCTCCTCGGGAAAAACGTCAACAATTCTGTCAATCGTTTGAGCCGCTGAATTGGTATGAAGTGTGGCAAAAACCAAATGCCCAGTTTCCGCAACAGTTAAGGCCGCAGCAATTGTCTCGTAATCACGCATTTCTCCAACCAAAACAACATCTGGATCCTCCCTTAAGACAGACCTGAGGGCAACACTCCACGAATGGGTATCGCTCTGCATCTCGCGCTGGGAGATAATTGACTTTACAGGCTTAAAAATAAACTCAACCGGATCTTCAATACTGACTATATGACAGCTTCTTGTCTGATTAATCTCATTTAAAATTGCTGCCAGCGTAGTTGATTTTCCGTGACCGGTCGGTCCGGTAACGAGAACAAACCCCTGCCGGAGAGTCGTAAATGAATGAATTATTTTGGGAAGTTCCAGTGAATCAACCCCCGGAATTTCAAGAGGAATTCGTCTAAAAGCAGCAGCAAGGGATCCTTTTTGAGTGTAAGCATTGACCCTGAACCGAGCCTTTTCAGAAAATGACAACGAAAAATCAATCTCCTTATTAACCTTGAGTCTTTCAAGCTGCTCAGCGGTCAAGATTGCCTTTAAAAATTCGCCTATCATTTCCGGGGTTAAAACTCCCGAACTGGTAAGGGAAATAAGTTCCCCCTCAATTCTCAAGGTGGGGAAAATTCCGGAAACAAGATGTAAATCAGACGCGCCGGCATCAATAGTATTTTGTAAAAGTTCTTTTATGTTCATAGTTTATTCTTGAGCAACTCTCAGTATCTCTTCTACTGTAGTGGCTCCTTCGGCAACCTTCAAGTACCCATCTTGTTTCAGGGTTATCATTCCCTCCTCGCGAGCTTGCTTCTCGATATCGGAAGCGCTTGCATGCTCAAGTATCAGTTTACCGATTTTCTCGGTAACAGGCAAAACCTCAAAAATTCCGACTCTTCCAAAATATCCGGAATTTCCACAATCCACGTCTCCCTTACCTTTATATAGCTTTGGATCTCCAGTAGGCTGCCACAAATTCCCTAAAATTGCCTTCATATCAGTAACTATTTTGGGATCTGGAGAATAGGACTCCTTGCAATCCTCATGAATTTTCCGAGCAACCCTTTGGGCAACAATACAAGTCATACTAGATGCCAACAAATAAGGCTCTGCACCCATATCAAGAAGCCTAGGAAGTGCTCCCGATGCATCGTTAGTATGAAGAGTTGAAAAAACCAAATGCCCAGTAAGAGCAGCCTGAACAGCCAAATCTGCAGTTTCTCTATCTCTTATCTCGCCGACCAATATAATATTTGGGTCTTGCCTTAAAAATGATCGCAAACCTGAGGCAAATGTCAAACCAACAGCCGGATTAATCTGCACTTGATTAACTCCCGGAATTTTATATTCAATAGGATCCTCAAGAGTAACGATATTAACTTTGGGAGTATTTAGCTTTGAAATGACAGAGTATAAAGTGGTGGTTTTCCCCGAACCCGTCGGGCCGCAAATCAAAATTATTCCGTGGGGTCTTAATATCGAATCCTGGAGATTTTTTAATCCTCTGCCTCTCAAGCCCAACTCCGGCAGTTCCGGAACTCCTCCCGACTTTTTCAAAAGCCTCATGACAATTTTTTCTCCCCATGTTGTGGGAAGGGAAGAAATACGGAGATCGACTTCCTCTACCTCACCTTTAAAATTAAATCTTCCATCCTGCGGAAGCCTTCTTTCATCAATCTTCATAGCAGAAAGGATTTTTATTCTTGAAATCAGCGAATCGTGAAGTTCTTTGGGAATTGTCAGTTTCTCCTGCAAAATTCCATCAATTCGGTAACGGACGCGGGTTACTTTTTCCTGCGGCTCAATATGAACATCGCTGGCTCTTGATTTTATGGCAAAATCCAAAATCTGGGAAACAATCTCTGCTATTTTTTCTTCCCTTATAAACCCGCCCTTAACCGCAGCAAAAGTTTTAACCTCTTCTTTATCGGGGGATGCTTCTTTCAAAGCCTCGGTAACCTCTTGGGTCAGAGTGGTTCCATAGCGAGTTTGAATAAAATCTTCAATTTTTGATTTTTCGGAAGCCACAGGCTTAACATGAAGATTGGTTTTTTGCTCAATAAACTCAATTGCGGAAAGATCCAAAGGGTCCGCCATCGCAAGAGTCAAAACCTTATCTTTTTTATCAATCCCTATGGGAAAAACACTAAAACGCTCGGCAACTTCCGAGGGAAGAGCGGCTAATGCTTCAGGGGCAACTGGGGTAGAAGAAAGATCTGTGTAGGGAATATTATATAATTTAGCTCTTGCCTGAATAATTTTTTCTTCGGGAACCATGTTTCCCTTTTTAAGAATATCTTCTTGGGAAGATCCGGATTGAATTTCGGCAAGTTTAACCTGATCAGCGCGCTTTTGATCAAGAGCACCGAGACCAACCAAAATATCAGCTAAAGTTCCGGAAGTCTGGGCAGTCATAGTATACTTCCATTATGCATGCGTTTTTGTTAATTGGCAACTCCGGGTGGGAGGACTTAGCCAAGAAATTAAATGCTAAAATAATGCCTTTTCCAATTCAAAAAATTGATGACGTGAGAAGCTTAAACAGTCTTATCAGATTAACTTTCAATGAACCGACTCTAGTAGTTTGTGAGAATATTCATGAGGCAACGGAAGAGGCGCTAAACGCTTTTTTGAAAAATCTGGAAGAACCGCAAACTAATATCTACTTCGGATTGACCGCACCTTCAGTAAGAAAAGTGCTGGCAACGATTGTATCAAGATGCCAAATAATTAAATTACCAATTACCAATTACCAATTACCAAACAATGATCAAATTATCAAATTTCTAAATTTAAAAATCGAGGAAAAACTAGCTTACATAGATACGATAAAAGACAGAAAAATAGCTATTGAATTGGCCGAAAATTTGATTAATTTTATGCATAGCAAGCTCCATGAAAAAGAGGTAAAATATAACTTAACAGCAAGAAAAATCGAAATAGTACAAGAAACTCTGACTTGCTTAAAATTAAACGGCAATGTAAATTTACACCTGTCGCGTATGGCAATTAACATATAACTTATGACTAATAAAAACGATTATACAGCTGATCAAATTCAAGTTTTGGAAGGCTTGGAGCCGGTTAGAAAAAGGCCGGGAATGTATATCGGCTCAACCGATTCCCGTGGACTTCATGAATGTTTAAGAGAAATTGTTGATAATTCGGTCGATGAAAGTTTTGCGGAAGTCGCCGACACAATATGGGTTACACTAGGGAAAGATGGAAGCGCAACTGTCCGAGATAATGGCCGGGGAATCCCAGTTGAAAAACATAAAAGTGGAGTATCTGCATTGGAACTGACGATGACAAAACTCCACGCCGGAGGAAAATTCGGTGGGGGAGCATATAAAGTTTCAGGAGGTCTTCATGGGGTAGGAGCAAGCGTTGTTAATGCTCTTTCATCGTATTTTAAAGTCGTAGTTTTAAGAGACAATAAAGCGTATTTTCAGGAATATAAACAGGGTAAGCCTCTAAACAAAGTTGCTGAAGACATAAAACAGAAAACGTTTGACGGAACAGGAACAATAACAACATTTTTGCCCGATAAAACAGTTTTTGGAGATATTAAATTCGACAAAAACAAAGTTAAAAATTTGTTAAGAGATCGGGCATACCTCATTGCCGGTTTGACCTTTAATTTTCTTGATGAAAACGACGAGGAACGCTCGACATTCTATTTCGAAGGCGGAATAAAATCTTTGGTTGCCCATTCAAACCGGGGTAAAAATACTCTAAACGAGGTAATTTATTTTTCCAAAGAAGAGGGGAGTATTGCTTGCGAAGTTGCAATCCAATATTCGGATTCTTTCAATGAAAATGTCAAAGGTTTTGTAAACGGAATTTACACAACCGACGGAGGAACTCATGTAACAGGATTTCGAATCGCGCTAACAAGAGCCATAACCGATTATTATAAAAGAATCCAAAATGGAAATGGCAAGGACGAAGTTGCCCTGACGGGTGATGATATGAAGGAAGGTCTAACGGCAATAATTTATATAAAAATGCCCTCCGAATCGCTTCAATTCGAAAGCCAAACAAAAGCAAAACTAAATAACCCCGAAATTCAGGGATTTGTCGCAACAGCAGTCAAAGAAGGTCTTGATACTTATTTTGAAGAGCACCCGGGGGATGCCAAAAAAGTTGTTGAAAAAATTATGCTTTCCGCCCGCGCAAGAATGGCAGCCCGGGCCGCAAAAGAAGCGGTTTTGAGGAAAGGGGCGCTCGAAGGCGCAACCTTGCCTGGAAAGCTTGCTGATTGTCAAAGTAACAACCCTGAAATATCGGAACTATATATAGTAGAGGGTGACAGTGCGGGTGGGTCGGCCAAACAGGGAAGGGATAGACGCCATCAGGCGATCCTTCCTTTGGGGGGGAAGATTCTTAATACGGAAAGAGCTCACCTTGACAAAATTGTTAAATTTGATGAGATCAAAGACCTTATTATCGCCCTTGGTGCGGGAATTGGGGACTCCCTAAATTACGATAAAACCCGATATCACAGGATAATTATCATGACTGATGCCGACGTCGACGGCGCCCACATAAAAACTCTTCTTTTAACATTCTTCTTCAGACACATGCCGGAAATAATTTCCAAAGGCTATCTTTATATCGCGCTCCCGCCGCTTTACCGACTGGGCGTCGGTAAAGAAGCATTTTACGCATATGATGATGAAGAAAAAGATAGAGTTCTTTTGGAAAATAAAAACGGAAAAATTCTAATTCAACGATACAAAGGACTTGGAGAAATGAACCCGACACAACTCTGGGACACAACCATGGATCCTGTCAAAAGAACTCTCAAGAAAGTGACTATTGAGAATGCGGAAGCTGCCAGCAATATGTTTGAAATGCTCATGGGCGAAGAAGTCCCCCCCCGTAAAAAATATATTCAAACCCACGCCAAACTCGCCACCCTCGACGTCTAACCCGCGAGGTCGACCCGCGAGGTTGATTTATTGCTCAGCCAATAAATGCTCAATCTTCTTCAGCTCTCTTTGATAATCTGCTCTATCAAAAACAAATTTCCTATAACTCCCCCTTGTTTTAAACGATGCTAGAACCGTATCCTTATCACATATACTTTCTTCACCGCCGCCAATATATTCAAGCAAGGAAGACCATTCATACTTCTCTAATCCTCTCAGATTACTAACCACGTTGGATGAATACGGGTTCAGATGAATATACCTAGACAAATGTAAAAGCTGTTCCTCGTTTTCCACCAGAACATTTTTAAATTGATCCAAAAATAACTGCCCGACACGTTTCGTCTTTGTATTGAAATATCTAGTATAACTATTGAGGACTTGGCTTAAGTACCTTGATATCCCGCCGTCAACCAACTGCTCTAATAGTAAATGAAAATGATTGGGCATAAGACAATAACACTTAATCGAAACTAATTTCTCACCCCAAGAGGTTTCTAAATAATCTTCTCTTTTTGATTGGTTAATTTCTAAAAACTTAGATAAATTGAGCGGAGGATTTGAAAATCTATAAAACTTGAGTGTTTGATAAAATCTTATAAATTCAGCTTGATTACCAAAAGTAGTTCTTTTGTCTAAGCCCCTATTAAAAACATGATACAGCTCACCCGTCACAAGCGGAACTTTTCTATAAGTTGCCATCCAAACCATTCTACAACAAACCAACCCGCGAGGTCGACCCGCGAGGTTAATCTTTTGCTAAAGCTAGTCTCTGAGATGTATACTCCACTCAGTTTTTGTCAATCCAGCACACTAACAAGAAAGGAGCTGAAGTGGATACTCACCACGTCGTCGCAGGGGTAGCTGGGATATTGTTGATCCTCGGCTACATTCTGTTTTGGTCGGATTTAACTCCGATGGGCATCGAGAGGGGGATATACACACTTCTCGATCTACCGTGGCCTGCAGACAAGGGTAAACCTTGGGGAATATATGCTCTCCTAGTAGGAATAACCCTCGTCATCATCAGCTTTTTGCCCATTGAAAATTAATTAAACTAAAACTAAAATTCAGGCTAGTATGGACTTCTTGTATATTTCACTTTTTGCAGGGGCAGCGGCTATTGTCTATAGCCTTTGGCAGACCGCAAGAATTTTGGCTCTTCCTAAGGGCACTCCCGATATGATCGCCATATCCGACGCAATTGCCGAAGGAGCACAAGCTTATCTTGCCAGACAATACAAAGTCATTGGAATTATCGCCGCCGTAATTTTTGTCATACTCTGGATTTTTCAAGGAAATCTCCCCGCATTTTCTTTTTTAATCGGCGCGTCTTTATCTGCTGTTGCCGGATTTGCTGGAATGAATGTTGCGGTTCGCGCCAATGTCCGGGTTTCCGAAGCTGCCAAAAAAGGACTTAAAGAAGCGCTAACCACTGCGTTTGCCGGGGGGAGCGTAACTGGACTTATGGTTGCAGGCCTTGCCCTGATTGCGGTCGCCGGAACTTACCTCTTGACTCAAAAATACAATCTTCCTTCTTTAAATTCTCTAGTTGCCCTAGGATTCGGCGCCTCTCTCATTTCCGTTTTTGCCCGGCTCGGGGGAGGAATATATACCAAGGGCGCAGATGTCGGAACCGATATGGTGGGAAAAGTTGAAGCCGGAATTCCGGAAGATGATCCCAGAAATCCGGGAGTGATTGCCGATCTGGTCGGGGACAATGTCGGGGATGACGCAGGAATGGCTGCCGACCTTTTTGAAACCTATGTTGTCACCACCGTTGCAACCATAATTCTCGGGCAGACGGTTAATTTTCCGCTTGCCATTGGAGCAGGAGCAATTGTAGCCTCAATTATCGGCACATTTTTCGTCAAACCCGGAAAAGACAAAAAAATCATGCCCGCGCTTTACAAAGGACTGATTGCGGCATCTATTATCTCAATAATAATCTTCTACTTTTTGACCGGCCTGATTATGGGCGGAGACATAAGAGTATTCCTCTCCACTTTAATTGGAATTATCGTCACATTCGGAATGGTTGTTATTACCGAATTTTTTACATCCAAAAACTACCCATCGGTTAAGTCAATCGCAGAGGCCTCCATAACCGGACACGGAACAAATATTATTGCCGGGCTTGCCGTATCTATGAAATCGACATTCGCCCCAATTATTTTAATTTCGGCAGCAACTCTTTCCGCTTACTATTTATACGGCCTTTATGGCGTGGCGATTGCCGCCATGTCCATGCTTTCTTTAACCGGAATAGTGGTTGCCATCGACGCTTTTGGCCCGATTACCGATAATGCCGGTGGAATTGCCGAAATGACAAACCAACCGGAAAAAGTCAGAGATGTCACAGATGCCCTTGATGCTGTGGGCAATACAACCAAAGCGGTTACCAAAGGATATGCAATAGCTTCGGCAGGGCTTGCTGCGCTGGTTCTTTTTTCAAGTTTTACCCAAGAACTTGAAAAAATGGGTGCGCAAATTTCCTTCTCGCTTTCCGACCCTAAAGTACTTGTCGGGCTTTTTATCGGAGCTTCGCTTCCTTATATATTCGGAGCGATGGCTATAGAAGCCGTAGGCAAAGCGGCGGGCGCAATAGTCACTGAAATAAGAAGACAATTTAAGGAAATAAAAGGAATAATGAAAGGAACAGCCAAACCCGAATATGGCAAGGCTGTGGACATTGTCACCAAAGCCGCATTGAAAGAAATGATAGTCCCCGCAGTTCTACCGGTTGCAGCCCCGATTATCGTCGGAGTTTTTCTCGGAGCCCAGGGGGTGGGCGGGCTTTTGATAGGAGTTATTACATCGGGACTTTTTGTGGGAATCTCGATGACCACTGGGGGTGCCGCCTGGGACAACGCTAAAAAATACATTGAAACAG
>Ga0209210_1003496_pt1 | contig 10602 bp, 12 predicted proteins | sample RifGroA1_FD_183991 | JGI IMG/M metagenome (GOLD analysis project Ga0209210, IMG submission 183991) | Contaminated groundwater microbial communities from Rifle, Colorado, USA - Rifle Groundwater A1 (SPAdes) (version 2) | ecosystem: Environmental > Aquatic > Deep subsurface > Groundwater >...
TTATTTCTGCATTTCATCTCTCGAAATCGGGTAAAAACCTGAAACTGATCGTGGTGGGGGAGAGGAAGGGAACACATTTTGAAGACGAAAGGGGAGTCAGATTCTTGGGTCACGTTCCCGATGGGGATTTGTCTCCCCTACTAACCGGTGCAAAAGCCTTGGTATTCGCTTCCCTTTATGAGGGGTTTGGGGTACCGATTCTTGACGGATTTGCTTGTGGAGTGCCCGTTGTGACATCTAATACCTCTTCTATGCCAGAAGTTGCAGGGAGTGCTGCGGTTCTTGTCGACCCTTATAATGTTAACTCAATAGCGGAAGGAATAGAGAAGGCCCTTTCTGCTCCTAAAACCTATATCTCCCTCGGCTCAAAGCGGGTCAAAGCCTTCTCCTGGGAAAAAACAGCAAGGGAAACTCTGAATGTGTATAAGGAAATTGGGGAATAGACCTTTATCCCGATGTGGAGGTACAAATACACCTCGGAAGTGTATTCTTAAGCGACAGCGAAGTGGGAATCGAATTTTCTATCAAGGGTATCTATTTGACTTTCAAGATCGTGTTTCGCTTTTTGCAGATCTTCTTTGGAAGCCAGTTTTTCAGTAAGCCTTTCCTCCACGCCTTCTATGGCGGGGATAACAACGTCATTGAGAGCATCCGTGACGATTTTTGTTACTTCATCTTTATCCTTCATGTTCATACTTATATACTATCCCTGTTTTAGAAATCCTGTCAACGGGATATAATTAACTCATATGATCATTGGAATTGATGGAAATGAGGCTAATGTGAAGCAAAGAGTGGGGGTAAACACTTATGCCTGGGAAGTTTTAAAAAATCTTCGCAAACTACAGGATATAAAGAGTGGTGAACATAGTCTTATAGTATATCTTAGAGATAAACCGCTTCGTGACATGCCGAAGGAAACTCAAAACTTCAAATATAAAATCATTCCCGGGGGAAATTTTTGGATTATTACTAAATTGATGCCCTATCTCTGGAAAAATCCCGACGGAATTGAGATTTTGTTCACCCCAAGTCATTACACGGTGCCATTTTTGCCATTTCCCCGGATTTGTTCAATTATGGACCTTGGTTATCTCAAATTCTCGGGACAATTTACAAAAAAAGTGTTTTGGCAGTTAAAATGGTGGAGCGCTATTTCTATTTTTGTATCAAAGTATATCATTTCTATTTCCGAAAGCACAAAGAAGGACATTGTGCGACACTATCCATTCTCGAAACGAAAAGTTTATGTTACATATCCGGGATACGATTCAAGGAAATTTAATACAAAGATTTCCCCTGAGAATGTGCGACGGGTCAAAGAAAGATATCACATAGTTGATGACTATATCGTTAGTATTGGAACTCTGAAACCAAGCAAGAATATTGAAGGTCTCCTCGAAGCTTTTAGTATCTTAGTATCTAAGTATCCTAGTATCCAGTTAGTAATTGCCGGTAAAAAAGGCTGGATGTTCGATACTATCTTCAAAAAAGCCGAAGAATTGGGACTTTCCAAGAATATCATTTTTACTGGGTTTGTGCCGGATAAAGATAAACCGGTACTTATTGCCGGAGCGAAAGTTTTTGTAATTCCTTCCTTTTGGGAGGGCTTCGGGTTAGATGTTCTTTCGGCGATGGCGGTGGGAACTCCTGTGGTTGCCACCAACGTAGCAAGCCTGCCGGAGGTTGTAGGCAATGCCGGAATTCTGGTTGATCCGGGGGACCCAAAAAGCATTGCTCAGGGAATTGGGGAGGTTCTTTCCGCGAATGGGAAGAAGTATAATAGAATAGTTGCGGCGGGTCTGTTGCAGGTTAAAGACTTTTCCTGGGAAAAGTGTGCAAGAGAAACTTTGGAGATAATCGCAAATGAAAAATAAGAACGGTAAGGTTTTAACAACTGACGAAATTTTTATGAAAGTTGTGAATAGAATATCCAATTATTGGCTGGATTTTGAATTGATGCTTCTTCGCTGGATGGGACATATTCCTTCCCATACTATCAGAAAGATTAAATACCGATTTTTTGGCATAAAGATTGGGAAGGGATCAACTATTCATATGTGGGCAAGCTTTTTCCAGCCTAAAAATATTAGTATTGGAGAAGATACGATAATTGGCGATCATGCTTTTTTGGACGGAAGGGCAAAACTCAAGATTGGAAATCATGTAGATATTGCCTCAAGCGTGATGATTTATAACTCTGAACATGATTTGTCAAAAGATGATTTTTCTGCAATAGAAGCGCCGGTTGAGATTGAGGATTACGTGTTTATCGGTCCAAGGGCAATAATTTTACCGGGTGTAAAAATTGGCAAAGGTGCGGTAGTTGCTGCGGGCGCGGTTGTTGTCAAGGATGTTCCTGATTATTCAATTGTTGGCGGCGTTCCCGCAAAAGTAATCGGTGAGAGGGCCAATAAAAATCCAAGTTACCGCCTCGGCCGTGCACGTCTTTTTCAATGAAGAAAGTATTATTATTCTTAATTTCCTTGTTTTTTTTGGCACTTTTGGGGTATGTGGTACTTCCTGAACCGGGGTTTCCAGCACCTCCGGCTGATGCGTTGCAGTCAAAAGAGCCGGCGGACAGTGAAAGTCCATTAAGGCGGGCTTATTTTACGAATTTTACCCGTGAGGAAGTCATGTCTCACTACAAAAAGGAGTTTAAGTGGGGCTTAAATCTTAATTACCCGCCTGAAGAATCAAGAACCATAATACGGGATCAGACCAGAAGCACTTTTTTGGAGGAAATTGTTCATCCTCTGCGGGAGAGTGTATTTATCAATGGCTTTGAACCAAAGGTAGAGAAAGATGCTATAAATATCGAAGGTCTTTCTTGGAGACAAAAAATTATTGTTAAGCTTGTTCCCTCAAATATTTTTGTCAGGATAGCTGTTGTGATATTGTCATATGTTGGTTCGGTTATACTAATTAAGGAATGGCTGAAAAAATAAGCAAAGCTTGGCCAAATAAGAATTTGGTAGATTTATCCATAGTAATAATCAGTTTTAATACGGAAAAGTTGACCCGAGAATGTATAGAATCCGTTATCAAAAATACCAAGGGAATAACTTATGAATTTATAGTGGTTGATAATGATTCGAAGGACGGGTCTGTTGCGATGCTGAAAAAATTCCCAGTAAGATTAATTGCCAATAAAGATAACAGAGGCTTCGGACAGGCAAACAATCAAGGGATGGAGATTTCAAATGGCAGATATGTTCTACTTCTTAATTCCGATACTTTAGTAGGCAGTAATGTCCTAGCAAATATGGTCTCATGGATGGACAAAAATCCCAAAGCCGGAATTGCAAGCTGCGGGTTGCGATTTAAGGACGGGAAAATTCAAGGTACTGGTGGATATTTTCCAACCCTTGCGCGGGTTTTTGCCTGGATGAGCTTTTTAGATGACATTCCGGGAATAATGAAGCTTATTAAACCCTTTCACCCCATGCACGGACTTTCTCCATTTGACAAAAACATCGACTTTTTCAGGAAAGAAAAACAAATGGATTGGGTAACCGGTGCATTCCTGCTTATGAGAAAAGAAATCTATGATGAGGTTGGGGGATTTGATAAGGCCTACTTTATGTATGTAGAGGAAGTTGATTTATGCTTTAGGGCTAAGGTGGCCGGCTGGCAAGTCTGGTATCTGCCGCGCTGGAACATTATTCATTACGGAGGGGCAAGCTCAACTGCCGAATTCCCGTTAATTAATGAGGTAAAAAGCCTCAAAACTTTTTACCAACTTCGTATGCCAAAGTGGCAGTATCCGATTTTAAGAGTTATATTGAAGTTCGGAGCTTTGCTCCGAATTCCGATTTTCGGAAAAGTTTATGCAAAAGTTTTTGTCACTGCTTGAAGACAATTTCAAATATCTGATTGCCACTCTTATTGTCATTATTCCTCTTTATCCCAAGTTCCCCTTTGTAAGAATTCCAGGAATTTATGTTTCCATTCGTTTTGAGGATTTCCTGCTTTTGATTTTGGCGGCAGTTACGTTAGTCAAGATAATTCTCCGCCTAAAAGAGTTTGTAAAAGATAGCATTTTGCGCTCGTTTTTAGTTTTTTTTCTGATAGGTGCAACATCGCTCATTTCAGGAATTTTTTTGACCCGGACAGTTACCCCCGGAATTGGTTTTTTGCATTTGGCAAGAAGGCTTGAATATTTGATTCCTCTTTTTGCGGTCTGGGCGTTTCTACCCGTCAGAAATATTGAATTTTATGTAAAGACATTAATGCTGACCGTATTTATTATTTTTGTGTATGGCGTGGGTCAAAGATACTTAAATTTTCCAGTGATAATTACCCAGAATGAAGAGTACTCCAAAGGCGTTGCTCTGAGGTGGATTCCGGGGAGCCATATAAACTCGACATTTGCGGGGCATTATGATCTTGCTTCTTTTTTGGTTTTAATTTTACCCATTTTTATTTCGCTTCTCTTTATCTATAAGGATAAAATTTCAAGGATATTTCTTTTCGCAACTGCGCTTTTCGGCCTCTGGCTTCTTACGAATTCGGTATCAAGAATCTCTGTTATCTCCTACCTTGTGTCCTCAACTTTGGCGCTAGTTTTGTTGAAAAAATACAAAGAAGTCTTTTTGGTAATTTTTGTAAGTCTTATTTTCTTTTTTTCATCGCAGGCTCTACTTGGCAGATATTTAAACCTGGGTGTTTATGCTCAAGAATCAAGCCCGGTCTCGGTCGTTGAAGACAGGTCTACATCAATTAGATTTAATGTTGAATGGCCAAGGGCGTTACGGGCTTTTATTAAAAATCCCATTATCGGGACAGGGTATTCATCTATTGGTTTGGCAACGGATAATGATTATTTACGTGCTCTTGGCGAAGTCGGGATACTAGGTTTTTCGGCATTTATTCTCATACTGGTTAGGGTTAGTGAAGTTTTTTACAAGGTGAGAGACCGGCTTAATGACTTTACCGATATTGAGAAAGGTTTTATCGCGGGTATTATTGGAGGATTTGTCGGAATACTTCTGAATGCAATGTTTATTGATATATTTGAAGCATCAAAGTTTGCGATAATGCTCTGGCTTTTTATTGCATTGGCCGTGTATTTGATTAAAGACAAACTAAATGAACAAAAAATTTAAACTAGAATATATATTGTTATCATTAATCTTAATTGTTGGCTTTGTTGTGAGACTTTATAAAATAAACAATCCCATTGCCGATTGGCATAGCTGGCGCCAGGCCGATACAGCTTCCGTTTCAAAGACTTTTGTTGAAAGCGGAGTTAACCTTCTTTACCCGCGTTACCACGATGTCTCAAGTATCCAGACAGGAATTTTTAATCCGGAAGGCTATCGGATGGTTGAATTCCCGATTTATAATGCTGTTCACGCCGGTTTATTTAAAATTTTCCCTAATGTAAATCTTGAACTTTTGGGGAGACTTTTGACATCTTTTATATCAATTATTTCAGCTGTTTTTATCTTCCTTTTGGGTAAGAAGTATGCAAATACAAAAGTAGGGTTACTTACGGCCTTTTTCTTTATCTTTCTACCCTTTAATATTTATTTTTCGCGAGTGGTTTTACCTGATCCCTTGGGGGTTTTGTTTGCTGTTGCCGGGTTGTATTTTTTTGAAAAGAGCGTTGTTTTGTCAGGGTTGGTTTTTGCCCTTGCCCTTTTGCAAAAACCCTATTTTGCTTTTTATCTTTTGCCTTTCACATCTTTTTTCATGGACAAAAAGAATTTAAGAAATACATTAACCTTTGCCTTTTTGATTCTTGCGCCATTCTTTGCCTGGAGAATGTGGACTTCTCAATTTCCGGAGGGTATTCCTTTTTGGGATTGGGCATTTAACGGGGACAGAATCAGATTTCACTTGGCGTTTTGGAAATGGCTCTTTGGAGAAAGGTTAGGAATAATAATCTTGGGCGGGTGGGGACTTATTCTTTTTGCTGCAGCACTAATTAAAAAGAATGTAAATAAATTTATCCTTAGGTTTTTGGTAGGAATGTTTTTGTATGTTTCCGTTGTAGCCTCAGCAAATGTTCGCCACGATTATTATCAGATTTTAATTATCCCTGCAGTTTCTTTAGCTTTGGCAGACGGAGCTTTTTGGTTGTGGAGCCGTTCAAAAATCTTGGTTCTATTTTCAATCTTTCTTATGCTTCTGATCGGATGGGATAGAGTTAAACCCTTTTACCAGGTAAACCACTACGAAATAATCGAAGCTGGGAAAGTAGTTGATGAGATTACGCCGAAAGATGCGCTGGTTGTTACCCCTTATAATGGAGATACCGCCTTTTTGTATGCTACCAATCGCAGGGGATGGCCTGCGGTTGATAGTTCAATCGATAATATCATAGAAAAAGGTGCTGATTATTATGTTTCGGTTGACCTTGCGAGCGCCGATACCCTTCAGTTTTCCAAAATATTCGCAACCCTTAAAAAAACTGACAAATTTATAATCTTAGATTTACACAAAAGATTGAAAAAATGAGAATTTTGTTGACCAAATATCCCGATGTGTCCTATCTAATACACCTCCGAGGTGTACTTGAATTATGAAGATTTTGATGCTGACGCCGTATTTGCCGTTTCCACCTTCGTCAGGTGGGCAGATTCGCTCATATAATCTCCTTAAACAGCTTTCTAAAAAGCACGACATAACCCTGTTTTGCTATATAAGACGCAATGAGGAAAGGAAGTATATTCCCGAACTGCAAAAGTATTGTAAAAAGATACGGGTGTTTGAAAGAAGGCAGGCCTGGAATCCGTTAAACGTAATTCTTGCAGGCTTAACTGCTTATCCCTTTTTGGTTTGCATATATCTTTCCCGTCAGTTTCGCGCTGCAGTTTCTGAGGAGCTGTCAAAAAATAAATATGATCTGATTCACGCGGAGACTTTTTATGTAATGACCAATATTCCCAAAACCAAGATTCCGATTCTTCTGGTCGAGCAAACCATAGAATATCTTGTTTACAAACATTATGTGGAAAGTTTAAAAAACCCAATCCTTAGGTGGCTTTTGTCAATTGATGTTGGAAAGCTTCGTTTCTGGGAGACGGCTTTTTGGAAAAAAGCGGACGGGGTTGTTGCGGTTTCCGATCCGGATAAAGCTCAAATGCTAAGGCTTGCTCCGGATTTGGAGGTTGGTCTTGTTCCAAACGGAGTGAATATGGATTTTTTCAAAGTAAAGAAGAGTTGGGACGACAAAAATCCCAGAATTCTTTTTGTTGCCAATTTCAAGTGGTTGCAGAATGTTGAGGCAGCAGAACTTCTTTTGGGGAAAGTTTTCCCTAAAATTTTGGAAAAGTTACCGAATTCCAGGCTTTGGATTGTAGGGCAACACATCCCGGAAAAAATTATGGCCCAAAAAAGCGACAGGATAATAGTTGACAGCCTGAAGGAAGACGATGAAGAGGGTATCAGAAACGCTTACTTTCATTCGTCATTGTTTGCATCACCTTTAAGGGGTCCGGGCGGAACAAGACTTAAACATTTTGCTGCAATGGCTTCAAATCTTCCCTTGATTACCACAAAGGTAGGCGCTGAAGGTTTGGGTGTCAAAGATGGGATTGAGGTGATTATCAGGGATGACCCTGGTGACATTGCATTGGAAGCGGTTAGCCTTCTTAAAAATTCTAAGAGAATGCAATTCATGTCCCAAAAGGCTAGAATGTTGGTATTGCAAAAGTTTTCCTGGGAGGTGGTCGCCCAAAAGCTTGATGAACTCTATGAAAAAACCAGAGCTGTCAATAATAATTCTTAGTTTCAACACCAAAGACCTTTTAAGGGACTGTCTTGATTCTTTGGAGAAAGTTAGGGATGAAATTTCTTTTGAAGTTATAGTTGCAGATAACGGTTCAATTGATGGTAGTCTTGAAATGGTAAAGGCGGAATTTCCTTGGGTTATTGCTCTTAACAACAAAAAGAATCTGGGATTTGCAAAAGGCAATAACGCGGCCAAAAAAATTGCGAAGGGCAAATATATTCTCTTCTTAAATTCCGATACGGTTGTTTACAAGGATGTTTTAAAAGAATCGGTTAGGTTTATTAAGACAGATCAAAAAATTGGCGCAATGACTTGTAAATTGGTTTTAGCAAACGGAAAGATCGATAAAGACATCAGAAGAAGATTTCCAACTCCGTGGGTATCTTTTTCGAGGCTTGTCCTCGGGAGCGGCAGACTTTATTGGTATGAAGATGTTTCTGAAAATAAAACTCATGAGGTTGACGCGATTCAGGGGGCATATCATTTGTCTCCCAAGAAAGTTTTGGATGAGGCCAACTGGTTTTCAGAAGATTATTTTTTGGACGGGGAAGATATTGATCTTTGCTGGAAAATTAGAGCCAAAGGTTTCAAGATTTTTTATTATCCCAAAGTTAAGATACTTCATCTTAAAGGGGCATCAAAAGGAAAAAATGAGGCCAAGAAGAAAGTTCCACTGGCCTCTAGGCTAAAATTCAGAATGGCATCGGTTAATTCCATGGAGATTTTTTACAGGAAATGGTTATGGAAACGCTACCCTCTTCCCGCCAGTTTGATAATTCTTGCAGGAATTAAAATGCTTAAACTCTTGCGCTTCATAAAAACGGTACTGGAATGAAAATACTAATAGATGCCAGACTTTATGGTCTGGAAAACGCGGGTTTAGGACGATACACAATTAATCTGATCTCGGAGCTTTCAAAAATTGATAGAAAAAATCAATATACAGTTCTTCTAAGGAAGAAGTATTTTGACGAGTTGACTCTTCCTGAAAACTGGAAAAAAGTTTTAGCTGACATTAGGCACTACAGTTTTGCTGAGCAGATTTTTGTTCCGAAAATCATTAAAAAAGAAAATCCTGACGTAACTCATTTTGTGCATTTTAATATCCCCATTTTTTGTAGAGGCAAGTTTATAGTCACAATTCATGATATGTTGATGCATAAATTTGCAGGCCTTTCGGCAACGACTCTCCCTGCACCTCTATATTTTTTAAAGCAGTTGATTTATCGAATGATTTTTCGGAAAGCAATTCTTTCTTCGCAAAAAATAATCGTTCCCAGTAATACGGTTAAAAAAGAAATTTTAGAATATTTTAAGGTTGATGAAGGGAAGATAGAGGTGATATATGAGTAGATATTTTATCTACGCGGGTAATGCTTATCCGCACAAGAATTTGGACCGTTTGATGGAAGCGGTGAAAGCTGCCGAAGTTGATTTATACATTGCCTCGTCTCGCAATGTTTTCACCAAAAGACTTGAAGAGAAGAAAAACGAATACGTAAAACTCTTGGGTTTTGTTCCTGATGAGAAACTAAAAGAGCTTTACAAAAACTCTATAGCTTTTGTTTTTCCTTCTTTCTCCGAAGGCTTTGGCCTTCCGGGAATTGAGGCAATGGAGGCAGGGACTTTGGTTCTTTGTAGCGATATTCCGGTTTTCAGAGAAATATATAAAGATGCAGCAATTTATTTTAATCCTTACGACCTTTCCTCTATTGAAAAAGTAATGAAAAATGCGCTTTTCCTAACCGCGGAAGAAAGAAAATCAAAAATCGCGTATGCCCAAAAGTTTGTTGCCCGCTACTCGTGGCAAAAGATGGCCAAAGAAACCCTAAAACTCTATAGTTCAGTTGTCTAGACTATTGATACGAGCTACCTTTGAACGTCTTTTCTTTTAAATCCGGTGTAGTAAGGGAATTTTTGGAATCGTTTCGGACTTCCGACCATTTCGTATCCTTTTTTGCCAAATGTTTGCTCAACTTTTTCTTCCCTTTCGTTTATTAGCTCGAAACATCTGGGGTATTTCTCCTTCAATTTTTGGACTTGAATGATTGTTTGCTTTCCGATTTTGTAATTTTTACTAATCTCTTCATAAGTGATACCCTCGTCTAGCAGTTGTGAAATTATTATTCTTCTGCCTATTTTTATTCTTTCGTCGCTCGTCAAAATTCCTTTTATTATGTTTTCGACTTCGTTTCCGTTCTTGGCCGCCAAAAATGCCGCCCGTATTTTATTCCAAGCCTGGTAAACATCGTCCTTTGTTAGAAATTTATATCTTCTCACTAGGGTCTAGTAGTCTAGACTACTGATATAAGTTTAGTATAGATACTTTTTGTTGTAAAATTCAAGAAATGAAAAAGGATTCGATTTGGTATTCCACTGTTTTGATTGTTATTTTTGTTGCATTCATGGCCACGGCTTATTGGTTTTTTAAGTCTCCATATTTTGTCGTTGTTGACGCATGGATAAAAACGAACATGGTTTTATATGTTTCTGCACTTTTTATATACAAATCGATTGGTGTTTTATTTCCTCCAATTCCAGCCGGAGTTGTCACAATGGCTTCAATTCCATTTTTAGGATGGTTTGTGGCCTACATGGTTGATATGGCAGGAAGTATTTTTGGGGGTATGTTTGCATATTGGTTAGGGAAAAAATACGGGAGAAAAATACTGAAGAAAATATTTAGTGATTCTATTGTCAATAAAATTGTTAAAACAAAAGTTAAGAAAGGCAAAGAGATAGAAGCTGTTTTTATGTTTAGAGTTTTACTTGGGAGCACGATTTTAGAGGCAGTATATTATGGGGCTGGATTTTTAAAAATCCCATTTGGTAAATTTTTAATAGGTGCTAGTTTGTCTCAT
>Ga0209210_1003498_pt1 | contig 10596 bp, 10 predicted proteins | sample RifGroA1_FD_183991 | JGI IMG/M metagenome (GOLD analysis project Ga0209210, IMG submission 183991) | Contaminated groundwater microbial communities from Rifle, Colorado, USA - Rifle Groundwater A1 (SPAdes) (version 2) | ecosystem: Environmental > Aquatic > Deep subsurface > Groundwater >...
TATCGTCCCAGAAAGTCTTTTATGCTCTATGCTCTCCTTTTCTTTCTAGGAGTAGTCGGCCTCTCTACTCTTTTTAGCGTAGATATAGCCAAGAGCTTCTGGAGCAACTTCGAGCGTATGGAAGGATACATCTCGCTTCTACACCTCGGGGCGTTCTTTGTAGTAATCAGTTCGGTTTTTCGTGAAGTGGATTGGAAAAGGTGGTGGAATACCTCCCTTGCCGCCTCCGCCCTCATGGTTGTCTACGCCCTTTTTCAATTGGCGGGTGTAATTGTTATTCGTCAGGGTGGAGCGCGCGTAGACGGCACCTTTGGCAATGCCACTTACTTGGCAGTTTACATGCTTATTCATATATTTATCACCGCGCTCTTTCTCTATCGTTCCCGTAAAGATTCAACCATGCGCTGGGTATATACACTGCTTATATTAGGGCAAGTCGTGACTCTTTATTATACCGCTACGCGTGGAGCCATCCTTGGCTTATTGGGTGGGCTTCTGATCGTAGCACTTCTAAATATCAGAAATAAGGAAGATAAGACTATCCGTAAATTAAGTGCTGGTAGCTTGGCTGCTATTATGCTTCTTGCAGGCGGCTTCTGGCTTATGAAAGATACGAACTTTGTCCGGGAAAGCCCGGTCCTCTCGAGGTTCTCCAGCATCAGTGCTACTGAACTCCAGAGTGGCGGGCGCTCATTCGTTTGGCCTATGGCGATCGAAGGTTTCAAAGAGCGGCCGATATTCGGCTGGGGGCAGGAAAATTTTGTGTATGTTTTTCAAAAGTATTATCAGGCGGAGATGTATAGACTCGAGCCATGGTTCGACCGCGCCCATAATACCTATCTCGACTGGCTTGTAGCAGCCGGCCTCTTGGGAGTCTTGGGGTATCTTTCCCTGTATATAATCACTCTGTATCTTATCTGGCGCACTGATAATAATTTTTCTCATGTTGAGAAATCTATTATCACTGGTCTTTTGGCGGCCTACGCGTTCCATAATCTTTTTGTCTTCGACCATTTGATAAGCTACATTTTGTTTTTCTCTCTACTCGCATATGTACAGAGTAGGGAAGAGAATATTTGGGCAAAGAATATCAGACTACCTGAACTTTGGGTAAAAAGTGTGGCATTGCCAGCTATTGCGATTCTATTCTTACTTCAATTTTACTTTTGGAACGTAAAACCTTTGATAGCGAATATCTATCTCATTGAAGCTCTCAAATCCATTCAGTTGCAAGAATTTGAATCAGCCGGGGATTATTTAGCCAAGGCTTACGGCGCTTCAGCCGCGGGACGCCCAGAGATTGTGCAGCATACGGCTAATAACGCCATCTTTATTCTAACGAGTGGTATCCCCCTGCAAAAGAAAAATGAATTCTATGCTTTCGCAAAATCCGCTGTTTTGAAAGAAGTAGAAAATCATCCCAATGAAGCCAAGGTACAGCTTCTGGCAGGTTCTTTTCTCTCCGCCACAGGCCTCCACGATGAGTCCCTGATGCATTTAGAGAAAGCCAAATCTCTTATGCCCGCCAAACAACTGGTCTACTTCGAGCTTGGAGCTCTCTATATCAATATGAATGAGCGCTTAAAAGCCCTTGAGGTTTTTAAAACAGCATACGACCTCGCCCCCGGTTATCAAGAGGCTAAAATAATCTATCTCATCGGAGCTATCTATGCTGGTGATCGCGTTCTCGAAAATAAATTAATCACAGAGTTGTCGAAAGAAACAATTGCGTCAGATGCTCGCATTCGTTCCGCATACTCGGTTGTTGGACGTTAATAATTATTTTTTGAAAGTTATCCCCACTTTTTTTATTTTCTCTATTGTAATCCCTGATATTAGGAAGATAATTAATTTAACCGCAGAAGAAATTTAAAAACTGCGTACAAGCTTTAACACAATGGCAAAGAAAAAAAAGGCGGCAAAGAAATCTTCCAAGAAGAAAAAGTCTTCAAAGAAGAAGCGAGCATAATCCGCAAGCTGGCGGACCGCAAAGAAAAAACGTCCTCTCAGCCGTAGCTTACGAGCGAGGCCCGCAAGGGCGTTTTTTCCTACCCTCAACTGTCCAAAGCCGAGCTTTGACCATATAATGAAACAATGAGAATTTTAAGAATTGCTCCAGGCGAGCATTATCATATTTTTAATCGGGCAGTAAACAAGCAGGCTATTTTCCACAATCTTGATGATTATGTCAGGTTTCTTTTCCTAATCATTTATATGCAATCACCAGTAAAGATATTGCATATTGGTCGAGCGGTAAAAGAATTTGCCAAATACTGCACTGGTCAAAGCCGAGCTTTGACCAGTGGTTATGAGGAAGAAATCATAAAGAAACGTTTAGTTGAATTAGTTACTTTTTGTATCATGCCAAACCATTTTCATTTGATAGTAAAAGAATTGGAAGAAGGTGGCATTGCTGCTTATATGCAAAGAGTGCTTACAGCATATTCAAAGTATTACAACACCAAATATGCTAAATCCGGCCATGTTTTCCAAGGTCCTTATCAAGCCGTGCATATTAAAGACGATAGGCAACTTCTATATCTCTCCGCCTATATTCATAGAAATCCCAGAGAAATTTCAAAATGGCTGAACAAGGAAGACAAATATCCATGGTCCAGCTATCAGGACATTATAAGTGAAAATCGCTGGGATAAATTATTGCTGCCAGATGTTCTGATGGGGGAATTTAAAAACAGAAAGAAATATGACGAATTCGTAAAAACAAGTCCGTCCAAAGTTTTGGAAGAAGAGCTGCCTTATTTTTAAATTAGTTTAATGATGGTCAAAGCCGAGCTTTGACCAGTTGAATAGCGGGCGAAGCGAGTCTAAATATGCTAAAATATCGCTCTATGGCTTTTTTAAAGAGTCTTTTCGGCTCTCCGGAGGAGAAATTGCTGAAATCATGGCAGCCCCTGGTCGAGCGCGTCAACGCGCTCGAAGCTTCGTTTGAAAAACTTTCAGCGGAAGAATTGAAGGGCAAGACCATGGAGTTCAGGGAGCGTCTGAGTAAGGGTGCCGATTCGACAAGCTCACGGCAAGAAACACTCGATGACCTCTTGCCCGAAGCGTACGCTCTGGTGCGCGAAGCTTCCAAACGCACGTCGGGGGAGCGTCACTTTGACGTTCAGCTCTTGGGCGGCATCGCTATGCACAAGGGTGGTATCGCCGAGATGAAGACCGGCGAGGGCAAGACTTTGGTAGCGACCTTGTCGGCCTACCTCAATGCTCTTGAGGGCAGGGGCGTGCATGTCGTAACCGTCAATGACTATCTCACCCGCCGCGATGCGGTCTGGATGGGACAGATTTATGCGGCACTCGGGCTCTCCGTCGGCGTGTTGAACAGCAATGAATCTTTTCTTTATGACCCGGAGCATACCAACAAGGACGAAGAGCGCGACAACCTTGGCTCGTTCCATGTCGTCTATGAATTTTTGAGGCCCGCCACCAAACAGGAAGCATATCGCGCCGACATCACTTATGGTACCAACAATGAATTCGGCTTCGATTACCTGCGGGACAATCTTTTGTACGACCGGGAAAGGCTTTCTCAGCGAGACTACCATTACGCCATCGTCGACGAAATCGACTCTATTCTCATCGACGAGGCCCGCACTCCTTTAATCATTTCCGGCAATACCGGCAATGCCGGCGAACTCTACGAGCGTTTTGCCAAAATCGCCACCGCCCTCGAAGAAGGCACGGATTTCACCATTGACGAAAAGCTGCGCGCCATTTCGCTCTCGGACGCAGGCATCAGCCATGCCGAAAAGCTTCTTGGCATCGAGAATATCTATGCCGAAGGGGGAGTGAGGTACGTGCATCATCTCGAGACCGCGGTGAAGGCCAAGGCTCTCTATCACAAAGACAAAGAATACGTGGTCAAAGACGATGAAGTGGTCATCGTCGACGCTTTCACCGGACGCTTACAGCCAGGCCGCCGCTGGTCGGAAGGCCTGCATCAGGCCATAGAGGCCAAAGAAGGGGTGCGCATCAAAGAAGAATCGCGCACCTTCGCCTCCATCACCTTCCAGAATTATTTCAGAATGTACAAGAAGCTCTCCGGCATGACCGGCACAGCCACCACCTCCAAGGAAGAATTCTACAAAGTCTACGGGCTCGAGACTTTCGTCATTCCGACCAACAAACCGGTAAAGCGTTTGGACCATGACGACCAAATCTTTCAGACCCAGGCCGGCAAGATGAAGGCAGTAGCCAGAAAAGTAGGGGAGTTGAACAAAAAAGGCCAGCCGGTTCTCGTCGGCACGGTTTCCATCGAGCACAACGAACTCTTGTCGGCCTATTTGTCGAACGAAGGTGTCAAGCATGAGATTCTCAACGCCAAGAACCACGAGCGGGAAGGCGAAATCATCGCCCAAGCCGGCCAAAAAGGCTCGGTGACCATCGCCACCAACATGGCGGGCCGCGGTGTCGACATCAAGCTTGGCGGCAACCCGAGCACCGCCGAGACTTATGAGGAAGTGAAGTCTCTTGGCGGGCTCTTTGTCCTAGGCACCGAACGCCACGACGCCCGTCGCATCGACAACCAGCTGCGCGGTCGCAGCGGCCGCCAGGGCGACCCGGGCGAAACCCAGTTTTTCGTTTCGCTCGAAGACTCTTTGATGCGCATTTTTGCCGTCGACGCCATCAAATCGATGATGGGACGTTTCAATATCCCGGAAGATGAGCCGATTGAGAACAAACTGATCACCAATTCGCTTGAGAAGGCCCAGGAGAAAATCGAGGGCTTCAACTTTGATGCCAGGAAACACGTGCTCGAGTTCGATGATGTGCTCAACTTCCAGCGCGGCATTATATACGGGCGCCGCCGTAGGATTCTCGTCGGCGGAGCGGATGAAGTGGCGGAATATTTAAGCGAAATTGGAGAGCATCTTGCCGACGAGATGAAGGAAAAAGTTAAAGAAAAAGTGTCAAGGGTGCCCCTTGACACTCCGGTCATGCTTGGCGCTCTGCGTCGCATTATTCTCCAGACCATCGACCTCTTCTGGGTCGACCATCTGGAGATGATGGAATATCTGCGCGGTAGCGTGAATCTGCGGGCTTACGGCCAGCGCGACCCCCTGATAGAATATAAAAAGGACGGTCTCCGGTTCTTCCACGAAATGGAGGCTTCCATCGACCGGCAGATTGCCGAATTTATCCTCACTTTGGACCTGGAAGCCCTGGCTTCGTTTAAAGCCGCTCCCATTGAGGCTACCATCGGGCACGGGGACAGCAAGCCCGCTTCCGCCAAGCCGGAAGCGGGCAGAAACGACCCTTGTCCTTGCGGCAGCGGCAAGAAGTACAAGAAGTGCGGACTCTTGAATACGCCGGGACATCAGAAACTCTCGGCGGAGAAAAATAAAGCCTGATTTATATGGAATTCTCGCTCGAATTTATCAAAGTGGCGCAATCGGTCATTCTTGAGCCGGGCGTGCAAGGCATCTGGCCGCTTTTCTTCGTTTCGTTTGTAAACGACGTCATCGGCATTTTCCCGTTCGCTCTGGTTCTGGCCGGACAGCTCCTTTTCCTTGAAACCGCTTTTACCCTCTCCTTCGTGGCGAAACTCTTGGTCTTTGTGGCCTTGCCGGTGGGGTTGGGCAGCTCGCTGGGCTCTTTCCCTCTTTACGGACTGGCTTATTTCGGCGGCAAGCCGGCCATCGACAAATTCCAGAAATACCTGCGTTTCTCCTGGGCCGATGTCGAGAGGGTCAATCAGACTTTCAAGGGTGTTTGGTACGACGAGGTCATCTTTCTCCTCTTGCGCTCGACGCCGGTCCTGCCTTCTTTCCCTATAGATGTGGCGGCCGGAATATTGAGGATGCCGTTCTGGCCCTTCCTGGTGTTGACGACGGTCGGCTCGATTATCAGAATGATGCTCACCCTTTTGGTGGTGGGCATCAGCATGCATACTCTGGCGCAATTTTAAGGTATAATTTAAACTGCTTATATGAATCCCGTTAGAAGTCTAACTCAGTATACTTTAGCGGGATATAATATTATGAAACTTAATTGAAACTTAATCGAAGTAACTTCTAACGGGATGAAAAAAGCGCTCTGGCTACTTATAATCCTGCTTCTCTTGGGCAGTCTCGTGTGGCTCATCAGGACGCCGGGGAAGCCAGGGCTACTTGATACGTTTGCCACTTGCATCAAGGATAGCGGGGCGCTTTTCTACGGGGCTTTCTGGTGCCCGCATTGCCAGAGCCAGAAAGCAATGTTCGGCTCTTCCGCAAAACTCTTGCCTTATATCGAGTGCTCCACTCCCGACGGCAAGGGCCAGCTGCCTCTCTGCACCACGGCAAGTGTAACAGGGTACCCTACCTGGAAATTCTCTGACGGCACGATTGAGACCGGGGAAGTTTCCTTGGCGCGTCTCTCCGAACTTACCAGTTGTCAGTTGCCAGAATAATCTTTCCGCATGGTCGCTACTATCCAATCGCTCCTTCCTTATGGTGTTCTGGCCTCTCATGTAGTTTTTATCATTGTCCTTTTTGCTTTCATTTTTAGAAAATCGTGGGGCAAGGACATTGCAGGCTTTGTGGGTAAACATTCCATTTTCCTAGCTCTTCTCGCTTCGCTTGCGGCTATTGTGGGAAGCCTCTTTTATTCAGAACTGGTGGGTTTTGAGCCCTGCGTCCTGTGCTGGTGGCAGAGAGTGTTTCTCTACCCGCAGGCCGTTATTTTCGGTGTTGCACTTTGGAGGAGAGATACTTCTCCTTTCCTCTTTGCGGTCCCGCTTGTATCCCTTTCCGCCCTCTTGTCTTTGTACCACTCATACGTCTATATGGGAGGGCAGTCTATCCTGCCTTGCACCGCACTCGGCGGTGCCTGCTCCAAGGTTTACGTCATGGAGTTCGGCTACATTACGATCCCGATGATGTCTCTTACCATCTCTCTTTCTATTCTGCTTCTCGCTTGGGCCCATAAATTATATTCCTCACACCGCTAATGAAGCCGACTATTCTTACACACGACAGCTCTTTCCACTCGGATGATGTTTTCGCAGTGGCGACAATGCTGCTCATTTTCCCGGAGGCTCAGGTAGTCCGCAGTCGCGATAATGACAAGATAGCAGCGGCGGATTACGTGATTGATGTTGGCATGAGATATGATCCGGCGAAAAATCGTTTCGACCATCATCAGCCGGAAGGAGCCGGCGTCCGGCCAAATGGTATTCCCTACGCTTCTTTCGGATTGGTCTGGAAAGAATTCGGAGAAAAAATTGCCGGAGGTAGGGATGCGGCGGAAATGCTCGACCTCAAATTGGTTCAGCCCCTGGATGCGCACGATAACGGCACTGTTCTGGTGGAAAACAAATTTAAGGACGTTCGCGATTACACTATCAATGATTTTCTCTACTCATTCTTGCTTCATCCTCACGAAACCAAGGAAGACCTTTATAAAATATTTATTGATCTTACTGTCATGGCCAGAGGACTTATAGAACGGGAAGCGGCTAAGGCCAATGAAACTCTGCGTGCAGAAAGAACGGTCAAAGAAGTTTATGAAAAAAGTGAAGATAAAAGAATTCTCATCTTGCCTGAAGAAATCGAATGGAGACGGGTCGTTTCTCAATTACCCGAAGTGATGTTTGTTATTTATCCTAGAAACGACAGTAAGTGGAGCATTAGGGCGGTGGAAGAGTCTCAATATGTCTCCAAGCTTTCCTTACCTGAAAGTTGGGGCGGGAAATCAGGAGAAGAACTGCAACAAGTGACAGGTGTCAAAGATGCCATCTTTTGTCATCGGGCTCGCTTTATGGCTGCGGCCAAGAGTCAAGAAGGCGCGCTCGCTCTTGCGGAAATCGCCCTAAACAGTTAATAGAACAGCTCATACATAACTTTCCAACGACCGGAAAATAGTTATGTATTTATATAAGTCCGAAATCCATGCGTAGGAATCGGTCATTTTCAATCTGGTCCACTATCATATAGAGAAGATACTTTCCGATTCCTAGATTAATCTTCAATAAGCCGATTACATCCTCACACTCAAACGGGTATACCCAAACACTATCTTGCAGTCGTTGGAACCCAGCGCTTAATAAAATTTCTCTGAGCTCTCCGCGAATGACACGCTTTTTCTCCGGTATATCGAAAATGACTACGCGCCATTTGCCGTCCCATTTTTTCGGTCTGGGAATCATATACTCGCTTGATTGCCACCGTTTCAGAATCTTTTCTCCTTCCTCGGTTAGGCAATAATGCCCATGTTCGAAACAGACAAAACCTTTTCGCCTCAGGCGGCTTGCGGTCGAAGAGACTGTCTCCTTTTTTCTTCCATGAGTTTCGCTCTCTATTCCAAGCAGGGAATTTATGACGCGCGGAATAAGCACGGATGCACCCAGTCTTCCGCCGGAGGCAATGGTCATCAGGATGGCCTCTTGCATGGCCGTTCTATTCAAACGTTTTCTATGCGCTTGTTCCAAATTTCCCATAATCTCAATTATACACCCATACATAACTTTCCAACGACCGGAAAATAGTTATGTATACTGGTATGCTATTATAGAAATAATGTTTATCGATGAATTGACTCTGCGTCTGGTGGCCGGGCATGGTGGCAATGGCGTCGTGCGCTGGCTTCACGAGAAAGGCAAGGATAAGGGCGGCCCTTCGGGCGGCAATGGCGGCAAAGGCGGCGACGTCTACGCCGTGGCGGTGCGCGATATTGCCATCCTGGCCGGTTACAAAAATATCAAGGAATTCAAAGCCGGCGACGGCGAAGCGGGCGCCAACAACACCAAGCAGGGCAAGGAGGGCAAAGATATTGAAATCAAATTCCCCGTCGGCTCCCGCCTGACCAATCTGACTACCGGATATTCTCTGGAGCTCTTGAGTGACGGGGAGAAAGTCATTTTACTCAAGGGCGGCAAGGGCGGTTTGGGCAATGAGCATTTCAAGGGCTCGACCAACGTGCGCCCGAGGCAATCCACTCCCGGAGAAGTAGGGGAAGAGGCCGATTTCCGCGTGGACCTTCTGCTTCTGGTCGATATCGGCATCATCGGGTTGCCGAATGCCGGCAAGTCGAGCCTTTTAAACGCCCTGACCGCCGCCCGTTCCAAAGTGGGGGCTTTCCCGTTCACCACCTTAAGCCCCAGTTTGGGCAGTTTTTACGGCCTGATTCTGGCCGATATTCCGGGACTCATCGAGGGAGCGGCCGAAGGCAAGGGCCTTGGGCATAAATTCTTGAGGCATATCGAGCGCACCAAAGCCCTTCTCCACTGTGTTTCCGCCGAACTCGAGGACCCGGTGGAGGCTTACCAAATTGTCCGCAAAGAGCTTATGCTCTACAATAAAGACATTATAGACAAGCCCGAAGTGGTTCTCCTGACCAAGGCGGACACGGTCACCGAGGAGGAAAAAAAGCGGAAAATGAAAGCTCTCAAAACCATCTCTCCGAAAACACTCTCGGTCTCCGTCATCGATGAGGAGTCACTCAAGGCCCTGGGGGAATTTCTCACCAAAACCTTTAAGTAAATGACTAATGTCAAATTACAAATGACAAATCAAGTTCAAAGTCTAAATGATTAAAGATAATTCGGAGACAAGGAAGAAGTATGATTTAGCAGACAGAACCTTTAGGTTCAGTCAGGATTTACTGAAGCTTTGTCGCAAGATAAAACAAGACAATATTGTCTACCCCATGATTAGCCAGCTTATCCGATCTGGTACTAGCATAGGAGCCAATTATTGTGAGGCGGATTCAGCTAATTCTAAGAAAGATTTTGTCAATAAGCTTTCCATAGCCAAGAAAGAAGCAAATGAAACCAAGTACTGGATAAGACTTCTGGCTGAAACTATTCCTGAAATGAAAGAGGAACTAGATAAATCATTCAGAGAAGCCCAAGAGCTTCATTTGATATTTTCCGCTATTATAAAGAAATCACAAGGTAAAGCCATTGCCATTCATGAATAGATTAGACATTAAGGCTTTAATCATTGATTTGACATTAAACATTTGTCATTTGTCATTGTTATGAGTGATTACAAATTAACTGTCGGTCTGGAAATCCACGCGGAGCTCAATACGCGGACCAAGATGTTCTGCGATTCCAAAAATGACGCGGACGAGGCCCGTCCCAACGTCAATGTCTGCCCGGTTTGCCTGGGCTATCCGGGGACGCTTCCGGTCATCAACTTTGAGGCAGTCCGCTCGGTTTTGACCCTAGGCATGGCGGTCGGCGGGGAACTGGCCGATTACACCGAATTCGACCGCAAAAACTACTTTTATCCCGATATACCCAAGGGCTACCAGATAAGCCAGTACAAGCATCCTTTGGTTAAAGGCGGAGAACTGGCCGGGGTTCGGCTTACACGCATTCATTTAGAAGAGGATACAGCTAAAAGCCTCCATAATTTCCAATTTCCAATTTCCAATTTCCAATCAATTTCCAATGAAAATTCTAAATTGAAAATTGAAAATTCCCTGCTCGACTTCAATCGAGCGGGGGTGCCCCTGGTGGAGTTGGTAACCGAACCGGTTATCCACTCCCCTGAAGAAGCGGCTCGGTTTGCCAAGGAATTCCAGCTTCTGCTGACATATCTCGGCATCGCCCATGCCAACATGGAGAAGGGGGAAATGCGTCTGGAGGCT
>Ga0209210_1003501_pt1 | contig 10589 bp, 9 predicted proteins | sample RifGroA1_FD_183991 | JGI IMG/M metagenome (GOLD analysis project Ga0209210, IMG submission 183991) | Contaminated groundwater microbial communities from Rifle, Colorado, USA - Rifle Groundwater A1 (SPAdes) (version 2) | ecosystem: Environmental > Aquatic > Deep subsurface > Groundwater >...
GAAGATGCAATATATTCTCCGCCAACCACAAGAACAAATGACGGCCGGAACAAACTGGCCTCTTTCAATAATCGCTCATTCACCACATCTCGATACTCACGGTGATAGTTGGCAATACCAATCCTCAATGGTATGTACGATCCAAGTTTTGCCAATCCAACACGCCATGAAAAACGGTCCTCTAAAAAACGGACGGTGTGGCCAAGTTCCGCGAGAGCAACGCAAAGACTCCTTGCATATTTCTCGTTTACCCCACCGGAAGACACAATAATTTTAAGAGAAACCGGCATCTGCGGCATTTGAACATTGTAGCGAGAACAAGGGGATATTTTCAAGAGGGAAGGACTTTTCGGCCCACTCCAATTCGCTCAAATATCTCCATAAAGCGTTTCTCGTAGGTATGGTCCCGCAATGTCCTAATATAGCCCGCCCGAGCGATTTCTTCCCGCTCATCTTCGTGTTTCAGATAATATTTGATTTTTTCTATCAGTTCCGGCAACGTCCTAAACGAGACAATCTCTTTGCCAATCTCGTAGTATTCTGATAAATCATATGTCATCTGGCTAATCACGAAACCCCCAGCGGCACACGAGTTGAACGTCCGCGGCTTGGTGAGAGGAATCTTTTTCTGCCACCACTCCCTTATGTTGCCCGCTACATTCAGAAAATCGGATTTTATGGAATTATTTTCTCGTTTGAAGAAAAAACGGACAAAAGGTTTCACTCCGACATACGAGTAATGAGGATTGATATCGATATTGATTCTCGTCTGATGCACAAGGGAGTTCATCTGATCCGCCGGCAATCTTCCGTTCGGCCAGCCTGTTCCCCAAACCCCGACGTTGATTCCGGATTTTTGAATTGCACTGATCATTTTACCCCGGCTTGGATAGTAGGATCCCATGAGCGTAACGTCATATTTAAACCGCATTCGATCTTCCGGATTTTCCGGAGGCGTAAAAATCCAGTTATTGGCACCAAGTTGCGTGTATATCACGTTCATATACCCTATCTTGTGATATTTCGGTATCGCCTTCGAGTACGTGGTGGTGGCCCAACTCATATAAGGCGCCCAGTATTTGCCGCAGTTATCAAAATGCCAGTGATCATCGCCAAACCAGCCGAGGCTCAGAGTTATGGTCTTAATTTTCAAAAGCATCTCTTTGTCCAATAACTCGTTTGGCATCGTTGTGAAAAAAACATCCGGTTTTTCTTTTTGAATCAACTGAAAAAGTTGCTGATTCATTTTTTCCTGCCCAACGTCTTTAACGCAGTCATAAAAAAAGGGAATGACCTTCACTCCGTTGATTCTTCTCAACGAATCATAGTGATTTGTGTATTCATAATCTAAATCCTGAGAAGGATCAAAATTAAAATACTTCGTTAACCCGTGGACTATTTTAAGCATATAATAGTAGCCGCTGCCGGCAAATACCCTTCACGCCCAAGCACAAGTCAACTCGATATTGACCGTTGACCAAATAATTAAGAATAAAGATTTTGAGAATACAGAGGGATCCTATCGAGGTGGCTTGTCCTAGTATGTTTTAGGATATTAATACAATTTTTATAAACAAGTCAATATTTCTTTGACACGAGCATAAAAAGTATGCTCACGCAGGGCGCGCTTGGTTCCTCTCGCTCTGATTTTTTCTCTTTCGTTATCGTTCTTTAAATAATAATCTATTTTTTCGAACCACTGCTTATTGTTTCTGGGCATAACTAATTCATCTTCACCAAAAAATTCTCGAATCTGCGGAACATAATCACAAACCTCAAAGCCGCCGCTGGCAGGAATTTTAAAAGTTCGCGCATTAATCGTTCTAAAATCATTTCCGGGCTGTTTTTCGTGAAAATTAATACTTATCTTCGCGGAGGCATAAGCTGAACCCTCTAAATTGACGGGTACCTGCCGCATTAGTCTTAACTTCGACAATAAGCCGGTTCCAGAAATCAGTCGCTCAATTTTTGCGAGTGGATGTAAAATTCTTCGATCAAAAAAATCCCAGTCAAAACCATAAATTTTCACGTGATAATTCTTTATAAGCGGCAAAAGCAATGTATCAAAAGCTTCTCTTTTCTTTAGAAGATTCGCCCCGATATAGATAATATCGCAACGATATTTGGACATTGGCCGAGCCTGACCATGAATCCTTTGTGAGGCAGCAAGCCAATGCATTTTTTTGAAGAGGCGCGGCGGGAAATTGCCAAAATCGCCAGTCGGATCGATCTCGGAAAAATATACGTCTATAATAGAATCTCGCACAATCGACGCCAAGAGTTCCTGCGACATCGCTCCGTGCAATACCACCTGCCCTCCCCGTTGCCTGAATTTTCTCAAAACATCAGCTTTGGCCTCGAGGTCGTGGAACAAAAAACCTCCTTCTTCTATAAATACATCTGGTTTCAACGACTGTATCGTTCGCGCCAGATCCATCTTCTCGGTTAGCGGGAAAACGTTGTGGCCAAAATCTTCGAATGCTTCTTTGTATCCTTCATACGTGAAACGATCGTCCCCAAGCCCCTGGGGGTATAAGATGTGGTAAAGAATGTTCATCCCTCACCCTTGAAAGATTTGCCGCCCCTCGACCAAGAAGCGCGGAATGGTGCTATTTTCATGGTTTCGTACAATATAATTATAATTGCATTTATTCGTTTAAAATCTTTCAAGGGTGAGGGATCATCGATAGACTCGGTAAAATGTTTTCTTTATTCCTTCATAAAAACGAGGAGATAGACCCCTCACTAATGACCACAGCCACCGGAAATAGACGTTTTTGACATAGAGAACATAGAATGGAGAAAAATAGCTCCCGCCATATTTGAAATTGACCCGTTTTGTTTCCCGCCATGCCCGTCCGAAATGAGCGGTTGTTTTCCTCCCGGCGTGCTCAAGGGTAACCTGAAGTGTTTCGGGAATATAGGAAAAGCGCGCGCCCGATTTCATCATACGCAGGAAAAGTTCGTGCTCGGCAACATGGCGAAGCGCTTCGTCGAACCCGCCTACCCGCTGGATCAACGCCAGTCTGAAAATCGTCGCGCTCTGGGGCACCTGATAGCCGCGGCGGAGGATGTCGTCAAGGGAGTAAAAATGATGCCGGATCAATTCCCGTTTCCCGTTTTCAAAAAGAGATTCATGGTCGCCGTAGATGGCGTCAATGGCGGGATCACCCGCTGCTACTTTCATATACCTGGCTACGGAATCGCTCGCGTAGAGAAAATCATCCGAGTTCAAGATCATGGCAAAGTCCCCCGACGCCATTTTGAGCCCCTTGTTCATCGCCTCGCCCTGGCCCGAATCTTTTTCGGAAATCCACCGAAACCCGAATTTCTTCTTCCGGAATCGTTCTTCAAAAACTCCGAGAAGTTCGCGGGTTCCGTCGTTCGATCCCCCGTCCACAACGATCTGCTCTATGGCCAGGTAGCTCTGCGCAAGAACGCTTGTGAGCGTCTTGGTAAGCAGGCTCTTCCGGTCCAAGGAAGTTGTAATAATGGATAGCGAAAGATTACGCATGAGAGCGGGGCAAACGGTTAAGAAAAAGGGTGCGCAAGGCGCGCATGATCCGGCTCTTTACCTTATCAAAAATGAGAAGCGAGCGGTAGCCGCAATGTGAAACCGCAAGATAGGATGCCGTAATAAAAGACTTTCTCGCATTCCAGGAATTCAGGAAGAATGTACGGCCCAACGCAAGCTCTCCCGCCCGGGAATATACCAGTCCGCCAAAAAACGAGACCCACGCAAGCGCATCTTTCCCCTCTTGACGATACAGATCTCCATGTTTGGAAAAAAAGTTCGTAAACGACTTGGTAAAACGAGCGTGATATTCCCGTTCATTCAATACGCTCGAAGACGGTTTTGTCCTCAGATAATAAATCCGGAGAGGCTCATCGATCACAAAACCGCGATAATATCGGTGGACCTGAATATGAAGGTCCAGATCTTCAAAACCGCTCATTACTGGGTCCGAATGAATTTCATGTTCCTTAAGCGCCTCGGCGCGGAACACCCAGCCATTCCCGATGGAAAGCTTCCAAAACGGATCGAGCGCGGGAAGATAATAACTTTCTTTCCCATTCTCGTCCCGATTTATAACACCCGAACTCAAGTACGCAACTTCTGGATGGGCACGAAAAATTCGGACGGCGGCTTCTATATATCCCGCCAAATACTCGTCATCGTGGTCGTTGAAAGCGATGAATTCTCCTTCCGCCTTTTCCACTCCGAAATTTTTTGCCTTCGCCTGCCCGCCATTTTTTGTCTTAAAGTATCGGACGCGCCGGTCTCTCCGAACGATCTCTCTCACGCGCTCCTCGGTATCATCCGTTGAGCCATCATCGATAACAATGCATTCTATGTTTTTATAGGTTTGCTCAAGCACGCTTCGTATCGAACGGGTTGTGAGAATTCCGGAAAGATTATATGTCGGGATGATAACGCTGACTTTTCCTTTTTCCATAGATTCATTATGAAACACCCGCTCTCTCTTTGCGATACCATGCGATGGTTCGCCGAATTCCTTCTTGAATTCCGACTTTCGGAACGAAACCGATCTCCTGCTTCGCCCGGCTTGAATCCAAAAACCGAACAGCGTCCGGTCCGAGCGCTTTGCCGTCCCATTTAATTTCCCCGGAAAAACCGGATTCTTCCGCAATAAGAGCCGCGAGGTCCCTGAGAATAACAACATCTCCCGATCCCATATTAAGCGGCTCCTCATTGTCGTACTTGCAAAGCGCCTCAACAAGTCCCCGTGCCGCATCTTCCACATAGAAAAATTCCCGAGATGGACTTCCGGTACCCTGGAGAAACACCGTTTTTTCTCCAGCCGCGTTCGCATCAAAAAATTTTTGAACGAGCAGGGAGATGAACGTACTAGGTTTTAGGATGTCATAACCAGGTCCGTATAAATTCGGGAGAATGACGTAAACAGACGATAAGCCGTACTGGGCGCGATATGCCCTGGATTGAACATCAAGAAGCCGTTTTGCCAGTCCATACGAAGCGTTTTCCTTCTCCGGGTACCCGTCCCATAAATTTTTTTCACGAAACGGCGGGGTAAGCGCCGCGGGATAGGAATTTATGCTCCCCACAAGAAGGATCTTCTCCGCTCCCGATATTCGCGCAGCCTCAAGCATCTCTGTTCCAATAAGTATGTTATCCAAAAAAAACTCCCCTGGATGCGCCTGCTGATCCCGCACCGTTCCCAAGCGTGCGGCAAGATGAATAATAATGTCTCCTTTTTTTAGAATCCGCAGGCAATGTTCCGACGAACGGAGATCGTATTCCGGAAAAACAGGAAGAGCTATATCCTCGCGCCGAACTCCTTTCGAAAGAAGTTCCTTGATAATCCAAGAACCCAAAAAACCGGAACTGCCGGTTATCACGATCCGCTTTCCCCGAAGTTCAAGCATGACTTATGCGCTCGCCGTCCCCGAGACATCGCGTCCTGCCGCCCATACGCTCGCTTCTAAAAGCGATTGGAACGTTCCGGCGTCGGACCAATACCCCTCCACAATTCCATGAGTAAGAGAACCCTCTTTCGCGTATGCATTCACGGCATCGGTGATCTCGAGCTCTCCCCTATTCGAGGGACGAAGTTTCCCGACAACATCAAAAACGCTCGAATCAAAAAGATAAAACCCGGTAACCGCATATCGCGTTTTTGGTAACGAGGGCTTCTCTTCAACTAAGGCAATTTTTCCATCCTGCAGGACAGGAACCCCAAAACGTTCGGGGTCGGAAACTTCCTTGAGAAAAACCTTCGCGCCGGAGACGAATGAGGCAACGTCGGAGGCAAAATGATTTTCAAAAATATTATCTCCTAAAATAACCGCAAGGGAATCTGCTCCAACGAACTCTTTCGCCAAACCAAGCGCCTCGGCGATCCCTCCCGCTCCGCGCTGCCCCTCGTAGGAAAGCGAAACGCCATACTCGCTGCCATCCTTTAAAAATCGCGAAAATTGCTCGCAATGGGACTCCTCGGAAACGATAAGGACATCCCGAATGCCGCTTTCCTTAAGGATCCCAAGCGCATAAAGCACCATGGGCTTATCGTATACCGGAAGAAGATGCTTATTGACAACATGGGTTAAGGGACGGAGGCGCGTTCCGTAGCCGCCGGCCAAAATAACTCCTTTCATGGAAATAAGATAAGATTTGCCCCTACTATACTGGAAAAACGAGGATTTGTGAAGTCTTTAGGGCAAAAACAGGGTCACCCCTTCGGAGCAAGCCCGTGCCCCTTCCATAGGTCGATATGGGGATTGAAAACGCCGGTCTTCTTCCTTACATCCTCGATCCATTCGTGGTGCTCCACATACCACCGGATCGTTTTTGAGAATGCCTCCTCGAACGAAGTGCGCGGGGCCCATCCGAGCTCGGAACGTATCTTTGAAGAATCAACTGAATAGCGCCTATCGTGCCCCGGACGGTCCTGCACGAATTCAAGAAACGAATCATCTTTCCCGAAGTGGCGGAGGATCGCTCGCGCGATATCAACGTTCGCCCGTTCGTTATCGGCACCTATGTTATACACCTCCCCGGCTTTTCCTCCGAAAAGGCAAAGTTTCAATGCCTCGCAATGATCAAGTACATAGATCCAGTCACGCACATGTTTCCCGTCTCCGTAGAGAGGAAGCGTTTTCCCCTCGAGCATCCGCACTATGAAAAACGGAATGAGCTTCTCGGGATATTGATACGAGCCATAATTATTCGAGCAATGGGTCACAACAACGGGCACGTGCCATGTCGAAAAATACGCCTTGCATAAAAGATCGCCTCCGGCCTTCGTTGCGGAATAAGGAATGTTCGGGTCGAACGCGGTCTTCTCCGAAAAACGTTCGGTGCTTTTGAGGTCAAGGGAACCATATACTTCGTCGGTTGAAACCTGAAGATACTTTTCTGTCGGATGATCCTTTATATATTCCAAAAAATTGAACGGACCCCAGATGTTCGTCTGAATGAACGCCTCTGCTCCAACGTGAATGCTCCGATCAACGTGCGTTTCCGCGGCGAAGTTAATAATATGCGTAGGCCGGAAAGCATCCAGCGCAGCCCTTAGCGTTTTTTTGTCTACAATGTCCCCACGGACAAACCGATATCGCTTGTCACTCTCGAGATCCCGAAGATTTTCGAGATTTCCCGCATAGGCAAGCTTGTCGTAATTCAATACCTCAATATCGGTATGCGTATTCAAGAGGTGATGAATAAAATTGGAGCCGATAAAGCCGGCCCCTCCAGCCACAAAAACCTTCTTTGGTTGCTCCATAACACAATAACCCTAATGTAGGAGAATAACGGTGTCAACCATGTTAGAAACGAACTTCTAAGCGTGGCTAATTCGCGTCCTGCACGAATGCGGTTTTTTCGATCTTAAGAAAATGAACGCGAGCCTTGAAAATGCTGTTCGGAAAAGTATGGAGAAATTTTCTCGGATTATAGGCGGCAAAATAAACATTCCGGGTATCCTGAATATCTCCCGAGCTTTCCGCGCGGATGATATATCCCTTTGTACTCCATTTTTGATCCACTGCTTCGGAAAACGTCTTGGTCTGGCTTAAATACACATATTCCCTGCCCACCTCGAAAAACTTCGGGTCGTTGGGAATAATATTCACGGGACGACCCCAGTCCCTATAAGAAAGATCTAACGCACAATCCTGTACGATCACATCTTCTATGTCGGAATCAAGAGAAAGACCATCGTACACGGCCCGCGTATCGCTCATCCTCACGCTAAGAGCCCACACTCCTCCGGCAATAATAAGGAGCACAAGTGCGCCAACCGCGTAATTACAAATCAGTCGGGGAATACGCCGTATGATATCGTCCAAGGAGAAGGCGACCGCAATGAACGCGACCGGAGCAAGAAACAACAGATGCCGAGAGGGTACAAATTCCAAAACCCTAACAAGAAAAGCGAAAAGGATAACTGCGAGCAACAGGGGAATCACAAGGAATATTCCGCCTTCCCGAAACTTCTTTTTTTTCACGAAAATGTAAACCCCGTATGCCAGCAAGGAAAAAGCAAGAATAAATTGTGTAAGATCAAAAAAGGTGTTTTGGTTGAAAAAACTAAAAAAGTTAAGGACGATGTAATAAAAATCCGATGCAAGAAAAGCAGACCCCTTGTTCCCTTGCCCCGGAGGATAAAACGCCAATACGCAAAGCAAGATCGAACCAATGGCGAATTTTTGATTTTTCAAGAAAAAGAAAAATTCAGAACGGGCTTTCTGCCAAGAGAAGGAATCTCGAAGGCGAAGATAAATATGAGAAAGAAACAATGCGATCCAATAGAAAAAAATAAGATAATTGAAAAAGATAAGTATTCCGGTGGCAAGCGACATACGCTTCCAAAACTTTTCCTTTCCCCAATACACCGCGAGAATAAAAAGCCATAAAAATCCAGATGTATAATTCCATACCGTGCTCCCCAGATGGTAACCGTAGGAATACATGCTTATAGAAAAAAGCATAAGAAGAGCGGAAAGAAAAGCGGCTTTCGCGCTAAAGCCGATCCTACGGCAAATAAGATAAAGGAGCATAACGCTTGCATGAAAAAGAAGGAGAGTGAGAAATGTCGCCCGCGACATGAAATCCCCGTAATCAACGTAACCCCACGTCATAAGACCATAAACGAAACCAGACCCGAATGAATACGCAGAATTAAACGGCATAACAAAAGAAGTTTTAAGCACATAGGGCAGAGGGATAGATGCGACCAACGACTGGAAGCCAAGACGAAAAAAAGCAACGGCATTGATCTTTGAGAGCTTACCAACCAGCTCGTCATGGGAAATATTCGGCGCGTATTTTCCGACCAAGTTTTTTACTATCCCGATCTCAAGAACGCGCTCTGCTGTTTCTCTGGAGAGAAAAGATCCTTGCCCATAAGCCACAGATGCCCACCCAAGGCTCGACTTCGGATATTCTCTAATGACGTGATACACCATCACGGAATCACACTCTTGAAAATGATTCCTGCGATTCGAGGAGTGAATAAAAAAACTCACAAGCAGGACAGCGAGGAGAAACGCTGCGAGAGGCTGTTTTTTGATTATGTTCGCCATGCCGCTCATTTTGATAGGGTTGAGTCCAACTGGGAAACCGCAAGAGTTTTCCGCAATGCCCAAAGATATCGCACCGTTCTTATGGTCGTCTTCACTTTTGAAGAAAAAGAGAAGGCCCACTTCGAAGTTCCATGAAGCCGCTTTTCGAAAACTACATCAATAGAGTTGATGGGATATCCCGATTGTTTTGCCCGATAGAGCAGATATACATCGAGAGAAAAATCGTCCGGCCCGTTCAAGACCGTTTCAAGAAGCCGGCGCCGGAATAACTTTGGCTGGGCATTGATCTCCCAAAGCGGCTTTCGCAATATAACACTTGCGATAACGGCCATGCCGGAACTGAAAAGCGCCTGAGAAAAAGGGCGCCCGACCCTTTTCCCTTTTATAATGAACCCGTCCGAAACGTTCTTCTCTGCTTCCCGAAACGCGCGGAACACGTCCGCGGGATCCGTTTGGAGATCTGCGTGGGTCCAGGCAAGAAATTCACCGCGCGCGGCGCGAAGCCCTGTTTTAATAGCGGCCCCGTACCCCGGCGAAGGCTCAAACACCGTGCGGGCAAACGCATAATCGGATTTGTGAAGTTCTCCCTCGAGAACCCGCGCGGTATCATCTTTGGAATTATTGTCAACGATAATAAGCTCCGTCCAATCACAAGCATTATGGTTCTCGAACGCCTTCCGGAATGAAACAAGAAGGGCTGGAATATTTTGGGCTTCGTTGTAGGCGGGAATTACAATCGAAAGGCGGGGAGGCGTCATCCCTTCATTCTAAAATATTCTTTCCAAAATTGGTATTCGGGCTCGCTTTGGCACTCTTCCCCGCCGGACTTACGGAATATTTCTTCCCAACGGCAATATTCTTCATAATCTGCGGGTGTCCCCCATCCGATATATTTATTGACGGGAAACGAATAGACGGCGCGCCCAAGCGAAATGGCGACACCTATCATGGAATCAATATAAAACTCGTTCTTCACCCTCGTGCCGCGCCGCATAAGCTCTTCGGCGATCACAATAAAGTCTTTTCCGCTTTTAAAGGTGAACGAGCCGGTAATCGCGTAATCGTGGTAGGGATCATCGCTAATTGGAACCTTTACCGAAACTCCCGTTATCTTCCCGTGGGAATCCTGAATAAGCCACCCCCATGCCCGCGGATTGCGTGTCAGATTGGGCTGAGCCGTAAAGCTCCAAACGACCATATCGGGAATCTCTCCGCCCTTCCCCTGAATAAGTTCTTTGTACGCAAGCCCGTCGTATTCCATACCGAAATCGCATGCTCCTATAAAAAGACCTTCTTCGCGGTCGTAGTGATTTCTGGCAACCAAGCAGGAATTCAGCTGGCCGATAGGATCATGGTCGACAATGATCGAAACATCGCGCGCGATTGATTTCAAAGATTCTATAAGTTCCCCGTTTTCGGCATGCTCTTCCCGCACCACGAAAACCCATCGGTCGGCGGGGGGCATAGATGCCGCAGCCCGAACTATCATCGGCCTCCCCGATACCGGGATCAATGGCTTCGAC
>Ga0209210_1003504_pt1 | contig 10587 bp, 19 predicted proteins | sample RifGroA1_FD_183991 | JGI IMG/M metagenome (GOLD analysis project Ga0209210, IMG submission 183991) | Contaminated groundwater microbial communities from Rifle, Colorado, USA - Rifle Groundwater A1 (SPAdes) (version 2) | ecosystem: Environmental > Aquatic > Deep subsurface > Groundwater >...
ATGACATCTGTTATTGTTGTCGACAACAGGCCAAAAGCGCCAACCAAAGGCGAAGATCTGAAATATGCTGTTTCTGTTGTTGAAATTCCAAATGCAAAAGTTTTTTCCATAAGATTATATTCAAAAACACCCTATGGCCTGCACCTCATTTCAGAGGCAATGGCTGAAAATCCAGATAAAATCCTCGATAGGACAATAAACCTTCCTAAAAAAAGAAATTCTACTTTTGATAAATTAAAAACCCATCTGCCTTCTGCATCTTATATTTCTGTTTTAATTCATACGCAACCTTCAACAACTGGTTTTGCAAAAAAAACCCCTGATATTTTCGAAATTCCAATTGGTGGTGGAAGCATACCAGACCAATTCAATTACGCACACTCTATACTAGGCAAGGAAGTAAAAATCGAAGATGTTTTTAGGATGGGAGAATTTATCGACGCCCACGGAGTCACAAAGGGAAAAGGATTCCAAGGCATGATTAAAAGGTATGGTATAAAACTCGAGCGCACCAAGGCCGAAAAAGGGCGAAGGCACAGGGCAACAATGGGTCCAATCACGCCTGCAAAAGTCGGCTGGTGGATTGCACAATCTGGCCAGGTTGGCTCGCATCAGAGAACAGAATACAACAGGCAGATTCTTCTAATTGCAAATGGAAAAGAAAAAAGAGTAACACCTGACGGCGGTTTTGTAAATTACGGCGAAGTTACAGGCCAGTATGCCTTGATTTCTGGTTCAGTTCCGGGAGCAAAAAGGAGATTAATCACATTCACACACACTGCAAAACCAAGGGCAAACTTATTCACGCAGGCCCCTGAGATAAAGCTGATTACTATGAGGAGCCAGCAGGGTTGATAAAAAATGAAAGCGCAGGTATACACAGTCAATGGCGAGAAATCATCTGAGGTAGAATTGCCTGCACAATTTTCAGAGCCGATAAGGTCTGACTTAATCAAGAGGGCCGCACTTGCAGTCCGCTCAACTGAAAGACAGCAGTACGGAACAGACCCGCTTGCAGGCACGAAGCAGGGTAAGCACACTTCAAAAAGAAGGCACAGATACGGTGGCACTTATGGAATCGGAACTTCAAGAATAAAAAGAAAAGTTATGTGGAAGCGCGGTTCGAGATTCGGATTTGTCGGTGCATTTGTTGTTTCTGCAGTAAAGGGTCGGGCAGCATTCCCTCCAACATCAGAAAGAATATTTGAAGAAAGAATTAATATCAAGGAAAAAAGGAAAGCAGTCCGCTCTGCAATCGCTGCAACAGCTGTCCGGGAACTTGTTGCATTGAAGCACAAGATAGATGGCATAAAATCAATTCCGCTAGCAGTCGAAGATTCATTTGAAAATATAAAAAAGACGAAAGATATCATTTCTGCTCTTGAAAAATTAGGATTGGCAAAAGAACTCGAAAGAATTCAAGAAAAAACAATCCGTGCAGGAAAAGGAAAGATGCGCGGAAGAAAATACAGAAGGAAATTGGGTCCTCTCATAATAATTTCAAAAACATGCTATGCAGAAAAAGCAGCAGGCAACATACCTGGCGTTGAAATCGTGCAGGTAAAACACCTGAACGCAAACCTGCTGGCACCAGGTACACATGCTGGAAGGCTGGCTGTCTGGACAAAATCTGCAATCGAAATATTAGGAAAGGATAGGTTATTCATATAATGGCAATCAAACAAAAATCAGAAATAAAGGATGTTGACGCGTTCGGAATAATAAAATACCCGCTGTCAACAGAAAAAGCAGTCAGGCTGATGGAAGCAGAAAATAAATTAATATTCATAGTCGAGCCAAAAGCAACAAAAACAGAAATCAAGCAAGCAGTTGAAAAAGCATTCAGCGCAAAAGTCCTTGCAGTAAACACAACAAAAATGCTCGATGGAACAAAAAAAGCATTCGTAAAGCTGTCGCCGGAAACACTGGCGTCAGACATAACAACGCAGTTGGGATTGATATAAAATGGCTAAGCGACTGATAACGCAAGCGAGAGGAAAGGGCGGTCCTAGATACCGGGCTCCTAGCTGGCGTTATTACGGCAAAATCCAATTCGCAAGATTATTGGGAATTACATTGACAAGAGGAGAGGTTATTGACTTAGTAAATTCAGTAGGCCACGACGCGCCTCTGATGGTTGTAAAATATGAAAATAACGAATCTGCACTTCTTCCTGCGACACTCGGCTTGAGGAAAGGCGACATCGTATTTTCAGGCGCTGGTGCGCCAAAAATGCCAGGCAATATAACGCGGCTTGATGAAATTCCTTCAGGATACCCGATTTACGGAGTAGAGCAGATACCAATGAATGGTCCGAAATTCGTAAGAACTTCTGGGACTGCTGCAAGGGTTGTCGGAAGAGAAGGAAAAGAAATCATTATCAAAATGCCATCGGGAAAGCTGGCTGGCTTCAATCCAGAATGCAGGGCAGTCATCGGAATAGTTGCTGGTGGCGGAAGGACAGAAAAGCCATGGGTAAAGGGTGGCAAGCACAATGCTGCAAGGGCTGCAAGAAACAAGTTGCACCCAGTAACATCTGGAGTAGCAAAGAATGCAGTAGACCATCCATTTGGCGGAACTCACAGGAGATCACTTGGTATTCCTACTACAACTAGGAGAGGCACACCACCTGGAAGAAAGGTCGGTCAATTGTGGCCTAGAAGGACGGGCAAGAGGAGATAATAGAAAATGCCAAAAATATTTACATACCGCGGAAAAACTGCTGAAGAAATGCAGGCAATGAGCCTCACAGAGCTGGCAAAGCTTCTTCCTGCAAACAGAAGGAGAAATGTAAGGCGCGGATTCACAGAACAGCAGAAAAAACTTTACAAAAAAATCAAGCTCGCAAAGGAAGGCAAGTATAAAAAAGCAATTGAAACACATTGCAGAGACATGCTGGTACTTCCAGATATGTTTGGAATGAAAATTGCAGTCCACAACGGCAAAGAATTTATCACGCTGGATGTTGTCCCTGAAATGATTGGATGGACTTTGGGCGACTTTGTCATGACAACGAGATTCGAAAAGCACAGCGGTCCAGGTATCGGTGCTACGAGAGGTTCAAAGGCACAATCCGTGAAATAAAAATGAGGTATGCATTACAAAACTATGATAAAAAGACAATGGCGCGAGTCATAGGTACAAATCTGACCATCTCGCGCAAGACTTGCAGAGACATCGGCGTATTCATAAAAAACAGAAAAGTAGAATGGGTAATTTCATACCTAGAAAAAGTTGCGGAAGGAACTGCTCCAGTGCCATACGCAAGATTTAACAGCAAAACCCCGCACCACGCGCCTTTTGGGCCGTCAGGCTACCCAAAAAAAGCATCTTTGGAAATAATAAACTTGTTAAACTCATTGAAACACGGTGCGCAGGCAAAAGGGCTGAACACTTCAAAGCTCGTAATCATACATGCTGCGGCACATAAAGGTGCAAGGCTATTTCATCCGGCTGGGCGAGAAAGAAAAAACACGCATTTTGAGCTGGCCGCAACAGAAATGGAAGAAAAGAAGCAGGCAAGCAAACAGCCAGCAGCAAAAAACGAGGCTAAAAAATGATTGAAAGGGAATTTATCAAGGACAGAATGAAATATGTCGAGGTAAAAGAATACATAGACTCGCAGATAGGCAAGATGGCTGGCATCGGAAAAATCCTGATAGAAAAAACTCCTCTTGGCGAAAAAATCACAATCGAAGCATCAAGGCCAGGCATAGTAATTGGGCGCGCAGGCAAAACAATTTCAGAACTAACTCAAACTCTCAAGACAAAGTACAAGTTGGAAAATCCGCAGATAGATGTAAAAGAAGTTGTCTGCCCGCAGATAAGCGCAGCAATTGTCGCAAGAAAAATCGCATCAGACTTGGAAAGATTTGGGCCTGCCAGATTTAAGGCAATCGGCTACAAGGCAATGCAGGATGCTCTCAATGCAGGCGCACTCGGCGCAGAAATAAAAATCAGCGGAAGAGGCGTTCCGGGGCAGAGGGCTATGAGCTGGCGTTTCTATGGCGGCTACATGAAAAAGTGCGGACAAATTGCCCTCGAAGGAGTTGATTTTTCAGTCGCTCCGGCAAACCTGCGGTCTGGAACAGTTGGAATACAGGTATTCATAATGCCTTCAACAGTAATCCTGCCTGACAGAGTAAGGGTAAAAGAAATATCTGCACAGCCAGCAGTGCCAATTGCAGTCCAAGAAATAAAGCCTGCCGAAGCGAAGAAAGAAGAAGTAAAGGAAAAAAAGCCGCGAAAAACTGCGGAAAAGAAAACTCAAATAAAAACTGATGAAATAAAAATGGAAACTCAAAATGGCAATCCTGCGAACTAATGATATTAAAAAATTAGGCAGTAAAGAAACTGCGGAAAAGCTCGAAGAGCTGAAAAAAGAACTGATAAAAGCACGAACGCAGTCTGCAACAGGCTCGCTGAAAATAAATAAAATACGGGAAATCAAGCGCACTGTTGCGCGCATACTCACGCTCCAAAATATAAGCGGAGGAAAAACAAAAGCATGAATTGCCCAACATGTGGACTACCATCAGAGCTGTGCGTTTGCGCATCAATAGCTAAGGAAGGCGGGCAAAAGATAACAGTGAAGACTGTCAGGAGAAAATTTGGCAGTCCGACAACAGTGATCGAGGGTATCGACAAAAGCAGTGACATAAAATCCATTGCAAGGCAGATGAAAGAAAAGCTGGCCTGCGGAGGAACAGTCAAAGGCAATACAGTCGAGCTCATGGGCGATCACAGGAGAAAAGTAAAAGAAATCCTGGTTTCACTGGGATTTTCCGCCGAGAGCATAGAAATCAGAGCGCAAATCGAGTAAAATATAGTGGACAAATGATAACGCGAATAACTTGAACTCGCGGAGAGAAGCGAGTTCAAGGAATGGAAAAATACAACATGTATTTTTTCATAAATTCGCGAATCATTTGCCAAGAGGACAAATGATAACGCCAAGCAACGTGGTAAGACACGAACTGATAGGCTTGCACGCCAAAGTGGTGCAGGCCAGGAACACTGCGAATTTGAAACTCGCAGGAAAAATAGTGAACGAGACGTACAAGACTCTCGTGATTGACACTCGCACAGGCGAAAAGCGCCTGTTCAAGGACCAAGTAGTAATGCAGCTTGAACTGCCTGACAGGAAAAAAGTAGAAGTTGACGGGCAATTGCTTGTTGCAAGACCTTGGGATAGACTGAAAAAGAAACTCGCAAAATGGTAGATGAAAAGAAAAAAACAGTGAAAGAAGTTAAGGCTAGCTCTGAAACTCACGCGAAAACAGAACACAGAGAACTGAAGACTGAGAACAATTCAAATTGCATAGATAGAAAATGCGCTATTCATGGAACTGTTGAAACCAGAGGACGCGTGTTCGAGGGCATTGTTGTTTCAGACAAGATGCAGAAAACAATAACACTAGAGTGGCCTAGGCTGAACTTTTTGCAGAAATACGAAAGATATGAAAAAAGGCACTCAAAAATTCACGCTCACAATCCGCCATGCCTCTCTGCAAAAACAGGCGATAAAGTAAGAGTTGCAGAATGCAGGCCATTGGCAAAGACAGTTACGTTTGTTGTAATTGAGGTGCTAAGATGAAGTCAGTTAAGTCAAGAGTGAGCAGAGGCCTGCCGATAGGCGCACAGCTGGTCTGCTGTGACAATTCGGGCGCAAAGATAGTTGAAATAATCGCAGTCATGCACTTCAAGGCAAGGACAAACAAGCTCGGCTGCGGAGGGGTTGGCGATTTAATCAGCATTGCTGTAAAGGCAGGCAAGCAGGATATGATGCACAAGGTCGCGCCAGCAATAATTGTGAGGCAGAAAAAAGAATTCACAAGGCCGGACGGCACAAAAGTAAAATTCGAAGATAATGCCGCAGTCATACTCAAGGATATAAAATTGGGAACGCCGAAAGGCACTTTGATAAAAGGCCCAATTGCAAAGGAGGTTGCAATACGCTGGACTGCTGTCGCTAAGCTTGCGACAATGATACTTTAAGATGGAACCAATAACGCAAGAAACGCAAGACTCTGCACCGAAATCTACACTAGATACTATGCTAGACGAAGCTGGCAGAACACAAGAATTCGTGCGATGTGCTGAAAAATTATTTTCAGACATAAACGATAAATTGCTGTTAACCCGCGCGGGGCAATTTGCAATAATAAAAAGGCAACTTGATGGTGGCATTGCAAGTCATTGTGCCAACCAGAGAAGAGGCAATGCACTACGTTGGGGCGGACACTTACATAAAAGTAATAGGACAATAAAATGAAAGAATGGAGTAAACACTGGATAAGTTCGAAACTGCCGAAGAAGCAGCGCAAATACAGGCATAATGCTCCTCTGCACATAAGACACAAGATGATGTCTGCGCACTTATCTGAAGAACTGCGGAAAAAATACAACACCCGCGCACTCCCTGTAAGAAAAGGCGACAAAGTAAAAATCATGCGAGGGCAGTTCCGCGGAGTAATAGGTGAAATCGAAAGAGTAAGCCTCCGCCAGATGAAAGTTATCGTCAAAGGCGCAGAATTCAAGGCAAAGGCTGGTGCCGCACCGAGGAAATATCCGCTTGATGCATCAAATCTAATGATAATCACACCAAATATGGATGATAAAATGAGGGTAGAATCGCTTGGCAAAGGTTTAGAAAAGCCTGCCAAGGCATCTGCAGGAAAGAAATAATGGCGCGTATGAATCACTTATCAAGATTGGCGGCCCCGAGCACTTGGCCCATAAAGAGAAAGGGAATCAAATGGGTGGCAAGGTTATCCCCTGGTACGCACGACAGCACAAGTGCCATGCCACTCATCACATGGCTAAAGGAATACATGGGCGTTATTGCAACAACAAGAGAAGCAAAATCAATACTAAATGCAGGCTATGTAAAAGTAAACGACAGGATTGTTAAGGAAGTAAATTTCCCTATCGGGCTGTTCGACATAATCACAATAGACTCGCTTGGAAAATTTTACAGAGTCTTAGTCGACCAGAATGGAAAATTGAGGCTTGCAGAAATAACAAAGAGCGAATCAAAAACACTCCCGCTTAAAATTACAGAAAAAACAATGCTTAGAAAAGGAAAAATCCAGCTCGGCTTCAATAACGGCTGGACAGTCCTCGGCAAGGACGGCTTTACTGTCGGCGACTGCATCATGTATGATGTTGAAACAAAAAAAATAAAATCACACTTCAAGCCAGAGCACGGCGTAACAGTTTACGTTTTGTCAGGAGAGCATGCCAACCAGACTGCAAAGCTTGACAAGGTAAAATTCGAGGGCCAGCTCAGAAAGCGAAAGCTCGTCATACTCACGCAAAAATCAGGAAATTTCGAAACATCAGCAGACAAGATATTCATAATGGGCAAGGGAGAGTCCGAAATCAGCCTGAAATGAGCGAAATAAAAAAATCTGCCAGCAAAAACAAAGAAGCAAACCCAATGAGAAAAATAAAGCTAGAGAAAATCACGCTAAACATGGGCGGAGGCACAGAAGCAGAAGGCGTTGAGAAGGCCGTTACCCTGCTCGCAAAAATCAGCGGAGGCAAGCCAGTCAAGACAAAAGCCACGCGAAGAATCCCTGCATGGAAAGTAAGGCCAGACCTGCCAGTCGGTGCAATGGTAACTATCAGGGGCAAAAAAGCGCTGGAAATGCTTAGGGGACTGCTCAAGGCAGTCGAAAACAAAGTCAAGAAATCAAGCTTCACAAAGAATGGATTTTCATTCGGCGTGAAAGAATATATTGAAATCCCAGGGATAAAATACGATCCTAAGCTAGGAATACTCGGGCTGGAAGTTGCAGTAAGCCTCCAGCGCGCAGGCTTTAGGGTAAAAAGGCGCAAACTATTCGCAACCCGCATACATCACAAGCATGAAATATCCGGAGAAGACTCTCAGAAATGGGCTGTTGAAACTTTCGGACTAACAGACAAAGAGGAAGACTAAAATGAAACGTCCAGCATCAGAAAAAATCAATGTAAGCAAAACACGCAGAGCCAGATTCCTCAGGCATAATGTGCCAAAGCCGAGAAAATTCGGAAACCGCCTGATGATATGCAAAAGATGCGGTGGAACAAGGAGATACATATCAAAATATAAGCTGAACATCTGCGGAAGATGCTTCAGGGAAGTGGCCAAGGACTTGGGCTTCAGGAAATTAAAGTAAAATGGAACACGACACATTAGCAAGGGCATTATCTGCAATGAACCACGCTGAGATAAAAGGCAAGCCAGAAATAATTCTCGCGCCAGCCTCGAAGGTAATTTTAGCAGTGCTTAAAATACTAAAAGCAGAAGGCTATATCCATGCTTTCGAATTAACAGATGATAAGAAAGGTGGGCAGATAAAAGTCCTGCTCGCAGGCAAGATAAACAAAATTGGCGCAATAAAACCACGGTATCCAATTTCAAAATCAGGCTATGAAGTATTCGAGCACAGCTACCTGCCTGCAAAAGGATTCGGCAAGCTAATTGTCTCAACTTCAAAAGGCTTTATGACTCATGAAAATGCAAAACAACAGAAGCTCGGAGGGGCATTGCTAGCATATGTCTACTAAATTAAAAGTTCCAGCAGGTCTGCAGGCACATACCGCCGCAGATAAAATTATAGTAACAGGGCCAAATGGAACTGTAGAGAGAAAATACCCTGTGCGAAACATCACGATAAAAGCGCACGGCGCAGAAATTGAAATTTCAGCAGAAAAGAAAATGCTGGAAAACACATTTGTCGCTCACATAGAAAATATGTTCAGGGGTGCGCAAAGCCCATTCACTTACAAGCTGAAGGTGCTGTACATACACTTCCCGATGACTGCTGAAATAAAAAATGGCGAATTAGTAGTAACTAATTTCCTCGGCGAGCGCAGGCCAAGAAAAGCAAAACTGCTGAAGGGTGTTGATGTAAAAATAGACGGTGATATAATAATTGTGTCTTCGCCGGATATCGAGCTGGCTGGAAGGACCGCCAGCCTCATTGAAAATCTCACGCGCATAAGCAACAGGGACAGGAGAACCTTCCTTGACGGAATATACATGATTGAGAAATTAGGAGTGCCATTAACAGCATGACTGAAATAAAAAAACTGCTTGAAATAAAGAAGGCTCTGAAAAAGAAAAGGCCTCACTTCATCAGGCAGGATACTTGGAAATTCACAAGATTGGCAAATAATCCAAAATGGCGCCAGCCACGCGGAAAGCACTCAAAGATGCGCGAAAGGAGAGTTGGCAAGCACAAGCGCGTAGAAATTGGATATAGAAACCCTGCAGAGGTAAGAGGGCTTAGCCTGGCTGGCTTCGCACTGAAATTAGTGCATAACCTGGCAGAGCTTCAGAAATTAAATCCTAAAACAGACATAGCAATCCTATCTTCGGCAATCGGCCTAAAAGCAAAAATAGAGCTGGCTAAAAAAGTGCAGGAAATGGGAATAAAAAGCAATGTAAAGCTTGAAACTCTGAATGCAAGGCTGGCAGAACTGAAGAAACAGAAAGCTCTAAGAGCTACTGAAAAAGTGAAAGAGCCAAAAGAAGATAAAAAGGCAGAGAAGAAAGCAACATCGCAGAAAACAACACAGCCAGCACCTGCCACAGCAGTGCCAGCAGTAAAAGCTGTTCCAGAACAAAAAACCGAGAACCGCACAGTGAAAAACGAAGAACGAAAAACAAGCGTAAAAGGTACTAAGTAACATGGACTTAAAATTCCAAAAACGATTGGCAGCAAGGACTTTGGGAGTCGGGCTAGCCCGCGTAAGCCTCGACCCATCACGATTCGAAGATATCAAAGAAGCAATAACAAAATCAGACATTAGAAACCTCGTAAAACAGGGCGCAATAATCCTTCAGCCGTTGGTACGGACATCAAGATTACGAGCGCGCGAAAGGCATGCCCAGCGGAAGAAAGGCAGGCAGGCTGGTCAGGGATCGAGGCACGGAAGAAAGCTGGCAAGAAGCCCGCGCAAAAGGCAGTGGATTAATAAAATCCGCTCAATAAGAGTAATGATTCAAACTCTCAAGGACAAAAACCAGATAGACAATAAGACATACAGGGATATTTACATGAAGTCCAAAGGCGGATTCTTCAGGGACCGCGGGCACATCATGTTTTACCTGGAGTCAAACAAGCTCCTGAAGAAATAAAATGGCACACAGCACAAGATTCGCAGTAAAATTCCGAAGAAGGCGCGAGGGTAGCACGAACTATAAAAAGCGCCTGAAGATGTTACAATCGAGAGCAATTAGGCTGATAGCAAAGAAATCAAACAAATATATAACCCTGCAATTCATAGAATACCACGCAAAAGGCGACAAGACACTTGCAGTTGCACATTCATCTGAATTGAAAAACTTTGGATGGAACTTCGGAATGAAAAATATCCCTGCGGCATACCTGACAGGCCTGCTCGCTGCAAAAAAAGCAAAAGAAAAGAAAATCACAACTGCAATATTTGATATTGGGCTTTACAGCCCTACAAAAGGCGCAAAGGTATTTGCAGCACTGAAAGGCGCTGTTGATGGCGGGCTGAAAATTGCTCACAGTGCTGAAATAATTCCAAAAGAAGACAGAATCACAGGACAGCACATTGCAAAACACT
>Ga0209210_1003506_pt1 | contig 10585 bp, 11 predicted proteins | sample RifGroA1_FD_183991 | JGI IMG/M metagenome (GOLD analysis project Ga0209210, IMG submission 183991) | Contaminated groundwater microbial communities from Rifle, Colorado, USA - Rifle Groundwater A1 (SPAdes) (version 2) | ecosystem: Environmental > Aquatic > Deep subsurface > Groundwater >...
CGTCCCCCAAATTCTATACTGCGTATACTCGCCTGTATCCTCTTTTAAAAGATGTAGTCGAGGCAGAATATTCCCGTCAACTTTCTCTTCAATTATTTCCATTGTCTCTTTTACAGCGCTTTGCCATACAATTTGCAGCCCGCAGTAAACTTTCAAAAGTTCCGGCATCTTCCCAAATCCCATCAATAATATTTACTTTTAATTTATTTTTTTTCAGATAAATATTATGCAGATCAACGATTTCCAACTCTCCCCTTTTGGACGGTTTTAGTTTTTTGGCATGATCCACAACATTGTGATCAAAAGTATAAATCCCCACAACCGCATAATCACTTTTAGGCTTCTCGGGTTTTTCTTCAATCGACAAGACTTTCATATCTTTATCAAACTCCACCACTCCGAATCTTTCCGGATCTTGCACTTTTTTAGCATAAATTTCACCCCCATCTTTAAAATTTTTAATACGGGAAGAAAAATCATAATCAAAAATATTATCCCCTAAAATTAAAGTCACGTTATCATTGCAAATAAAATCAGCTCCATAAATAAAAGCCTCGGGCAATCCTCCGGGTTCTGATTGCACCACAAAACTGAAATGGGCTCCAAATTCCTTACCGGTTCCTAAAAGATTCAAATAGTGGCCGGCAAATTCCGGTGAAACGATAATTAATATCTCTTCAATCCCGGCCCGGGTTAGTGTCTCAATCGGATAATAAATCATTGGCTTATTATAAACCGGTAAAAGTTGTTTTGACGTGACTAAAGTAAGGGGTCTAAGACGTGTTGCTCTCCCTCCTGCCAAAATAATACCTTTCATATTTTTAAATTACATTAAACCCTTCCATTATAATACTCTATAAATCACAGCTCCGTTTTTATAGTAAACTATTTGCAATCCCGGATAATCTTTTGGCTCATCAAATAAAAACTCAACCCATCTGGTTGTCTCTCTTGAATGGGCCACAATATATAAAACCTGCCATTTTTTGGCATAATCCAGAAGTTCAGGTAAATTTTTCGCCATGGGCGTATAAATAACTTGCGACCGGCTGTAAAAACCCACTCCTTCATGAATAGCCATTACCCGGTTCTTCGGATTGTTTTTCATAAACCAATAATCAATATCCGTAATATAATTTTCCTTTCTGGCAGAATTATCAATGGGCAAAAAAAATGGATAAAAGAACGAGTCTGATCTGGCAAAAAAATAAAAGAGTAACAAAAAAACAGCTACTGCGCGGTAAGTAGGTTTTAACAGTCCAAAATCATACAAACCATAAATTCCCACTATTGCCATAATGGGAAAGGCGGGAGTCAGCCAATAGATATATCTTTCATTGGCGGCAGGAGCAAAAACAGCTATTCCAATAAAAATTATGGCCAGGGTTGAAAATAAAAATAGAAGTTGAGTTCTCCTTTGTGGATTTTTTATAAGCCAAATTATTCCGGGGATAAGAAGAATCCATTCCAAAAAATTAGAATATTTAAAAATATAATCTCCAATAAAAATCGTCATTCTTTTGAAAGCATTTGTTAAATAAATGTCATAAATGAGAAAAAAATTGTATTTTTTAGTGGAAGATTCTAAAACTTTTGCATGAGGGTCAGCGGTTCTAACCCCCCAAAAATCTTGTGCCCAGGTGGAAGATTGGTCAGCATTAAACTCAAAGGCATTGCCGGAACGGAGCTGCAAATTAATAGCTTTTTCAAAAAAGGGGACACCGAAAAACTTTTTATTAAGTGCAAATTTATATGGGAAATAAATTGCCATAACCCCAATCATAAAAAGCATTATGATAATTACAAGAGGACGAACTTGCTCATATACTTTTACAAATACGTTATAATGAATAACCGCTACACTCACATAAATAAAACTTAATAACGAAAGACTAATCAAATAGACAAAACCCACATTTATTAAACCAATAACAAAAAGCATATTGTTTTTCATTGCTAAAACTGTTGATATATACAGCAATAAAATAAGTACCATCAGAAGTATTTTGATGGTCGCGTGTAAAAAAACTTTGTCACGGACAATTCTTTTACGTAAGTGTGTATTAAATACTAGTATAAGAATATAAAAAAAATAAAACATTATAAAACTGAATGGAAGAAAAATACCTTCACTACGGGTCAAAAGTGCCAATCCTGCGGCTGTTCCACCGAAAAAAGCAAATTTCTTACTTCTGAAGCCAACAGCCTTCCACAGAAAAAGCAAAGTCAGCCATAATATGAAGGTAAATAATGATCCGGTTAAAGGATTAGTTGATGATTCTATCAAGGGACTAAAAAGAGCCAGATAGAGAATTACAGCGGCAGAAATAAAACGGTTTGTAATAAATTTTACAAGAAGATATATTGGAATAATGAGAAGCGAACCAAAAACTATGGAAACAAAACGGGCAACCAGCGCCCAATCACTAATAAAAAAATGAAAAATAACCCCCATTAACGGATAAAGAGGTTGCCAGTGAGGATGCAGGATTCTTTCGAAATTACCTTCGGAAAAAGCCCTTGCCATAGACATATAGATGGCATCATCAGAAAACAAATCCAAAGGGGTAGTGGTAAATGCCGCGTATCTTATATAAAAAGTAACCGAGAAAAGGATAAAAATAAAAAAATAGTCAACTTTGGTCAAACCAAAAATATGCTTAAACTGATTACTCATGAGGTATAAACTTGAGCCATTTTATCATTTAAGCTAAAATGCTGCTAGTATTATGAAACTGGTTGTACAAATTCCCGTCTTTAATGAAGAGCGAACAATTAGTCAAGTCATAAAAAGCATACCGCGCAGAATTCCCAATATTTCAAAAGTGGAAATATTGGTTGTCGATGACGGCTCAAGCGATAATACCGTAAAAGTGGCAAAAAAATCAGGCGCCCATCATATTCTCTCATTAAAAAAACATGTAGGATTGGCAAAAACTTTTCAAGCATCTTTGCAAAAAGCATTGAATCTCAAGGCAGATATTATCGTCAATACCGATGGGGATAACCAATACGACCAGAAAGAAATACCCAAACTAATCGCGCCAATTCTAGAAGGCAGGGCGGATATGGTTATTGGAAACAGGCAAATTGAAAAACTTACCCATATGCCGCGAAGTAAAAAAATAGGCAATATTGTGGGAAAGTCTCCGATGCTTCATCAGGTTTCCGGGCATTTACAAGAGGCACTGCAAGAAGTTTCAATCTTCTTTCTTCCCATACTTATACTCACGAAACTATAATCCAGGCAGTTAACAAAGATTTTTTAATTACAGAGGTTCCAATTACCTTTAAAAAAAGAAATGGGCATTCGCGTCTTATTACAGGAATTTGGAGCCATGTCAAATTTTCAGCTGCTACTATTATCAGAACTGTACTTATGTATAAAGCCTTTAAATTTTTATTGATCCTAGGGCTTATCATTTCAAGTTTGGGAATGGTTGGCATAATCCGATTTTTATATTTCGTTTCCATCAGACAAGGTTCCGGGCATATCCAATCATTAATCGCTTCATCTGTTTTAATAGGAATGGGTTTTAATATTATTGTGCTCGGATTTATCGCCGACCTTATCAGCATTAATAGAAAAACACTGGAAAGAAAAATGAATGAATAAACAAATAATCCGGCTTGCTGTTCCTGTTTCGATTTTTATTTTTTTAGGATATAAACTTGCGGGTAATTGGAATAATATTAAAAAATATGATTTATCCATAAACTGGTTATTATTTCTGACTTCTTTGATAGTACTAGACATAACGGTAATTTTTGCAGGATGGATCTGGAAAATTATATTAGAGAAAGTAGCAAGTAAAAAAATAGGTTTTAAAACTGCACTGCAAATACATATCTGGAGTTGGTTATTGCGATATATCCCCGGAAAAATTAGTTCGCTTTTAGGGAAAATATACCTCGCCAATAAAAATTTTGGCGTATCAAAAAAATCTCTGATAATTGTATCCGCTTATGAATATACTTTCCTGATTATCGCTTCATTTACAATAGGGAGTTATGCATTTTTAAATACAAGTCTTTTCAAAAATTTCAACGGTTTTTTTATCATCGCTCTCTTTTTGCCAATTATTTTACTGCCATTTATCCTACCAAAAATTTTTTACCCGATCCTAAACCGCGTTCCTACACAGGAAAAAATCTCGCCCCAAAAAATTATTACTATTTTACCTTTCTATTTTATAAACAGAGCCGGAGTAGGGGCAGCATTTTTTTTAATGGCTTCTTCTATCACGGGGTTAAAACCGGAACAGGCTTTTTTTTCCGGAAGCGCTTATGTACTCGCTACAATTATCGGGTTACTTGCCATTATCACTCCAAACGGTCTTGGAGTTCGGGAAGGTGCTTTAACAATCATTCTATCTACCATAATGTCGCAGGAACTGGCCATTACTTTAGCAATTTCTTCCAGAGCATGGTCAGTCCTGGCTGATATTCTCCTTGTTCCCATACTAATCCTTCATAAAAAACACTTAAAATGAAAAAATACAATATTGCGATCATCGGTCCTACTTTTTCCGGCAATAAAGGTTCTGCTGCCATGCTGATAAGTTGTATTGAAAATTTAAGTAAAATTATTCCTGTCAATAATTTTTTTGTTTTCAGTTATTACCCAAAAGATGATAAAAAAATTAATCCTTATAAATGTGTCAAAATTTTTTCTGCAACCCCATTGAATTTATCTATTAAATTATTTCCGTTGGCGCTACTTTTCAGGATTCTTCAAATTCTCAAATTGCCATCAGGTGTGATTAAACAAATTAAAGAAATTCAGGCAATACTATCTTCCGATATTGTCATTGATATAGCTGGAGTGTCTTTTGTGGACGGCCGGGAAAAATTTCTTCCTTTTAATATTTTAACTATTTTGATTCCCATGCTTTTGGGAAAATCCGTTGTGAAATATTCGCAAGCTTTAGGCCCTTTTAATAATCCTTTAAATAATCTTGCAGCCAAAATTTTTCTGCCAAAATTAAAAATGATTTTCGCCCGGGGGCAGGATACATATAGAAATCTTCAAAATCTTAATATGAAAAATATATCTTTAAGTGCAGATGGGAGTTTCTCTTTGAAATTTTCAAATGATGCTTCTATTTTTGCAAAGCAGTTCAAAAAAAAGCACAGTAATTTTTATCACAGGAAAATTGTGGGAATTTCACCAAGTTCTGTTGTTGATACATATTGCCAAAAAAAAGGCGCAAGTTACAAACAAATTATTGTCCGGTTTATCCAATATTTAACCATAAAAAAATATAATGTCCTTTTGATACCATATTCTATAAGGCCAAATGCCAGTTCAATATTCAATAACGACCTGCCTCTTTGTAGAGATATATACAAATCAGCAAACACAAAACGATGTCTTCTGATAGAAACAGATCTTCCCCCACTAAAATTAAATGCCTTAATTTCTACCTGTCATATATTTATAGCTTCCAGATTCCATTCCATGGTTGGCTCACTCTCGGGTGGCATCCCAACCCTAACTTGCGGATGGAGCCATAAATACAAGGAAGTAATGGAGTTTGTTTCTATGGAAAAATATGCCTTAACTTACCACGAGCTGAACGGGAAAAATTTGATAAGTAAATTTAATGCGTTGGAAAAAAATGCCGGGCAGATAAAAAGACAATTACAAAGGCAGCTCCCCTCTTTAAAAAAATTATCTTTAAAACAAATCACATTCATTAAAAACTTGTTAGAAGCTTAAATAACACCAAATATAGAAACCAAATTTGACGCGGAATTTTAAAAATAATCTGCTGTCCCATCTTGCTTTCAGAAAGTTTTATATTAAAAAGAACCATAAAGGTTGCCGGGTAATCATTCCATTTGGCTTTTTCTCCCCTTGGACAGTTTATATTAAACCCGAAAAATTTTCCTAAATCGCTTCTTGCCTTAATTAATTTGTGAAAAACCAGCGATCTTTTCTGGAAATTATAAACATCCTGCAAAGTTATCGAATTTAAATAAACCAAACTCTCCTTAGCCATTTCTTCTAAAATATTTTGAGATTCCTTACTCCTTGTTAGAATCAGGGAATGTTTAATAGGATTATTTTTAAATTTTGCATCCCAAATATCACCAAAACTTAAATCAGCAAATTCATTTGTCTGATCCGTGCAATTTAAGCAAAATCTTTCACAATAAAAAAACAGGTTTTGATAAGTGCTGAAGTGCTCAAAAGGAAAAGTAATTTTTGGGCCATTTTTTAATTTAATTTGCATACTGCCGCGCCAATGGCCTTTTCTAAACCTTAAATCTTCCACCATTTTCTCCCGGATACCTTTTTGTTCCAGAACTTTCAGTAATAATTCTTTTTTTGATGCATGACCACAAAAAAGTCCAATTAATAAAAGTTTATCCCGTAATTTTTTATCCTTATCCATCAACTGGCGAAGAGCCTTAAGCTGGCACGGCAACCCCACCACAGCTAACTTACCGTGAGAATTTTTTATTTTATCCAATTCATTTAAGATAGGAATATATAGATAGACACTGCCTTGGCACTTTTTTATTCCGGCTGCAGTCCTTGCAATATAAGTTTCGGCACTGATATTTCCACCAGATATCTTGAGCCTTGAGACCAAGGCACCACCAATTTTGCCGCTTTTTAAAAGATATAAAAGTAAGCTGGTAATGAGTCCTCCCGATGCAGCGTTTTGACGGATACTTTCATCCGTTGTATAACCCGTAAAAGCTCGGGTCACTTTCCCCAAGTAATATTGGCAATTATTTCGCATGACATAATTTACAGGATTACCCCCTGCAAAACAAGCAGCGCGAGGACAGCAATCAATATATACTCTATTATAATCTCCAAAGTCAAAGTCCTCTCCCGGTAATGGTGCAGGAGGGCAACAGCGAAATAAACCAAAGCTGCCAAAATTAAAATTTGAAACTGTAATCCGGGTGAGAAGCGGAACAGGATAAAAGCAAGTATAAAAATGGGTGAAGATATTGTTAAAATCCAAATCACATTCAAATGTAAATTTATTGATTTCATTTTAAGTTATAAAATTTCCCCTGCATGGGACAAAATAACCGACGCTCCGGCAATTGCCAAAAATGACAGATGGGCAACATGGTGCCCCGACAATCTAAATACACCCCTCCTTCTCAATATCAGGAAATCAAGCAATAACAGAAATGCGATCACGGCAAAAATGGAAATTCCTCCTATTTTAGTGATTGTGAGCGGATCAATGGTTTTTGGCAGGACAATCTTTTCTCCTCCCATTGAAAGAATTTGCTGGCCGGATTGTCCTGCTTCAGAGGGCAGTGTAATATTTTGTCCTGCTAAATTTATTTGTGGAGGAGGGGCTGATGCCACAACCTGATAGGATTTCCCAAACATCTGCACAACCAGGGTAGTTTTTTGCCCGTTTAAATTACCTTCCAAAACTGCAACCCCAATATCCTGATATTTGCTGTTTAAGATATTGTCACGGTGCGTGGGTGAGGCCATCCAAGCACGAACTGCATCTCCCGAGGTATAAAAATTTTTAGCCAGGTTTTCCCCGGCATAGGAAAATCTATAGCCCGAACTTATAATAAATCCCCATGGATCGCGGCCGGAGGGGGAAAAGTGCGCCCAGTAATTTTCCTCAAACATATTTTTAGCTTTCTCAAGGGCTGCCCTGTCTAGTTCAGCATTTTCCGTAAGAGGCAGAAGTCCATTTTTTTGCCTTTCTCTATTTGTCCCCTCAATAACCTGTGAAACAGTAATATCGGAATTTACCCCCAGAACTCCGGGTTTGATTTCTGATACTAAATCAATGCCAACACGAAGGAGTATAAATAGAAGAATGTAAATTATTAAGAAGTGCCAATGTAAAAGCTTGGCTTTCTCGTGTGTTTCCCTGTGCGGAATAAACCAATGGTGCAGGCTCATGCTTTTAGTATAGCAGAAGATAATTTCTAATTACTAATTTTTAATTGACCTAAATAATGCCCAATGATTAATTTCTAAATTTTAGACATTAGAACTTGGAACTTAATTATAAATTAGGTCAATTAGTACTTTAAAGAAGTTTCCATTTTCTTTCCATTTACAGGAATATTTAGGGCAAAACCCAAGGCATTGGCCACAGATACCCCCACCCTAATCCCGGTGTATGATCCCGGTCCTCTATCCACCTCAATTTCATCTACAACATCCCACCCCCGGGGTGGGAGTAATTTCATGATGAGCGGTAAAAGAACTTGTGACCCATATTCATTTTCCTCACTCAAACTTTTTAAAATTTTCTTGTCCTCCTTTAATGAAACAGTCACAATTTTGGGATCTGCTGTATTAATATAGAGAACCATATTTTAGATTACTAATGATAAAGCAATAATCAGAACCGAAGCAAGAACCTTCTTAAGAGTCGGCCTTTCTCTCAAGAAAATCAAACTTAGAACAAAGACAAAAATTGGTGTGATATTTCCAAGAGTAATCGTAACTCCGGCACTCCCTTTGGAAAGTGCAAAATATAAAAGAACCCATTGTGCAATTACAAATAAACCTCTAATAAAAATGAAACGGTATTGACCGATAGTAATGCCTTTTACAGAAAAACCAAAAAATAAAAGCGCAAAAAGAGCAATGAACCCAGCCCTAAACATGTAAAGAGTCGGCGCGTTAATGACATCTAAACTCGTGAGTAATATCTTGGATGGAATTGCAGAAACTCCAAAGAGTACAGAGGATATAAGCGCCGGCGTTAATGTAGCGACCCGAAACTTATGGAAATTTTTAAAGTCTACAGAGAAAATGATAATTGATAGAATAATTAATCCAGCCAGGAAATATGTTTGAATATTAACGGCATCTCCCAATACAAGCCAACCAAAAAAGAATGTAAATCCGGGAGCCAACGATAAAATAGGTGTTGCAATACTTGCTTCGGTCTTTTCAAAAGTCTTGAAGAAGAAGTAATTGGCTGCCGTATCAATAACCGCAATAAGAATAATTAAACCAATGGCAGTGAGTGAAGGCTTAAATTTATAGAAAAGAGGGGAAATCAAAAGGAGGGTTATTCCCATGCTTAAGAAATTTATTCCCAGAATATCTTGAGAGCGTAAATTTTTTAAGAGAGTTCTTGCTAGAATATTGGCAATGGCCGCAAAAAATGCAGAAGCTACAGCCACAGTCGTAAAATTGATATTAGAACCAAGTATATCCATCATCCGTTATCCCCTTAGTTAAGCATACTTTTCTGAACTTATCAATAAAAATGCTTGCAAATTAAACAAATATTGATTTCGAAACGATTCTACCTTAAAATGAGCACATATGAGTACTTACGCAAGCAAAAGGGTCTTATTTCTCTTTACGGGGGGAACTATTGCCGGAAATGTTGCCGAAAGCAATGTTTCCGAAAATGTTAAGTCTAAACCCGATGATTTCCAATCAGTTATCGATCATGCTGTAGCAACCATCAAGAAAAATTGGGGAATCGAGATTATTCCTACTTTCCTGGAAGTTTTTAATCTTGACAGTTCGCAAATACTTCCCGAAAATTGGTCGATTTTGGCGGAAAAAATACAGGAAGCATATGATGAATTTGACGCCTTTATAATCTTGCATGGCACAAATACCATGGGTTACACCGCCGCCGCGCTATCATTTGCCTTTGAAAATATTAATAAGCCCGTCATTTTAACAGGCTCCCAAGTGCCGTTGGGTTACCTTGGAAGTGACGCTTCAACAAATGTCATTAATGCTCTAAGGGTGGCAGTTTGGGGATATCATCCGATCAAAGGAGTAATGGCGGTATTTGGAAGCAAAATCATCACCGGAACGCGCGTTAAAAAGGGCACAGATTTTGATTACGATCCTTTTAGCGCTTTTCAAACAGGAGCTCTTGGTGAAATAGGCAGATTTATCCGCATTAAGGAATCAGTTTTGGAAAGACATAACGCTTATTTATCCAAAAGCAAACCTTTGGCTATCCAATCAAGAGTTTTAAGTGTTAAAAAAGAATTTGATACAAAAAACATTGCCTCTCTCACAGAATTTCCGGGGATGTCACCTGATATTTTTAAAACTTTGGTTGAACAAAACAATATCAAAGCCTTTATTCTCCGGGCTTTTGGAGCAGGAGATGCCAGTTTACATTTACTCCCGGGTTTTGAATATTTGAAAGAAAAACAGATTCCGATTGTTGTTACCAGCCAAGCGCCATCCGGTGTTGCCAGTTTTCAGGTCAATGAATCGGGAAAAGTTCTAAAAGACCGTAACCTGGCAATACCCGCTTTTGATATGAGTATGGAATCCATGGTGACAAAACTTGGCTGGCTACTGGCCCAAAATTTAAGCTATGAACAAATAAAATCAAAAATGCTGGAAGATTTACATGGTGAAATAAATATTGAGAACGAATTAATCTAAGGGCACTCGCCATCTCTAACCCTATAGTTGAAATATGCCCTCAAGTAAAGTATAATCTTGCCCATGGAAATTTGTAAGGAAGGCCGGCAACCAGAAACAGGTTTGCGTTCCCCAAGGTGCCCAATGCGACCATTACTTGGTACAATCAGACGTCTTTATTTGCCTGTTCTTGTGATGACTCTACTAACCAGCTGC
>Ga0209210_1003509_pt1 | contig 10576 bp, 8 predicted proteins | sample RifGroA1_FD_183991 | JGI IMG/M metagenome (GOLD analysis project Ga0209210, IMG submission 183991) | Contaminated groundwater microbial communities from Rifle, Colorado, USA - Rifle Groundwater A1 (SPAdes) (version 2) | ecosystem: Environmental > Aquatic > Deep subsurface > Groundwater >...
CCCCGAACGCGGACGTGATCGGCAACCTGATGACCGTGAAGTCCCCGACGCTCGAAGTCGCCCTGGCCGGCGTGCCGGCTTCGGACAGCTTCGTCAAGGGCTCGACCAAGGTGCCCTTGCTCGGCGCGAGCTTCCGGGCCATCTCCGCGGACGTGAAACTCACGACCGTGAAGATCTCCGGTACGACCGCTTCCGGTTCGTCCTCGACGAACATCAACTCGGAGCTACTGTCGCTCGGTCTCTACGACGGCAACACCCTGATCTCTTCCCTGAAGAGCTTCTCGGGCAGCGGCACGTCCACGAGCCCGTCCACCGCGACCTTCTCCAACCTGAACTACACCATCCCGCAGGGCCAGACCAAGATCCTGACCGTGAAGGCAGATCTGTCCTCTGGCTCGACCCTGAACTACCGGTACTCGGTAGCCATCGCGGACGTGGCTGACACGACCGGCGTGGATGTGGTAGCGGTTGATTCGGAAGGCCGGGAGGTCGTCTACTCCGGCGACCTGGTGAACACCACCACGGAGAGCCAGATAGTTGCCCCGACCGTTGGCGTCACCGTCCTCGGCGCAGGCAGCATGACCGTGGTCGCCGCACCGGATGACACCGAGAGCAAGGCCGGCATCGTGACCGCGAACACCACCGGGGTCGTCCTCGGCAAGTTCCGGTTCACCGCCGCTTCGGAGACCATGAAGGTCACCAAGCTGCAGGTTCTCGTGAACGACTCGAACAGCGCGACCGCGACCACCACCGCATCCTCGGATGAGGTGAGCGTGATCTACCTGTACGACGGCGCGGCCCAGATCGCTTCCGGCGCCATCACCGGCACCGGCACGAACGCTGGCGTCGTGTACTTCGAGAACTCGAACGGCCTGTTCGAGGTAGCCAAGGATGCGACCAAGACCATCACGGTCAAGGGCGACACCAACAGCATCACGGGCGGCGCTGATTCCAGCGCTTCGGTCTTCGTGCACATCGTCGGCTCCGGCGGCCCGGGCTACGACTTCGAGGCCAAGGGCACGGTTTCTTCGGACACCACCATCACTGCCGCTTCCGGCAAGGAGAAGGCTGTCTACAAGACCAAGCCCACCATCGCGGTCCAGGCCCCGTCCAACAAGCTGACCGGCGGTTCCGCTCCGGTGATCGAATTCAAGATCACCGCGGACGCGAAGGAGCAGGTCTCCTTCAAAGCCATCACTTTGGACGTCTCGCCGACCGGCGCGACGGTGACCGCTCCGACCACTTCGAACGTCACCCTGCGTAACGTGACCACGAGCTCTAACCTGACTCTGGCCACGACCACGGGTGCGGCGATCGTAGGCGGCGGCACTGACCAATTCGCGCTCTACCTGACGAACGAGGAATCGATTCCCGCAGGCCAGACCTACACCTACCGGGTGTCCCTGACCTTCTCGAACGTTTCCGCGACCGCAGGCGGCGCATCGGTCACGACCAAGCTGGTCCGGAACGAGTCCACCAAGGCGGGAGCCACGACCTACGCCGCCATCGCAGATGGCGGAGCAGACGAAAACCCCTCCTTCATCTGGTCCGACAATTCGGCTACGGGTCACACCGAGTCGACTCTGGACTGGGCGAACGGCGTGCTCGTCGAGACCTTCCCGTCCGACAGCATCTCGATCTCGAACTAGTACGCTCACTTGAGCGGTCCTCCTTCGGGAGGATCGGAGCGAACAGGAACGGCCCCGAAAGGGGCCGTTCCTGTTCCTGAAATCGGTGGAAATTTGTTGAAACTGGTAGAAATTAAATTGCAAAGACATTTGTTGAAATTACTGGAAATTATGTAGAATGTATGCGATGGACTTGGAGAATTTGGAGGTTTATGTTCTGGCTCGGGGATTGTCCGATAAGGCATGGGAGATATATCGCCGCTGGAATCAGGAGGCCAAACATCTTTGGGGGCAGCAATTCTTAGAGGCCGTGGATTCCATAGGAGCCAACATAGCCGAAGGATTCGGGCGGTATCACTATGCCGACAAGAACAAATTCAACCTGAATGCCCGCGGATCGCTCGTGGAGGCCCGGCATTGGGTGGATCTATGTTTATCCCGAAGAAGCATTTCGGCGGATGAGCACCAGAAATTCTGCGACGGTTTAAATCGTCTCGGTATCAAACTGAATAACTACATTACTGCAACCCGTAAACTTTCCGGAGCAAAGTCGCGACGAGTTTCCGCTTGATTTCCATGAATTTCCACAAATTTCTATTAGTTTCCATTAAATTTCTATTGATTGCCGCCGCCCTTACGCCCATCGTCCACGACGGCGGGGCGCTCTACCCCTATATCTTCCCCAAGACGGTTTTCTTCCGGGTTTTGATGGAGTTCGCCCTGGTCCTTTTCGCCGTTTTGAATATCCAATCTCTTATATCCAATATCCGGTCTCCAATTCGCTGGGTGGCCCTGCGGAGCCCGCTCGCCATCGCGCTCGGGGCGTTCTTTCTCGTCGCCGCTCTCTCGCTCATCCCGGCCGCGGATCCCTACCGGGCGTTCTTCGGGGACGTGGAACGGAGCGAAGGCCTGTTCGGCCTCCTGCACTTCGCGGTTTTCTTCCTCCTTACCGCGACCCTTTTCGAACGCCGGGATTGGCATAATTTCATGCGGCTTTTCCTCCTGGGCGGCCTCATCGCCCTTCCTGCCGCCCTCCTTCAATTCGCCGGGGTTTCCATCTCGGATTTCCTGCCCGCTGAAGGGCGGCCGGGCAGTTTCATGGGCAATCCGGCCTTCCTGTCGGTCTATGCCATGCTCCTTCTTGCCTTCGGACTTCTGGTCGCCCGGGAGGGCCGGCGGGAGAATTTCCGTCCGGACGTGTGGCTGGGCCTCCTCCTCGCCGCCCTGACCGTGCCGGTGCTGCTTGTCGCGAACACCCGCGGCGCCCTGGTGGGCCTCGGCGCGGGGGTTCTTTTCGCGCTTATTTATCTGGCTTTCCGGGTCGGGAGTCGGGAGTCGGGAGTCGGGAGTCGGCGGGATCTAACTCAAATCGCGCGGTATCTGCTGGCTGGCCTTGCGATATTCGCCGGCCTATTCTGGTTCACCCGCCAGGCGCCCGTCTGGCAGAATATCCCCGGCCTGGACCGCCTGAGCCAGACCTCTCTTTCGGACGACACCACCCGCACCCGGTTGCTCGCCGCGCGAACGAGCTGGAACGCGTTCAAGGAAAAACCCGTTCTGGGCTGGGGCATCGAGAATTACAGCCGGGCGTACAATCTGCACTACGAGCCGCAGTTCGCCGAATACGAAGAAGCCTGGTTCGACCGGGCGCACAACAAAATTTTCGATCTCCTGGTCATGCAAGGGGCGCTCGGCCTCCTCGCGTATCTCGCCGTGTTCGGCCTTGCCTTCTTCGCGCTCTTCCGGCACCGGGACCGGACGGCCGTCGCGGTTTTGGGCGGGCTCCTCGTCGCCTATTTCGTCCAAAACCTGTTCCTGTTCGACAATACGGACACGTATCTGGGATTCTTCGCCGTTCTGGGCTTCATAGGGAGCCGTCGGTCGGGAGCCGAGAGTCAGGAGTCATCGACCGGCGATCGCGGGCCGGTGGTCGGCGTCCTCCTGGTCGCCGCCGCCGCGGTCGTCGCCCTCTACTCGCTCTATGCCTGGAATGCGGTGCCGTATCTCGATACCCGGGCTTATATCGGCGCGATGAAGACCAAGGTGGGGGAGAAGATGATGGCCGCAAGCGACGCCTTCCTCTCTCCCGACACTTTCGTCCAGGGGGCCATCCGGTATCAGTTCCTGCTGACCCTCTATGACAACCGTACCTTCTCGAACTCTTCCTTCGGACCCCTGAACGACAAGGCGCTCGCCGCAAGCGAGGAATTCCTGTCCCGGGAAGGGGACAACGTCCGGTATCGCATCACCATGACCGAGGTCTATCACGAGAAGGCGAAGGAGGACTTAAAATTCTTCGCGGAGGCGGAGCGGCACATTCGCCGGGCCCGGGAGCTCGCGCCCAAGCGCCAGCCGGTCCTGTATCAGCTCGCGTTCAATCTGGCCGGCCAGGAGAAATATCCGGAAGCCGAAGCGGTCGCGCGCCAAGCGATCGAGCTCGACCCCCGGGTGGCCAAATCCCATTACCAGCTCGCCCTGGTCCTGGCGCTTAAGGCGGATGACCCCAAGAACGTCGCGGAACAGCAGGAATTGCGGGCGGCGGCGGAGCGCGAGTTAGATCTCGCGCGGGAAATGGGCTTCGTCCTCCTGATGGAGTCCGATCTCACGAATATGCTCACCATGTACAACGCCTGGGGCCGGACGGACAAGGTCCTAGAGGTCCTGGAAGAGATACTGCGGCGCTTCCCGAAGCCCCAGTATTACGGCCAGGCCTTGGCGGTTTATCTCGAAAAACGGGACGCGGAGTCCTTCATCCGGATCGCGGAAGCACTGAAGCGGGCGGATCCGGCCCTGGCTGATGATATGGATGTGCTCATCGACCTCGCCCGGCGGGGAAAGTGGGAGATACTCGATAATCTGGAGTAGGAATATCGGATATTAGAGATTGGATATTGGGCGATTTCCAGTTTCTTGTCTCCCATCTCCAATGTCTGATATCCAGTCCCCAATTTCCAATATCCCCTGCATTTGCTATACTATTTCCGTAGGCCAAAGGTCGAAAATTCGCCAAAACGAAAAAAATGACCAAAGAAGGATTGGTGGAGGCCGTAATGAAAGCGGCCGGAATCGAGACCAAGGCCCAAGCCCATCGGGTGGTGGAGGCGTTGTTCGATACCATTACAAAGACCATGGGCCGCGGGGAGGACGTAGCCATCACCGGCTTCGGCACCTTCCGGGTGGCCAAGCGGGCAGCCCGGGAAGGCCGCAACCCCAAGACCGGCGAGAAGATTCAGATCGCCGCCTCGGTGAAGCCCAAGTTCCGCGCCGGCAAGTCCCTGAAGGAAGCGGTGGCCTAGTTCATACTCGAAGATCATTAAGACGGTCTTAACGAAAATCCCCGCCGTTTAGCGGGGATTTTCGTGTTCCGGGAGGGCCGGATTATATGGGCAGATACTTTTTGACCTCTTCCGAAAGGTCCAAGAAGCTCTTGTAGGTCGCGGAAAGCGCATCCAGAGCCGCCCGCTCGAGCTGCATGGTGTCCTCGGTGGCGGCGGAGCGGCGCAGCGCCAGGCGGGCCTGCTCATTGAGCTCGCTCGCGCGGCGGAGATTCCGCTCGCTTTCCGCGTACCGGTTGCGGATGTTCTCCTGTTCGATGAGCTTCAGCATCCGGATGGTCTGGCCGATCTGCTTATAGCGGGTCTCCGCCACGTTCAAAAGTTCTCGATTCTCCCCCCACAGCACCAGCGAGCCGGCCTCCTCGGACAGGGGCTGATAGGTCTTCGCCCGCCAGTCCTTAAGCTCCTTGGCCAAGTTCTTGTTCTCCGCGAGGGTTCCGGTTCCCGCCTTTTCCAGCTGGGCGCGATAAAAATTCCGCGCGTTCTCCAGACCCTTCAATACGGCCGCCTTCCGGAAGACGATGTCGTCCGTAAGCTTCGCTCCCTCCACGCTCGCGTGGAGCTTGCCGGCCTCTTCCTCCGCGCAGGCGAGCACGCTTTGCAGAAGTTCCTGCCGGAGCACAAGTTCCTGCTCCGCTTTCTTCTCGGTATCCTCGGCTTCCTGGCCGATAAAATCGGTCAGGGCCTTGGCGCGGACGTCCAGGTCGCATTTGACGCTCTTGGCCTCCGCCGCGGGGACGGGGGAAGAAGCTACGGCGGTTTCCGCCCCGAGCGCCGGGGCGCCGAAAGACAGGAAAAACAAGGCCGCGAAGCCGATGCCCAGGATGTTGTTCTTCATGGTTCTCATTATTCGGAAAGCAGGTCCAAGGCCTGATCCATACCCGTGCCGGAGGAGGTCGTGGCGCTCAAGGAAAGCCCCAGGTCCTCCGCTTTCTTCTGAACCTCTTCTTTCACGGGCTCCGGTTCCGCCTTCGGGGCCTCCGCCGACGGCGCAGGCTCCTCGGCCGGGAGGTAATTCAATTTGGCGAGCTCGAAATGGACATCCACGGCCTCCGCTTCCGCCTGCAGGCTCGCGGGATCCAGGCTGGTAAGCTTATAGGGCGAAAGATTCTTCCAGAGCGAGACGCCGCCCAGGACCAGTATCAAAAACACTCCGGTCAAAGCGATGGCGGAGCCGAATTCCAGTCCGTGCACCAGCACCCGCCAGGGGCTCCAGAGCGGCTGTTCGGTTACGGGGGATTCCACGATCATGCTCCGCGAACGCCGGGTATAGCCGGAGTCGGGTTCGATCTTCTTCAGTTGTTTGAGTGTCCGGAGGATGTCCATATTAGGAGTCCAGTGCCGATTTCAGCTGTTTTACCGCTCGGTGCTGCAGGAGTTTCACCGCGCCTTCGCTTTTGCCGATGGCCGCGGCCACCTCCTTGATGCTCAATTCTTCCACGAAACGCATTATAAGGATGTCCTGGTAGTCGGACTTGAGCGTAAGTATCGCCGCTCGCACCCGGCTGAGCGTGAGCTTCATCTCCGTTTCCGCCTCGCTTTCGGAGACGATACCCAGGTCCTCGGGGTTCATCTGGGACAGGGTCGTTGTCGGGCGCTTGGCCCGGTAGTGGTCGATGACCTGATTTCTCGCGATCTGGTAAAGCCAGCTCGAGAAGGGATAGCCCAGATGCCTATAGTTTTTGATGTTCTGCCAGGCCGACAGGAATACCTGATGGGTGAGGTCCTCAGCTTCCTCACGCAGGCCGACCTTGATCATTACGAACCGGTATATTTTCGGTTGGTAATGGTCGTAGAGCAGGCCAAAAGCCGAGGCCTCACCCCTTACGGCGCTTTCAATTATCTTATCTTCGCCGTCCAACATAGAAAACGTTAGAGATTGGGCTTGGTTACGGGTAGAAAATAGCAGCCGGAGGCTGCCAATTCGGGGGATTTAAGGAAGGAAAACGACCGATTTGGTTGGTCTTTTGCTTACCGGCCCATTTTACCACTTCCGCGGGAAAACGGCAAAAGAACTTCGATTCGCGCCTGACGAGGGACGGCTCGCCTCGCTCCGGCGGCGAGGCGGCCTGTATCTCGCTCCGCCGCGGAACCGAGCCGGCGGAGCTCCGATAACCCCTGCGTCAGGTGCGGATCTCCGTTAGCGGCGGACGGACGGAATGGATCTGGCCGTTTTTAGTCCTCCGTTGTCCGATTCCCTCCGCCACAAACAAAAAGAACACTCCCGAGGAATGTTCTTTCCCGCCGAGATGAAGGACATAGCCGAAATAACGCTGAATACCTGGGACCCGTCTTGGCTTTTTGTGGCAACGCCTAGCGGATTCCTATTTACGCCGTGCCGCTTTGTGGCCGATAACAAGGGCCAAATGTGGCAACTTTCTGAGAATTGGGCCGAAAAGCGAATTCAGGACAAATATCTGGAATTACTTAAGGATTTTGAATTTCCTCGGGCAAGCGTGGCTACAACCACCTAGATACGCCTAGGCCGCAGCTAGAGTGATATCCTCGGCGGGAAACTGCGGATCGCGTAGACTCATGACTGATGCCGCGAGACCCCTTAAGGCGGCTAGAATTTCCTCCGGCTCGGCACGGACCACCCGTACACCCTCCGGAAGAGAATTCAGCAGGCGATGCTTATTCATTAAATCCTCATCTAGAAACACGGCTATCCCTGTGTCGGTGGATTTGCGAATCAGCCTGCCGAACCCCTGTTTGATTGCAAGAGCAGCAAGCGGCTCATAGTATTCGCCATAGCTGTTTCCTCCAGCCTCATCGATTTCGGCACATCGAGATTTGATAAGAGGGTTGTCCGGTCGGTCGTAAGGAATTTTTACCATGAAAAGACTCCTCAGGGATATTCCCGGAACATCAATCCCTTGCCAAAGTGTCTTTGTTCCGATCAAGGCAGAATCTACGTCGTTCTTGAAATCCCGAACTACTGATGTTACGGAATTGCCCCTAGTCTGTCTCAGGAGCCAAATATTGTGGTGTTTTAGGGGTGTATCGAGCGCTCGATAAAGAACGTCCACTTGGCCGTGACTAGAACATAGCACAAGCGATCCTCCTCCGGACGCAATAATCGCTCGTTCGAGGAAGGGCGCAGCCTTCGCAAGGTGATCCTCAGGCTTCCCCGAGTATGCTATGCCTTTCGGGACCAGGAATTTGCACTGTCTTGCGAGATCAAACGACGATTTAAAAAGCTGATATTCGATCTTCGCCGCGTCGACAAACCGAGTGCCACAACGGTGAGCAAAGAAATTGAAACTCTTGTCCACCGTAAGCGTGGCCGACGTCAGGATGACCGACGAGAAGTTGTCATACACATACTGCTTCAAATATGGCGCCACAGAGAGCGGCGCGGCTTTGAGCTCTACGATATTCCCGGCACGCTCGAGATATCGTACGTACTCTTTCGTGGTGCTAGTGATTGCACTGAGTGCACGTAGCAGACGACCAATTGCAAGGACTCGTGTCTGAATGATCTTCGCGATGAATCTGTCTTGGCACCAATGAGACCGAGGCTTTTGTTGATGCCCCGCAAACGCACCGCTAGATCCGCAAGTGAAGCCACGAAAGCCTTTTTGAGCGCAGAATCGCCTGGAATATCGTCCAGCATCTGATATAGGTTTCCAGGGGCGGGATGTTTATCTGGTATGAGCTGCGGCAAAAGATCACTAAAGAGAACTTGTACTAGGAGTTTCGTATCCGCTTCCGCTCGTTCAAAGCTGCCAGCTTCTTTCAAGAGGTATTGGGTCCCCTTTTGTTGCGCGATAGACTTTACAATGCCTATGACGCCTCGCTTACCGTAAAGCTGCTTTAGGAGCAGCTGGAGACTGCCCTCGGATACCACCTGCTCCCAGGCCGAGGTCGCGTCGTCCTCTAGGTGATGGGCTTCGTCAAAAACGATGAATTTAGCCTCGCCGGGGAATACTGTATGGCTGTAGGACTTCGGGGGCGCTTCTGGATCCGGTCGGAGGGGCTCTTCTGAATCCTCATCCGGAATCATGATCCCTGAAAGGGCTATTGCATGGTTGATAATTACCAAATCGGCATCCCTGGCTCGGAGGCGAGCTTTTGCGAGAAAACACTTTTGGGTGCTATAGAGATCACACGTTCCCGCGCCACACAGTTCGTCGGTGTTGCAAACTTCTGCCTCAATTCCCTTAGACATCTTGTCGCGAAGCCAGTATGGAAGTTCCTCCCAATCGCCACGCTTTGTATCAGTGATCCAGGAGGAGAGAAGGAGATAGACCAGTTTCGGTGTAAACCTGGGACCACTCTCATAAAATGTGTACAGGGACCGCTGTGACAGCTCCTGAGACAGTTCATCGCCCCATTCATCAAACTTTTGAAGACACACATAATTTCGTTTCCCTTTCAAAACCGCCACCTGTAGCTCAGGATGAATGCTTTCCTTGAGATGCGGAATCTCTTTTACGAATAGCTGATCCTGAAGGGCCTTCGTATGCGTGGACACAATCAACGGGATTTTGTTCTTGAGCGCAAAGAGAAGTGATGGCACCAAGTAAGCCTTCGACTTACCCGTTCCTGTCCCGGCCTCAATAACAGCGTGCCGATGATTATTGAAGGATTCCGCAATGAGAGCCGCCATCGCTCTTTGCTCAGGGCGGTCTTCGGAGTAATCCCCGCTTGATCCGACGCCCGGCCGGAATTGCTTCTCTACGTCGTCGGGTGCGAGCCGTTGGGTTTCGAAGGCGATCGTCTCCTGCTTTACGTTGCTTTTGCGATACGGCTCGTAATCAGCAACTAGGCTGGAGATGAGGTCGACTTGCTTGGATCCTCCGGGAAGAAACGATGCCCACCACCAACCAGTACGCTCCGCGAGACTCTTGAGCGCCTCACGGATCTTCTTCGGCTTTCTGCTGTACTCTTCTTGTAACTTTACAATGGCAGAGAACTCCATATCGCAATCCGTCAAGGCACGATGCTGGACGGTCAGAAAACCGAACTGTTCCGCGAGAGCGGACATTGAATGACCCGATAAGTTGGTCGGGAGAACGAAAAACGCGAACTCCATGGAGTCGTGTTTGGACGCGAACCGGAGTCCTTCCCGTTCTAGAATCGGGAAGTCGAACGCAAAACCATTATGGGATACAACTGGCCGTTTCTCGATAAATGCATCGAGATCGGCGATAACCTGAATTAGGGGAGGTGCCCCACGAAGCATGTCCTCGGTAATACCAGTCAACCGCTTTACGGCTTCAGGGATTTCGCCGGAATAGGCAACAAAGGAGCTGTACTTCTTCTTAATTGCCTTGCCCTCGATTAGAAGAGCCCCGACTTCGATGATTGAGGTATTCTGGGGGTCGAGGCCTGTCGTTTCGATGTCTAGGACAACGTATTCCATCGCTTTACTACAGATGTAGTAAAGCGACCAAAAGGCAATACTGTCAATAAACGAGCCGTAGGCGATTGACACGCCCTCAGGGGCTCTTACAATCGAAGCATGATGAGCCCGTGCCAAAAATGCTCGCAAAATGCGTGGGCCTACCGGGTCCGAGATAGAATTGTACATGCTACCTGCGAAAACTGCGGGAATGAGGTTGAATTTCCCGCCGGGCCTACCAAACGAACCCAAGAACTACAAGAAGG
>Ga0209210_1003515_pt1 | contig 10569 bp, 8 predicted proteins | sample RifGroA1_FD_183991 | JGI IMG/M metagenome (GOLD analysis project Ga0209210, IMG submission 183991) | Contaminated groundwater microbial communities from Rifle, Colorado, USA - Rifle Groundwater A1 (SPAdes) (version 2) | ecosystem: Environmental > Aquatic > Deep subsurface > Groundwater >...
ACAAAATATTCCATTTGAAGCGCCCTGCCTGCCGGCAGGCAGGTTTAACCATTAAGCTACACCCACCGCGTCAAAGCTAAGTTTGTTTTACGGATATAAACTCATCGTTTAATCCTTTAATTGCAAACTTGCTTTTCCTTTCAAAATCGTAAAACGATTTTATTAACTCAATCTTAGAACTTACAACTTACTACTTGTTGAATTTTACCAAAAACATCGACAGTTGACAAAGTAATGATTATCTATAAAAATAAATACAGACACATGCCACTAAAAACAAAAAAAACGTCCCCGAAAACGACATCCGAAGTAACTACTAAAAAGTTTATCGTTGAAGAAAAAGAACCAGAAGAAAAACCGCTTGATGTAAAACCACTCGAAGAAAAAATAGAAGTGATACCCGTTTCCGACACTACAGCAACAAAACCTGAAGCAGAAGCAGTTTCTACTTTGGAGAGTTTAGCGCCTTCCATACCTGAAGAAGGAACACCTCCGTTAAAAATGAAAGACGAAAGCAAGGATGAAGGGTTGAAAACGGTTAGTGAAAAAGATACACTTCACCCATCAAATCTCTCATCCTTTAGTTTATTGGACGAAAAAAAAGAACCTACTGAAACAAAAACTATGCAAGCTGAAACACCACTGACCTCCACTTCCCAAACTATCTCCACAACGACAACTGAAGCAGATCTAACTACAAAGTCATCACAAGATCAGGTCAACAAGTGGATCGAAAATTATGACGAGAAAGAAGTAGGTGAAAAAAAGAAAAGTTCCGGATTTTTCAAACCGTTCTTGATCGTTCTTACCGTTTTGTCACTTATTGCAATCATTACCGGTGGCATTTTCTATTACCAAAAGAATGTCGCCAGCAACTCCGAGGAAAGCGTGGAGAAAGCAGAGGAAAGTACGGCCGAGCCAACCACAAGTCCTGAACCAACCGCAACCCCAACGGAAGAAATGACTGTAGATTACAGCAAATACACTCTCCAAATATTAAACGGTTCTGGCATTCCCGGAGAAGCGGGAAGTGTTCAAGACTTATTAAATGATCTTGACTTTAAAAGCGTCGCAAAAGGAAATGCCACTTCGTATGACTTTGAACAAACAACAGTTGCCTTGAAAGAAGGAGTCTCCGATCAGGTATTTACCGATATTAGTAAAGCGTTGAGTACAACCTATGACGTTGCAAGTAAATCAGAAGTTCTCAAAGCCAGCTCCAGCTACGATGTGGTTGTCACCGTCGGAATCAAGAAATAAACTCCCCAGGTTTATATCTAAACTTCATTATTATATAATATGAGCACTGTAATATTTTATTGTTACGGGCCAGTTAGAACTCTGGTGTGAACAAAGATTTAAAAATCGAATTCAGTAAGGAATTCGAAAGGGGAAACGGCGAAACGTTCTGCAAAAAGCGTTAGTGGTTTGCAACAAGTGCAGCCTGTTTTGACGCGCCGAGGTGGCGCCCGCCTGCAAACGCCTGAGCGATGCGATGGCGGGCAGGGAATGGTAGACGCGCAGGACTTGTATGAAAGTAAAAGCGTTAGCGACATATCCTGATTGCGTAGCAATTTAGAGTCTGGTTGGTTAATAAGTTTATAAGCCGAGGTGGCGGAATGGTAGACGCGCAGGACTTAAAATCCTGTTTCTGAAATCAGAAGTGAGGGTTCGAGTCCCTCCCCCGGCACACATTAGCTTATTGCTGTAAGCTTTTGGCTATTAGCTAATATTTTTGTTTGTATTGGCTCTTGAACATGTATGTATAAATTTGAAAAACTTAACGTTTGGAAGGAAACATTAGTTTTGTGTAGTATTTGTTATCAAATTACAAAGGAATTTCCTCCTTTTGAAAGAAATGGATTATCTGATCAATTAAGAAGAGCTGTAATTTCAATATTGTTAAATATTGCTGAAGGATCTGGCTCAGAATCAGATAGAGAATTCTTAAGATTCTTATATGTATCCAGAAAATCATTATTTGAAGTTATCTCTCTTTTAAAATTTGTACAAATAGAATACAAGTCTATCAAAATAGATACAGCATTATTACACTGTGAAACAGTTGGTAAACTGCTTAATGGTTTGATCAAAAAGCTAAAAGCATAAAGCCAGATGCAAAAAAACGGAGTGTGGCTCAGTTGGTAGAGCGCCGCGTTTGGGACGCGGAGATCCCCGGTTCGAGTCCGGGCACTCCGACACAGCGAGAAAAGTCGAAAGAGTCGGTGGTGGCGCTCCGTGCGCCGCCGCCCGCACGGAGCGCCGAGAAGCCCTTTTTATATTCTGCCGAGAGCTGCCGATTGGATAAAAAGAAGTTCGAGCCGACACGTTTTGCGAAGAATGCCAATTCTTCGCAATTATTTTTTGCGCGCGCGATTTTCGTATGTCAACAATCAATATCTAAATCTAAAACACTTTAATAAGATTTCAGAGTGCTCTTGAGTAAAATTCCGTTCGCCCAATATTTACCAGTACCGCCAGAAGGTAAAATGTCGTAAGTGTAGTTCTGGTTATACAACTTTCTTTCTACTTTCGTAACTTTGACACCTGATATGTAGTCACCTTCCTTTATTTGCCCCACTAGACGTCCGTCTCCTAACGGATGCCCTGGAGAAGAGCTTAATTCTTTACCGTCAGCTAAAAATATATGTGAAATTCTAAAATCTGCAGGGACAAAGGTATGGTTGACTTGTTGAATTATTCCTATTTTAGGCTCATCTGCTCCATCAGTTGTCCAAACGGGCATACCAATAACAACATCTTTAACTAAAACCTCTCCCTGCGGTGTAGAAATTTTTGCTTGACTATCAAGACAAATTGGTCCGGGCCCGCCGCGAAAGTGTTGTATCAACTCGACTGATTCGAATAAGTCTAAGGTCTTAAGCTTGTTCTGAAAATCAGTTTCTTTTCCGCTAGGAACATTTATTTCAGCAGATAAGGCTTCATACCAGGGATTCGATCTGTTCCCAAATGATTCCTGTCCGCTTTCAATATTCACCACAGCTATTTCAACAGTAGAACTGTCAATCTGTTTTTTGGCTACATCGACTAAATTGGGGTAGTTAGCTTGTAACCATTCATCTTCTTCTGCCCAACTCAATGAGGTTCTAAATGTTACCCATAAATATGCTGTATCTTCTCTAACGCGTTCTTTGTACTTACTCAACTGTTCGTCAGTATAGGTATAATCCACATTGAGTACTTTGGGGTCTGCACTTAGTTTGCGGCCATAAAGTTGATCGTCTGTACGACTGGGTGTGGCAAAAAGAGTAGTTTTAACCCTCAAAACATCTGAAGGGAGTTGTAAACCCGCAAGGGATAATTGATCATTAGCGATCTTGATATCAGTATATGGCTTAAACTTTACTCGCAACTTACCCGGTACAATATCTTCTGTTTCATTTTTACCCAATGTAAGCTTGTCTACTTTCTTGCTTAGAATATTAACAGTATAAAATCCGCCGAATAATAAAACGGCTAAAAGAATTATCGTTGAAACCATCCATGGATTAATCTTTTTCACTGTAGAAGAAATTGTTGGATTACTGGTTTGATTTTGCCCAATTTGTTTGGTATTTTTATTGCCTACATTAATTTGATTTTCCATACGTATCTTCAAGAAAAAGTATAGCATATTTTGATGAGTTCAGTATGTTAAACTGAGTTAATAAAAGTTCTTTAAAATTTTTGCGTTTTTCTTTTAGTCGCTTTCAGCGACTTTTACAAGCCAGCCGACAGTTTCGGAGGCGTGGCGGGTGGGGACGCCGCGCTCACCTTGCGAGGCCGCGGAGCGGCCGAGCTAACAGCTTTGAAATTCGGTTCTAACTTTTTCGTAAACCCCGACCAAAAACGAATTAATTGTAAATTGTTCAAGCAAATGGAGTTGATATTTCCTTAGCGGGAAACCCCGGAAACAACACAATTTGAAGTTTTCAAATTGACGAGTCCGGGCACTCCGACACTTCATTTCATTCAGTGTAAAATGTTATGGTTGTTTACCTTTACATATTACTTTGTAGGGACGGATCGTTTTACACTGGCATAGCATCAAATCTTAAAAGAAGAATTTCTGAACACAACAACCACATAATGTCACCTCTACAAAATAGTAAAATTCCCACAAAATTGGTATACTTTGAAAGGTTCGATAACAGGATCACGGCAGCTCAAAGAGAAAAAGAAATTAAAGGTTGGAGAAGAGAGAAGAAGATATATCTAATTAAAAGTTTACATCGAACAGTGAGATAGTTTACATCGAACGGGGTGAGATGCGGCGGTAGTTCAGTGGTAGAATGTCTCCCTTCCAAGGAGAAGGTCGAGGGTTCAAATCCCTTCCGCCGCTCAAAATCAAGTTACAAATGATTGTTTAGTTGCATCAGATCACTCCTTACGTAGGAGAAGGTCTCGGGAGGTAGCACAATTTCTGTAAAGCAAAAATTGACAAATCCCTGCCCGCTATGCTTCGCAAAGCGATGCAGGCAGGCCTTCCGCCGCTCAAAATACATTAAAAGTGTTCAAGTAAGAGAGCATGTCAATTCACATAACTCACTCCAAACATATTTGAGGTTATCAAAAAAAACCCTGGAAACCATACTATGAAAATCGCTGAATACAAGAAAAAAAATCCACAGTCGCTTCGTCTGGCAACCTTGTGTTTTCTTATCCGAGATGATGAAGTTTTACTGGCTATGAAAAAACGTGGCTTTGGCAAAGACAGATGGAATGGTGTCGGTGGAAAACAAAATCCGGGGGAAAATATAAAGCAGACAGCAATCCGTGAGACACAGGAGGAGATTAGCATAACCCCAAAAGATCTCGAGGTTCGTGCAGTTTTGGATTTTTATTTTCCAAAAAATCCAGACTGGAGCCAACAAGTGATTGTCTATTTTTCAAAAAGTTGGGACGGTACCCCTGAAGAAACAGAGGAAATGAAACCGAGATGGTATAAAAAGGATGACCTGCCGTTAAACGAGATGTGGGCAGACGACAAACACTGGCTACCGCAAGTTTTACGAGGAGAAAAAGTTAAAGCCGAATTTTCATTCGGGGAAAACGAGACCGTTTTAGATTTTAATGTAAGAGTGGTTAAATCACTCAGAGTTTGATTTAATATTCACCGTACCCTTATGCTAGTAAAAAAACCGCTATCTTTTAAAGAATTTGTTTATATCTATAGCAGAGTACCGCGCCTTGGAGTGGATTTATTAGTTCAGAAAGATAATGGTGTTGTCTTTACAAAAAGAAGTATAAATCCATATAAGGGGGTATGGCACTTTCCTGGGGGAACAGTCTTATTTGAAGAAACTCTTGCACAAGCAGTAACCCGAATAGTAAAGGACGAACTTAACCTAAAGGTCTTAACAAAAAAATATCTTGGGACCATTGAGTACTTAAGTGAACCGGATGACAGGTTCCTGAAAAAGCACCGTCATACCGTTTGCTTGGTTTTTTTGATCAGGGCAAGCGGGAACTTAAAAAAAGATGCAGACGCCAGCGAAGTGAAGATCCTCAACAACGTCCCCGAAAACATTATCCCTGAACAGAAACTATTTCTTAAAAAACATAAAGAGTTGTTTTCTTTTCATCGCTGAAATGTTTGCTTTTTAGATACTGTTTAAAAAAGTTCAATTGCAAAAAGAAACATTACAACTGTAAATCAATGGGAAAACAGTGGGGTCTTTTATCACAACTCGGCCATCCGATAAGCGGCAAAGAAAATTATTACTTCATCTCCAACCTTTCAAAGAATTTCTTTTTGACTATCTCCGTTACAACAAAATATCCCACGAGGTCAAATATAATTAACGCCCAAATGTTAAATGTCAGACCTGTAAACGTAAAATACACCCTCCCAAACGGGAGGGATGTAATTAGAAGAACAAAAACAATTGAGGCGAAAGTTGAAAGAAGGAGCAAATTTGAGGGTTTGCTCTTGTAAAACGGCAGTTTGGTTCGAATAACGAAAGTGACGATCATTTCCGAAATGGAAGACTCTATAAACCAAGCTGTCCAAAAAGCCTCCTTACTGACGTGGAAAATAAAAATCATCGGCAAAATCAGGCACATGTCAAAAACCGTACTGACAAATCCGTAGCTGATCATAAAATTTTTGATGTATCCCAAATTCCACTTATTAGGTTTATTCATAAAACCTTCGTCGACATTATCTGATGCAAGAGCGAACATTGGCACGTCGCTGATAAAATTATTCAGAAGGATCTGTGATGGCAGTAGTGGAATAAATTTTAAAAAGATGGATGAAATCGCAACCGTAAACATGTTTCCGTAATTCGCACTAATCGTATTTAAAATGTACTTCATGATGTTCCCGTAAGTTTTTCTTCCGGTTTCAATTCCATCAACCAAAACTTTCAAATCCTTTTCAAGCAAAATAATGTCCGATGCTTCTTTCGCAATATCTGAACCACCTTCAACGGTAATTCCCACATCTGCTTCCTTAAGCGCAGGCACATCGTTTACACCGTCTCCAAGATATCCAACGATATGCCCTTCATAGTTGAGAGATTTGATAATGCGGTACTTCTGGTCAGGCGAAAGCCGGGCAAAAATAACACCCATTCTCGCCAACCTGGCAAAATCCTCATCGTTGACGCCTTTGAGTTGCTCTCCGGTCACAATTTGTTCATCGCTAAATTCAATACCCGCTTCTTTAGAAATGCTTTTAGTGACAATCCAACCATCGCCACTAATTACCTTAAGTTTTATCCCAAGCTCAATAAACTTTTTAATTGCCGAAACCGTTGTTAATTTAAGCGGATCACGGAAAAGAAGTATTCCTAAAACCGTGAGGTTGGTTTCGTCGGAAGGGTTTGAATTTCTCTTTGCAGACTCTCGATATGCAACTGCAATAACACGAAAGCCACGCATTTCGTATGTTTCAACTGTATCCATAAATTTTGCCTTCCTTGCTTTATCTAGCCTGTATTTTCTTGCACCAATTTCTTCATGGGTCGAAACATTCAATACCGCTTCAGCACCACCCTTTACAATCAACATTCGTTTTCCGTCAGTGGCAACCGAAACACTCATCCTTTGCCGATCGTAGTCAAACTCATTTTCATTTAAGACATCGTAGTTTTTGATATCCTTTTTACAATTTTGGGCAAAAATACTTTCCCAAATCGCTTTATCGGTAGTATTTGATTTACCTTTTTCATTATTTAAAATTCCGCTTGTGCACAACATCGCATAGCTCATCAAGGTCTCATTGCGTTTTCCATCGATGCCAATATAGTCAAAAAGCGAAAATTTCCCTTCCGTAATTGTCCCGGTTTTATCCATACAGAGCGTGTCGATATTTCCGAAATCTTCAACCGAAGCCAGTCTCTTAACAATAACTTTCTTCTTGGCCATTCGTAGAGCACCCTGCGACAAGGTGACGGTTAAAATTGCAGGAAGCATTTCCGGAGTAATTCCAACGGCAAGTGCCACCGCGAAAAGAAAAGAGATGAAAATTCCTTTGTTTAATAAGACGTTCGACAGGAAAATAAAGATTGTCATCAAAACGATGACTTTAAACAGAAATTTGCTGAAGTTGCCAATCTGGATCTGAAAATCGGTCCTGCTTCCTGGCTCTTTAACAGTTTCGGCAATTTTTCCGAATTCACTAAGTTGACCCGTCAAAACGACGATTGCCGTTGCGCTCCCTTGAGAAATGGACGTTCCCATAAAGAGCATATTTTTCGCCTCCGAGATCAACGCATCATTTTTAACCAATGCGTCGGGATTCTTTTCAACCGGTTGTGATTCACCGGTAAGAACCGATTCATTAGTCATCAATTCATCGCAGGAAATCAAACGCAAATCAGCAGGAACGACATCACCAATTCGAAGGCGGACTACATCCCCGGGAACAATTTTTTTTGCATCGATCTTGGTTAACCTACCATCACGGTAAACTGACGCACGGCTTTTAATAAACTTCTTAAGTTTTTGTAATGTCTGTTCGGCCTTAAATTCTTGAATAAAACCAAAAACTCCCGAGAGCACAACAAAGGCGATGATGACGATTGCGTCTATGTGCTCGCCAAGTACCACTGAAATTATCGCCGCCACAATCAGAACAGCCATCAACCAATTTTTAAATTGTTCAAGAAAAATTGAAAATGCAGAGATTTTATTCTTAGCTGCGATTTCGTTCGCCCCCGTTGTTGAAAGCCGTTTTTTAGCTTCGTCTGAAGAAAGCCCGCTCTTTTTGGAAGATAATTTTTCAAATGTTTCCTCGGGGGACAAGCTCCACCACTTTGTATCTTTGTCGTCAGACATACTAATCTAATATTACACGAATGGTTAATGCGGTTGAAGAAATAGATTCCGCTTTATGAGGGAAATACTTCAACTTCGCTCAGGACAAGTGAAACACTATAAGAGACTCGGGCAAAAATTTGCTTGTGCGCCTGGGAGGAATTCCTGCCCGCCAATCGCTTACGCCTGCCCGACAGTGTCTATCAATGGCAGGCGGGCTCAAGGCGTTAGCAGGCGGGGAACCTTCATTACCTGTTTATTCGTAATTTACGGTGCCCGTGGAGGGAATTGAACCCCCATCGACGGTTCCGAAGACCGCAGCTTTATCCGTTAAGCTACACGGGCAAATTATTCGCCATCTTCGACAACTTAAGGCTAAACTAGTACAATTATATCCTAAATAAGCAATTTAAGGCAAAAATTATGAGCTACTTAGAACAAAACCATGTCTGATTTAAGACAAAATTATGAATAATTTGCAAAAACAAATCGAGGATATTGAAAAGGAAATCAGAGAGACCCCTTATCATAAGGGGACGGAGCACCATATCGGAATTTTGCGTGCAAGACTCTCAAGAATCAAAGATAAAATTCTTGATTCCGAAACCAGATCCAAAGGTGGCGGTGGAGGCGGGGGGTATTCGGTTAAACACCAGGGTGATGCAACAGTGGTTTTAGTTGGTCCGCCTTCTGTTGGTAAATCCACACTCTTAAACGCGCTGACGAATGCACAAAGTAAAGTCGCTCCTTATGAATTTACAACTGTTTCCGTAATTCCTGGGATGATGGATTACAAAAACGCAAAAATCCAAATTCTTGACGTGCCCGGTTTGATCGAAGGCGCTGAAATCGGTAAAGGTCGGGGTAGGGAAGTGCTATCAGTTATTCGAGGTTGTGACCTTCTCGTGCTTATTTCTGAGATCGGAAAAACTGTTGCAGTTGAGCGGATCAAAGCCGTCTTGGAAAAAAACGGTATTCGGATAGATAAATCCCCACCAGATATAACAATTGTGAAAAAACTCCAAGGAGGAGTCGACGTCCACAGTAACATTGCACAAACCCTAAAAAGGGAAACGATCAAAGATATCATCATCGAAACTGGAATTAAAAACGCCGAGGTGTCGATCAAGGAAAATATCACGATGGAAAGGCTCTTGGACAGCCTATCAAAAAACAGGGTCTATATTCCTTCAATTTCGGTAATCAATAAGGCCGACTTGAAAAAGGGGAAATTAAAAAACAACGATTATCTTTACATCAGTGCTGAAAAAGGAGATCACTTAGACAGATTGCGCGAGGCTATTTGGAAAAAGCTAAATTTCATCACCGTTTATCTCATCAAAAGTAACGAGGACCCTGATTTTTCAAATCCGCTAATCGTCACAAATAATACTGATCTTAATAAAATTATGATGTCACTGGGAACGAATTTTTCCGAAAACAAAACATTTGCAAGAATTTGGGGCAATGGCTCAAAATTTCCAGGACAAGAAGTCTCACTGTCTTCACAGGCCGTCGACGGAATGCAAGTGAGATTTATTTGAGCGAGGAAAGGAGATTGTCAATTTCTGAAATTGTGACAGTCCTGAAGTCTCCCAGTTAGATAAATTTGAGCGGTGGACCGGATTTGAACCGGCGACCTTCTCCTTGGCAAGGAGACATTCTACCACTGAACTACCACCGCGAATAAAATGCGGGACTTTTGTACCACTCAACTACGCCCGCATTCGGCAGAAGTTATTTTAACAAATAACGCAATTTAATTCACTTACTAACCCAAAATTTGCTATCTGACCAAACCCATATCTCTCAAGTTTGTCAATAAAACTTGGTTAACTTCTTCCAGATGATTATCAACAACACCGTAATGTACTCCCGGAAAGTTTAAATTAACAACACGGGCATCACCCTTATTTTTTGGCGCTATCATTCTTCTGACGTGTTCTATCTCTTCTTTTTTTATGATTTCTTCATCCTCTGAAGCGGCGGTAACAATAAGTTCCGCGCCCTCCCGCATTAAAGAGTGTGGAAAATGTTTGTCAAAAAAACCCGTATTTTTCTCTACTTTAGCGACAACCGCCTTTTCAATTTTTTTCGTAAGAGAATCTTCTTGCTCTGGCCCATAAGGAAGCGGAGAAGAGTAGGGGTTAAAAGCAACAACTGCTAGAACTTTTTTATGTTCAAGAATCCTACGAGCTGCGTGCCAACCTGAAGAATGACATTCGATAACTGTATTTGGTCCGATAAAAGGACTTCCGTCTCGTTGTGAGAGAATACGCTCATAATGCGGTAACCACTTATCCT
>Ga0209210_1003517_pt1 | contig 10565 bp, 10 predicted proteins | sample RifGroA1_FD_183991 | JGI IMG/M metagenome (GOLD analysis project Ga0209210, IMG submission 183991) | Contaminated groundwater microbial communities from Rifle, Colorado, USA - Rifle Groundwater A1 (SPAdes) (version 2) | ecosystem: Environmental > Aquatic > Deep subsurface > Groundwater >...
TATAAAAGGACAATAGCCCACAAAAGACAAAACTGTGGATAAACTCCGCTCAGCCTTCATAATTACAGGCAAAATGCTCACGTGGCCAAAAATTATATCATATACCCACAAAAAGTCAACACGAAGTGTACATTAATCAAGCGTTAGTAACACTTTTCAACTCCCGTTTGGTTTGGGCGATGTAATTCTCTAAGTAAGCCAAGGGTGAGATGTTTCCCAAACTTTGATGTGGCCTGACTTGATTGTAGTGACGAACAAAGGCGTAGAGGTGGCGACGACGTTCTTCTCTAGTGGTGTGAGAATGACCACACAACAGCTCTTGTTTGATGGTCTTAATCACTCGCTCCGCCTTGCCATTGGTTTGAGGATGATAGGGCTGAGTAAACTTCTGACTAAGGGACTGGGCACGACATAAATCACGGAAAGCGCCCTTGAACTCCTTGCCGTTGTCGGAGTACATGGTTTTGATGGCAAAGGGCATCATGATGAGAGCTTCATCGAGGCTAATGGCGGCTGACCAGCTGGTTTGGTCAGGGAGGATGTCAGCAAAAAGCCAGCGTGAATAGTCGTCAATGAAGATATACAAGTATTCTCTAGGGGTGACGATGGCTTCACCACGGAGCAGAGGCAGAACAGAGCTGTCAGTGTGGACCATCTCGCCAGGATGGTCTTTTTGATATCGATTCAATCGACGTTGTCTTTTGGTTAGTTTCTTCTCCACCGCTTTCTCCACTCTGGCGAGATGCTTTAACCCATACTCGAGAGTGCGATAGCGGAGGTTCTTAGAGGAGTAATTCTCAAAGACTCCCAGTTTAGCTTTCTTGAAGACTTCATACAGGGTCTTGCGAGCCACTGAGTAGTGGCGGGCCAGATCAGTGGCCGCTTCACCTTCTTTCCAACGACGGTAGGCTTCATGTCGCTGATATGGCAAAAGTTTGGTATTCTGATGCATAACAAAAGGTTTAGGTTTTTAATGATTTTCGACAATCTCATTATGGCCCAAACCTTTTGTTGTTTAAATTGTCAAAGTGTTACTAACGCGATGATAGCGTACAATTATCAAAACCCGCTTGGCCAGGCCAAGCGGGTTTTTTACTTACTACTCTACTACTTACTACTTATTACTTATCTGCTGGCCAGACTTTTATTATTCTCCGGTTTGTTAACAGTTTTCCAACAAGGACGACTACTACTCCAATGTCGGTTGCCTTCGTTCTTCATTAACCACATGGCGTAGCCCACGTTACCTTTAGCGGTGTAAATATTATAACCAAGCTTTTCAGCCGTCTCGAGGTGATATTTCTCGTTGACCTGGTAGATTCCAACATCCAACGGATTGACTTTACCACGAATAACCTCGCCGTTGTCGTCGTATTGAGTTAGTCCGCTTTCACATTTGGCAATCTCTAAAGCCGTCTCGGTATGGATGCCATATTTGGAGCTGGTACTAATGATCAGTTGTTCTATTGGCGTGACGTGTTCACGTTCAACAGCGACTGGTGCCACAGCATTGACCTTGGTGGTCGTAGATTCAATCGGGAGAACCGGATTGATCTGGGTGGCAATTATGAGGGTGGCAAGACCTATTTGGAGGGTTTGCAAAATAAGCGCAAAAGAAAAACTAGCTATAAGCTAGTTTTTCAAATATTTACTACAATTCGACACTAGAGTACATCCATAACAGCTAATCGGTATGTCCATAAGTTAGCATAGGTGGGTTAAAAAATCAAGCGAAAAAGAGGCTTTTTAGGCCTATTTGTGGTCTAATTGTCGTTATTTTAAGCCATATATTGCCAAAAAGACCTTTGGCCTAAAAATAGTCCTTTTTTGGCTTTTTGGTAAAGTTTTTTGGGTTGTTAGAGCTGTCGGAGACCCCTTGACAGGTTTACCCCGTGGAGTAAAAATCTTCAGATTTTTTGACAATAAATGTGTCATACTCCACTGGGATTTTGCCGGAGTCCGATCAATCCCCTGTTTTGACTGGTTTGGATGTGTCCTGGTGGGGTTTGACTGGTGTCAAAAAACACCAAAAACCGCCTTTGGGGCGGGTTTTGGGTCAAATAGCTAAAAGAATTTCGGAATTTTAGTCAAATACGGTCCGATAAATTGACCCCAAAGTTCGACTAGCCAGGCCCAGAGTTTGGCTATCCAGCCACCGATGTAGCCGAAGTTGGATCGGCCCACATCAGACTCAGCCACGTTTTTAATATTGATGCCAAGATAGCTCAAAATCAAAATGGCGATGACAATAATAATTATAAGTTTTACAATCCCCTGTTGCTTCATAAGATAATTATAATAAAATAATGATCAATATTCAATTCACAATTTACAATGAATTCCCAATTAGAAAACTTTTGTTGTTTTTTGGAAATTGAATCATTGGTTATTGATTGAAAATTGATAACTGCTAATTGAAAATTATCGAATTTTTTAGAGATAATTCATCGGATTCAGATAGCTATTTGGCGAAGCCAGAGGTAAACGATAGGTGCCGCAGCCGGCGACCTGACTCTTCAATGATCCAACTTTCACACCCTGACTGGCATAGACCGTAAAGTGCAAATGAGGACCGGTAGTATAGCCGGTATTACCGCTGTAAGCGATAATATCACCAGTGGATACTGATTGCCCTTCGCTGACTTTAATCAGCGACAAGTGACCGTAGAGGGTGGAGAGGCCATTGTCGTGTTCGATTAGGATCCATTTACCATAGGACGCACCTTGGCAGGTTTTGTCAGTATCGCCAGTACCTATGACTTTGCCGTCTCGCGGTGACTTAACTTTTGATCCCACTGGCGCGCCGAAATCGACCCCATTATGACCTTTACCGCCGTAGACCACCCCGGCGGCGGTTTTAGAAAAAGCGGTATAGCCAAAACCTTGGGTAATGACGATCTTGTCTAGAGGATAGGCCAAAACGCCATGACCCTTGGTCGGCAGGAGTTTGGTATTGAGGACAATAGATAGCGAACTTTCGGCTTTGGATATTTCGTCCTGGATGGCCTGCATTTTGGCTTGACGATCGGTCAGTAATTTTTGGTAATTGGATTCCTTGCTCTTGGTGATGGTCAATAAATCATCTTTATTTTTTTTGTTGATATCGGCCACTTTTTTCTGATCGGCCAGTTGATTCTCGAGAGTCACTAAGCTTCTTTTCTCGGCTTCTTTGTCGACTTTTTTAACTTCTAAATCTTTTTTGGCGCCAGTCAGATTAACTAGACCGATTTGCAGTTTGTTTTGGATATTACCTAGGTGAGCTAGTTCAGTACCGAAACTCGATAAGGCTTCGTCTGACAAAAGAATATTGGTGATGGAATCTTCCTCTGAATTTCTGACCTGGCGTACAGCTGCCCCTACCATATCTCGGTAGGTATCAATCTTATTTTTCTTGTCAGTAATCTCAATCGATAATTTTTTAATGACCGTGGTGCTTTGATTAATTTGCACTTGGGTTAAATCAATTTGTTTGGTTAAAGTTTTGCGCGTGGCCTCAATCCTAGCCAATTCGGCTTTTAGACTGGCCGACTGCTTTTGAGTGCCCGAGAGTTGGACTTTGATCGCTTTTATTTCGGCGTCTAGTTTATCTCGCTGGCTCTGATAGTTACTAATTTTGCTTTTCAATTGGTCGACGGTTTCGGCTTGCAATGAGATGTTGGGCCAAGCAAAAAGCCCAGCCAATAGGATGATGGCGAGCCAAAATGTTTTTTGTTGTCGATTAGAGTTTGCTGGCATAGGTAAGACGGCTTAAGGTTTCCGCCTTGCCTAGGATCATAGCTAGGGTAAAAGGGTCAGGCGATTTTTCACGACCAGACAAAGCTACGCGCATGGGCCAGAGGACGGCTCCCCTGCCAGTGGCAGTAGCATAATCCCAAACGGCAGCTTTAATTTTTTCGCTCGTAAAATCCGCTTCCGACACTGTGGAAAGAATATTTACGACCTCAGCCAGTTGCTCAGGGGTTTTCAGAATTTCTTTACTAGGTCGGGGGGCCACAAAGAAGTAACCCAGTTCCCCACTCTCGGCCAGATCAGCTATCTCTCCCAGACGACTGATTCGATCTAAAATGATCGGTAAAATTCTATCTAGAATCGCTTCATTATATTCCGGTCTCGCTTTGAAACTGTCAGGCAAAAATTCGAGTACTTTGTTTTTAAATTCGGTGGCGGATAGTTTTTTTAAGTATTCTCGATTGAGCCAATCCAGTTTTTCAATGTTGAGAATAGCCCCGCTTTTTTGGGTTTTTAATAAATCAAATTTTTTCAGTAAATCCTCCATCGTTAAGAGGTCCTCGTTTCGATCCGCATCTTCCTGGCTAGATTGAGGGGACCAACCGATCATAGCGACGAAGTTAATCACTGCCTCGGGCAGATAACCTAGTTTCTGGTATTCACTGACGCTGGCGATGGCGCCGTGTTTGCGTTTAGACAACTTGGTTTTGTCTGGAGCTAGGATAATCGGCAGGTGGGCATAGGTGGGACGTTCCCCTCCTAAGGCTTCGAGCATCAGAATTTGACGAGGGGTGTTGGAAATATGATCTTCACCACGGATAACATGAGTGACACCTAGCAGATGGTCATCGACGACTGAGGCAAAGTGATAGAGTGGAGTATCGAGATCTTTAGCCACTACGAAGTCGCCCAGTTCGGTAGTGTCGAATTCGATGTGGCCACGAATCAAATCATCAAAACTGATTTTAATATTAGGATTTTTGAAGCGAATGACTTCCTCACGATCACCTTCTTTTTCTACCACTTCTTTTGATAGGTAAATTTTGCCAGCGGTCATTAGCTCTTCGAGTTTTTCTCGATAAATAGCGGTGCGCTTCGACTGATAAAAAATCTCGTCATACTTCAGTCCGAGCCAAGTCATCGAGTTTAGGATGTCTTCGGTGTATTCCGGTTTGGACCGTTCCGTATCAGTATCATCAATCCGAAAAATCATTTTACCATTATTCTGATGAGTGAACAGATAGTTAAAGAGAGCCACTCGAGCGGTCCCAATATGAAAAAGCCCGGTCGGGCTGGGGGCCACTCTAGTGACGATGGGTTTATTGTTCATGTCTATTACCTAAATTGATTATTTCCCTGGCAATCATTCGGGTGGCTTCTGGTTTGGCAAAAGTTTTACTGGCTTCCTTCATCGCTTGTTGAGTCTGCGGATTAATCATGATGCGATTAATTTCTGACAAGAGAACCGAAGGGGTGAGATTATTTTCTTCGATGACGATCGCGGCGCCGGTGCTGGCATAAGCAAAAGCGTTACTGGTTTGGTCATGGCTGATAGTTTCTGGTAGTGGGATGATAATGGCTGGCACTTCCCAATAAGCGATTTCAAAAATGGCCGAACCGGCTCGAGAGATAATCAGATCGGCAATCGCCGCTGACATCTTCATGGCGCTACTACTTAGATACGGGAAAGGTCGGTAATTTTTTTCCACTAGAGTCGGATCAACCATGGCTTTGATGGTGGCCATGACGTCATCAAAATTGGTGGCCCCAGTTTGGTGAATGACTTGGTATTTTTCCAGTAAAGCCGGCAAAATATCGATGATTGTATCATTAATTTTTTTGGCCCCCTGAGAGCCACCGACGATCATAATCACCGGCCGATCTTTTTCGAAAGTTAAAAAATCATGAGCCCCGGCTTGGTTAGGATTGAGAATTTCTTGGCGCAGGGGGTTGCCAGTGACGGCCACTTTACCAGCGGGAAAATACTCGACCGCTTGTTGATAAGAAACGGCTATTCGTTCGGCAAATTTACCGGCCCAAGCATTGACTCGACCAGGATGAGAATCTGACTCATGAACAAAAACTGGAATACTTAAAATTCGGGCGGCCAGAACCGGTGGAAAGCTACTAAAACCCCCCTTACAAAAGACTAGATCTGGATAGATAGCGTAGAGCTTGATTAGAGCCTCAAAAAACCCATAGATGTTTTTAAAAATATCAGTAAAATTTCTCAGGGAAAAATAACGACGCCATTTGCCGGCGGTCACTTTAACAAATTTAATGCCATTGGCAAAAAGCAATTCTTCGTTGTAGGGATCGACGGACATAAAATAGAGCTCTGGCTCAACCAGTTTGTCCTCGATGGCTATTTTTTTAATTTCTTCGGTGACGGCAATAATTGGGTAAAAATGACCCCCCGTTCCCCCACCGGTAAATAAGATTTTCATCCCGTTAGAAATAGGACGCGGACGATTGCCCGTTACCTATTTTAATTAATGTGGCTGTTAAAAATGATTTAGTCATGTTGGTTTGTACTTTTGTGGCGTCCGCTATTTCTAACGGGATTCATTATGTTCTTTGCCTGGTTTTAAAATTCTTCGACACCAACTTTATAGGCAAAATTTCTCATTAAGGTAATTGCTCGGGCTTGTTTTTCGGGAGATATTCTCGGAAAAGCTTGGGCTACATATCTACTACCATATACTCCAGCTTTATAACTATCATCTTCTTTGATAAAACCAAAAGTTTTATCAACACCCAGACATCCTTCCGCCCCTGATTCTAATATTGTTTTAAGATATCCCCTTAATCCTTGTCTAGGTTCGATTTTGAAAGAAAAGTTTATTGCTCGATAAGGTCTCTCCGCTATCTTAGGCCATTTTCTCATATTATGCACTGTCTCCAGGTCGCCTATTTCTTCAGCAAATCGTTCCAATCCTTCTAGAAATGACGGCCCCGTGGGTTCTTTTACCATGCTGATTGTTGCTTTTGTTTTTTGGGTTACTGTTTTCCAAGTCTTAAATTCTATCGGTAAGTTTGGCTCATGAATATTTTCGCTGTTTTTTGCTAATATCCAATTTGTATTTTCATCAGAAGCGAGTTTTTCCAATTCTCTTAATCCGATATCAAATTCTATTTCTAAAATTTCACGGTCAAGAGCATCTCTTTTTTGTTCTAATTTTTCTAATTCTCCTTGTATATTTTGAAACATTTCTAAATCATCAGGATCTGTACAAAATTTTTCAAAAGGAACACTTTTCCCTTCAGCTATTGTAGCGCTCGTTGGGTATTTATAATAAAGATCAAATTGGTCCTCGGTTAGTCTGCTCAAAGCATCTTTAAGTTTTTTTGATTGTTTCAGTAAAACGTCAAGTTCTGTATATAATTCTTCCACCGTCTTTTCCCGTTGTTCATTATTTGGATTTTCTATGCTCATATATTTTTAGCTAGCTTGTTTATAAATTATTTGTCCCCTGTTTTATATTATGTTCTTTGTTTAGATATATTAAGAATAATACCCATTTCTATCAAGACGAACAAGAGGGCGGTTCCGCCGTGACTAATAAAGAGTAAGGGCACGCCGGTTAGTGGCAAGATGCCGATCATAGCGCCGATATTGATGGTGGCCTGAACAAAGACTAGACAAACAAAACCCAGAGCTAGGAAACGCCCGAAAGGATCAGTGATCCGGGTGGTAATCTTGATCCCCCACAGGGCAAAGAGCAAGAATAAGGCGATGATCGTGGTTGAACCGGCGAAGCCAAATTCTTCGCTGGCGACCGCAAAGATCGAATCGCCGATCGGTTCGGGTAGGAAGTTGAACTTTTGCAAGCTCTGGCCAAAGCCTCGCCCGGTTATACCACCAGAACCAATGGCGATCAGAGATTGGTTGATTTGCCAGGAGGTGCCACGGACATCGTGAGACGGATTAATATAGGTAACGATTCTATTGCGTACATAAGGCCGAGTATAGGCCAAAACTCCGATGGCTGTCACTGCCATCAAGGCTAATAAAGCTAAGTGTCGCACTTTTCCGCCAGCTACAAAGAACATGACCATGGCCGTGCCACAAGCGACCAAAAAAGTCCCATTATCACGTTGGATAATAGCTAAGATAATCGTGAGAATAGCAATTAAACAAACAAAAGGCACAAAACCGGCGGAAAAATCTTTGACCTTGTCTTTTCTGGTGGCCAGCCAGCCGGCCAAGTAGATGATGGTAGCAAACTTTAAAAATTCGGCCGGTTGGAAGGATAAGAGACCAAGATCAATCCAGCGTTTAGCGCCACCGGCTTCTAAGGCTAGGCCCGGGACCAGGACTAAGCAGGATAGACCGGCGGCGGCCACAAACATGGGCAGGGCAATCTGGCGGTATTTTTTGTAATCAATGCTCGAAAAAATAATCATCGCTAGCAGTCCCCCAGCCAAGATGGCGAGCTGTTTAGATACGACCGCCAAAAAGCCGGCGCCATCTTTTGTTAGTTGACCCATGGCCGCCGAAGAAAAAATAAAAAAGCCGAGTAGCACCATGACGACTACTAAAAAGAGGAAGAAACTGTCGACTTTTTTGTGACGCATTGTTTTTTGGATTGGCTTAAATTTTAGCGATAGCAATAATCATGCCGATAATGGCGGCGATAATACTGATCACCCAATACCGCATGACGACTTTGTAGGCTGGCCAACCGATGGCTTCAAAGTGGTGGTGAAGGGGTGCGACCAGAAAAACTTTTTTGCCATGGCGGAGTTTTTTTGATCCCAACTGGATGATGACCGACAGCGAGGTGGCCAGGAGCGGTAGGGCGATCAGAGGCAGGATTAAAACGGTGTCAGTCAAAAAAGCAATGACCGTCAGAGCCGTGGTCAGACCGAGAATGCCAGTTTCGGACATATAGAAACGAGCCGGTGGAATATTAAACCAGAGAAAAGCCAGAGTTCCACCCGTCACCACAGCGCAAAAAGCCGCCAAGTCGATTTGGTTTTGGAAAAAGGCGATGAAGGTGTAAGCGGCGAAAATGATCGCCATGATTCCCCCAGCCAGACCATCCAGACCATCGATCACGCCGCTAGAAAATAGGGCCATCATCACCAGGACGAACAGCGGGATGATCAACCAGCCCAGGAACAGTGACCCACCAAAAGGAACGGAGATAGCGGTAACGCCGAGTTTAAAATAAAACCACCATCCGCCGGCCAGCCCGAGGGCGATAACGACTAGTAAGCGATTGAAAAAGGGTAGACCAGCTTTTTTAGGATCAACACCATCGCGAACTTGCATTAGATCATCTACCAGCCCAACCACTGAACCAACGATCATCGTAAAAAGTGGCAACCAGGTTTGGTTACGACTAAAGAAGTTTATTTTATCAGACTCAACTGAAGGGAAAAGGTGGGCCATCAGCCAGAAGAACATTACGGTCAGTAAAGTGCTACCCCAAATCACTACCCCGCCCATACGTGGCGTGCCAGTTTCTTTTTCTTTATGGAGAGAATCAAAAATGGGCGTGGCTAGACCGTCAGGACTAATCTTACCCGCTTTTTTCTTCCACATCCGATGGTGGTAGAGATAGTGGGTCAGAATTGGCGTAATGAGAATACCAATAAAGAAGGCAATGGCGCTAGGACCTAAAACTTTGAGAATATTGACCATAGATTAAAAAAGCTAATTTCTTAGCCAGATTATACTCTAGTCTCCGCCTTCCGCAAAATAATTCACCGTGGCGTCGGTTAGTTTTTTGGCATCGATAAAACGCGCTTCTTCGGTGGAGCCGAGGATGACGATAGCAATCGGGTGGCCTAGACCGGCGTCGATGACCATGGACAGATTGGCTCCGGCCAGTGGTGTGGTGCCGGTCTTGGAGCTGATTAAACCGGGAAACTGATCAATGGCATAATTGGTGTTGACCGCGACATAGTTATTTTTTTGGGTATCAGTTCGGCTGACAATCGTCCGGTCAGTGGCTTCTAATAATTCGGGATAATTTTTAACAATGTAACCATGCAGTTTAGCCACGTCGACAGCGGTGCCATAAGCACCGGCAACCGAATAATTTTGATCCAGACCTGTGGCGTTTTTAAATTGGATAGATGATAAGCCGAGGCGGTCCTTCTCGTCATTCATCATTTGGACAAAATCTCGATTGACTTTACTGGCCGAGGTCATGGCCAGAGCTCTGGCGCCGAGGTTGGACGAGCCGACCAGAGTATAGTCGGTCAACTCTTTTGGTCGCCAGGTTTCCTGGGTATTGTTGTCATCGAGAAAAGTCACCAGATCGCTTTGATTAAGGGTTTTTTTAGCTACCAAGACCGTCATCAATTTGGTAATTGAAGCGAGGGGTAGGACTATTTGGCTATTTTTGTCATAGAGAATTTTTCCAGTTGTTAGGTCGTAGACTACCGCTCCTTTGGCGGCCACGGCGACAGCTGGAAAAGGTTTGGCTTTCTTCTGGCTAAACTTTTTTATAGTGGGGAAAAATTCACTAGCGGAGGTTTGCAAATCTTTCCTATTTAGTTCATTAAAAATTACTGAGATTAAAATACTCAGAAAAAAAACAGCCAGAATCAAAGCCACTCGGCCCAGCCAGTGGTGTTTGGACCAATATCTTTTCCAAGCGAATTTTTTAAGGGCTCGCTTCGGTATCAGTGTCATTTTTGATTGTGGGGGTAGAAATTTCATCTTTGGCTTCTTTGAAAGCTTTTAATTCTTGCCTCAGGGCTTCATATTCCGGCAAATCTTCGATTTTGGCCACACCCAGGTATTTTAGCAGATCAAAAGTCGGTCCGTAGAGGAAGGTCCGAGCATCGCCAGGCTTTGGTAGGCGTTCCACTAGTCCTCG
>Ga0209210_1003520_pt1 | contig 10561 bp, 12 predicted proteins | sample RifGroA1_FD_183991 | JGI IMG/M metagenome (GOLD analysis project Ga0209210, IMG submission 183991) | Contaminated groundwater microbial communities from Rifle, Colorado, USA - Rifle Groundwater A1 (SPAdes) (version 2) | ecosystem: Environmental > Aquatic > Deep subsurface > Groundwater >...
AAGAGATGTTAAAATATCTGGAAAGGATTTGGTTGTTAACGGAAAGAGGATAAAGATTTTACAGGAGCGTGATCCTTTGAAGCTGCCTTGGAAGAAACTAGGAGTTGATATTGTTATTGAAAGCACAGGGGCTTTTAGGGATAAGAAGGATGCGAGCAAGCATGTTAAGGCCGGAGCAAAATATGTCCTTATAAGCGCTCCGAGTGATAATTGCGACATTACTGTTATTCCTGGAGTTAATGATAAAATGCTGAAAAAAGATGATAGGGTAATTTCGGTTGCATCCTGCACGACTAATTCTATTGCACCTATGATGAAAGTCTTAAATGATAATTTTGAAATTCAAAGGGCTTTTTTTACAACTGTCCACGGATACACTTCCTCGCAAAATTTAGTTGACGGAAGCCATGACAAGCCGAGAAGAGGAAGAGCAGCTGCAATAAATCTTGTTCCAACGACAACAGGAGCTTCCGATGCTGTTGTAAGAGCTTTGCCTATTCTAAAAGGAAAAATAAAGGGCATGGCAATAAGAGCGCCGGTTCCAGCTGGCTCTATAAGTGATATTGTTGCGGAAGTCAAGAAACCTGTTAATATTGAAAAGGTAAATTCTGCTTTTAAGAAGGCAGCAAGCGGAGCGATGAAAGGAATACTGGAATACAGCGAAGACGAACTTGTCTCCACGGACATCATAGGAAACTCGCACTCTACAGTATTTGACTCCAGACTTACTGATATAAATGGAAATCTTGTGAAAGTTTTTGGATGGTATGACAACGAATATGGGTATAGTGGAAGATTGATTGATGTTATAAAAATTCTTAAGAAGTGGGTGTGAATGAAGACTTTGGATGATTTCAATTTTAAAGGGAAAAGAGTTTTGCTAAGAAGCGACTTAAATTCCGAGGTTAACAAAGGAAAAGTTATCCTCGGAGAGAGGATTATTGAAAGTGCAAAGACAATTTCAGAGTTGAAAAGAAAAGGAGCTAAAGTCGTTGTGATAGCTCATCAGGGAAGGCAGGGAAAAAAGGATTTTACTTCATTAGAACAGCACGCAAAACTTCTGAGCAGATTTACCAAGGTTAAATTTGTAAAAGGAATTTTAGGTGGCAGGGCAATTAATGAAATTAGAAGCCTGAAAACTGGAGAGGCAATATTGCTTGATAACATAAGAAAGCTGAAAGAGGAGTTTAAGCCTGGAAGAGACAATTTAATTGTTAAAATTTTAGGAAAAGAGTTTGATTATTATGTTAATGATGCTTTTTCTGTAAGCCACAGAGCCCAGACTAGCGTTGTTGGATTTCCAAAAGTTTTAAAGAGTTGCATGGGAAGGGTAATGCAAAAGGAAATTGAAAGCCTGAACAAAATAAAAATGAAAAGAGGGCTGTTTGTTCTTGGCGGGAACAAGCCGGAAGATAATATTCTCCTGATGAAGAAAAGAGTTCTTACTTGCGGTTTATTTGGAGAGTTATGCTTAAGAGCTAAAGGGTATAAATTAGGAGCTAAAGACGAAACACTTGACAAATATTCTGAGATTATTAGAAAGCTTAAGAAAAGTGTTTTAGGTGTGAGGACTCCTATTGATTTAGCGGTAAGCGTTAAAGGAAAAAGAAAAGAGATTAGTTTGAATGAATTACCTTCAAAGTATGTGAGCTATGATATAGGAAGCAAGACAATAAAACTTTATTCGCAATTGATAAAAGATGCTGATGCAATATTTATGAAAGGACCTGCTGGAGTGTATGAATCTCGTGAATTTGGAAAAGGAACAAAAGAAATTTTGGAGGCAATTTCAAAAGCAAAAGGATTTTCTGTTTTGGGAGGAGGGAACTTAAATTCTGCCTTAAGGAAATTCAGAATAAATAAAAAGAGGTTTGGATATATCAGCTTGAGCGGGGGAGCTACCGCACATTATCTTGCTGGGATGAAACTTCCCGGCTTGGAGGCCCTAAAAGAGAGATGAAATACGACATAATCACATTCGGAAGCGCGGTAATTGATACATTTATAGATACGAATCCGAAGGAGAGAAAGGGAAATATGCTATATCCTGTTGGAGCGAAGATTCTTATCAAAGAAATGAGGCTTGCAACAGGAGGAGGAGGGACAAACACGGCAGTAGGATTTTCGAGGCTTGGATTAAAAACAGGATGCATTTGCAAGGTTGGAAAGGATTGTGACGCTGGATTGATTTTGGAAGAATTGAAAAAAGAGAAGGTTGACTTTTTAGGCAAAGTCGGGAGTGAAATTACAGGACGCTCTGTTATACTTGACAGCAAAGAGCATGACAGAACAGTATTAACATACAAAGGCGGAAATGACAAAGTTGAATTCGGAGATATAAGAAGTTTAAACACAAATTGGATTCACTTTTCGGCTACAATGGAAAGGAGCTTTGAAACACAGGAAAGAATTGTAGGATATTGCAAGAAAAATGGAATTATGGTTTCTTTAAATCCAAGTTTGTATCAAATAAAAGATTTAAAGGGAAGGATAAAGAAATTGCTTAAGAATGTTGATATTTTAATACTAAACAAAGAGGAAGCGGAAGCTTTAGTTGAAAAGGGAGATTTATTTTTGGGGCTTATGAACCTTGGAGCGAGGATAGTCTGCATTACGGACGGCAAGAAAGGAGCAAAAGTTTATGATGGAACTTACTTGTATAGCATTGGAACGAAGAAAGTTAAAGTTGTTGAAACTACAGGAGCTGGAGATGCCTTTTCATCTGGGTTCGTAAGTGGAATGATGAAGAAAGGAGATATTGAATTTGCTATGCAACTTGGAATTGCAAATTCGGAGTCGGTGATACAGGAAAGGGGAGCAAAGAATAAATTGCTGACTTGGAATGAGGCAGTAAGATATATTAACAAAAATAATTTGAGAGTTGAAAAGAGGATAAAATGAACATATTTTTCTTTGAGACTAATAAAGAAGAAGAGGAATACTTCAGGAAGAACCTTGGAAGACATAAACTCAGTTTTTATGAGCACGACCTTAATGAAAAAAATGTTAAAAATGCGAAGGATGTAGAGATTTTGGTAATATTTGTGGATTCGCAGATAAATAAGGAAATTTTGGATAAACTGCCGAGATTGAAGTTCATAGCAACAAGATCTACAGGATATGACCATATTGACCTTAGTGCCTGTAAAGAAAAAGGAGTTAAGGTAAGCAGTGTTCCCCATTATGGAGAGAATACTGTTGCAGAGCATACTTTTGGATTGATATTGAGCTTGTCAAGAAAAATTCCTGATGCTGTTGAAAGGACAAAGAAGGATAACTTTTCAATTAATGGCTTGGAAGGATTTGACTTGAAAGGAAAGGTTTTGGGAGTTATTGGGCCTGGAGATATAGGGCAGCATGTAATAAGGATGGCTAAAGGTTTTGATATGAAAGTTATTGCAAACAGCAATCATAATGACAAAAAGCTGGCAAGGAAATTAGGATTTTCTTTTGTCTCTTTGAATTATCTTTTAAGAAATTCTGATATAATAACTTTGCATATTCCTTTGAATAATAGCACAAGGCACTTAATTAATATGGAAAATGTTAAGATGATTAAAAAGGGAGCCTATTTGGTTAATACATCAAGGGGAGAAGTTGTAGATACAAAAGCACTCAAGTATGCCTTGGACAGGTGTATACTTGCAGGAGCGGCACTGGATGTTTTGGAGGGCGAGGAAGAAATTAAAGAGGAAAAGTCTCTGCTGAAAAGAGAGTTTAACGGAAGGGATTGGGAGACATTTTTAAGAAATCATCTTTTACTGAAAGATAAGAATGTAATTGTAACTCCGCATATCGCATTTTATACAAAAGAGGCATTGCATAGGATTTTGAATACAACTGCGGAGAATGTTGAAGGATTTTTGAAGGGGAAGGTTAGAAATAGGGCTGCTTAGGAAGCTTGAAATATTCCAAGCAGAATTAAAGTTAAGAAAAACATTGTTATCCATATAACAAATGCTACAATCAACCAATTCTTTTTATCCTTGCTTTTAGAAAAAGAGGCTACTGCTAGTCCAAGAGTCGCCAAAAATAAAGGAATTAATTTTATTATCTCGTTCATGGCAAGATGCCTCCTAAAACCAGCAGGAAGTTGCCAAATGCAAATCCTATTAGAGCAAATGGGTTCAGAGGATTTATAACTATAAATGGAAGCGAGAAAACTATTACAAAGCTGGCTATTAGCCTAATAATCATTCCTGCATTTCCTTTTTTATTCTTCATAATCTAAATTAGAGAATCTTTCTTATATAACTTTCCATTTAGTTATATTTATTTAGACTAATCAACAACATGTCTTCTTGCCGCGTCCTCTGATTTTGCTCTTGCTATCATATATTCATCCTGCGCAGGTTTTATTTGACGATAAATACCATCGTAGAACTCCTGCTGTTCTTCTCTTGTTTTGAATAAAGGTTCTGGCTGGGGCATACCTCCTACAATTAGCCTTGGGTTTTGATTCATCAATAAAATAAATTACGGAAGTATAAAAATTATTCGTATCTTAGAGCTTCCACGGGCTTTATGTGTGTGGCTTGATAAGATGGCAGGAAGCCGGAAGCTGAGCCTATTCCGAATGAGAAAAGAAGACAGCCAATGAAAAGATATAAAGGAGTTGCTGTCTGCAAGAGAGTGGTTTGCAATTGAGTTACTGCAATATATTCAATTATTTTTGCAATTGCAAAACCGAGTGCAACTCCGAGGATGCCTCCTATAAGACCTAGAAGGCCGGATTCAATCAGGAAAATTGATAAAATATCTGAATTTTTCGCTCCGATGGCTTTCATTGTTCCTATTTCTCTCGTGCGCTCTAAAACTGAAGTATACATTGTGTTTGCGATTCCAATTCCACCGACAAGAAGGGAAATTCCTGCAACTCCCAAAAGAAAAGCAGTTATTATGTTTAAGACAACTCCGAAACTTTCCAAAAGCTCTTCTGGAGTTAGAATTGTAAAGTCCTGATTTTTCTCATCTACATTTCTTGATTTTAAGAGCTTGCGTTTTGCATTTTCAGAAACTGACTTTACGTCCTGCCCCTGTTCAACCTGAGCTACAATTGTATCTATTCTATTAGGAATATTAAACAAAGGACGAAAATCTTCAAGAGGCATATAAATAAGGCGGTCGTCCTGAGGGTTTCCTATTGGCTCTAATATTCCCTTGACTTTGAATTCCTTGTCATTTACTAATATTCTGTCTCCAACACTGACTGGCTTTGAAAAGAAGTTATTATGTGTGTATTGGGAGCCAATCATTACAAATCCTATGTCTCCTTCTTCCAACAAACGCCCGGTTTCAGCTTTGTAAGAGCCAGTTTCTATTATCAAATCAGATGTTTCCAAGTCAATTCCTACTGATGCGACGTATCTTGTTTCTTTGGAAAACTCTACTTTTGCTGAAGAGACTGTCCAGAATGTTACCTCTTTTACTCCAGGAATTTTTTCTATAACATCTACGTCTTCCATTGTTAAGGAAACTGCCCCCCCTGTTCCAGGGCCTGCTAACTGCCCGCGAGGCTGTATGAAAAACTTGTCAGTTCCGAGAATTCTAAATTGCTCTTCTACTGCGCCTTGCAATCCTAGAGATACAGAAATTAAAACAAAAATTGTTGCAATTGCTATTGTAATTCCTAAAAGAGTAAGGAAAGTTCTTAACTTTCTCTTTCTTATGTTCTTCAAAGCCATTTTAAGATAATCTTGAATCATCCTCTCAAAGCCTCCACGGGATTTAATTTAGAAGCTTGATATGCAGGAACAACTCCTGAAAGAATTCCAATTAACAAAGAAAATCCTATTGAAAGCAGGAGCAACGGCCAGGAGACTGCAACCTGAAGGTCAATTCCACCGAGGGCGGAGGATGCAATTCCTGAAACCATAAACGCCAAAGACAACCCAATTATAGCGCCGATTATTCCTCCAACCAATCCGAGGAAAGCAGATTCAACTAAAAATACAAGAAGAATATTTTTATTTTGGGCGCCGATGGCTTTCATTGTTCCTATTTCTTTTCTTCGCTCCAGAACAGATGTAAACATTGTGTTTGCGATTCCAATTCCGCCTATGAGCAAAGAAATACCGGCGATTCCTGCAACAACTAGATTTATTATATTAAGAACTGTATTTACTGCACTTATGGCTTGCAATGGAGTCTGAACAGAAAAGTCTTCTTCTCCCAACTTTTCATTTCTGTCATCGCGGAGCTTTCTTTCAATGTTAGAAGCTACGGAGTCTATTTCTTTCTCGTTTTGAACTTGAACAACAATTAAGTCTGCTGTTTCATCTATATTAAGAATCTCTTTTAAGTCGGATTCCATCATAAGAATAACAGAATTAACCTGAAAAGTGCCGGCTTTTTTTAAAATTCCTATTACTTGGAAGTCTTCGCCCTGAATGTTTAAATTATCCCCTATTCTTATTGGCTTTTCAAATCTATCCTCATCCAAAAAGTCATTTCCAAGAACTACTTTTCCTAAATCGTCTTTTTCCATCAGCCTTCCTAATTCAGGCTCAACATTCAAAGCATCATTTATAATATTTATTTGCTCCTCGTTTTCTGGAATTGAAGCAATATAACTGAATCTGGAAAGCTTGTTGAAGTCAACCTTTACAACACGGACAAATCTTGGGATTACAAAGTCAACGCCTGATACGGATTCTATTATTTTAACGTCGTCTTCTGTGAGTTTTCTTACCGATGTTGATCCCGGAGGGCCGAATCCAGTTCCAGTGTTTTCAACTATCAGCTTATCTGCATCCAAAGAGCCAAACTGCCCGGTAATTGCAGTCTGCAAACCCTGTCCGAGAGAAATTAGGGAGACTACGGCAGCTATTCCCAAGAATATTCCGAGCATTGTAAGCCAGGAACGGATTCCTCTCTTCTTTAGATTCTTTAAGGCTAAAAGAATGTAATCAATAATCATAGAGGATTACCTCCTTGCTTCCATACTTCTTTTCAAACGAGCTCTTTTTCGGAGAATTCTCCATAGAATCCAGACAAGAACCAAAAATACTGCAACGCCTATGTAGAGAGCAACATTGCTTTTTTGGATTATCCCCAACTCCAAAGCTTTTTCTTTCGTATAAACATTCAAAGGGAGGTCAACGTTTTTTGTTATCTGCTTGTTGTCAAAATCCTTGTAAGAAACTATCGCCTCAAATGTTGGATTGGTTTTGTCAAACTTAACATCGAAGGAGGCTGTTTCAAAGTCGTCTGAATCTACGTTTCCTATGTAAACTTCAGCATCTGATAAAAGCGTGAATCCGTTTGGAATTATTCTTACTGACAGAAATCTTGCGTCTGAAAAACCCTGATTTACTATTTTCAAAGTTATTTTTCCTTTTTGTTCAGCAACAGGATTGTCAAGATTCGCGGAAAAAGTCAGCTCTGGGCTTGCTTCAACTTTTACTCCTAAAGAGCCCTCTCTTGTTTTTGTCTTGTTTTCAAAATCGTACTGCAAAGTATAAGGAATCTCGTAATCTCCCGGAACGGCGTCATTTGAGGCTTTGATTGTGAAAATAAAGTCTTCTGAATCGTCTTCCTTTATTTCATCAACTGAATCTTCTGAAGCCCCGAGGGGTATGAATGGAAGATTTGCCAAAGACAAGGAGATTGAAACGTCTGTTACATCATCGGCAAATATGTTCTCAACTTCAATGTCAATTTTTCCTTCTTCCCCGGGGGAAAGAGGGTCTACTGAAACTGAATTTATTACAACTGCTGATGCTAGATTAAGAGTTAAGACTACAAGGAAGATTGTTGCTAGGAGTTTTGTAATGTTTGTCATTTTAATTTTGCGTGCCGGCCTTCAGCAGTTTGAGGTAATTTCCCTAAAGCAAAACCATCCCCGCAGCCGCGGAAGTAGTTGCCGTAAACGTACAGCCTTTCATAAGAAGAGCTCCTGTCGGAACCCAAACAGGCAACAGTAGTTGTTTCAGAATCAACATCGTCGAAACTCCTAACATAAGGAATTCCATTATACTTATCTGAAACTTCTGCTAATTTTTCTGCTCCTTCCTCTCCGGCTAATGCAATTACAAATTGGTTTTTTGCCAACTTTCTAGAAGATTGCTCTCCTATTTTAAATCCGAACGGAACAAATCTAACGCTTAAATCTCCAGATTCAAGTCTTTTTACTAAATTAGATTTATCCATTGAAATAAAGTTTCCTTGAACTTGAGGATTATCATCTATGTACGCTCCCTCATTTGGAATATATAAAATTCCGTCTGAATCTCTCATCCAATAAAACATTTGCAATTTTCTTATGTCTGCTGAATATCTTTGTTTTGGATTCTGCCAAGCTGTGTGAACCAAAGAAGCGTTTTGAGCCATTGTTGGAAATTCCAAACCAGCTTCTTTTATTTGTTTGGCAACTACACCGCGATAATCTGGACCGAAAGCACGAGGAATAAAACTAATTTCTCCATCTAAATGTGGAGCATCTAAATAATTTCTTCCTCCTATTTCTCTTGCAATTATGCCTTGAACTTGTGTTTTTATCATATAAATTTCTCCATCTAAAGAAGCATCTAAGTAAGTTCTTCCTCTTACTTCTCTTACAATTATGCCTTGAGTTTGTGCTTTTCCCATGTAAATTTAGCGGAAAATTAGTTTAAAAAGGTTGCGTATTGTAACTTTAAAGTTACTTCTTTCTGCCCTTAGTTACTTTGGCTATCTTTCCGTCCTTCAGCCAGTAAATTATCTTTGCGTGCTTTAGGGCTATTTCGGGATCGTGAGTAATGAGAATTATTGTTTTTCCTTTTTTGTTTAAGTCGTCAAGGAATTTCATTACTTTCTCCCCTGTTACTGTGTCTAGGTTTCCTGTCGGTTCGTCGGCTAAGATTACTTCTGGGTCGTTTGCCAGTGCGCGGGCAATTGCAACCCTCTGCTGCTGCCCTCCTGATAGTTGATTTGGATAGTGCTCCATTCTATCTCCTAAGTCAACAAGCTTTAGAAGAGATTCTGCTTTTCTCTCTCTTTCAAAAGCCTCTGTGTCCTGAAAGAGCATAGGAAGCATTACGTTTTCTTTTGTCGTAAGATTGGGAATTAAGTTGAATCCTTGAAAGATAAATCCTATTTTTCTTCCGCGAATTTGAGCTAATTGTGACTCTTCTAAATGGGCAATGTCTTTTCCATCCAAGTATATGTCTCCGTGAGTGGGCAAGTCTAAAGAGCCGACGAGATTCATAGTTGTTGACTTTCCAGAGCCTGATGGACCCATAATTGCTACGAAATCCCCCTGCTTAATCTTCACATCTATGCCGTCTACTGCCTTAACTATGGACTCTCCCATTACATAATACTTTGCCACATCCTTCAATTCTATTATATCTTTCATAGAAAATTAGATTTTAGAGAGTATAAAAACCTTAGGTTATCGCTGTTATAGTTATAGAGAAATATGTTTTGTATCTCTATAATGGTTATAAGGAAATTTGACCTGTATATTTCATGAAAAACGAGGAAAAGGGGGAAAGCTTTAGTGTTACTTTAGAGTGGGTAATATAGTAGCATTTAAAAGGGCATTTTGGGGAAACAAGTATGACAATCAATAATTTAAGAGATAATGTTGTTACTCAACTGGAAAAATATAATGTTGGCAGGAGATATAGGGGAAGCACTATTGAGTTTAATACAAGAAGATATGAGCACGATCATAAATTAAGCTATAGAGTGCAGGATTTAAGGGATATAGTTCTAGGAAAAGCTGGAGCAGATGGAAGAAACTACAAGTGGTCTGACAGATTTAATTCTGTAGATAATTGGTTCAGAAATTACGGCGATAATCTCTCTAAAGAAGAGCTGGAACAGGCAAGAGACTTAGTAACTATCTCTATGAAGAATAACAGATATGCAAGAAATAAGTATGAATCTAAAATTAATGATGTTTTTGACAACATTAAGCTTGTCGCGAATGATTTGAACGCGAGAGAAATTGAGAGGGCTGGCGGAAGAGCTTATGTTGATGATAAAGTTCTGGATGAGGAGAGAAGAGAATATGAAGAAGAAAGAAGAATAAGAGCAAGAATAAAGGATAATAACATACCGAGGGTTATTCATTTTAACGGAGAAGAAGAATCTGAAGGTGTTGTTAATCCCTATGTTTTGAATATAGATAGAAAGGATCCATTTGGCAGAGAATCTAGGCGATATGATTCTCTTCTACCTACCCAAGGCATGGTGCGTAGATCTCAAGATAAAGTAAGGGATGGATTAGTTGGGAGAAGACCAGGAAGATTTGTTAGAGGATTAAGGGCAGCAGCTGCAGTGTTGGCATTTACTGTTGCAGTCCCAGGATCTATGTTCGTTTACTTTGGTATGAAAGACCATTACAATCCTCTATTCCAGAATATAAGGCATTCAGTCAAGGATGTTAGACATTCATTTGAGAATATAATTGTTGATGATGATAAACCAAAGACATTTGAGCAGAGATTAGAGGAAGATAGTTTAGCAAGAGCGGAGCGAAGATGACAACTTTAATAGGATTACTTGAAGTAGAAGATGAGTGGAAGAAGGGAAGAAGCCCTGGGCAACTTGAGGTAAATGTTGATTCTCTTGA
>Ga0209210_1003523_pt1 | contig 10549 bp, 25 predicted proteins | sample RifGroA1_FD_183991 | JGI IMG/M metagenome (GOLD analysis project Ga0209210, IMG submission 183991) | Contaminated groundwater microbial communities from Rifle, Colorado, USA - Rifle Groundwater A1 (SPAdes) (version 2) | ecosystem: Environmental > Aquatic > Deep subsurface > Groundwater >...
ATTCGATTTAAGATTTATTTTTTTAACTTCAACTGAGCCATCTGAATTAAATCTTATAAAATTAACGTTGCCATAAGCACATTGAAACTGATCTTGTTTTCCAATAGGCTTTTTAAGTATGTCAATTTCTATTTTGCAAGCATATTCTGCAAGTTGTTGAGTAGATATCGAATTTCCAAGATAAGTATAAAAAGCATTCAATAATCCTACTGTCATTGAAGAACTAGTTCCCAATCCTACTCCCTCGTGCGGTGCATCAGATAAAATACTTACATCAAATCCATTTTTTAATCCTGAAAATATAGCAGTTTCTCTAATCAAATCGTGTCTAATTTCATTTATATTATTAACAATTTCTGAATTATGATAATAACATCCTATTTTATTATCAAATCTTTCTTTGATAATTACATAAACATATTTGTTTATAGTTGTAGATATTACACAACCAAAATCATTATATTTATAATAATTGAAGAAATCTGTCCCTCCTCCACAAACACTTATTCTCATTGGTGTTTGACTGATAATCAAGCTATCTTCTCCAATATCAAATTATTTTTATCAAATGCATTTATTCTTATAAATTCACAATTTAGATATTTGATAATTTCTTGTTCTCTATTTAATTCTTTTTGTTTTAAATTACCAAATTTATCATAATGATGTTTTTCATAAAATTCAATAACTGTGTTCTGTTTTTCATCATAAGCGTCTAAAAAATAACCCAATTTTGTAATTGCAAATTTACCATTATATAAAGCGTGCTGAAAATTAAAATTATAATACATATTAATCCAATTAAAAATTTCACAAGCAGATTCATTATAACTTTGCCAAAACCAAGTTCCATTTCTTTTACGTTTATTAATTAAGTCTATTCTTTTTTGTTTACAAAATTCTTGATATTTTTTATCAGCAATTTCTTTTCCATATTTTTCTAACCATTTGTCATAAACAGATATTCCATACATTGGATTATTTGTTCCTGAATTACTTTTTGAGTTTTTTTCATTCATTTCTTTTTGTAAATCATTAGCTTTTTCTAATCCATGTTTATTTATCCATACATCTTTAACAGATTTTCTATACATACCATTTTTATCACCTTTTAATAAATAACCTTTTCCATACATTGGATTATTTTTGCCAGATGTTGCTTTTCTTAATTTATTTTTAATATTTTTTCCTTTTTCTTCGCCATATAATTCCTCGACAGTTTTTCCTTTACGTAGCTTACTAAAATATTTTTTTAAAATCATCCCTTCTTTAGATTGATAAAAAATTTTTAAACTTTTAGAACCTTTTTCTCCAATTTGTTTATATAATTCTTTAGATCTATTTTTATTATTTTGACTTGTTACGCAACTTTTACATAATGCATTTTTATTTATTCCATTTTTATAAGTATATTCATTCTTATAAACTATTTCCTTTTTACATTTAAGATTATTATTTGGATTTGAGCACATTCTTTTGTAAATCATTTAATTTCTCCATTAAAATTATACTCACCCATTTAGAAATTTTTAATGAATTTTCATTACAATATTTCTTTACTTTTAAATAGATTTCTTCATCTATTCTTGTGGGTCTTGATTTATATTTAGCTTTCATACATATAAATATAAAATTTTATAAAATGTAATCAAAAAATTACTTTATGATTTAAAAAATAAATGCTCTCAAAATTATAAACCAAAATTATAAAATTAAGAGCATCTTTGATAACTGGACTTGAATTATTGGTTAATCCACTGTTTTCCAAGCTTCGTAATCATGTAGTCTCCAGGATTGACTCTTTCTAAAAGACCTTGGTTTTCTAATCTTCTTGCTGTTCTCATAACAGTTCCATGAAGATCATTAACATTTTTGAATCTTTTTCTAGCCACTGATTTGTTGAAAACAACATCATTTTTAGCTAAGTAATTAAGGATTCTCTCAGAATAGGTGAGTTTCATATATGACCTTTATTATTTATTTATAATTATGTTAGTTATTAATAAATATTATTTAAAATTCATTAAATTCATTTTTTATTTTACCTACTACTTGAATTTTCATATTATTACACAGTTCTTCAATATAATTAAACGTTTTAAAAATAATATGTTTGTAACTATAATCTAAAAACGGAGCTCCAAATGCAACTCCATATGGAACAAAAAACTGATCAATAGAATAAATAAATTTTTCAGTATTAATTTCTAATAATTTCAAGTTTACTCATTTTTAAATTATTACAAAAGTGCAAATTCAAACTCTGATTGACTTTTAAACCCACTAGTATCCATTCTGAATACATTTCCCAAATAAAATGTTACTAAAATAAGTAGCTTTTATAAATCACTTAAAGTCCTATTATTTTAGTTTATTAAAAATTTTACTTTATGTTTTTCTGATAAATTATTAAACGTTCCATATTGAGTAATGTCACTAACATTTTCGCCCGTTATAATTGTATTTATTGGCAAATCAAAATCCCAAATTATGCCCATCATATTAAACAAAAAGTTATTAGTACTAGTTAGTCTAAATCTTCCAACTTTTTTAACAACTGTGGTAATAGTTTCACTTAGTGCTGATGCTGTTGCAAATGTAAGTTCTCCATTAGTAACACCTATCCCAGCAGCCGGAACATTAATAAGTTCACTTGAATTAGCAATATAAATAAATGATAATGTACCAGTAATTCCAGTACCTGTATTGAAAATACACTGATAAGCTGTCATCATAAAAGATCCAGAATTGGCTGATATATTAACATCAAATTCAAAATTTTTTGAATCTATAAACTCACTATTTACTATTTTCATTGTATAAGCAACACTTGTTGTGTAATCAAAAGAAAATGTACGAGGCATAGTTACTATATGAATTCTTGGATTATCTGTACCACTAAAATCACCAGCCCATTTATCAAAAACATATGGTGAATTTATGATAGCTCTAAACGTAACAGTATCTCCTAACTGAAATGTAGCAGTTACTGGAACGTCATATATATTTTCGATTCCTGAATTTATTTTTATTCCAATTTTTCTTTGAACCTGCGGTTCTGACGAACATTGGAATAGTATAAAAATAAATAAAAAAATAAATATGTTAAATATCTTTTTCATTATTTCGACTCCTATTATTTATTATTAAATTCCATAAAATCCTCTATAATACTGCTTAAACATTGGTTCTGCATATATTTTTTCTAAAGAAAGCACATTATAAATTATATCTTTAAATTTTTCTTCATCTATTCCATAATATTCTATTTTTTTAATTAAAATTTCTATTATATCTTTTGGCGTCATTTTATTTTTATTTTCTAAAAGAATTTGTTTTATAGAATTTCTTAAAATATCTCTACTTTTACCTTTTCTATATATGAGTTTTTCACTATTCTTAATCATTTTTTTTGCGTAAAGTTTTTCAAGCATTAAAACTTGACCAAAAATAATAAAATTAATAAATGGTTTTAAATTAGAAATATCTCCATTAGAAAGAATAGAATATATATCTTTAATATCTATATTGCATCCAAATGTAGTAACAAAACTAAGAAGCTTTTTAACATCGTTAGAAATAATATCGCTGTTTTCTTTTTCAATATTATTAAGAGAAATATTTAATTCAAATATATTTTTCATATAAAATAACCTTAAAAGAAGAGTATGAAAATTAACCAACTAGTTCTTTTGTAGCCTTAGATTGATTATTCTGAACAGATTGTTTCAATTGTTTAAGTGCCTCATTAACAAAAACACTTAGTAATCCTAATCCAAAAAGTAACCAAAAACTTAATCCCGAATTTAATAATAATCCTGTCAACCATGCAACCGAAGCAGATAGTAGAGGTACAATTACTCCTACTATAATGAATCCACTGATACCAGAAGCCTTTAATTTATTTACTGCCCATGTAGCTAACCAAACAACTACAGGTGTTAATATAACGACTAATTCTTGTGGTAAAATAATTATTGCTGCTAAAATTAACAAAAATAATGTAATCACTTTATTTTCTCCTTTTTTATTTATAGTTATTTATTGTTTTTATAGTCATAAAAAGTAAAATTTATTTTTTATAAAATGTTTTTATTTTTTTTAATACATTTGCAAAAATACTGTTATAAATTGTATTTTATTGCTAATCATATAATTTTATTCCTAAAAATGTTCCAAGCCAAAAGCCTAAAATAGCTGCTAACAATAAGATGTTGTTTATTTCTATTATTCCTAAAATTGTTATTGAACTACATAAAAATATCATAACTGAATAGTTTGCAGCTTTAATTGCGTTTCGATCTACTGTCTTTCTTACCCAAAAAACATAAAAAATATCTACAAAAAAAGATATAATAAATATAACAAAAAATTGAACAACAAATGGTAAACTATATAAAAAATTTCTTAAAAACATTTTAATATTTATGATTTGAAAAATTATTTTTTTAATGTAAAGCTGTTAATCAAATAATTCTAATAGTAAATAAAAATCATCATTTTTACTTTTTTAATTTCAGATGTTGTATTAATAATTCTTCAAAATATTTTTTAGTTACTTCAATTTTAAGATCTTTGATATCACATTTACTACACTTTCTATCCTCTACAATATAGTCATCATTAATTTTATATTTAGAATTACCCAATATATTACTGTATTTCTTAATCAAAAATATTAAATTAGATGCTTTTATAGACTTAATTCTCCTCCAGTGATGAATTCCTACAAGACAAAATATACTTTTCATTAGGTTCTTCAATATTCGTTTTATTGATTATTGTATAACCATAAGTACTCCAAATGATGTTCTCATTAAAACTACTACATTTCATTTAATCTATTTTTATAATCTTTTGCGCATGCCTGTAAATGCTTACATAAAAATGTTTTCATTTTTGGATTCATAACAACAGGTTCTGCACCATTTGAATTAATAATTCTACTTGCATCTTCTTTATTTAATGAGACTTCAAGAGTATACAAAAAGTTTTTACAGTCACACCACACTAAAACTGAACTATTAATATTTGGATTCAAATTAAAAATCTTTCCACTTTTATCAGTAAGTGGATTTAACGGAATTATATATGGTCTATGAATATTTCCATTGCTATTGGTAAAAGTACTATACTGGTATTTTCCCTTGTTGCTGATTGTTTCTAATTTTACAGTAATATCATTATTGGCTCTTTTTTTAATTTTTCTTGGAGTAAAGTTATATAACTGAATTATAGACTTTCTCTCATTTAAAATCTTGCGTATTTCCTCATAAATAATTTTTCTAATGTCTATCATAATTGAGAAATTATTTTTTATCATAATCATTTTTCATATAATTTTTAATTAATAACTGAATATTAAAATATAAATTATTATATAATAGATATGGAGACATTATTCTTGTTTTTTCTAATAATTTTAAATAAACTTCATCTTTAATTTTAATACGAATTGTTTCAGATATTTTCATTAAACATTCTTATTAAATATACTGTATGCCATCATCTATTATTGTCATTATAATATAAACTCTTAATATTTTTTTGTTTCATATATGTTAAAGAATTAACATAAATATTTCTATATAAATCATTTTTTAATCTATTCCAAATATTCATACATTCGCTATATAAAATTTTTTCATAAAAAGTTTCACTTAATTTTTTATGAAATTTTTTCAAATTTTTATATAATATTTTTATTTTTTATCATATATATTCTTAGTAAGAATCTAGCTTATATTCTAAAATCTTAGTTTTATTCATTACACAATAAGAATAAAATTGCCCAGTCATTTTATTGCTATAACCGATAGAACTATCTAATTGACTGGGCATGAACTTGAATCTAAGTTCCATTTATTTTTAGCTTTGCCTATCGGGAACGACTATTATATATAAATATAAGGAAATTTTCTAATTATTTAAATCATTTTTCACAAATAAAACAGAAAGAGAAATTCATTTGTTTCTTGTTTTCTATATTTTATCATCATTTTATTCTTAAAATATTGTTATACAAAATTATCATATTTTCATCTAATTTTTCATCAATGTGAAAATGTCCACATAGCCATTTTTTATAACTACCTCTTATTCTTTCAAAGATAGTATCTAAATATTTAGACACTGGACAGTTTGCCTTTTCAACGAATCTTGTAAAACGATCTATCATCAGTTTTGGCATTGTATGAGTAATGATATAATCAACTTCATAATTATATTTCTCTAACTCATCTAATCCAAATTGCATTTCTTTGTAAGAAGGAACCTCTTCTGACCACCAAGATATACCAATTCTTCTTTGTAGTTTATCAATAGACTCAGCGCCACCAAACATCCAAAATTTAAGATGATCAAAATCATAAACATAACCATTCTTCAGATAAAAGACTTTATTAGAAATTTGAGCGGCTTTTCCATTACAAAAATCTATTAATGGATATTGTTCTAATCTATTATAATTTTCATGATTTCCAGCTATGAATAAAGTATAAAATGGTTTTTTGTCTAACCATTCTAACCAATATCTTTCAGTTTTATTTTTTTCATTATTGTCCCATATTAAACCAAAGTCTCCAACTTGAATTAAAATATTATTTCCTTTTAAATCTTTTTGATCTGGAAAATTATTTCCATTTAATTTAGAAATTTCCATTTCTCCATGCAGATCTCCACAAACAAAAATTTTATTTATATTTTTTATTATTATTTGATTTTTTTGCAATAGCACGCTTTACAATTAATAAAAATTTTATAATAACTTATTTTGAATTAACATTTTCTTTGGAGCTTCTTTCCAGCCACCATTATTATTTTCTCTATTAATAACAGATTTTTTAACTAAAATACATTGTGGCATGTCAAAATAAAATATTTCACTTGGTTTTCCTTCTAAAAGTTTATCACTTTGAATGCCAATTCTGTTACAGCCATTTAAATATTCTGTATTAGAAGTAACTATTCCAGAAAATCCAGTAACTGAATCTTTAACTTTATCGCCAAGATTTATTTTTTCCATATTATATCCTCTTTATTTTTAAATTTTATATGAAAGATGAATATTTTTAGTAATAGTATTGTCTACAATAACTCTATTCATATACTTTCTAGCTAAAAATTCACCTAAAAAGAAATTTTGAATCTTTATAAACATTTTTTCTTCAACTTCAGACAGTTCTTTTCTTATATCACTTGTTTTTGATTTCATAAATAATGAACATCGGTTATATGATGATGAAAAATAATAACGACGAACTTTATAAAGCCAATCTTTCGTAAATCATTATTAACACAGCCCGTAATCTTCTTCTGATCTATATAAGTCATCTATTTTTTTTAATGAGTGTGTAAATTTATAATATAAAAAAGCTATTGAAACTGATGCTATTATAAATCCAGACAATAGAATAAATTTATGTTTCATTGACTATACCATATTGTAAATATAGTAAATATAGCCCATCCGGCTATCCCAGGAAATTACTTTTCCCATTCTTTTTTCTTCTTTCATTATTTTTCTCCTTTCAAGTTAAGTATTAGTTCTTAAGAAAAATTGCTTTCAGATTTTGGCTCGAATCCCAAGTTATCAGTTTGACTTTTGGTTATCGTCTTATTAACATATAAGTAATGTTGTTTGCTGTTCCAACTTTCTCTATCCTGTTCGGCACAAGTCCACTATTCGCAAAATATTGGTTGTCGTTTTCTTCTCTATAAACGATTAACATATATTTGCTGCTCATTTCCATACTAAAATAATTTATATGGTCTGTTATTTTTTCATCAACCATTTTAGCGTTAATGTATGCCTGCACCTCTGCTCTACTATCCCAATCTTTACTATCTGTTAAATATTGATCATAGCCCGCCAAAAGCAAACTAACTTGCGCATCAAGCGGAATACTTTCTTGAGCGGCTAATTCTTTTAGTTTAACAAATGATTCATTGTTAATCAATAATCCAGCTTCACATTCATAATTACAAAGTTCAAGTTGTTTAACTATTTCTCGTAACATTATTTTACTCTTTTAGTTTATTTAATAAATTTCCGCATCTCAATTTTAGAGTTATCCTTTGTTCTCCACTTAATCTTTCTTCTTCCTATTTTAATTTTCATATGAAATAATAACAGCGGATTTAAAGTCACATATATTTTATAAACTTCATTCATTCTATTCATTCTTTAATTTTTCTAAATAAAACTGAATTCTAACTATTTCGTCGTTTGTTGTTTCAAGATATTTTTTTCCGTTTTGGTTAAAACATTCAAGATCGTTCATCAAGTAATCGTATAAGTCTTTTATCCTATTTATTTGGTTTATCTTACAGTCAATAAATGATTCTCTTGTTTCTCCAAAAGGAATTTTGATAATTTTCATTTTATAATTCCTTTTTTCTTAGCCCACTCTACTGTATCAGTATACAAATAGAATGGTGTTTTTCCAGAAAATTTTGGATTTAGCATCTGAACATCTCTGATATCAAATTTTTTATTTTTAATGATGCTTGGTTTTTCAAATTCTCTGTATTTTTTATTCATCTCTTTTTATTCTTTCTGGATTATAGTTATATGACTTCTGTTTTTAATGGACGTTTACATTCAAGAATTATTTTTTTTATTTCTTCTGTTTTCCACCAATCAGCTTTGTTCATCTCAACTGTAGTCTCTATACATCTTAGTGCCGTATATAATTGCGATTGATCATTTGGGAACGACATATAATCAGCATTTCCAGCCGACAGTCCTTGTTGTTCAGCTTTTTAAGTTCCTCCTTTCTTTCCTTTTCTTCCTGCTTTTCTTGTAAAGTTGAAACTAATCCGTTAAATCCCATTCCATCTTCTATTTCAGTTCTCATTTAAGTTTTACTCCTATGTCAAATTTCTAAATTTCTTCCTGACTGCGGCTGAAACGCCGCAGTGTCTCTATTCACAATATCGTGTTTTACATATAGCATTTAACATTATTAATCATATGTCTTAAACATTTTACCGTAGACAAAAACATTATCGATAACCATTTCACTTCCTTGATGGAATGAAAACTTTTTAGCATCATTACTGAGATTATATTTTACATCATCAATTGTTCTTCCATCAAGTCTTCTTGCAACATATTCTTTATTTTGAATTCTTTCAATTATAAAAAATACTGTATCTCCATTATTAAATTTAAAAACGTCTCCCTCGCTTAACTGATCGGGTTCGTTTACGTGTTTTACTTCAATTCTTATCATAATTGTTCCTTTTTTTATTTGTTTTTTATAATGATACTTTAATTTCTTCTAGTTCAATTTTTGATATATCAACTTCATACCGACAAAATCTTAGAGATTCATTATAAGTATCAATAGAAATTAATCCTTTGTCATAAAGTTCTTTTAATAAATCAATTCGACTCACATTCTTAGAAACTTTTTCCTGCCACAGTTCTAATTTTTTAAATTTATTCATTTTTAATCATTTTGTATTATATTATTATTAATTTTGTAAAAATAAACAAAAAAAACATAAAAGTAAATAAGTTTTAAAAATATTTTTTAAACATAGAAGCATAAAAAACCTGTAATTTTAGTTCTCTCAGAAAGAATCCGAACTTTCACTTTAAATTTTAGGAAATTTAGATGCAATCTATTATACCATGAGAGAAAAGAAACCTATTTTAAGAACTTGTTAACAAAAATTCTTAATTCAGATGAAATGCTTATAGTTAGAAAATTTTTAATTTTCTTAACTATTTTTTTAGCCTTGTTTTTAATCCAACATTTTTCACCTAAATATCTTTGAGCAGAGAGTTATCTTTCATTCGACCGTGTTTACGGTCTTTCTTACTGCTTTACTCTGTTCTTCCATTTCCTTTTTTAACAGTACTCTATTCCATCTTTTACTTAAATGTTTTAGAAATTCTTTTAATTCATTACCATTTTTACTTATTCTATTATTCCAAAAAATAAATTTTATATAATCCTTCCTTTCCTTCAACTAGTTCTTTTGTTATTTTACTTTCCTTATCCATTTTAAACCTCCTTAATTCTTTTACTTCCACAAATAAGAGTTTCTGTTAGTACTTTATTGTCATTTAATTTAAACTACATAATTTATTTTCTAAGTCTCTTCTTCAGATAAAGAAATTTTTATCAAGAATGTAGTTTTCAATCTAATATTATTAGCACACACGAACTCTTATTTTCCTATCTGCCACGCGTACATTATATTGTAGTCCGTAATGGAGTTGAACCATTCTCTACTTCTCGCTGGGTAGCTGGCGGATTGAAAAGAATTTAATTTTATTCTTAATTTGAAAGTACATTCTCCAAAAAAAATACAGAACTTATAAAATGTCTTATACGATGAATATTCATATATTCTTTTAAATTATATGGTCTATAATTTTCTAATATAGCAAATTCATCATTTAATTTATCTAATATATTTTTTCTTATTTTTATCATTTTGTACTTCTGTAAGGTAACGATCCTTCTTCTCTATCTTAAGAAAATAGTGCTCATCCACTAAAGCTTTCGGAAGCATTTTTTTAGAGACCCGAATC
>Ga0209210_1003526_pt1 | contig 10544 bp, 12 predicted proteins | sample RifGroA1_FD_183991 | JGI IMG/M metagenome (GOLD analysis project Ga0209210, IMG submission 183991) | Contaminated groundwater microbial communities from Rifle, Colorado, USA - Rifle Groundwater A1 (SPAdes) (version 2) | ecosystem: Environmental > Aquatic > Deep subsurface > Groundwater >...
GTGAACCCCAAACCCATTTGCCATCTTGAGCGGCTCGTTTTCGTCCACCCTGCATTCGCTCGGTAATCGTATCTCTCTCCCATTGAGCAAAAGTTCCCATCATATTTACTTGAGACTTACCCATCGCTGTTGTTGTATTAAACTGTTCAAGCACAGAAACAAGTTTTACATCAAGTCCCTCTAACTCATGTATCACATTTAATAAAATTCTTAAATTTCTGCTCAATCGATCAAGTGCTTTAACTACAACAACATCAATTTTTCCATCTCTTGCATCTTGAAGCAGTCTATTGAGTGCTGGCCGTTCTTCAACAGGTAATGCTCCTGAGACACCCTCATCTTTGTAAATACTTGCTTCATCGTATGAATAATCAAGAAGCCCACAGTATGCTTTACACTTTTCTTCTTGAATCGGAATACCGTAATGATCTTCTTTTGCCTGCTCGGTCGTCGAAACACGCAGATACAATGCCGCCCGTGGATTCTTATTTGGTTGTTTAGTCTTCGTTTCCATGTTTTCTAGTTTTTAGATAAGTCATAAACTCACTGGGTGTCATCACCTCAATTTGTTTTGACTCGACATCTATTAACTCCTTGATGAGATTCTCTCTTGAGAGAGTTTGAATTCTCATAATCTTATCTGCTATGACACAATCTTTAACTTCTTCAATGTTATTCATATGTTTATATGGCTTAAAATATGGGTATATTGCAATATTAAATGGTGCGTCAGCAAAGTACACCTAGTTATATATTTAATTTGTTAACATCTGATGTAGGCCTTAGTGCGCTTTACGGTTTTTCTTACACTTTTGAGTCACTCATGGACATCAATGATTACAAGCCACTTCTTTCCTATAAACTTTTCTGAAACTAAATCTTCGTTCATATCTAACCAATAACCACACACTGACAACGAGTTCCAAATCTCTTTTCTTGTTTTCTTGCAGAACGACAACAGAAACTTGTAGTAGAGATGATGATTTACAACAACAGCATCATCTTCGTAGCCATAAAGACGATATCGGTTTCTTAAAAATGGACTGATTCCAACCCCATCGATATCTCTCCATATTTTTTGAAATAAAAGTTTTTTCTTGTCTACTTCATCACTACCCAAAAAAATACCGAATGGTGTTTTCTCCAAACACACATCATTGTTTTCTCTCAACATATCCCAAAGTTGCTTATTTTTCATTTGCAAATAACCACTAAATCTACCCCCAACAACAGCTCGGTCAGCTGGTTCACACAATTTGCCAATCAACCAATCAAAAGCTTTAATTCTTGCTTGTTTGTTTGTCAGCGCCTGTGTCTTATTTAATGTCACAAAAGATATGTAGTGCATACTAGAGTTTTATTATTTTTTTGAAGAGACTGAACTTTATAACTTTATAAACCATATAGGAAATATAATCTTATAAAGTTTCATCTTCATCTTCAGTTTCTTCTTCCGTCTCAGTGTCTTCTTTATTGTCAGAAGCTTCACTATCCCAAAGCCCATACTGTTCAAGTGTGTTGTTTTTTCCAATTTTTGCTACAACAAGTATTTCTGTGCTTTTTTTCATTTCGGAAACAAGTTGTGCTACAACACTTGCACTTGTGATATCCTTCAACTTTTCTATCAGTTGAGCCCTAGTAAGAGCTTCCTCACTCAAAGCTACCAATATTGCTTCTTTGACTAAGGTCTTTTTGTCTTTTTCTGGTTCACGAATACCGAGAGATTTGACGATTACTTTGTCTTTACCTTCATCAACCAATTCGAAATCCAACGGATCCATTTCTTTTTGTTCCCACAACTTGGTTTGTCTTAAGGTTGACTTGGAATTACTTTGTCTACTAACTACCAAATGAGAATTTAGAAGAGATAGAATCATTGAAGCTCCTCTAAGACTTTGTGACCTGTCTCTCCAAGACATACTATCTTCATCTCCACTTTCCTTTCTGTGGTGATGTAAGACCAAAACTGAGATTCCCAAGTCATTCATTTTCTTCAAAGGAGTAAAGACCAAAGCCATATCTTTGTTGACATTCTCATCATGGGTGTGAAATTGAATCAAGGAATCAAAAATAACAAACCCAATTTTATATTTTTTGATGAAGTCAATAAACATATCCATCATTTTGGGGTCATCAAACTTAAGACCACTTCTAAACATGAAGTGAATTGGCAAGTCTTTGTTAGCACTTGAATTCATAAGTTTTTTAATTCTCAATGTGATAAGTCTGTCACTAGTATCTTCTTCAATGAACAGGATGTTGCATTTTTTCGTAGCAAACATATCAAATACCTTTTCACCTTTTGCAACTTGAATCGCAAAATATAGAGCTAACCAAGTTTTGTGATGTGAGGGTGGCGCTGATAATATTGCGAGACCAGCTTCTGGAAGAAGTTGATAGATTGTCCACTGAATTTCAGGCATCTCTCTATCTAGTAAATCACTGATTTTAATTGGATCTAACTTAAGTTCCCCAACCTGAACCCCCTGACTTTGAGATAAACTATTTTCGGTAGTGCGTCTCAAAGACTCTTTTTTTACTAGACTTTCAAAAGTGTTTCTGAGCTCATTCTCTTCAATTGGTGGATTATTTCCATCATTTATCATTTGCACCATAGGCCAAACAAAGTCTTTCCAATCATAAGTAGGATGGTGTCTTAATAGTTTTCCTATCAAACTTGCTGATGCAGTATTTCGCTCACCCTCATCAACACCCCCTATTATCCTTTCCCAATCATGGGACTTGTTATCTATGGTTTTTTCTTCAACTTGTTTAGAATTTATTAACCACTCTGGAACATCTGATAATTCAGTATCATCCGGAGAATTGATCCACTCATAAGTCTTACCATTTATGTGTTTTGAGGGTGGAGCTACTACATATGTACCATTAGATCTTAATTCTATATGGTCAAACACCTTAAGATTTGTTTGTATATCTCTATCCTTTGAATATTTGAAGTAATAATGTTTCCCTTTGCCTGTCGCTACACTTACCGTTTTGGGTATATCTTTCAACAAAGACTCATCTGCACCATTTTCAATATCAACATCCAAAACAACTACACCAGAAACCTTTCCACACACAATGGCTACGCCTGTGATGTTATTAAATTCAAAAAACCAATTTTTAACTTGTGTTTTTGTTGGAAGTTTAGATTGAAACTCTTCCCAAGCAACTAGTGAACTCTTGCTATGTACTGGCACAACACACCACCCCTTACTCAAATAGAGTAATGCTGTTTTTCTAAGGATGTTTTCTTGATTATTCTCTTTCATAACATTGTTATTTAATTTTTAATTCTATCTATTAGTGCTTCCCTCTCCCCACACTCTGAGCAAATCTCTATGTTCTCTTGTCTACCAAGTGCTGGAAAACCAGCATATCTCTTGTTGCATCGTGGACACACTCGAGTCATCGTGTACATTTTTTCAACTGGAACGAAGTTAAATTTTTTCATTGTATATTTCTTTAATTCTTGCTAACTTTTGCTTCACTTGATTTCTTTTTAAAAGAAAATCAAAAATTATTGAGAATATCTCTGCCTCTTCTTTTTTTGAGACACTCTCGTTGCCAACTAATTTGATTTTGAATTTTTCAGAAATCATAAAAGCATTTTTAATACTCCTATTTTATTTGAAGATGACTGGCAGATAAATTGAAAAATTGGCAGACAAAAAACAAAATATGCCTTTGTAGAAGCATATTTTTGTGGAAGATTTTATTGCACTTTCTTCCGAATCTGCTTTAGTCTAATTTGTCGTAGGGATTGTAAAATTTATAGCCCTCACCATCAATCAACTCAATGATATCTTTGTGAGATTTTCCTATTTTCAATGGAAGATTAATTCTTTTTGCCAGTTTAAATAAACTTTTGACAGCACCCTGTATGCGCTTTTTCCTTTTTTCAAAAGTATTTTTAGGTTTTTGTCTTAGTCTATTTACTAAAAAGTTGTCTATCTCCTCATAGGAAACAATTTTGTCTTTTCCAGTACCCAATTCATAAAGTACTCTAAAAACTTTGTAGTATATATAGTTATGACTTTTAAAATCAATGGAATTTCTTTTGTCTTTTTTCCCATATGAAAAATTAAAATCATTATCCATATAGAAATAGTAGTTCTCACCAATCTCACTTTCCGATACTTGTCCCTGAAACAGATTGTGCAAAAACTCTATTGGATGATTATCTCTTATTGATATCTCTAATACAGAAGGAAAATCAAGGATACTAATTTTTTTATTTTGTCTATCTATTATTCTATCGTCAGTTTCACCACTAAATTCAATAGCATTATTTTCTCTTAACCATTTTAAAAAAATTAATGTCTGACTATAATCTGAAGGGTTTCTATCTTCATGTGTAGTAAAAAAATCAGTATGGAGAGGAGTTTGGTATTTTATTTGGTCTGAAGTAGTACCCTGTCTTCTGTGATCACCCCAGTAAACAAGCATCTCTTTTATCAAACGCTTCACTGGACTCACATATTTAAAGTCTACTTTTGAATAGTCTTCCATGAAAGTATTTTACAACTTTGTAATACTATATGGTAGTTGTATTCTTGCAAAGTCACCAAGCAAACATGAAAGTTTATAACTTTATAAATCCTTAGATGTCTATAAAGTTATAAAGTTTGAATGTCTCAAAATTGACTTGATTTTATATAGAGAAATCAAAGATATATAAAACCATTACCAACCACCCAAAAGCCCTCTAGATGTGATTCTGTAGGTTGAGAGAGTGGTATCTGTCCTACCACCCCTAGACAGATACCCAGAAATGCACGCTATGCCCAGTTTCTTTATTGTACTTTCTTAAAATCCAAAAAGAGTAAGATACTTGCGGAAGCTGTTATAAATGAGATTGGTTATTTCTCTTACTTTTTATCCTTGTCTAAATCTTGAAATGATTTCATATATTCAAGTTGTTGATTGATGTCATTTGTAAGCTTCTCAATTTCAGCGTCATTCTTTTTCTTTTGTTCCAAGTTTTTTTGTGCTTGGACGGGGTCATATACAACTTTTCCATCAACGACCATTCGTTCGAGTAACCACTTCTCTCCAGTGAGTCTCATAGTGACAGACCAGTCGCTTCTAATCATCGCTCCGAAACTATTTTGAGAATCAACATAAGAATCAATAAAGTATCTTCCGTCTCCTAAATCTCTAACTTCATAAGGAAGTGCTGGAAACTTTGCTGTTGAAGGTGCTTTTAAAGATTGAATAACGAACCCTTGAGCTTGAACATGAAGGTCTATTTTGTCACCCATATCATTTACATCAAATTTTTCTGGTGTAGGGGTTGGTGTTTGAGTGTTAGTTTGTGGTTGGTGGGTTGTATCAACATCACTTAAAGCGACACCAACAAAAAGAGAAAATATGACAACAACAATGATTTTTAATCCAGTATGAGTATTAACTTTTGTTTGCTTTTCATCAATCATAGAGATTTTGTTATCTCATATAAATACAACCAGAATAACTACTCCTATATGTAATTTGTTACCCTCACTTGCATTATATACCAAAATATAACAAGTGGTTATATTCCATCTTGTTATCGAAAATGATGATATGAAGAAAACCATTACTGACGACGATTACAAAGTCTTTATCAAACGACTTAAGAAAGCACGAGAGGAAGCAGGCTTGACACAGATTCAATCGGCAAAAAAGCTCGGAGCTACTCAAGCTTATATTTCCAAAGTAGAATCCGGTCAACTTAGAGTCGATGTCACCCAACTCAAAAGATTTGCCACAGTCTATGGTAAAGATATTCGCTACTTCTTGAAATAGTTAATTCATTCCTGCCAAGCTTCTAACCATTTTGCATAAATGTCAGGTTCAATCTCACTTCTCCTCCAATCTATATCTATACATTTAGTTTTACGATGAGAAGCTAATTCTCTCATAGCTACGTTAGTTATCTCCACCCCTCTAGGATTTGTTCCTTCTTTTGGCAATTTAATATAGTTATCTCTCCCCAACCTCTCTAAGACTTCCTTTTGTATCTCTTTTGAAATTAAATACAAGCCACCCCTTTCGCCCCAATTTATATGAACAAAAATCATGTCGCATGACGGTTTATAATTCAATGCAAATTCTTTCGCCTTACTTGCATCTACCGTCCAGATTAATTTAACTCCACCAATCATCTTCCCTGTTATCGTTTTGATAGAGACTGGCTCGTCAAATAAATACACATCCGTTTCTGGTTCCGTTATGGGAGTATCTGTATTGATGACACTTCTATCAAAGAACATCATCAGCAGGGCAACTATGATTCTTTCTCTAACAGAGCCCACCTCCATACCAAGCTTTCCTGCTCTTGAACTCTCAATTTCAGCCAACTGAAAAATCTCAGGCAACTTTTGCTGGATTTTTTCGACTGCGACTGGAGTCTCGAAGAGGCTTTCTAGGGTTTCCATCCTGCTTAGTCAACCATGTTTTTAGAAACTTTTCAAGTTCAGATGCAATATGCCAAGCCATTACTGGGGCTACTGCATTTCCAATCTGTTTGTAAGCTCCAGAAGTAGATGGATAAAAAATAAAATTGTCAGGAAATGATTGAATTCTAGCAGCTTCTCTTGCAGATAATCTACGCTTTTTATTCCAATGCCATTCGATGTTTCCATGATGTTCTGCTCTCATGGTAGGCCCTATCTTGTCAGGATTGACGATTGCGTTTCCTTGCGTACCAACAAACATTTTTGCTTTTGACCAATAATGGTTAGCGATAGCACCTTCCTCGATGTTTTCCAAGTCACCTATTGCATTCTTGAGTGTCACCCACTCACTCTCTTTTCTAATAGGTGGCTTGTGTATAAATTCTGGCAAACCCTTCTCCTTGTTTGTTCCTACCATAATTACTCTTTCTCTTGATTGTGGAATACCGAAATGTGCCGCATGATACAACTGAACAGAGACGTGATAGCCAAGTTTTGCAAAATCCTCTTTTATTATGTCTATAGCTTCGCCATTATGTATGCTCAAAAGCCCTTTTACATTTTCCGCTACAAAGATTAAAGGTTCCGTCCTCTTAATCACCTCGGCCATGCTTTTGTATAGTAGCCCTCTTTCACTATCAAATCCTCTTCTTTTTCCCGAAAGACTAAAATCTTGGCAAGGAAACCCACCGAGCACAATATCAGTTTTGTCTGGCAAACTGTTTCCGAAAAGAGTTTTGTCATTTAGCACAGACCTAATATCTGCACATTGAATTGAGTGACCAAGGTTTTTTTCATACGTCATACAACCACCCTCATCAATGTCATTAGCCCAAATTACTTCAAAATTATTTTTCTTGTACTTTTTTCCTAGATATTCAAACCCCCCAACAAACCCTAAGTCCGTACCACCACATCCACTAAATAGAGAAACTATTTTATACTTCGGGGGCATTTTAAACATAGTTGGTAGAAACCATTATAATTCAAATTATACCAAATAGTAAATCTAACAATATTGCACTCTAATGAAAAAGGGTGGATTATACTGGGGTATTGAAATATGACTTTTATGATAATATTCTGGTCATGAAAAGAGATTATAGATGGGACGATTTCGTTAGTTTCCTACTCAATACTTTTGCCCTCATATTTATCATGCCCTTTATTGGAATATATAAGCTTATAAAGAAGCTGATAGTAGATGTGAGTAAGAAAGTCTATAAACACATAGTCGCCTTCGTGGCTTTATTAGTCTTTGTAGCCCTCTTAAGTCTTTTGATTAAATAAGAATATTTGTAGGACAAGTGAATTATTAATATCCCTTAATTTTTATGAAACAGGAGTTATATTTTCTGTTCCAGACTCCAGATACTTTATGACATCTCTTTTTTCGTTATCTGATAGGTTCATATTTAAGTTGTGAGTTTTTTCTGCATTTGCTCAAAAAACTTGTGATAGTTCTCTTTCTTAAGATCGTCCATCTTCAATTTACTAATCTTTTTGAAAAAAATCTTCTTAAACTCCTTTTCTTTTTCCTGATATGTTTTCTTGTTTATATATTTGTTGTTGTCTTTACAATGTTGTTCTATTTGTTCCAGATAGGGTTTCTTATCATCTAGTGTTACTGACATCCCCTCAAATACCTCAGAAAATGCTTCCAATAAATAAGTTTTGTTAAACAAGTCCTCAAGAGTTGACTGTTTTTTCGTGTTGAAAATATCATTTATCTCAAAAGTGTTATTTTTGTCATAAGTATCTTCATTTAGTATTTTTTCTTTTTGTGCAACGCCATCACTGTCGGAATCAACTAAGACAAAACCCGCTACTAACTTATTGTTAAAAAACTTTGTGTATTTGATAATATTTTCCACACCATCAGCTGAAATCAAAGAGATGTTAGGAATTTTGACATCTTTTTTGAACTTCTTTTTGTATAAATCAAAGATGTCTCTGTCCGTCTTCCCCTCAAAGAGAAGTACCTTATTTTCTACATGCTCTAAGATAGATGTTCCCAGTGCTTCATAAAGCACCTCTTCCCTGAAAGGGTTATCCCTTTCTATTTGATGAACACTTGTCTCGACCCCAACCTTCTCAACACTGTAATGTCTATCTAGAGAATCTTTATCTACTATAAAAACCGAATGAGTCGCTATAAGAACAAGATTTTTTCTGGATATATTCAGTAGTTCATCTCTAAGATATTTTTCGCCACTTGGGTGTAGATGCACCTCCGGTTCGTCCAAGATAATGAGTTTATTTTTTAAGTCGCCCGTCTCATTTTCAGCAGATAAGTTTAGTAAGATTGAAACAAAATGCTTAAATCCGTCACTCCTTTGAACAACGCCATAACTTTCAGATTCATCACCGACATCTTTAACATGAAAAGATAACTGCATATTATCTATATCAAACTCTATTTTTACTTTGTGTTCTTTCCAAATCTTATTGATATGTCCTGTAACTTTATCACCCAGCAATTTTGTCAACTTAGATTTCTTTGTAGAGTTGCCTACAATAGAGGTGATTCTACCTTCAATGTCTTCATCTTTGATACCAGCAATAGCAAAACAATTTTTCAAAGGAGTTGATACGCTTCTCTTTTTCTTAAATTCCTCAAGGTTAATCTTATCTTTTATTAAATACTTATCCTCATATTTCCAAAAAATAACTTCTGGAACATTGTTGTCAAAGAGATCATAAAATTCTTCCTGCAAAAACTCTTCTAATTTCTCTTTATCCAAAACATTGGTTTCATTACCCTCTGTGTCAGTTTTAGTATTTTCAGTTGTTTTTTCGACTATTTTCTTTATTTCTTTTGCAACCCCATTTTGAGTTACTGGTTCAGACACTACTATGTATTTAGAAAATTCTTTTTTCTTCTCCTTTAACAAAATATGAAAGAAGTCTGTTCTATCATTACCAGAATCAATAGTTATCTTTCGTTCAATCTTAGTAATCTCAACTAGACTAGAGAGATTTTTAGGTATTTTCTCTTTTGAAAACTGCTCTCTATAAAAGTCTATTGCATTCGCTATATCAAGTTCATAAGAAATGACGATTTCCTTTTTATCATCCTCATTTTTTGAATGACAATCTTTACTGTAATCAAATTCTCTTTCTTCATCTAACAATGCAACTGCTTCTAGAATATTACTCTTACCGCTTTCATTTATTCCAAGAAGCATAAAAGCCTGCTTGCTACTTATTGGTTCGACATTCAAAATAACCTGCTCCTTAACACTCCTGTAGTTTTCTATTGTAATATTTTTGATTTTCATGGTTACTTTAGAAGTTCATCAACAGAAACATTGAGAGCTTTCGCTAATCTAGCAAGAGTTACCAGAGTTGGATTCTGTTTTCCCGCTTCAATATTGCTGATATAACCCTTATCAACCTCCAACTCTCGACAAATATCGGCTTGTGACATGCCTTTTTCTATCCGAATCCTCTTCAGATTCTCTCCAAGTTTCTTTGATTGTTCATTCATATTCAACATCATGGATAATACCACTTGTTGTATTTTGACACAACTATGGTTTCTGGGATTTTTACGCGAAAAGTATCCGCTACTCCATAGGCACGTTTTTAGGCCTATTTTTTTATTACAATTCACTATTTTCAAACTTTCGTAAGAGTTCGTTGATATTCGATTCTTGAATGTAATATCGTTTTGCTGAATCTTTACCTTTCACAATGGGCTTCAAGATGTGTTTGTAGTCAGAAGCAATATATCTCAAAAGAGTCTTATAACTACCCACCCAGTATACTTTTTTACTTGTCCATACTTCCCGTGCTGAAAGCATCTTTTTCATAGGTGGTAGTTCCATTAACTTGTTGATAATGATTCATTCTGTAGGATCGCAGGGTCGTCAGACAGGCCTTCTGCCCTTAGTTTGTATACCTGTTTTCTATTCTGTTGTAGGATTCGTCGTCTCTTTTCGGTTATGTCAGAGAACCTAACTCTAAAGACAAAAGGATATATAGCGTCTACACCGTCAAGATTGCATCACCTTGGCCGATGTCCAGAAAATAAACAGTCAGAATGTTCCCCGGTCGTCTTTGGTAAACCGCAAGCCAGACAAAAATATTTGAGAG
>Ga0209210_1003527_pt1 | contig 10541 bp, 10 predicted proteins | sample RifGroA1_FD_183991 | JGI IMG/M metagenome (GOLD analysis project Ga0209210, IMG submission 183991) | Contaminated groundwater microbial communities from Rifle, Colorado, USA - Rifle Groundwater A1 (SPAdes) (version 2) | ecosystem: Environmental > Aquatic > Deep subsurface > Groundwater >...
CGAGGATATCCGCCGGCGTTCAATAAATCCTGCCAAAAAACAACTTCTGCCTTTACAAACTTTTCCTGAAAATCAGAATGAATCGCGGCTCCGGCAATTGGAGCTGTGTCTCCATCATTTATTGTCCATGCTCTTGTTTCGTCTTCGCCGGTTGTTAAAAAGGTTATCAAACTCAAAAGTTCGTAAGATTTTTTTATTAAAACATCTGTTTCTGATAATTCCGGCAACCCTAAACTCTTTCTTTCTTCTCGCGACAACCCCTCCGCCTCAAACTCTGTGGCAACGTCAATAACCAGGCAGGCATCACCAAATTTAGTTAAGTCCGACTTAACTATTTCTTCGGGTTTACCGTTGAGTAAATATAACCTTGGTTTAAAAGTTAGCAACTGAAAACTTTTTAAAATTTCTTTCTCGTCTTCTGTAAAATTTTGACCTGCCTGCGCAGGCAGGTCACTTAAAATTTTCTCTTGTGATAAAAAATCTTTTGCCTTTTTCAAAACTTCCATTTCCTTGATAGATTCTTTTTTTCCGGCTTTCACGTCGCCTTCCAAACCGTCTATTCTTTTATTGACTGTTTCTAAATCTTTTAAAATTAACTCAACATCTAAAATTTCTTTTTCTTTCAATGGATTTACGTCCTGCTGTGTGTTTATAATATCTGCATTTTTAAATGCGCGCAGAACATACAAAACAGCGTCCACTTCCCTGATATGAGATAAAAATTTATTTCCCAGTCCCTCCCCTTGCGAAGCGCCTTTTACCAATCCTGCGATATCAACAAAATCAACTGTGGCATAAATTTTCTTTTTTGATTTAGACAATTCAGCCAGTTTTTCTACTCTTTGGTCGGGAACCAAAACAACCCCGACATTGGGGTCAATTGTGCAGAAAGGATAATTGGCAATATCAACTTCCTTTTTAGTTAAAGTTTTAAATAGTGTTGATTTGCCCACATTCGGCAAACCAACAATACCTATAGATAAAGACATAGTGGACCTAGGCAGAATCGAACTGCCATCTATACATTGCAAATGTATCGTTCTACCATTAAACTATAGGCCCTTTTCTATTTTATATCTAATATTTTTACTTTGACTGATTTTTTTCCGCCTTCAAAATTAAACTCTTTGCCGGCTTTCTGTCCCATTAATTTTTGGCCCAATGGCGATTGATAAGATATTTTATTTTTTAAAATATCTGCTTCACTCGGCGCAACAACCAGATATCTTTGTTCTTCGCCGTCAAACAAGATTGAAATTTCAGAACCAATCTGAATTTTATCTGTTTCTGTTTTCTCTTTAACCACGGCTTCATTGATGGCGCCTTCTAATTCGGCAACTCTCATTCTCAAAAAAGCCATTTTATCCCTTGCGTCGTGATAAGCTGCGTTTTCTTTTAAATCGCCAAAAGCAGCCGCTTCTGCTATAAGTTTTACTATTCTTTTATTTTCAACAGTTTTTAAATGTTGCAATTCGTCTTTTAGTTTTTGCAGGCCTTCTTTTGTAAAATACTGAACCATTTCTTATTTTATATTTAATTTTGTATTTTTTCAAGCTCACACAAAAATCCCGCCTTGGCGGGATTTTTGTTTTAGTTTCTTAAAGCTGTTCCGAATAAGGAGAATTTTAAGCGACTCTCCTCAAAACGCATTAGCTTAAAATCCAAATTTAAGATTTCAAACTATATCGACTGCAAAATTTTGGATTATTTCCAAAATTTTTAAAAAAATGATCCACGAGCAGGTTCCCCTACCCGTGCCTTGTTACGACTTAGCCCCTCTTACTGAATCTAGCTTAGGCCCTCTTGCGAGGAACTTCGGCTATCCCCAGCTCGCTTGGCTTGACGGGCGGTGAGTACAAGACTCAGGAACGTATTCATCGCCGCGTAGCTGATCGGCGATTACTAGCAATTCCAGCTTCATGAGGGCGAGTTTCAGCCCTCAATCCGAACTGAGACCGGCTTTGGTGGGATTAATCTCCGCCTTTCGGCATCGAACCCATTGTACCGGCCATTGTACCACGTGTGCGGCCCAGGACATCAAAGGGCCATGCTGATTTGGCGTCATCCTCGCCTTCCTCCCAATTATCTCGGGCAGTCCCCTGTGACATTTAAAACACAGGGCAAGGGTTGCGTTCGTTACCCGAATTAACGGTACGTCTCAAGACACGAACTGACGACAACCATGCAGCACCTGTCCAGCCGCCTTGTGAGGGGCCCCGTTTTCGCGGGGCTTTCGTCTGGATTTCCAGTCCTGGTAAGGTTCTTCGTTTGTTGTCGAATTAAGCCACATGGTCCACTGCTTGTGTGAGTCCCCGTCTATTCCTTTGAGTTTTAGTGTTGCCACCGTACTTCCCAGGCGGAATACTTAACGCGTTAGCTTCGCCACTAGCAGGGTCGACACTGCTAATAGCCAGTATTCATCGTTTACAGCGTGGACTACAAGGGTATCTAATCCTTTTTGCTCCCCACGCTTTCGTCCCTCAGTGTCAGGGTCGTCCTAGTTAGCTGCCTTCGCTTTTGGTGTTCCCGACGATATCAACGGATTTCACCCCTACTTCGTCGGTTCCGCTAACCCCTAACGCCCTCAAGTAAAGCAGTATTTTGAGCATCTCAAAGGTTAAGCCGATGAGCTTTAACTCAAAACTTACTCTACCACCTACGGACCCTTTACGCCCAATAAATCCGGGTAACGCTTGAGGATTCTGTCTTACCGCTCCTGCTGGCACAGAATTAGGATCCCCTTATTCCTCTGTTACTGTCTGCCTTGCGGCTTCCTCACAGAGAAAAGAACTTTACACCCCGAAGGGCTTCTTCGTTCACGTAACGTCGCTCCGTCAGGCTTTCGCCCATTGCGGAAGATTCTCGACTGCAGCCTCCCGTAGGAGTATGGCCCGTGTCGCAGTGCCATTCTTGGGGGTCGCGCTCTCACGCCCCCTACCCGTCATAGACTTGGTGAGCTTTTACCTCGCCAACAATCTGATAGGCCGCAGGCCATTCCTAAAGCGCATTACTGCTTTACTCTTGCGAGAACTATGGAAAATTACCCCGTCTTTCGACGAGCTATGTTCCACTTTAGGGTATGTACCTACGTGTTACTAAGCCGTTCGCCGGTTGTCCCGCTTGCGCGGGACCCCCTTGACTTGCATGCCGGTATCCACGTTACCAGCGTTCACCCTGAGCTAGGATCAAACTCTCAAATAAAAACATTTGAGTTGATTACTCTAACTTTAGAATAAACTACTAATGTGTGCCCGACAAAAGCACAAAGTGCATTTTGACGGGCTAATTCGAAACAACTTTAAAAAACTAAATTTCCAATTTAACATGGTTTATTAAATTGGGTTTACATTATTAAATTATCAAAATACTTTCCTTCCTATCTTCTCTGAAAAAAATACCCACGAAGATATCTAACTGTTAGAAACCTTCGTGGATATTTTACAAAACTTTTAGTTTTTAAAATATGTCTTTTTTGTCTTTAAATTTTAATTGTATTTTCCAACTACAATTTACATTCTATTCCAAAATAAACTCTTGTCAATACCCTTATTCGTCTTTATTCTCTTTCTTAACGTATTCTAAAAGCATATATGCCCTATCTCCCTCTATGCCAACTCCGAAGCATTTTGGAGCGGGCGTTCCACCTTGAGCATTTGTACCCAAAGATAATTCCTCTTTTTTATATTCTTCTAAAGAACTCGGGTCGCTCAATTTAAAAACATATTTTTCGCCACGGTCTTCTGGTTCTAAGTAGTGCCCCTCTTTATCGAAAGCGGAGGCGTTTCTATTTCCCATTGTAACCTTATATGTAATATTTTCTCCTTCCTCTGAAATTAGCTCGTATGTTGTGGAGACGTTTTCAATATTTAGCTTATCTTTAAAAATTTTACGAGTTATTTCTGAATCTTTCATCCACCTCTCCTGTCGTTTCTCCATAGGGTCTTGAGGAAGATCATTTTCAACCTCCTTGGCTTCACTCATTTTTTTATCTAAAATAAGCAAATACTCTTTTTTCTTTTCACCATCATCCATATATTCCTCGACAAAACGCCTAAGGTTTCCGACAATGTGCCCCTCTACAAGTTGCACATTTTGTCTTTGGAGATACTTATTAAATCTATTTGGTGCAATTACATCCACACTGTCTAAATCAGCGAATAAAACCTCTATTTTTCCCATACTTTTATCATAAACTATTCCCACTGCATCATTTTCTGAAACACGTATTTCTTTTTTTAAATTTTTAAAAAGACCAATATAAAAATCAATAGTTTCTTCCATATTTTCAACCCTATCAACCCTTGATTCTACAAGTCGCTGATGATCGCTTTCAACGCCTTCAACCTCTTTTTTATTATTAGGCAAAACTAAAAAATAATTTTCTTCCGCCCCTTTCAGGCTCATTAAAACACGATTGCCATTTTTATTAAGGCGATATGTAGTCCATGTGGGAATCCCTAATTCTTTTAGCTCGTGGTGCACCTTTACTGATTTTTCTGCAGACTTATAGGCTAAGGTAGGCTCAGAAAGAAAACCATATAAACTTTCGCCTTTTTCTGTAAAAGTTTTGAACCTCTTCTCAGCAAAATATTTAAATCCTTTCTTTCCTTTTTCGGGATTAGCTTCTCCTGTTTGATATTTAACTTTGAAAACATCACCATATCTACCACCTCCCAAAAATTCCCTGTCAGTTATTGGTCTTTCTGAATATGTTTTTAATTCTGGTGGCTTCGGCAAATTTTTGTCTTGTCCGGCGGCTGACGGATTAGCGTCGTCTCGAGGCTCGCCTTCTCTAAATTCTGGCATAATTTTTAGTACGTACCTCAGTACGTACTTATTTACGTAATTAAATACTTACCTAATTAACCGGGCTATTTTTATATTCCCAGTTTTTGATTAAATGCGAATATTTATTCTCTAATTTTAAATAATCTTCTTTTAAAAGCAACTGCAATTTTATATTTGGATATAACTTTCTGAATTTTTCGTCTCTTATTTTTGAATATTTCCAAAGGAAATTTTTGACTTCAATATATTTATCAAATTTCGGCAAATAAAAATCTGGCGTATAGTTCTGTTTCCCTATATCAAATGTTTTTGGCTCGTATTCCCATTTAACGCCTAAATAATTTTGCAAACGAGCAAAATTCGCTTCCCACCGGCTATAAAAGTAAATTTTATCGCTGATATCTTTTCTTATTCCAGCTTTTCCTCTGGAAGCTTTCGGTGAAGTCGGTTTTCCACCAACAATCGCCATTGTACATTTATTACTACAATACTTTCTTTTCATCCACCGCTCTATTAAAAATTTCTTTTTGCATTTTGGATTGGCACAGATAATTTTAACTCTTGGAACTATTATTTGCCCTGCATACGGATTTTTTCTCCCCTTTAACGCCTTACCTATTTTAATTTTCTGTTCCGCAGACATCGGACCTCTTTTTGCATTATTTACTATCGCAGAACATCTTTGCGAACAATAAATTTTAGGATCACTATGTACAACCTCAAATTTTTTACCGCACCCCTTTCTAGCACAAATCATTTTTTCCTTTCTGTACATAAGATCAAAAACTCCTTTTTGCCAATTAGCTTTTGTTATAGCACTTTGTTTCTCTTGGTATTCTTTTTTATCGTAAGAATGGTGTGACATTAATTAATTATATCACAAAACAGAATAGCCATCTATACGACTTGAACTTATTATCTAAAAAGCCTCCTATTAGAATCGGACTAATGTCTGCGGTTTACAAAACCGCTGCTTTGCCACTAAGCTAAGGAGGCAAAATTTCTACTTTTTATCTTTCAGCTCCTTGTCTATTTTCTGGGCTTTTTTCCTTATTCCGTGCAAAAGAGCGTCAATTTTTGTTTCTATTTTTAAAATCATCACCTTAACCCATGAAAGAAATTTATGCAAAAAAATCTGCTTCTTAAAAAAACCCAAGATTTCCTTTATTTTCTGCTCTATCTCTAATATATACTGATGTTTTTTAAAACCAGTGCTACCGTTCCGCGGCAAATCATTCAAAACCGGAATTTTTCTAACCAAAATAAGCAATATGCCCCCAAAACTGAAAACGAAAATAGCTAAGGCGATAGATTCTACGAGCATATTTTTATATTTCGTATCTTGTAAATTTTTTAATCTCTATATTTTCGCCTATTTTAGCAACGGCCTCTTCAATAACGTTTTTCATTGTTTTTGAATCGTCTTTTATCCAAGGCTGTGAAAGCAGGGAAACTTCTTCTTTATACTTTTTTAATTTTCCTTCAAGAATTTGCTCTACAATTTTTTCTGGCTTTCCGGAATCTTTTATCTGCTCTTTGTAAATTTTTGTTTCTCCGTCTAAAAATTCTTCTGGAATATCCTCTTCTTTCACAAATAAAGGCTTCATTGCCGCAACCTGCAAACAAATTTCATGCGCTAAATTTTTAAAATCTGGAGACTTTGCAACAAAATCAGACTCGCATCTTATATCCAATAAAACTCCTGTTTTAAAATTAGGGTGCAGATAAGTGTCGATAATTCCTGCTTTTGTTTCCCTAGAAATTTTCTTGCCAGCTAACGTTCTGCCCCAAATTCTTAAAAGCTCTTTGGCTTTTTCTATATCTCCATTCGATTCCTCGAGCGCTTTTTTTACTTCTGAAACTGAAACCCCAGTTTCTTCGCGGAGCTGTTTAACTTGGTCGATTAATATCATTTTATTTTATGTTTGCTGGCTTTGAATTTATAATAACTTCTTTCACTTTATCTATTATATACCGCACAGAGGAAATTGCATCATCGTTTGCCGGAACCAGATAATCTGCTATATCGGGATTAATGTTTGTATCAGTTATCGCAATGATTTTGATTGCTTTTATTCTGGCTTCTCTGGCGCATGTCTCGTTTTTGTCTAAATCAAAAATAAAAACAGCCTCCGGCAGTTTTGACATATTTTTGATGCCCTCAAACTTAATTTTTAGAGACTTTAATTCTTTGTCAAATTTTATTCTTTCTTTCTTGGTGTATTTTTCTAATTCTCCTGTTGCTTTCTTTTGTTCCAAGTCTTTAAAATATCCCACTCTTTTTGATATTGTTTCAAAATTAGTAAAGGTTCCGCCTAACCACCTCTCTGTGACATAAGGAACTTCGCAGTCTTGGGCAGCTTGTTTCACTAATTCTTTTAACTGGACCTTAGTCCCTACAAAAACTATCTGTTTTCCGTCAGAAACAATGCCTGAAATAAACTTTAACGTTTTTTCAAATTCCTTAGCTGTTTTTTCCAAATCAAAAGTATGCGCATTGTTTTTAATGCCAGAAACATATTGTTTCATTTTAGGATGCAATCTTGAAACTTTATGCCCAAAGTTCAATCCCGCCTGCATCATCTCATCTATATTTAACTTAATGTCTTCTTTTGCCATATTTATGTCGCACAATAAATTATTTTTTCTTCTTTTTTGAAGCAGTTTTCTTTTTTGACATCCTTTCTTTAAACTTCTGCACTCTGCCTAATGTATCTAAAACTTTTTCCTGTTTTGTATAAAAAGGATGGCACTTAGCGCAAACTTCCGTTTCTATAAATTCTTTAGTTGACCCAACAGAAAAAACATTCCCGCACGCGCAGCGGACTGATGCTTTATTGTAGTATTTAGGATGAATATCTTTCTTCATAATAGTTTATATGTTACCAAATAATCTTTTCAAAAGCAAGGTTTTGTGATATTATTTCTAAATATGGAACAAAATTTTTCAAATTTTACTGCTGAAGACTGGAAAAATTACAAACCCGAAGAAAACAGCGGAGAACGGGTCTCCGCTGATTCGGCTGAAAAACAGGCTGTTATTATAGAAATTAGGGCTGGAACTGGCGGAGACGAGGCCGGACTTTTTGCTCGCGATTTGTACAGAATGTACTCAAGGTACGGCCAGACAAAAGGCTGGAAAGAAAAAGTTTTAGATTCCAATAATTCAACCGTCGGCGGATATAAAGAAATAGTTTTTGAACTTTCCGGCGCCGGAGTTTATAATTTGTTGCAAAACGAAGGCGGGGTGCATAGGGTCCAAAGAATTCCAAAAACAGAAAAACAAGGAAGGGTGCACACTTCAACTGCCACTGTTGCAGTCTTGCTAAAACCTAAAAAAACAGAGGTAAATATTTCGCCTTCAGATTTGGAAATTTCAACATACAAGGCGTCAGGCCCTGGCGGACAATATGTAAACAAAACAGAATCTGCAGTAAGGATTTTGCATAAACCGTCAGGAATCGTTGTAACCTGCCAATCAGAAAGAAACCAATTGCAAAATAAAGAAACTGCCATGACCCTTCTATCAGCAAGACTTTTACGAGCGCAGGAAGAAGCAGATTTATCAAAATTAACAACAGAACGCCGGGAACAAATTGGCTGGGCAAAAAGAGCTGAAAAAATAAGAACTTATAACTATCCCCAAAACCGAATCACCGACCACCGCATAAACAAAAGCTGGCATAATTTAGAAACGATAGTTGATGGAGATTTAGAACCGATAATAAAAGCATTCAAAAAATGAGATTTTGGCAGCTGGTTGACATTGTTCCTGAATCAATAAAAGTTTGTATGCAATTTGCTCTGCTCATTACTGACCTTGCATAAGCTGAAGAACCGCCGTAATATCTTGAAGCCGCCTTGCTTTCAGCGGCACTAGTTTGCGATAAAGCTCCTAAATCAGAAAGGTAAAGAGCTGCAGCCGTAAAAGAATCTTTTATGGCCCAGGGATCTGGAATTTTACCGAGCAAAGCTTTTAATCTGCCGTCTAACAAATTCCATGTTGAAGCAATAAACTGGGCCGGACCCATTGCTCCTCCCCAGCCAGTCGGAGCCCCACCGACATAAGCTGTTATCCAGCAAGATACCGGAGTATCATAAGGGTCTCTGCCTAAAGCTGTTGTAATCTGCATAAAAGGCGGCACATCTCTTGTTGGTTTCATCACTCTTATAACGCCGGCTCCAGTGGAAATTCTTTTTCCAGCTCCTGTGATAGAATCAACGAGCACGCACTGGCCGACATTTCTTCCAATTGCCGATTCCTGGCTGATTATAGCTAAAAGAAAAGCGGGCCTTACATTAATTAAGTCAGCTACGCTCTTTGCGATATCTAGCGCCTCGCCAAAGGTAGGCGCCTTAGCTACGCCAATTATTTGAAATAGCATTGCTTTTATTTTTGCTGACTTTTCTTCAATTTTCTGCTTTTCTCCAAGCTGCTGCTGATACTGAGCCTCTGTCAGCTTTAAGTATTGGTCTTGCTGCTTTTTGTTTTGCTCATTTTCTTTCTTTTGCAATGTCTGCAAGGCAATTGTTTTTTGCAGCTGGTTCACTTCGCTGTCCATTTTTGATTTCTGGCCTGAAAGATAAGATTGCAAATTTTTAGTGCTGTCTAAAAGATCGCTCACTTTTGAATTTAATCCCTCCAAATATGCTATATTGCTGAAAAAATCTGAAAGGTTTCCCTCTAACAAAATTATAAATGACGACTTCTGGTCTTCTTCGTAAATTGCCCTTAGAATATTGGCTATCTGGCTTTGCGAGTCTTCGATGTCTTCTGAAGTTCTATCTATAGAAATCTGGGTATCTGATATCTGTAAATTAAGGCCTTTGACCATAACGCCGCTCTGATTGATCTGGTACTCTAAATTCTGTATCCTTTTTTTTAAGGTGGAAATCTGGTTTTGAAGAGTATTTTTCTGCTGGGCTGTTTTTGTCAGATCCTGGCTTATCTGTTCCGATTGCTTGTCGTAATAATCCGAACATTGCTGCAATAAATTTTTGCAATCGGAAGCTGACATATTCTGGCATCCATTGTTTGATTCAGAAATCGCGGCGCATTGAGCAGCCAAATCATCAGCAAATGAAAAACCGGGCGAAATAAGTCCCAAAAATATTACTAATAGAAATAATAATTTTGCGTCGCGAATATACATGTCTAATTCTATATTTTATTATCTCTTTTCTGCAAAAAAAATCCAGACCCTTATTCACAGGTCTGGATTTTTTATAATTATTTTTTCTCTGATGCTGGTTTTTCTTCTGGTCCTGCAACTACTTCCTCTGTTTTCTTTTCCTTCTCTACTTTTTCGACTTCTTCTACCTTTTCCTCAATCGGCTTTTCTAATTCTTCTTCAACTTTTGCCGGAGGCGAAACTGAAACTACAATCTCGTCTGGCTTAGCTGAAATCTTAACTCCAGCTGGCAAAATTAAGTCTTTTACTAATATATGATTTTCAAAAGCGTCTAATCCGTCTATAGAAACCTTAATTTCGTGGGGAAGATTCTGGGGCAAAGCTTTTACTTCTATTTCTGAAATATTTTTTACTAAAGTTCCTCCTAAATCTTTTACAGCTAAAGATACGCCCTCAAATACCAAAGGAACTTTTACCTCAACTGCTTCTTTCAATGATGCCTGGAAAAAATCAACGTGTATAAATTTATCTGTAACGGGGTCTTTTTGAATTTCGTGGACCAGCACCAGGCGTTTTTCCTTTTCTTCCTCTATATTAAGCTCAACCAAAGAACTTTCTCCT
>Ga0209210_1003531_pt1 | contig 10527 bp, 14 predicted proteins | sample RifGroA1_FD_183991 | JGI IMG/M metagenome (GOLD analysis project Ga0209210, IMG submission 183991) | Contaminated groundwater microbial communities from Rifle, Colorado, USA - Rifle Groundwater A1 (SPAdes) (version 2) | ecosystem: Environmental > Aquatic > Deep subsurface > Groundwater >...
CCCGGAGGTATCCGCTCCTCCGGTTGCGGTAGCGCTCAGGGCCTTGGTCGTGGACCCTGACCCGGAAGTTGTTGCCCCACCCGAGGCGGTCTGGGTCAGTGCTTTGGTCGTTGAGCCTGACCCGGAGGTATCCGCTCCTCCGGTTGCGGTAGCGCTCAGGGCCTTGGTCGTGGACCCTGACCCGGAAGTTGTTGCCCCACCGGAAGCACCAACTACCAGGGCCTTCGTCGGGGTAGCCTCCCCACCAGAAACTGCTCCTCCAGACCCTATAGTCGCTAGAGCTTGAGTCTCCGATGCTGTGCCGCTAGTCGTCGCGCTTCCTGTCCCTGCATAGGAAACGGCGTTCGTCTTCGATGCTCCTCCGCTGGTAGTAGCCCCACCCGTTCCCGTGTAGGTGTAGGCTGTCCCCCCCGAGTCGGTCGTCGCGCTGATATTGGAGGTATAGGTCGAGTTTGCGTAGGTTCCAATGGCGCGGATGCGATACCAGTAGGTGGTCGATGCGCTCAGGCCCGAATTGGCCCAGGAGGTGACCCCTGCTGCTGTGGTATGGACAAGCACGAACGCGCCCGGCGACCCTCCGGAGTCGGGGGCGCGGTCAATCTCAAATCCGGTTTCGATGTCGGAGTTGTCCGTCCAACCCACGGTGATCTGGGTGCTGCTGTCCGCGCCCGCCGAGGGGTTGGTGGGTGCGGCAGGAACGACATACTCGTAGCACCCACGATCCGGAGTAGCCGCTCGGGTGCGGCCCAGGATGTCGTCCGTGACTCCAAGGCCGGTGGCTCCGTTGTCGGATGCCGTGAGGGTGTAGTCTGCGCTGGAGGGGTCGGTCCAAGAAGGCGCACCCGAGGCGCTGGCGTCATCGTGAACTGTCGCCGCCTGCCAGTCGGCCAAGGTCGCGTAGTTCGTAGTTGAGATCGCGGCCACATAGCCGGTTCCAGTGACGTGGAAGCGGTTGTTGTCGGAGTCAATCCCGTTCGCGTTTGCCACCGGCCCCAGGTAGAGGCAGTAGCCGTTCGCGCAGCGTATGATGTTGTTCTTGATGACGTTCGTGGGCGTGCTCGTATTGCGCACCACGATGCAACTGTTCGAGCCGGTCGCGTCGAAGCTGTTGTGATAGATCAAAACACCATTTACAGCCCCGCTGTTCATGTCCAGATTATTACTGATCGTGGAGTAAAACAGGTTATTACGAATCACAGAATTGTCACCGAAGCCATCACCGAAGATGAGCCCGCGATGCAGATTGGTAAAAACATTCCGCTGAATTGTTGCGGCTCCACCCCGAATGCTGACACCGACCGTTCCGGCTGGAGTCCCCGACCGTTGGAGGTTACAGTCTTGAACAACCACGCCCGGCTGATTTGGGCGGCAACACTCAGCATTCGTGCCGCTCGCGCGCAACTTCAACCCGCCTGCGCCCGCCATGGTCATATTCTTGATGTTGCACCAGACCGCTATGGTTGAGCCTGTAATCGTAGGCGTCTGTCCGCTGCCCACCGTCAGAGTCACGCTCCTGGTTGCATCCGCCGTGACGCCCGTGAAGCTCACGTTCTCGGCGTAGTTGTTTGAATCATTGATTGTGCCTGTCCAATACTCATTCGCCGTCACGAGGTTCGCCGTGATCGCTGCCGCGAAGCCGGCGATAGTTGTGTAGTCGCCGCTTCCGTCCTGCTTGATGGACTTCGCGATCTGCGTCGGCATGGGTTACGCCGGTTCCCAGAAGCTGGGATCGAGCGGTTCTGGGGTCAGCCATAGAGACGAGTCTGAGGAAACAATCTGGGTCGGGTTACTGAGGTTGTCCACGACGCAACGTTGGAGTGGAATACCTACTTCTTGGGCATCGGACACTTCGAGGGTTGCCACTGCAAACAGGGCACCGTAAGGGCTGTTTCCCCGCCCTTGCTCTTCACGGGACCAGCGCGAGCCTACAGGACGGGCAGTAACGATCAGACCAGGAGGATGCCCGCCCCGCCCAGAACGATAATAGAGGCACTCCTTGAGCACAGGGAACTCCTTACGGACGAGGAGTCCAATCGGGGCGCAAGGTCTTGCGGCGAGGCTCAGGGATCAGGTTCTTGTCCAGCAGGGGTTTGAGGTCTTTCAGGCTGGCGTTGACCCGCTGGACGGGGGTGAAACCGTCTTCACCCACGATGCCTACCCCGAAAAGGATCGACCCATCCTTGTCCATGATCGGCTTTGCGATGCTTTTGGTATCCGGCGACCCTGTAGCCGGACCAGTGCAGACGCCGATGAATTCCCGGTAGTGGACCCACTGACCGTTGCGGGGATGCCCGTGGGAAAAGTCCTGTGCTGCCATCGAAGTTCTCCGTTTAGGCCAGGGCGATGGAGAGGGTCAGTGCGAGGGAGTCTCCGTTGTTGAACGTCTGCCCTGGGCTGGCATAGATCCGCTCGGCCCAAAGCAGTGTGCCAGCGGTCGCTTTGATGACGTAGTACCCGACGATGGTGCCCGTTCCCGTGAAGTTGAACGTCTGGGCTGGGTAGGTCTTCGTGGTCGTTCCGGCCGCAGTGCTCGCAGCATTCCAGGTCGCGCGAGCGAGCGACTTGTCCGAGTACCCCGCGATGTCCGCGACCGTGTAGGTTACCGCTGTGTCCCCTTCAGCGGGGTCGGCATCGTTCTTGTAGAGCTTGAGCGTTTGTGCTTCAGGGGAGGCATCCCCGAGGGCCATGTCTAAAAGGGCAACCTCGCCGACATCAGGTACTAGCAGCGCCATGGGTCAATTCCTCAGATCGTGAGGCCTCGGTTGCCTTCAGCCTTCATGGTTGTCTGCCCGGCCTTTCGGTAGACCTTGAACCATCCTGGCCTAGTCGGCACAGCGTGGCAGTGGTAGGTGCCTTCGGGTAGATCCACGGGGTTTCCTGCGTCATCGGTCCAGTTCTGCTCGGTAGTTAGCTTGTAGATGCCGCAGAACGTGTCGCTCATGTTGAAAGTATAGCACGGCCCCCGTGCCTAGTTCTGCGATCCTTGCAAGGCGAGCCAAAGCCCGCCTGCGGCGAGGGCTAGAACCCCCACCCCTCCGGTTGTTCTGGGGGAAGCCGCGACCTCAGGGGTCGGGGCTTGAGCGAGATCCAGGGCGACTTCGAGCTCTTGGATTCTTCGGTCTTTTTCGGCCAGCGTGATCCCAGCCTCGGTGGCTAGGGTCCGGGCCGCATCCAGATCTTCGATCGCGCCGGAAATTCTTGCGAACACCTGGTCTTCCGTGGAGTCCTCGGGCAACCCAAGGATCTCGATGAGCCGCCAGAAGATTGCTGCCCGTTCGGCCGTCGTCATCTGCGTGATACGGTCAGCCACAGCCCTAGGGATGCCGGCAGGCGGGATGTAATGGGATGCCCCGATGGCGTTGCGGATATCCGCAAAGACTAGCAGGAGCTCGTCTTGGTGGGTCTTGATGGTGGCCGACTCTTCCCTCAAGGCTTCCACCTCGCCCCGAAGTTGGTCAATGGCCGCTTGTGTTTGTTGGGCCTGACCCCTGGCGGCCTGAAGTTGATCCTGCAGTTCTGGGATTCTGGCTGCTTCAACCTGGGCAGTGGCTAGATCAGTCTGGGTTGCGGTAAGGTCGGCCTCAAGGCCTTGGATTTCTGCGTTCAGTTCTGGGACCAGTTCTGCGTAAGCCTGAGCCTCGATCAGCTGGGCCCGGATGGTTGTGATCTGTGCTTGGAGTTCTGGGAGCTGACCAGCGATAGCCTGCGCCGCAGACACAGCGCGTTCAGCGTCCGTAAGTGCTACCCGCAGTCTCTGGATCTCAGCCTCGAGGTCTGGAACCTTGCTGGCTTCATCTTGGATGGTGGTCAGCTGGGCCTGCAGGGTGTTGACCTGGGCTTGAAGCCCTGGGATCTGCTGGGCGATTTGTTGAGCTGCTGCAAGATCAGCCTGGGACTGTTCGAGTTGGCTTTGAAGTCCTGGAACCAGGGCGGCGATCCCTTGAGCCGCCACAAGTTGGTTTTGGAGTTGCGCAATCGTTGTGTTGAGGCTGCTAAGCCGGTTAGCCACGAAGGTGGGCGTGAGGGAATTCCAAGATACCCCGAATACAGTGGCGACAACCTCCAACTTTTCCTTCAAGGCAGCAGCTGCGCTACGGTTGTGTCCCCAGCCGGATTCCAGAGTCTCTAGGATCTTTGTTTTTTGGTTGTCGGTCAAGAGTGGCGACTGGGCGACACGGAGTTTACGGAGGTCGAGGTCGTCTTCGAGGGAATTGGAGAACAGTGGGCGGCTGCGAGCCTTGTTCTGCCAGTCGTAACCAGGGTCAAGCCAAAATACCACATCCTTGTAGACTGAATAGCCACTAGACCGGGAGGCGATTTCATCATAAAGATGTCTGAAGACAATTCCTGCTGCATATCTGTAGTTTTTGGCGCCTTGTAGATAGAGCATGTCGGTTACTGCATAGCCACCCCAGCCACTACTCCAGACTCCTCCTGTTATCATCCCTTCGGGGAATACCTCGAGCTGCGCTGGGATGGTCCAATCCCAGGTAGGAGGGATGTTCAAGACCACGCCCAGCCTCGCTGTTGCTGTCCCAAGCCCATCCAGTTGGTAGCGAGGCATCAGACCCATCTCCAGGCCAGCGGGGCGGGCCGTCGGACCGTCCGGTACACCGAAATTCCTAGGATTGCTAGACCAACGAAGGTTCGCCAGTCGAAGTTCTTGCCGGCCTCGCCGGCTAGATCCTCAGGCGCAGTTCCTGCCTTCAGCTGGTCGTCCACCCAGGCTTCGGCCTGAGAGGCCATCCACGCTGCCCCCGAGATGGTCCCGAGAACACTGCGGGCCTCGAGCCCCATGGCTGTGGCCGCTGCGGCGGCCACGAAGTTCCACGCCGAGGCCTGGGACTTGGGTCCGGTAAGCGCTGAACCGTACTCTGTGGGCCGCGCCGCGAGTTTTGTGGCGGGCACTGGGGTGGCGGCTAGTTGTCCCAGCAGATACCTGGGCATGGGTTACCCTCGCGTGGCCAGCATCATGCAGTCACCAGGGAATTCTACCACCCATCCCCTGGCCTGGAGAACCCTCCAGAGTTTGTCGGCCTTGCCCCGTGGCCCTACTCCGGGGATTCCTAGCTCGCGAGCGTCGTCGACGACTATGGCCGCTCTGGGTTCCAATGCTGGCTCGAGCACCAGGAAGGCCTCGAGGGTCTTTTCGGGGTCGTTGTTCATGTCCAGGTAGACGACGCCCAGGAAGTTCAGGCCCCCGGAATGCACGAGCTTTTCGATGGTTTCGCGGCCATCCCCGCAGATGACGTGGATCCGGTCCTTCTGGGGGCCATAACGCATGTGCTTCAGACCCTCGGTCAGGATCACGGCGTCGGGCGCGTGGTCGATCCCGACGTAACTGCACTCTGGATGGGCGATGAGCCAGTCCCAGAAGAGCAGGGTGCTGTGGCCATCGGACTCGGCAGCGTCCAGATCCCGCAAAACCCCAACCTCGAGGACTACGGGGGGCTGGGCGAATTCGCAGGCTTTTTGAAGCACGGTCCAGCGTTGGGCTTTGGTTAGGAGCATGGGCTACTTCAGATTCAATGCCGTCAGCTTCTTCTCGATCTCGGCCTGGAGTTCGGGGTGGTCCTTCATCCAGTCGATCAACTTGGGGCGCAGCGCAGCTTCGTAGGTCGCCTTGTCCGAGTCTTTGAGTTCTTGGATTGCACCCACGGTCCGATCGGCGATGGCCTTCTCCCGCAGGAATTCTTCGTGTTTCACGGCCCCGAAGGCCCGCAACGCATCGGGGATCCAGGCCAGGATCAACTTGAAGGGGTAGACCATGAGGCGCCCAACCCAACGGACAACCTCGAGTCCCGGGAAGAAGAATGCGGTGATCCGGAGGAGCAGGCCTAGGGCCACGAACGCCAGGATCCAGCCGGCCAGACGCTTCAGACCCTTCCAGAAGTTGTAGAACGGGTTCCAGGATCGCCGGTTTTCTTCATCGGCCAGCCGCGCGCTCTCTTCGAGATCCCGGTAGGCCGTCTGCTTGTCCTTGTTGAGCTTGGTGATGCCGTCCTGCATCTCAGCGAGCTTCCGGTCCTTCTCGGTGATCTGGTTGCGCACAGTGTCCAGTTCAGCTTGGGCCTCGGCAACGCGACCCGCGAGGAACTTGGCCTGCGTGTCCATGGCTGCGAGAAGATCTTCTGCTGTCGGGGTTGGAAGTCCGCTCTGGGCGACGTCCAGGGCCGGAACGGCAGCTTGTACGAAGCGGGAAGCCTCGGGGTCGGCCTTGAGCGTCCGGTTGGCCGCGATGACCTGGGCGCTGGCTTGGGAATGCTTCGAGGCCTCGAGTTTCTGCCGGTCGGCCCGTAGATCTTCCAACTTTGCTTCGACGCTCTTCAGGTTGGTAACGATGTCGCTCAGGGTCCGGCAACCACCGGTCAGGAGCAGAACCAGAAGCAGCGGGGGGAAGCAACTACGGGCCATGGCTCAGGCAATCCTTGACCCTGAGGAGGAACAACGCGCCGGCTGCAGCGCAGGCGATGATCGCGAGATGCCGATCACTCCGGCCCAGGACGGCGTCACGAATCCAGGCTGGCCACTTCATGGTCAGAACTCATGCCAGGTCGAGGTCCCGTCGCTCAGGTACAGCTTGGTGTAACCAGCAGCCACGGATACGCCGGAGGGATTGGAGGCTCCATCCCTCCGGATCGTGTCGCTGCCTTGGGGCCTGATGCTGATGGCGCCCCCTGAGGGATTGTAGATTTCGATAAGTTGCCCCGGCGTGTCTACTGCGAGGGGCAGACGAACAATCCCGTCGCCGACGGTGACGTCGATGGAGGAGTCGCTGGCCGTGGCCGTGTAATCCGTCGGCCCAAGGACTGTGCTTGAGGTCGTGTAGAAACGAGCGAGCCGGCCCATCGCTAAGTTTCTCGGGTCACGTACCAGCGGTTCGATCCGTTGGAGTACGCGATGATGTTGGTGGTGACGGTCAGGGGATTGGTCCCGGTCGGAAAGTTTTCGTTGCCGATCAGGTCGGTGCTCTGGGCTCGCAGGGAGTACGAGACAACGCCAGTGCTTTCCAGAGCCAAGAAGATCTCTTGCCCCGCTACTTCATCGGCGGGGGGCAGGGTCACGGTCACGCCGTCGGTCGCAATGGTCGCCCCCACGTTTTCACTGGTCAGGGTTGTGCTGGCCGTGATCCGTGCGAGCGGTGTTGGGATAGCTAGCCGTCTAGCGATACGTCCCATGCTCAGGGATCTCCCAGAAACCAACGTCCCGATCCGTCAGACCAGATCCGGTATACGCCACCCCCCGACAGTGGAGTTGTTGATGCCCCGCTGGGGAAGCCGACCGAGTAGATCAGGTCCCCTGACCCCGCAGCGACCTGGAGGGTCCTCCCGGTTTTCCCCGCTGTCACGAAGTGACGCCCCGAGGCGTCCAGACTGCGAGGCAGGATCAGTGTCCCACTGGGGGTGGGGTCACTGTCCAGCAAAGCGTCCGCAACCTGGATGGTGTAGGGGGTGGTGCGAACCGTGGTAACCGGCCAGAAGATCCGGAGGGCTGTCGTGCCCATGCAAGCCCGCCTAGGCTTTTCCGAAGAGCATGGTGAGTACCCAGATTAGCAGAGCGATCCAGCCCGGCGCGATAGCGATGGCCAGTCCCCACTGCCCTTTTCGGTCTACGGAACCCGACGTTTTTTGCAATGCTTTGACGCCCGCCTCGAGGTGAACGATGGCCTGCCGCATCAGGGCGATCTGGGTAGTGACGGTTGGGTTTTCCGGCGTGCCTGTCCGCAGAACAGCATCCAAGTCGTCAACCCGTTCACGGATGGTACGGAGTTCAGTTTCCACAGCCGCCCGCAGAGCTGCAACATCACGACCGTGCTCCGAGATGGTCTCGAACAGCTTGTCCATCCGGCGCAGAGAAGTCTCGAGGACGCGGGTCAGTTGCTCAATCTGCTCGCTCATGTCAACCTGGGTTGCCAGTTTGTTTCTTTGAATCATGGCTCGAATCGGCAAGATCCATCCCGCCGAAAGTTGTGCCTCGACTTGAGCCAGCTTCGATTCCAATTGCTGGCCCAGCTCTGCTGTGCCGACCATCACGGACATTCTAACCTCGCGCGTTAATCGAGGTCGTCATCCTCGAAGGGTTCCTTGTTCTCGCCAAATAAATCCTCGCCGAGTTCTTCCTCGTCGGAATCCTCGTCGTCGTCGTCCTCGTCGAACAGGTTCAGGTCATCGCCGTCTTTGAGCACATCTTCGTCGTCTTCTTCGGGGATCGGGGGCATGGCAGTTCCGTGGATGGGTTTAGGATTCACCGCCGGAGAGTAGCCACAAGGCACCGCCCGCTGCAAGCAAAGCCGCGAGTCCTCCAGCGCCCGTCGGGGGAGGGGCTGTGGGAGGGTTGGTGGCTTCTGCTGGAGCCTCGGTAGCCGCAAGGGCCTCGAGTTCCTGGGCGTCCGTTTCGTTGCTCAGGGTCGGGAGAGTTTCGGGATCTCCCGTGGATCGCCACTCAGCCGAGGGGTAGGCATAGGTACGACCCAGGTAGAGGTCGCCGGACTGGACGACGTAGACCCAGTCCCCGTCGTTCCGGATGGCCGTGATTTCGGTGTTGCTCGTGGAGAGGGCTGCGGCCCGCAGGAGCTGGACCAGCCGGGGGTGGGACTGGTGGGTCAAGGCCAGATAGTCATGCAGCCGGGCCGCCAGTTTCCGGCCTTCATCGGGTGAGGTCCGGAGCAGGCGGTCAGCGTCCCGGAAGATGTTGGCCAGGGTCACCGTGTCGAGCCAGGGTTGTCTCGACTGCTCGTCGGGTGGGGCTGTCGTGTCACCCTCTCCGGACGGATCCGTCGCGCTGGGCACGATGCTCGTGGTGGTTTCGTAGACCTCTTCCTCGCTTGCTGCAATCCCGTCGGCTGGGTCGTCCGTGATCAGGTAGGTCGTGGACCGGGCCAATTCATTGGCCGTATCCTGGATGGTCTTGGGCTCTTCCGTTGGGGTGGTTGTGACAGGGTCGGTGGTTCGCGGAACAAAGCCTGTGACAGGGGCGATCCCCCCGCCCCCCTCGATGGGTTGAGGCTCGATGACGAGGTTCTGATCTTGCTCTACGGCTGTCCAGTTGATGTTCAGTCCGTGTTGATAAGCAGCCCCCCCATGAACCAATTCCTGCGTGTGCAGGCCTTCGTGGCCCATGAGGTACAAGGCTGAGACGAACTCGGAGAACTGTCCAGGCAGGGTCTGCTTCAGGTAAGTTTCAGCATCCCGCGCAGCATAACTGACGATCTTTCTTGTGTTGTGGTCTGTGCGGTTTGGCCAAGCAGCCTCGATTCGATCCAGATAGAACTTGATGAAACGTGCCTCGAACATCGTCAGTCCCCGCTGAGCCAGAGAAGTCCTACGACGGCCCCTACCAACAGTATAGCGCCCATCATACGGGGAGGGGAAGCCTCGTTTAGTCCCTGCAGGGTCACGACACCGGTCGGTTCCACGACGGTCATCACGGTCTCGGCATCTTCAATGGCCGGGTGTTGGCGCAGCGCCAGCAGCGCCCCCGGAATCTGCCCCGTCGGCACCTGGACCCGGAACTGCCGGCCCAGCATCGGGTTGATAGGCTGGTAGCGCGTCAGGATCTCCCGAAATTCCGCTGGGGTCGTGGTCGGTTTGAACCGGAGGTCGATCCAGCTCTGGCCGGGGGGAGGGAGGTTGTTCACGGGACACCCACTTCATGAAGGTCTTGGCCCGGTCCGACAAACCCAGCTGAATTCGTTGGGCGAGGCCCGGCTTCCGGTCGGGCTCGAAGTTGATCGAGACCAGCCCCGCCATCTTGTCCCAGGACTGCTCGTCCTCGTCGCCGACCAGTACCCGGATTCGCCGAACCCGGCCGGGCTTCACCCCCGACATGACCGCCGTGACCATGGGCCCCCACTTGTCGGGACCGGGCAGGATGTCCAGAACGTTCTTGGGGGGCGGTAGTCCTGCCCCGCTGTAGGCGCAGCGACCATTCTGGTACTGCAGTTCCACGTAGATCTTCGGCACATCTATCCTCGGATGGCCCGGTAGACATAGATCGGCCTCCCCAGGATCCGGTTGGGGCTTACAGGCGTCCGCTCCAGCCGACCCTGGCGGGCCCATCGTACCAGATGGCTGCGCATGGTCCCTTGGGAAAGGTTCAGGATGCCCGCGAGTTCGATGCTGGTCCTGGGGGTCTCCTGGACGGAACGGATGACGGCGATGTACCGCTCCCGGGCCGTTCGGCTCTCAAATCGTCCCTGGGGCGGCGGCAACAACCCCTGGAGATCTGGCCCTGCTCCGGGCCAGTAGTCAGGTGGCGCCCAGTTGTCCCGCAGCACGGCAGCAGACCTTGCTATGCTTCCTGCAAGCCGGTGAGGGCACTGAGTTCTCGGGCGTCGGGGAGTCCCAACGTCCCGACTCGGACGTAAACTGTAACGTAAGCAGTGTACAACTTTTTCTTGCCTGCCTTCCACCGCTTCAGGTCGGTGGCGCTTGGAATTTGATTGTTTTCATCAGTTGTGAACTGGATGTCGATTCGCGCCCGCCCCCCATCATCGAACACGTACCACCCGTCCCCACTGTCTTCAAC
>Ga0209210_1003532_pt1 | contig 10526 bp, 9 predicted proteins | sample RifGroA1_FD_183991 | JGI IMG/M metagenome (GOLD analysis project Ga0209210, IMG submission 183991) | Contaminated groundwater microbial communities from Rifle, Colorado, USA - Rifle Groundwater A1 (SPAdes) (version 2) | ecosystem: Environmental > Aquatic > Deep subsurface > Groundwater >...
TTTTTGAAGGTAGGAAAAAAGATGCTATTAACATTGTTCTTTCAACCTCTCTTTGGCTTTTTGCTTTTCTATTTTTTTTCTTTCTTCTAATGATTATTTTTAAGTGAAGATTTATTCCCAGCCAGATTCTATGAAGGGAATTCCATTATTTAAGTTTTCTATTACTTTGCGGACATAGGGTAGTGTATTTTTAGGAAGATTATTAATTAGAAACCAACTTATGCCATCGCATTTATTTGGCTCCATTATTTTAGGTGTACCACTCCACACTTTTGCAGTAAAGAAAAAATCCATGTATTCGCAGTCGTCCGATTTTCGGTGTAATACTTTATTTGGAATTAAATCTTTTTTCTCAATTTTTATCCCTGCTTCCTCATATGCCTCTCTGATCATTGGCAGGTACCCCATAAACTTTCCGTCAATATGTCCAGCAACAAGACTATACATTCCATCCATCCACCCAGTTTTATATCTTCTTGAAAGAAGCACCCTACCATCTTTTACCAAAATCAAATAAACAGCCGCTCTTACCATGAATTTTTCTTTACCACCCATATTTGGAGTATACCAAATTCTTCACAACCTAAGTTACTACGTTGCTGTAACTAATCTGCTTAGTTTAGAGAACTCTTCTCTTGATGGGGTTGTTGAAAATTCAGCACTTAAACCTTCAATATCATTTTTAACTCCGGAGATTTGAAGAGACAAGCCGTCGTTTACTTTGTCGATCTTTTTGCTTAACTTACTATCAACGCTATCAATCTTTTCATCCAGCCTTTTCAAGTCTGGTTTAATCATTTTTGCGTAAAACTCGCTTCTTGCCTCAAATTGGTCGTCATCAATCTGTTTCCTGAGACTCTCTAATCCTCCGTCTAAGTCTTTTTTGGTTGCAAAACCGGCCTTCTTTAAAGCTAAAACGATATTGGGAATAGTGAAAGGTTGATTTTTTATCATATCTTGATTAAATACCGTGAAGCAGCTTCTGTCAACACAAATATATGCTAAAATTTGAGTAGAATGAAGAAATTTATAAAAGAGTGGAAATGGGTGATTTTAGGTGGAATCGGGATCGTCTTTTTTGCTTTGGCAATTAGGTTATATAATTTGACTCTTCTTCCCGTCTTTGCCGATGAGGCAATTTATATTCGCTGGTCGCAGGTGATGAATGCTGAACCTACCTTAAGATTTTTACCTCTTTCTGACGGCAAACAGCCATTATTTATGTGGTTTTTAATGTTTTACATCAAATATATGAATAATCCTTTGTTTGCCGGACGTATTCTTTCGGTTTTTTCAGGTCTTGGCACAATGATTGGCATTTTTGCTGTTTCACATATTCTTTTTAGGAATAAATTGGTTTCTTTACTCTCTGCTTTTATCTGGGCAATTTGTCCCCTAAGCTTTTTCTTCGATCGGATGGCTTTGGTTGATTCTCTGCTTGCCATGTTTGGTGTCTGGACTTTGTTTTTTGGAACTTTGACCGCAAAAACGAAAAGATTGGATATGGCATTAATCACCGGGTTTTCTTTAGGTTGCGGAATGCTTACAAAATCTCCGGCGATTTTTTTCTTACTTCTTCTTCCTGTAACCTGGATTTTTATTAAAAATTCTAAAGATTTAATTAAAATGGTTCCGCTTTTTGTTGTTGTGACGGTTGTTGGCTATGGAATGTATAATATTTTGCGTCTTGGCCCAAATTTCAATATGATTGCCAGTCGCAATCAAGATTATGTTTTGCCGATAACCAGAATATTAACTTACCCCACCGATCCATTAATTCCTCATTTAAAAGACGTTTTTATTAAGTGGTTTCCTAAAATGGGTCCATGGCCGATTTTTGCATTGATTTTAATTGGTTTACTCGCTTCATGGAAAAAATATTGGAGGGAAAAGACAATTATTATCATCTCTTGGTTTGGACCACTTTTAGTTTTGGCGGAGTTCGGAAGAGCATTTACCGTTCGATACATTCTTTTTCTTTTTCCGGCTCTCTTTATTCTTATGGCTTCTGGAATCTTAGTCAAAAACAAAATTATTAAAGGCATATTTTATCTTTTCCTGGTTATATTTACTGGAATGTCTTTAATTTTTGATTATCATTTGTTGACAAATCCTGCCAAAGCGGATTTACCCCGCAGCGAAAGAAGCGGATATTTGGAAGAGTGGACGGCGGGAGACGGAATTAAAGAAATTGCCGACTATCTCAAATCTCAAACCTCAAATCTCAAATCTGAGGAAAAGTTGGTGGTTGGAACCGAAGGATATTTCGGAACGCTTCCTGATGGACTTCAAATGTATCTTAACAATAATCAAAAAATTATTGTTATTGGGGTTGGACTTGATTTGAGTAAGGTTCCGGAAAGTTTACAGGAATCGAAAAAAGCGGGTAATGAAACATATTTAGTAATTAATGAATCAAGATTTAAAGGAGATCCCGATAAATTAGGCCTTAAACTTATCGCTAGTTACCCAAAGGTAGCCAGAAGGGACAAGACTTCAAAGGAATACATTACCAAAGGTCCCCAAGAAGTTTTGTTATTCTTTGAGCTTAAATAATGCTACAATTTAAGCGTGGAAGGTGAAATTGAGCTTGATGTTGTTAAAAAAAGAGCCGTCAAGGGGGTTGCTGTTTTAACCGGAAGAACTCTTATTCTTAATCTTATCTCTTTTGTTTCTCAGGGTCTTCTTTGGGCCTTTCTTAATCCCAGCCAATTCGGAGTGTTTTTGATAGTTTCGGCAACCGTGAACTTCCTTTCCTATTTTGCCGATATTGGTCTGGGGGCGGCACTTATTCAAAAGAAGGAGACTCCTCAAGAAGAAGATTATAGGACCGTATTCACCGTGCAAGAAATACTGGTTTCGATCATCTTTGTTATTATTCTTCTATTAGGTCCAGTTCTTACTAAGACCCATTCTTTAACCCATGAGGGTCTTATTCTTCTATATGCTTTAGGAGGATCTTTTTTCTTAGCCTCTTTAAAAAACATTCCTTCAATCCAGCTTGAACGAAAGATTGAGTTTGGCAAGTTTATTATTCCTCAGGTTTTAGAAAACATGGTTTATAGCGTAGTTGTGGTATTTTTTGCATGGCGTGGGTTTGGAATAACCAGTTTTACCTATGCGGTGTTAATTAGAGGAGTGGTTGGTTTAGTTGCAATATACATCCTTAATCCCTGGAAACCGGGATTGGGATTCAATTTAAAATCTTTCAAAAACCTAATCAAATTTGGAATTCCGTATCAGCTTAATAATTTTTTGGCAACCGTAAAAGATGATGGAATGATAATTGTTTTAGGAGGAATATTAGGAACGGCAGGGGTCGGAATTTTGGGGACTGCCAAAAAACTTGCAGAATACCCATTAAGATTTTTTATGGACAATGTAACTAAAGTAACATTCCCGGCCTTTTCCCGTATGCAGGATGATAAAGCCGAATTGGAAAAAAGCCTGACAAGGTCAATCTTTTTTATTTGTGCCTTGGTTTTTCCCAGTTTAGTCGGTCTTGCAATTATTTTTCCAATCTTAATAACCGTAATTCCGAAATACGCAAAATGGTCCCCGGCCTATATCCCTTTAATTTTTCTTTCCGTAAATTCTCTTTGGGCCGCGGGATCTACTCAACTTACCAACTTTCTTAACTCGGTAGGGAAAATTAAGACAACATTTAAATTAATGATTATGTGGACAGTTCTAACCTGGGCTTTGGTTCCCATTCTTTCCATCAAGTACGGAGTTAATGGTGCGGCCTTTTCCTATCTTTTAATTGGGTCTTCTTCTGCAGTTGTATTTTATATAGTTAAAAAGTATTTGAATTGGTCTATATATCATTCGGTTATTGTTCCTTTTCTTTCCTCAATGGTTATGGGTATGGTTCTTATTATTCTTAGAGGAGTTTTAACTATTGATGTAAAAACTCTAATAATTATGATTTTTGCAGGTGGAATAACTTATATGGGGACTCTTTATCTGATTCTGGGAAGTGGTTTAATAAACGATGTTAAAAAAATCTATTTTAGTATTCTTAAAAAATAACTTAAGTTTGATATCCATACTTTTATGGGGAACCATCTTTTGGTCTATTACGATGGTTAAAAGCGGGATAATTTACCCCTTTGGTATGGGGTTTTGGGGAGCAAACGGACACGATGGGATTTGGCACCTGGCCTTAATAAATAATATATTAAAGGGATTTCCAATTGAGATTCCGGTGTTTTCAGGAAATTTACTTCAGAATTATCATATTGGTTTTGATTTATTGGTGTCGCTAATTAACCAAGTAACTAAGTTGCCAATAACTATTTTGTATTTTCAGATTCTACCTCCTGTTTTTGCTTTTCTCATCGGCTTATTAACTTATCTATTTACGCTAAACTGGACAAAGTCTAAGCAAAGTGCCCTATTATCCTCCTTCTTTATTTACTTTGGCGGTGGATTGGGGTGGTTTGTTACATTTTTAAGAAACGGTAAATTTGATGGTGAGAGTATGTTTTGGTCTCAGCAAGCAATTTCGACCTTAATTAATCCTCCGTTTGCCCTGTCTTTGATTTTTATTCTTTTGGGACTTATCTGTTTACACAAGAAAAAATTATTTTTGGCAATATTATTTTTTGGTGTTTTAGTTGAAATTAAAATTTACGCAGCAGTTTTAGTGCTCATCGGATTACTTTTGTCCAAAAATTTCAAAGTTTTTTTAGGTACTCTTTTTCTTAGTTTTATTTTATTTGTGCCGCTTTTGGGAACTTCATCTAAACTGTTGGTTTGGCAGCCGTTTTGGTTTTTGGAAACAATGATGGGTTTATCTGATAGATTCGGTTGGATGAAATTCTATTCTGCAATGACCACATACAGGATGGGAGGAATTTGGGTTAAGGCAACTCTGGCTTATGGAGTAGCTTTTTTACTTTTTCTTGTTGGAAATATGGGAACAAGAATTATTTTTATTAAAGACGCTTTTAAGAAACTCGATTCAATAAAAATATTAATCTTAAGCATAATTTCAGCAGGAATTATCATTCCAATGTTTTTTTTGCAAAAAGGAACTCCTTGGAACACAATTCAATTTTTCTATTATTCATTATTCTTTTCGGCAATTTTAGCCGGAATTACAGCATCTCGCTTCACTAAACTTTTATTGATAGCCGTAGTTTTGCTAACTATTCCAACTACTATTGGGGCAATGAAGCATTATCTACCTAAAAATCCACCCGCATATTTATCAAATGCTGAATTGCAAGCTTTGGAATTTTTAAAAAATCAATCCAATGGAATTATTTTGACCTATCCTTTCGACGCTACTCGCGCCAAAGAAGCGGAAGCAAATCCGCCAAGGCCGTTATATTTATATGATTCAACCGCTTACGTGTCGGCTTTTGCCAATAAAATCACTTTTTTAGAAGACCAGGTGAATTTGGATATTACCGGATACGGATGGAAAGACAGGAGAGTTGAGATAGAGAATTGGTATAAAGAAAAAGATCAAGAGAAATCAAGAGAATTTCTTAAAAAAAATAACATCAAATATATTTATTGGCTAAAAGGCGACAAACGTTTTCTTTATGACATAGAGCAAAGAGCTTACTTGGGTGAAACAGAACTTGGAATAGAAAAGATATTCGATAATAAAGAAGTAGGTGTTTACGTGGTAAAATCAGAGATATGATATCGGTTGTAATAAACACACTAAATAACGAAGACGAGATTTCTAGGGCCATTAACTCTGTAAAGAGTCTTGCAGACGAGATAGTTGTTTGCGACATGGAGTCTTCAGACAATACCTCTACGATTGCCAAAAAACTTGGAGCTAAAGTTTTTTCCCATAAGAAAGAAAATTATGTGGAACTTGTAAGAAACTTTATGGTTTCCAAGGCAACTTGTGATTGGATATTCATACTGGATCCAGATGAAGAACTGCAAAGCAGTTTGGTTAAAAAATTAAGAGAGATAACTAAAAAGCCGGAAGCTGACTATTACAGGGTTCCCAGAAAAAATATTATCTTTGGAAAATGGATTAAACATACCAACTGGTGGCCTGACTATAATATTAGGTTTTTTAAGAAAGGGTTTGTTTCTTGGAATGAAGCAATTCATTCTGTCCCGATGACTCAAGGGAAGGGTGCAGACCTTCCGGACAAAGAAGAATATGCCATTATCCACAATAACTATAAAAACATATCTTCATATCTTGAAAAGATGCTTAGATATACAGATGCGGGAAAGGATAATCTTTTAAAGGGCGGCTATGTGTTTTCTTGGAAGGATTTGATTAAAAAACCCGCTAATGAATTTTTAAGCAGATATTTTGAAGGGGAAGGATATAAAGACGGTATTCATGGACTAGCTCTTTCATTGCTACAGTCATTTTCCCAACTTGTTTTATATCTTAAGGTTTGGGAGAAACAGGGGTTTTCTGATAAGAATTTGGGAAAATCTGAAATAAAAAATGAGTTAAATAAGACAGTTTCAGATTTAAGGTGGTGGCTTAGGAAGAAGTTCTCATGGTTAAAGTTTCTTTAATTATCCTCAACTGGAACGCCAGGGTTATGGCTCAAGAACAACTTGAGAACGTGTCTGAACTTGACATAAAGGGTTTAAAAGTTGAATGTGTAGTTGTTGATAACGGATCTACTGATGATTCGAAAGATATGCTTTCGGATTACAAACTTCCTAATATGAACTACAAGTTTATTGAAACCGGAAAAAATTTAGGTTATGCGGGAGGAAACAACTTTGGGCTTAAATATTCTTTTAAAGAAGGCTTTGATTATACGATTTTACTTAATAACGATGTGATACTGCCAAAAGACATCTTAATTAAATTAATCGGTGTTGCCGAAAGAGACCAAAAGATCGGACTTTTGGCTCCAAAGATGTACTTTGCTAAAGGGTATGAGTTTCATAAAGAGAGATACAAGAAAGAAGATTTGGGAAAAGTTATTTGGTATGCGGGAGGATTTATCGATTGGGATAATGTTTATTCTATTCATAGAGGGGTGGATGAGGTAGATAAGGGGAGATATGATCAAGAAATTGAAGTAGATGCGGCAAACGGGGCCTGCCTTCTTATTAGAAATAAAGTAATGGCCGATATTGGTTTTTTAAGAGATAAATATTTTATGTATTGGGAAGATGCAGACTATTGTATAAGGGCAAAAAAGGCAGGGTGGAAAGTTATTTATACTCCTGAGACCCGTCTTTGGCACAAGGTTTCTTCTTCTTCTGCAATAGGGAGTAACTTAAATGATTATTTTTTAACCAGAAATAGATTGGATTTTGGTTTAAGGTACGCTCCAATAAGAACAAAAATTGCATTAATTAAAGAAAGCTTGGGATTTATTATTAGAGGAAGGCATTGGCAGAAAATGGGAGTCAGAGATTATTATTTAGGAAAGTGGGGAAAGGGATCATGGCCACCGGCCCATAGGGCCTCTGGCCCGGAGGGAAATAAAAAATGACAGTTTCAACAATTGTATTAATCGGAGGTAAATATGATGAGATATTGTTAAAAAGATGTTTAGATTTGGTCAAGTGGGCAGATGAAATAATAAAAGTAGAGACAGATGAACTTTCGGGAAGTTTTTCCGAGTGGAGAAATTACGGTGCCCAAAAAGCTACAGGAGATTGGCTTTTTTATGTTGATTCAGATGAAGAAGTCTCAAAAGAACTGAGAGAAGAGATAGAGATAGAGTTAGAGAAAGAAAGATTTTGTGCTTACGCGATACCTAGGAAAAATATTTTATTGGGAAAAGAGATGAAACATGGAGGATGGAAACCGGATTATGTTTTAAGACTGATTAAAAAAGAGGCTTTGATAAAATGGGAAGGGGATCTTCATGAACAGCCAAAAATAAAAGGGGGAGTGGGTAAATTAAAACAAGCTTTAGTTCATACTTCTCATAGGACTTTAACTGAAATGGTGGAAAAAACCAATAAATGGTCTGAAATCGAAGCAGAGCTTCTTTTTAAGTCAGGACACCCCAAAATGAATTTGTTTAGATTTTGTTCAGTCGGTTTTAGAGAATTTTGGTACAGAGGTATTAGAAAGCTTGGATTTTTGGATGGAACTATTGGAGTAATTGAAGTATTCTATCAGACATATAGTAGGTTAATTACCTACGCAAAATTATGGGAAAAGCAGCAATCTTTAATCCGTACTTAGATACTCTTGGGGGTGGAGAAAGATATACCCTTTCGTTTGCTAAAGTTTTAGCAGATGAAGGCTGGGTTGTGGATGTTGAATGGAAAGATATTAAAATTAAAGAAAAGCTGGAAGAAAGGCTTGGTATAAATTTATCTAATATCAATTTTGTTCCTGATATCAAAAAGGGTTCTGGGTACGATCTTTGTTTTTGGGTTTCTGATGGATCTATTCCGCTTCTTCATTCGCGGAAAAATATCTTGCACTTTCAGGTTCCGTTTCATGATGTTGATGGAAGATCCCTTTTTAATAGAATGAAGCTTATCAGAGTAAATAAAATAGTATGCAATTCTAAGTTTACAAAAAATGTTATCGATCGTGAGTTTGGTGTAGGAAGTATTGTTATTTATCCCCCTGTTGATGTATTCAAAATAAAGCCAAAGAGAAAAGAAAATATAATTTTATATGTAGGAAGATTTTCCAAACTAGTTCAATCCAAAAGACAAGATGTTTTAATTGATGCGTTTAAGAAATTTTCAAAGAAGGTTCCTGACTGGAAACTTGTTTTGGTCGGCGGAAGTGATATTGGAGGTAAAGAATATATTAAAGAATTAAAAGATAAATCTATTGGATATAATATCGAGATTTTGGAAGGAATACCTTACAAAGAACTTCTGGATATTTACGGTAAAACAAGATTTTTCTGGTCGGCAGCGGGATATGAAATTAATGAAAACCTTCATCCGGAACAAGTTGAGCATTTTGGCATAACCACCGTTGAGGCAATGGTGGCCGGAGCTGTTCCTTTAGCTTTTAATGCCGGAGGATCAAAAGAAATTATTAAATCCAAGGAAAACGGATTTTTGTGGAAAAGTATAAATGAACTTATTAAAATAACCATGGAACTTTCGGAAGATAGGAAACTTTGGAAAAAATTATCAGATAAAGCGAGCGAGAACTCTTTTCTTTTTGGTAACGAAATGTTTTCCAGAAAAGTTATCGGTTTATTGTAATGAAAAAAATTAATTATATTTTTCTTTTGGGAATATTTATCCTGACTTTTGTTTTAAGAGTTCTATATTTGCCAAAAAATTCTTTAACTTTTGGTTACGATCAAGCAAGAGATGCGATTGTTTCTCAACAAATACTCAAAGGAGATCTTAAAATTCAAGGACCACCTGCTTCCACTCCAGGTCTTTATCATGGTGTTTTTTATTATTATCTTCTGGCCCCGGCATATTTGATAGGCCATGGTAGTCCTGCTATTGTTGCCTATTGGATTGCATTTTTGAATTCCCTGACTGTCTTTATAGTTTTTTATTTAGGCTATTTGTTAACCAAAAAGACCTGGGTTGGATTTTTAGCATCATTTCTTTTTGCAATTTCCTTTGAAGCCACGCAGTATGCAACCTGGTTGTCAAATCCAACAATTGGAATTTGGACGGTACCTTTAATTTATCTAGGTTTATGGTTGTGGATATCAAATAAAAATAAATTTGGCCCGGTTCTTTGTGCAATTGGTCTTGGTCTTTCAGTTCAGGCGGAAATTTTTCTTATTTATCATCTTATTCCCATTTTAATATGGTTATTAATTTCTAAGAAAAATATCAGCAAAAAACAATTAACGGTTTTTACTCTTTCATTATCGGTTGCAGTCGCGACAATGATTCTTGCCGAATTTAAATTTGGATTTAGAGGTATTGAGGGAATAAAAGCTCTGGTTTTGGGTGGAGAAGCAAATCTGGCGTATGCAAAATCAATTGGTGATTATCTTATTCTTTACCTTAATCAAATCGGCAGAATTTTTGCTTTTAATTCATATCCTGGAAATATCGGCTGGGGAGGGGGAGTAGTTATTGTTTTGGGAATATATTCCTTAGTAAAAAGGGACAAGGTCGGAGCATTTTTGGCAACCTGGTTATTTGCCCATATTTGGGTGGTAACTGTGGGTGGGGTTAGTACCCCATTTTTAATGGTAGGAATTGGTCCTGCTGTATCTCTAACAATTGCCTACTCCCTATCTAAATTAAAATCTTGGATTCCGATCGTTTTAATATTATTTGTTTTACTCTTTGGAAATTTATCAATGATTTTTAAGGAAAACCCCAAAGGATCTACTTTATTTGCGATTCAAAAAGACTTGCTTCTTACTAAAGAGATAGCGGTAATTGACTATACTTACAATGAGGCTAAGGGAGCCGAGTTTAGTATAAATACCTTAACTTCCCCCCTTTGGATTAATCTTGTTTGGAGTTACCTTTACAAGTGGTATGGACTACCTAAATATGGTTATCTGCCTTCCTTCCATGGTCATGATCAGATTGGACAAATCGATTCTCTATCTCAAGTCTCAAAGCCGCAAGGTGTTTCTTTTCTCATTATCGAACCCCTG
>Ga0209210_1003537_pt1 | contig 10511 bp, 10 predicted proteins | sample RifGroA1_FD_183991 | JGI IMG/M metagenome (GOLD analysis project Ga0209210, IMG submission 183991) | Contaminated groundwater microbial communities from Rifle, Colorado, USA - Rifle Groundwater A1 (SPAdes) (version 2) | ecosystem: Environmental > Aquatic > Deep subsurface > Groundwater >...
GGAATCGGCTTCGGTGTCACCATCAGCCTCGTTGAGTCCGAGTGCATCTGAATCCAAATCCTTAAGTCCATCTGCATCGGTGAGTCCGAGCGCTTCGGAAAGCAAATCGCTCTCGCCATCGGCTTCACTTTCACCAAGTGCCTCATTTAGCGCATCTGCAAGTGCAAGCGCTTCACTCTCACCATCGGCCTCTTTCTCTCCTTCTCCCAGTGCCAGTTTGTCACCCTCGGCCAGCTTATCTCCTTCTCCCAGTGCCAGTTTGTCCCCATCGGCAAGTTTTTCCCCGTCGGCCTCTCCCTCCGCAGGCGCGGCAAGTGGTTCTGCGTCCGTCTCACCGTCAGCATCACCATCAGCCGGGGCAAGTGCCAGCCCGTCGATTTCGCCTACCCAAACCAAATCTATAACCAAAACCGTAAGTTACGAGATTGGTATGCCTGGCGGAGTAAAAGTGATTAGAAAGAATTCTGAATACGGCGTCGTCGTCACTTTTATCGATTTTGATCCGAAAAACGCCGGACCACGTATAGTATTCGTTAACGGGCATCCTGCAATCAAACTAAAAGGTCGCATTTACACCAAAATTAATGACTAACTCAACAAACAAAACGGGAGATTCAAAGGTGGTCAGCAAGAGCTTAAAGTACTCTGTTGTTTCGAAATTTATCAACTTTGACCCCAATAAGCATGCCCCACGGGTAATAATTGTAGACGGGAAGGCTGCAATCCGAATCAAAGGACGAATGTACAAATGATACTTGCAAGACCAAATGTTGTTAATTATGATAAACAGGGGGTGGTAACAAGATGTTAAAAAATATAGGTACTCCGGAGCTAATCATTGTTGGATTAGTTATTGTGCTTCTGTTTGGGAGTAAAAAGATTCCTGAATTTATGAAAGGCATCGGGCAAGCATTCAAAGAGTTCCGCAATGCGTCAAAGGACGAACAATAAAGATTAAGGATTATGTCCAATCTGGGTACTCCTGAAATAATAATTATAGCTATCATCTTGATATATTTTTTTGGCGATAAAAAGCTTAAAGAGTTTGCCCGGCGTTTAGGGGAAAGTACCAAAGAGATTAAACAAATACAGAAAGAACTAGAACAAGGTAAGGACGCTTAGAAATAAATATGTTTGGTGTATTACGTAATATAGGTTCAGCGGAGCTGATTATAATTGCCGTATTGGTACTTCTGTTTTTCGGTGGCAACAAGTTAAGTGAGTTTGCCCAGGGTTTACGCCAGTCCAAGAAAGAACTTACCAAGATCAAAGAAGAATTAGGAAATCCCGAAGATGCAAAAAACGATTCGTCAGGGGGTGATAATTAATGCTAGCCAATCTAGCCAATATTGGAACTACGGAGCTTGTCATTATAGCTTTAATCGTGCTTCTTCTTTTTGGCGGAAAGAAAATCCCGGAATTTATAAGGGGTATTGGACAGGCAGTTAATGAGTTTAAAAAAGGCGCGAAGGAAGAATAATGGCGACTCCCCCAGCTTACAAAATATCAGGTAAATACTACCCCTATTTATTGGAAATTAGAAAAAGGTTTTTATTCGTAGGATCGCTCTTTGTGGTGGCTTCGATTGTAGGCTTTATTTTGTATCAAAAAATTCTTACTTTAATCCTTGATTTCTTTAGCCTCGAGGGAGTTAACATCGTATTTACTACCCCCTTCCAATTCTTCACTTTGGCTTTAAATTCCGGCTTAATCGTCGGGGTGGCTGTAGTTGTCCCGATATTAATTTTTCAGCTAATAAGTTTTCTTAAACCGGCGCTACAGGCAAAGGAATTTCGTATCATCGTAAACATCCTTCCCTTGGCCCTATTACTTCTCGGCGCCGGGTTCGTCTATGGGGTGATCGTAATGAAACTTTTGATGCAGATTTTTTATCAAACATCTCTTTCTTTGCAAATTGGCAACATGCTGGATGTCGAGAATTTTCTGTCAAAAGTTCTCATGACTGGCCTTCTGATGGGAATAGCCTTCCTTTTTCCTATTGTTATGACAGTACTTATGTTGCTTAAATTGATAAAGCACTCGTTTTTTGAAAGGCAAAGGATATATGCCTACCTTATTGCCGTTATATTTGTGTTACTTCTCCCCCCTCCAGACCTTATTTCCGATATCATTTTGTTTGCACCTCTTGTAATCTTGTTTGAACTTACGCTAATATTAAATCGGATATTTCTCAAAACACATTTGTTTTGAATGGGGGTGTGCTTAGATGCTAGCTAATATAGGATCAACAGAAATACTAGTAATAGCCGTAATTGTACTTATCCTCTTTGGTGGGAAAAAACTCCCTGAAATGGCAAAGGGATTAGGAGAGGCGTTCAAAGAATTCAAGAAAGCTTTTAGCTCCAAAGAATCAAAGTAGTAATTTACTCATGACATACTCTCCGCTTACCTTTCAATGTTCCTGTGATTCCAATACTTGGCTTATCTCTTCGGCTGAGGTTTCAATTAGTTTGCTACTTACCCAACCGGTGAGAGACTCCTCTATCCCCGAGAGCTGATCAGGACCAGTTGCAATCTCGGTCCAGTCCCCTTCTTCACCAACCTTGCTGACCATTTTCGTATATTTGATTTTGGCAATAATCTTGGATGAGGTTGTAGCTTCTTGCCTGACATTTACATTTGAACCGTCGGAAACTTTAATGAGGACCATATCTTCATTTCTACTACTACCTATCTTTATTTCTTCAGTCTGATCGACAGCTTCTTTGTCTAAGACCACTAGTGAGTCTGCCTTGATGACAGATATAAACTTAAACGCCAATACTGCTAAAACTGTGGCGGAGGTCAAGCCTACCAGCAAAAATGTTGCGATTTTAGGGAAGTTGGGGGGTGACCTGTGAATAGTGGGGTTCTGAAAATCAAGTTGGGCCAGAGCGGAGTCGGCAAGTTTTGCAATGAAATTCAAAATATTTAGTAAACCTTTTACCATAGCGAGCATGGCCTTTAATGTTCCCGCCATGAGCGAGGTTACTATCTTCGTGACAGCGGATAGGATATTTGCCAAGAGTGTTATGGCGGCATTTACGATCGTGCTAACAACCTTTTTGAGAGAAGTCACAATCGCGGTAATCAGATTCGCCGTAGTGAACAAAACCCTAATGAAAAAGGCTGCTATGGAAACCAAGATTTTCTGTAAACTAGTAACAATAGCCACCAGGACTCTTCTGATCGCAATTATGACATTTGCCAAGAACGTTTTGACCGAAGATGTGATTTTTACAATAAATGCAACAATTGCGTGAATGACAGCAAGGAAGCTTCGCTTAAGAGAAGCTGCCATTGCGACAACGAGATTTTTTATGGAAACCAGGACGGTTACCAAACCCGTTTTAATGGAGATTAAGGCATTTCTGATGGCGGATGCGACATTTACAAAAAATGTTTTGAAGGCAAATACAACCGCAAGGAAACCGCGTTTAAAAGAAGCTACTATTGCAACAACGAGATTTTTTATGGAAACCAAGGTGGCTACCAAACCCTTTTTAGTGGCAAATACAACCGCACGGAAACCACGCTTAAGGGAAAACGTGGTAAAAACCATAAGGTTTCCCAAGCCGGTTTTAACAGAGACTACTAATTTAATTGTTGAGGCCAGAAGCTTTGAGAAAAAGGTTGCTATGGAGACCCCGATGGTTATCAAACCAGTTTTAATGGAAACAAAGAATTTTGTGATGGCCCCTGCGATGTCGCGAAGGCCCTTTTGCAGAGAAGTTATAATTGCATGGATAAAGTTTACAAATGCGGTTTTTATCGAAACCGCCAGTTTTACCGTTAAAGACAGGCTCTTCGAGAAAAATGCCGTTATCGAGGCCCGGACAGTCAGGGTCCCCGTTTTAATTGAAACTAGACCTATTCTGACGGCGGATACAACCGCACGGAAGGCCCGTCTAAAAGAAGCTCTAATCGAAGCTACAAATCTGGCCAAACCGGTTATTAGTAAGATAAAGAATTTCTTGATTGATGTTAGAAGCTTTGAGAAAAAGGCGGCTATGGAGGTTAGGATTGCTGTCAAGCCGGTCTTAATGGCAACCGGAATTCTTCTGACGGCGGACACGGCATCGACAAAAAACTTTTTAACGCCATGAACGATAGCGGCTATAAATCTGGCCAAACCTGTTGTTAGGGAGATAAAGAATTTCTTGATTGATGTTAGAATCTTTGAGAAAAACGCAGTTATGGAGGTTAGAATAGTCAAAATTCCCGTTTTAATTGAGCCTAGATCTTTTCTGATAGCAGTAAATTCTATCCGCGGAAAAGTGAATGATGCGCGGGAGGGACTTGCCGCCACCACTATATTTTCGGGGTTCAATTTAACTTCCGGCAGGAGGATGGAAGTCTCCTTGATTGCTGTTACCGCCACATCATCTGAACCTGCTTGTTCAGGCTTCTTATCCCCTCTTCCGAGTCTTGATTTTAGATAAATTACCAAAAGGACAAGACCTAAAATCAAAACTGCTATTATTGATCCCCAAACCACGATGCCTTGTGCTGGGTAGTTAACTGTGTTTACGCCTGCAACTTGCCCTGCATTGGCCGGCGGGTTGGAGGGTTCAGCCGTTTTTTCATTCTGCGCGACCGGTGCAACAACTTTGTCCGAAGGCTTATCGACGGAAGAAGCCGTTTCCAAAACTTCCGGAGGCTCCTCTTCGAGAGATTTTTCGACCGCAACATTCTTCTGGGCAACTTGCTGGGTATCGTTAACTTTTAGCCCAATTGTCTTTATTTCACCCGCACCCAAAAGTAGACTGCCCTCTACATAATACTGATTTCTTTGACTATCAAAACTTAGTTTTAGGCCCTCGTCAATCTGGCCAACCGGCTCCTTTCCTATCTCGGCCGGCAGATAATATTTTATAGTGACTTCTTGGGAAGCTGACGCAGACGGATTTACAACCAGTATTTTAAAAACGTTACCACCCGACTCCAACCAAGTGGCCACTACTGGTTTCCCGGCTTTTTGGGCAAGGTAGGTCTTGTTTGCTGCCAAAACTCCTTTTACCGAAAGCAGACTATTTTTTAACTCTATGTCGCTACCTTGATTAAGTAGCCCCGAGAGGATGACTTCGTCAACTTTGGGAAGGATATTGAGACTTAAAGATTCAGAAAGTATAGATTTGATAGTGTTTTCCTTTTCGGAAATATTGTAACTATCCCAAGACCCTAGGACTTTGTCGATCTCCTGGGTTTTTGCATCTAAGGCTTGTGCCAAGATTTCTACCTCTTTTATGTTCCCATAAAGGGTTTTTTGGGTTGATGTGTCAGAGGTACTCCCCACAAGCCTTTGGAGCAAGTCGGTTTCGCTAACTAGATTATTTAGGTCGGATAGTTCGGGTTTTGTGAACGCCCCAAGACTCTGTTTCTGCAACGAATCCAGAATATAACTGACTTGACTGGCAGCTCTTCTAATGGCTTCTATGGTTGAAAAGTCCCAAGTCTCATCTAGCCAATTTATTTCAGCATAAATTGTTTTTTTGTCAGACGAATCTGATAGCGACCCCAAAAGCTGTGACATTTCATTTATCGCGTCGTTTAATTCCGTCGATGTAAGAATTCTACTTTTACCAAGCAATCTTTGTGTACTGGAAGAAAGAACTTGTGCGTTTACGTAAAGCTCATAGGTCCGCCTTTCAGTATCCTCTGTTTTGTAACTCAAATCAGGAGTATCCCCTTCTGAAACAATCTCTGTTAAAGGATTTACTATCTCGTTGGAGCGCTGGGCTTCATTTTTGGGCTCTTGGGCAGGCAAGACGTGTGATATCAGGCTTCCGAATTGGGAAAAGGTTCTCGCTGAATAACCCAAGGTAGCATTTCCAATATCTGTTAGTAGAGAAGATTTGTTTTTGGCTTCGGACTCGCGAATTTGAGAACCAGCCGCGCCCTGGCCAAAATTCCATAAGAAATATATAAAAACAAGCCCAACCAGCGATGCTCCAAACCATAATTCAAAAAATGTCGACTTGTACTTTATCTATTGTATTAATTGTACTTGTAGACTCTTTTCCTATATTAGGAATCTCTCTTCCTGTACCAGGGGACTCTTCTCCAGCTAAATATGGCTCTATTTCGGAAAATGGAATTTTAAACCGCCCTCGATTGCTGTGTCTTTTTCCCTTTAGACTCCCCTCGTCAAGATACTTATAAACAGTGTTCGTCGAAACACCTAATATTTTGGAGGCTTCTTTTACTGAATAAAATTTCTTGGGCATTGGCAGGTTTGTTTTTACAAGTTTTTCAAACTTTTTACTTTAGGGTTTTTACAACTTATTACTATTAGTAAAGAATCTTGTGAAAATCTTGTCAAGCCCCATTTAGTAAAAACCTCCCTTTTTGGACCTACTTTTTACTCAGCAAATCCTCCGTTAATTCGGCTATTTTAGAATTATTTACAATATTTCTTTGAGAAGAAAGTTAGAATTACTGTATATTATGGGGTTCTGACATTGGGGTATTATCGGTTCGGAGAAGAGAATCTAGTGGACCCGCCGGGAATTGAACCCGGTCCTCCGCAATGCGAATGCGGTGTTCTACCGGTAGACTACGGGCCCGCAAGTCAAATTATAACAAATATCAGTGCTTAATTGCGGTCTATCGAAAAACTCATTAACTTAAGAAATAGAACTACTGGAAGTTATTTACCTCAGGACATTGAGGGGATTTAAATATGTCCCATTTTGGATTACTTCAAAGTGAAGGTGGACGCCTGTGGAACGGCCTGTTGAACCCATTTTACCTATGGCGTCTCCTCTATTTACTGTCTGGCCAGGAACGACCCAAACCTGGCTTAAATGAGCATACAGAGTTCGAAAACCGTTGCCGTGGTCAATAATAACTCTATTTCCATAACCATATCCGTCTGGCCAGCCTGCAACCACCACGCGACCGGAATCTGCCGCAAGAATTGAGGGTGCGGCGTTATTGGCGATGTCTATACCTTTATGGTACCAAACAAATCTTTGGGTAATTGTTCCCCCTGTTGGCCAAACGAAGGCACCCGAGGCGACAACGGTTCCAGCGTTCGGTGTAACCTGGCGTACTCTGGCAACAGGCGACCAAAGGATTTCCGCGGGCTTGACTCCATCTGGTACGACCACTGTTTGTCCTATAGCGAGCTCAAAAGTCTCGTCGTTTACGAATGTGTTATACGGAAAGTCAACTAGAGCCTGAGCTGAAGTATCATATTTTTTAGCTATAGAATGGACAGTATCTCCTTTTTGTACCTTATGCGAAACACCGGCGACTGGAAGTATATCAATTACTTGTCCTACTTTTATTGCATCCTGGCTTTTTAAATTATTCTGCCAGCGAATCGTGTCTATAGATATATCAAACTTATCCGCAATAGAGCTTACCGTATCACCTTCTTGGACAGTATACTCCACTACTTTGTCTCTAACTTTATCTGATACTATGGTTGAGGTTTCATTCGTTTCGGTGGTTGCGGAAAGAACTGTTGATGAAGAGGGAATTTCCCAAGGGTCAACACTCCTTCCAGGAAATTCTTGAGCAATTACGGGCGCGATCATCATGCCAACTGCGGCCAAACCAGCCATTCCAGTATGTATAAGGCGTCGAGAGAGCCTGCCTCTTTGTCTATAAAGGGCCGCTACAAAAATGTTTTTACCAGCCTCAAACTTCAAAAAAGATACAAGGAGATTTTTGTATAAGAAATTGCCAAGTTCGCTAAAAAACTGCTTTATTTCGCTGGCTTGTGCCAAAATTTGGCCCAAAGGATCTTCCATAAGGCAACAAGAAAGATAACATATGAAACCCTAACTAGCAAGATTTGTAAGTGTATAAGTTAGGCTACTTTGAGGCTATCTAGGAAGTCCTTATTTGTTTCAGCCTTTTTTAGGCGCTCAAGAAGAGTTTCCGTGCGCTCGTCTTCGCTAACTAGCTCGAGCATCCTTCTTAAAGTATGAATCTTGGGCAAAGCGTCTTTTCCGTATAATAACTCTTCCTGTCTAGTTCCAGAACGGCTGACGTCAATTGACGGAAATACACGCCTGTCTGCAAGTTTTCTGGTTAAATGAAGTTCCATATTGCCGGTTCCTTTAAATTCCTCGTAGATAAGGTCGTCCATTCTCGAACCCGTCTCAACCAAACAGGTCCCGATAATGGTTAATGATCCACCATTCTCTATTTTTCTGGCTGCTCCGAAAAATTTCTTGGCTGGATAAAGCGCAACTGGGTCAAATCCTCCAGTAAGGGTTCTACCAGATGTTGGAAGAGCTAGGTTGTAGGCCCTTGCCATACGGGTAATTGAGTCAAGAAGTATGACAACGTCGACCCCATGCTCGACAATTCTTTTGGCCCGCTCTAAGGCTAGTTCCCCCACCCTGGTCTGGTCAACCGGCGCTTCGTCAAAATTGCTCGCTGCAACCTCACCTAGGCCATCTGTAGCCTCTTTGGTAGCCCTAAGGATGTCTGTGACCTCCTCGGGCCTTTCTCCAATCAGTACCGCCATCAAATGAACCTTCTTACCTTTTCCCTTACTATTCTCGGGATAATTCTTGGCAATACCAGAAATTATATCCTTCAAAAGCCAAGTTTTTCCCGCCTTGGGGGGTGAAACAATAAGTGCCCTTTGCCCAAATCCTATCGGGGAAATCAAATCAATTACTCTAGTTGTTAATATGTCTTTCTCGGTCGCAAGCTGTATTTGTGCATCAGGGTAAACTGCTAAAAGGTCATCATAATTTGCCCTCTCACCCATTTCCTCTATGGGAATGCCGTTTACTTTCTCAACCTTCAAAAGCCCCCAATACCTTTCGTTTTCTTTGGGACGCCTAGCTTGCCCTCCGACTAAGTCCCCGACTCGAAGGTTAAACCTTCTTATTTGAGAGGCTGAAATATAAATATCATGCTCTGAAGCCGCAAATTTGGGTCTTAGAAGGCCGGATCCTTCATTAGCAATATCAAGTATCCCCTCAACAAACTCTGTTGGAAGGCCCGAATCAGGGAGTACCCTTTCATCAACTACCAGTCCGCTTGCTTGACCCACAAGGTTCGGTACAGGAAATGAAGACTCCTCGGGAATATCTTCCTTTATCGTTTCCACTGCCGGCTTACCGACCAATTCGGAAACACTCGACTTTTCTTTTTGAGCAGTATCTTCTGACTTCTTTGCTACCATTAAAAGATTAATTTTTGGGAAGCGAGAAACGCCTGCGGCGAAGACAATCTTGCCGCAAATTAGACAACCCTATTGTACTTCTCTCTCATCCTCATTGTCAACTCCAACGTCTTTAGTTAAAATGACAAACCCCAATCCGGCCAAAAGCAAGACAAATCCAAGAAACTCAAGATACTGTGGCCAATAGATGAAATATACAGTCATCAGTTCAGTCTTACCGATAGAGTCTTGAGGAATTACCCAACCATTAGCCCATCCATTTACTTTTACATGCATAAGTTTTATACCATTGGCTTTGGCTACCCAACCTGGATCATAACCTTGGGATAGTACCAAAAGACCTCCGTCTCCTTCTTTAATCTCTACTTTGGCCTTGTAGATATAAGAATTGAGTTTCTTATTTGAGTCAATTTTTAGTGCATTCTCCATAGGTTTTACGTCCGAAGAACTAATACTAAACTGCCCAATCCAGCTAATTGGAACGTCGTAGACAAAAACGTCGTCGATAAGGTTTTCGCTTACTTCTCTCCCCAAGGACCTCCCTTCGAGATTTAAGACATAGTCGCTGTCGGAAATTCCCGGCCAAGAAACTATCGAAAAAGTTTTATCAAACTCCCTTCCAGAAAGTATTACCTCGAGGTCATTTCTTAACGTACCCTTATTAAACAAATATACTTTTAAGGGCCTTCCTGAAACTCCTTTACCGCTAAATCTAATCAGATGCTCCATGGCTGTTGAAGTTTTAGCCAAAGGCACAAAATCACAAATTGCTGCTTTATCAAAAGTTTTATAAGTAATTAAACCAGCGTCAATTACTTTCTCTACACTTCCCCTTTCAAAAACGTCACAATTCTCTGCTTCTTTTCTGCCCGAGCGTACAAAGTCAATCTTTTTGCCCGGCGCAAATATAGTGAGTTTAAGAGATTCTGCCCCATCAGGAAGGGTAATCTTAGAATCATACTTTAGGTCAGTCCAAACTCTTGTGTCAAAGGTTGTCCTAAAAATTAATGGGTATGTTTCAATTTTGGGGGACTTGTATTCTATCGTCCACTCTTCACCGGGGGCATCAGGCGGCCTTGCCGCAATATTTACCCAGTAGACGGTGTTAGCTGGTAGAACCATTCTCCTTGATACAGCTGACCAGTCCGTGCTTGCCATTTCGGCATAAAAAATTTCGTCGTTCTCACATTTATAATCTGGCCCCTCAGCAACTACACAAAAATCTGGGCGAGAACCTTGTAAGGATTTATAAGGCAGGGATATCGAAAGGATCCCCCCATTTGCCCCAAGGTCCCCAATCCTGAAGGCGAAACAGCCTGCAGCGTCTTTAACTCGAATGGCAACTGAATCTCCTATT
>Ga0209210_1003538_pt1 | contig 10509 bp, 9 predicted proteins | sample RifGroA1_FD_183991 | JGI IMG/M metagenome (GOLD analysis project Ga0209210, IMG submission 183991) | Contaminated groundwater microbial communities from Rifle, Colorado, USA - Rifle Groundwater A1 (SPAdes) (version 2) | ecosystem: Environmental > Aquatic > Deep subsurface > Groundwater >...
CCAGAACAAGGATCGAACACGAACACTTTACAAGTAAACGCAACACCTATCACTGCTTCCTTTCCTGTCGAACCACAAATTTTTGCAGATGCTGGCGCTTCAGTGCGAACAGCTCCATCGGGCGCGCCAATTGTGTTTACTGGACGAGCATTTGGCCTCAAAAAAGAGCCGATAGAAAATGCTCGCATGATATGGTCTTTTGGAGACGGCGGTCGCGCAGAGGGGGCGAGTGTTGCGCACACTTATTATTATCCAGGCGATTATGTCGTTGTTCTTGATGTAGCGTCTGGGTATTATTCTGCGTCGGATCGCGCTACTGTGCGCGTGTCTGCTCCATTGGTTGCGCTTAGTGTTGGTGGTGATCAAACACACTCCTTTGTCACTCTTGAAAATAGCGGCGTAGACGAGATAGATCTTTCGGATTGGCAAATCTCAAGTAGTGGCAAGATTTTTATATTTCCTAAAAACACTATTCTTTCTTCACGCAAAACGCTCACACTCGCGTCAGAGGTGACAGGGCTCGTGACACCAGTAGGAAGTGTCGCAGAGCTTAGCTTCCCAAATGGTTCTCGTGTTTCAGTAAAAAGTGCAGAAAAGAAAGAATTAATCGTCTCAGAAACACTGTCTCGAAAAGTAGAAGAAGAATCAAAAATAAAACCCACAGCTCAAATTCGACCAACACAAACAGCACCACTTGATCAAAAAGCTTCCATCGCCGATGCCTTTTCCGATATACAAACATCATTGCCAACACAAAAAGGAGACAGCGCGTGGTATTGGTACATCGGTGTCGCGTTTCTCAGTACCTTTGCACTGCTCAGTATTCGCCTTACAAAAGGGAACGAAGACAAGACATCTATAACAGCCGATGATTTTGAAATCATTGAAGAGGTAGAGGACAATGAGCCACACTAGAAAGGGCTGGTATTTCTGTTTCAGATGTGGCACAATTTCGTTTGGTTTTTGAACATTCAACAAAAAGGGGATTGTAATGACTACGATAATTAGAAATTCCAGCACCATGTCTAGAAGGGTTAAAGGTATTGTTATTTTGATCTGTCGCATTTCTGACATAAACACAAAAATTGAGGACATTGAAAGTCGCATTAAAAGCGGATCATTGTGGGATATTTTTTTCAGTACGCTAAAAAAGCAGTACCTAAAATTTGTCCGAAGTGCCATGATAGGCTCAATTATGAAAAGTTTTTCTTGCATCCCGAGAGGGGTATTAAAAGGGTGTCCACATATTCTTTTGGATGCCGGTAGCACTCTTTTTAATGCTAAGAAGTATACACATTCGCTTCAGTGTTTTAATTGCGTTATTGAAAGTCTTGATCGCGATGACCAAAACATACGCATTCCCGCACTCATGGGTCGTCTAGAATGCAAGATAGCGCTCGACTGTGCGCCACTATGTATCGAGGAAAGCCAAGATTATTCTTACATCCTAGACGCTCTTCATGCCACGGAAAAAAAGATGCAGGAGGATATCAAAGCACGTCTTGCGCGCGCAAGGATTCGAATAAGAATGTTTGCGATAAGCGACGAGGGAAAAGCGTTTCGAAGGGCATACAATAACACCTTTTAATTTTTTGTTTTAATCAAACCGCAGGTTTCATCACCAGCGGTTTTTTTTATCTCTTTTTTTACTGGGGCGCTGGTGTTATACTTCTAAAACTATGGCAAATACAGCTAAAAAAACAATCCTCGTGACCGGTGGCGCGGGGTTTATTGGTTCAAATCTAATTGAACGCTTGGTTAATGACCCAAATAATAAGGTTATTTCCCTAGATAACTATTTTACGGGTTCCCGCGAGAATCACATTGAAGGCGCGACATATATAGAAGGACACACGAAGGATATTGCGAAACTTATTACAGAAATTCCAGATATTGTGTATCACCTGGGAGAGTATTCGCGCGTAGAGCAGAGTTTTGCAGACATGCCTATTGTATGGGAGTCTAACAAGGCTGGCACTTTTGCGGTACTCGAATTTTGCAGAAAACATAATTGTAAGATTGTATATGCAGGGTCAAGTACAAAGTTTGGAGATGGCGGTCTCGGGAGAGATCAGAGCCCATACGCATGGACAAAAGCAAGTAACACAGAGCTCGTGCGCAATTACGGCACATGGTTCGGTCTTCGTTATGCGATTACATATTTTTACAATGTGTATGGTACACGCGAAATATCAACTGGACCATACTCAACACTCATTGCGATATTCAAGGGCAAGTTTAAAAATAAGGAACCGCTTACCGTTGTGACACCAGGAACACAGGTACGCAATTTTACGCATGTTGATGACATTGTGAGTGGACTCATTGCTGTGGGTGAAAAAGGCGAAGGAGATGATTATGGTCTCGGTTCAGAGGATGGGTACAGTATTTTAGATATAGCAAAAACATTTGGTGGTGAGATTGTGATGCTCCCAGAAAGAAAAGGAAATCGTATGGAGTCCTCCATTGATTTGTCGCGCGCAAAGAATGAATTGGGGTGGTGTGCCGAAAAAAAGGTCATTGAGCACATAAAAGAATTTGTTGAATCTATATAAAATATTATGAAGCGTGTTCTCATTTTTTCTCTCAATTATTATCCGCGATTCATTGGTGGCGCAGAAGTTGCTATCAAGGAGATAACAGACCGCATAGATTCGTCAGATATCGAGTTTCATATGGTGACACTTCGATTTGATTCTTCTCTGCCAAATGTAGAAAAAGTTGGCAATGTACTCGTGCACCGCATCGGATTTGCCAAAAAAAATCCCGACATTGCCGACCTTAAAAGATTCCCGCTTCACTTAAATAAAATACTTTTCCAATTTCTTGCGACATGTAAAGCCGTGCATTTGCATAGCAGGTACCACTATGACGGCATTTGGGCGATGATGGCGCATTCTGCTGGTGTTCCAGCGGCGTTATTTAAAATGACGCATCCGCAAGTACCATACCTGCTAACCCTCCAAGAGGGTGACCCCATTGATTATATCAAGCGTACAATGCGTTTTGTGTACCCGGTTTTTAAACGCGCATTTACTCGTGCGGATATGGTTCAGGTCATTTCAAACTTTTTAGGGCGCTGGGCCCGAGATATGGATTTTACTGGACCACTTGAGGTTATTCCAAATGCAGTGGATACAAAACATTTCTCAGAGGAGTATAGTGCAGAGCAGCTTTCTGCATTAAAGCAAAAACTCGGCAAGAGTTCAGGCGATATTTTCCTAATAACCACATCACGCCTCGTTGCAAAAAATGCTGTTGATGATATTATTCGCGCGCTCGTGCTTCTTCCCAAAGAAATAAAGTTTCTGGTTTTGGGTATCGGACCAGACGAAACAATGTTGCGCGCGCTTGCTCGCGATAGTGGAGTCGAAGACCGTGTGAAATTTTTGGGGCAAATATCTCATAGTGAAATGCCGATGTATCTCAAAGTTTCTGATATTTTTATTCGCCCGTCGCTTTCTGAGGGTTTTGGTATTTCGTTTGTGGAAGCAATGGCGTCAGAGATTCCTGTTATCGCAACGCAAGAAGGTGGAATATCTGATTTTCTATTTGATCCAGAAAAGAACCCCGAGTATGATCCAACAGGGCTTGCTGTCCCTGTGCGCGACCCAGAGGCAATTGCGCGCCAAGTAAAGCGTCTTGTCGAAGATCACGCTCTCCTCGCACATATCGTCGCGAATGCTCAAAAGCTAGCTTACGAAAAATACGACTGGAACCTCATCGCTCTCGATATGAAAGAAAAGGTGTTTGGTAAATTACTGGCAAGCGAAGACTAGTCGTTTCTCAGACTGTACGAATCCTGGTTTTTCATATAAACTAGTATTCATATGAAAATTCTTGTTACAGGGGTTGCAGGGGCTATTGGGTCGCATGTTGCCGAGCATTTTGCAGAGCTCGGGCACGAGGTTGTCGGAGTTGATATCCTTACAGATTATTACGACCGCGCAATCAAGGAAATTAATCTTGCTGACGTTTCAGAAAGCGGCGTAGAGGTGCACCTTGCCGACCTTGTAGTGGACGATCTCGACCATTTTATGGAAGGGGTTGATGTTGTGTTTCACTTTGCCGCGCAGCCAGGTATCTCGGCAACAACTCCACTCGAGACATATGTCAGGAACAACATCATCGCAACGCACCGCCTGCTCGAGGCCGCATCGAAGATCCAGGGGCTTAAAGGGTTTGTTCACATTTCGACATCATCTATTTATGGCGTGCATGCATACGGTGATGAGACGGTAGAAGTAAAACCAACATCATACTATGGAGTAACAAAGCTCGCGGCAGAACAGCTTGCGCTTTCGTACCATCGCGAAAGAGGGCTCCCTGTTGTCGCACTCAGACTTTTTTCAGTATACGGTCCACGTGAGAGACCAGAAAAGCTTTACCATAAGCTCATAAAGAGCATTTTGGAGGACATAGATTTCCCACTTCACGAAGGTTCTGAGAATCATGTGAGAAGCTATACAAATGTCGATGACATCGTCCAGGCTTGTGATCTTGTTGTAAAAAATCTCGATGTTGCAATCGGTGAGATCTTTAATATTGGTACAGACAAAACAGTTACGACAGGTGAGGGAATCAAAGTGATTGAGCGTCTTTTGGGAAAACCAGCACGTCTCGTTATTACACCAAAGCGCCCAGGAGATCAGAAAGAAACTGGTGCAAATATTGGGAAAGCACGCCGTATTCTAGGTTACAATCCCGTAGTCGACATAGAAGAAGGGTTGGCACAGCAGGTTTTATGGTATCAAAATAAAATTCACGGGAAACTTCACAAAAAAGAAGAGAAGTAGAGCATCATGCAAAAAAAAATTCTTATCGCGACAGGGATTTTTCCTCCCGACATTGGTGGGCCAGCGACGTACAGCAAGCTTCTTGCAGACAAGCTCCCAGAACTGGGGCTTTCTGTCGAGGTTGTTTCCTTTGGCGAAGTTCGACATCTGTCAAAAATAATTCGCCATACAGCGTATTTCATTAAGCTTCTTTTGCGCACGCGAGGTTGCGATATTTTATATGCGCAAGACCCAGTCTCTGTGGGGGTTCCTGCGTGCTTGGTGGCAAGAATCATGCGCAAACCATTCTATCTCAAAATTGTGGGCGACTATGCGTGGGAGCAAGGTGTTCAGCGTTTTGGTGTTACTGACCTACTTGATGAATTTTCAATCAGTAACAAATATTCATTTCCTGTGCGTATGATGAAACGAATACAGACTATGGTCGCGCGACACGCAACAAAGATTATTGTTCCCAGTAAGTATCTAAAACAGATCGTTACGAACTGGGGGGTTGATAACGACAGAATTAGCGTTGTCTATAATGCCTTTGAACCGCTTGCGCCACTTTCGCGACGCACCGAGCTTCGAAAGAAGTTTGTTTTTTCTGATAAGGTTATAATCAGTGTTGGACGCTTGGTGCCATGGAAGGGTTTCGGGGGGCTCATCACTGTTTTTGCAGAACTTCACAAAAATGACCCAAGTCTTAGTTTGGTGATTATTGGTGATGGGCCAGACCGCAAAAAACTTGAACAGCAAGTGCAAAATTTAGGTCTTAACGACAAGATTACTTTCACTGGTCGTCTAGCTCAACACGAAATGCTCGAATACATAAAAGCTTCTGACGTATTTGTGTTGAACACATCATACGAAGGGTTCTCGCATCAGCTTATTGAAGTCCTTGCTGTAGGCACCCCTTGTGTTACGACAAGCGTTGGCGGGAATGTAGAAATAATTCGTGATGGCAAAAACGGACTCCTGTTTCCATATAATGACTTGCCAAAGCTTAAAGAATCCATTGAGATAATATTGAGCGACAAAGAACTTTCTGCAAAGATTACAATCGCGGGACAAAACACAGTGCTTTCGTATAGCAGTGACCGCATGCTTTCTGAGCTCGTGCGCGAGCTAGGTTGTTTATAAATATTTATATGAGGATTCTATCCATATCATCAGACAGGAAAGTTTTTGAAAAGGGGAGCGCTGTGCGTTCACGCCTGCTTGATTATGGGCGACTTGCGGATGAGCTCCACGTTATTGTATTTGCAAAGAAGTCACTTGGACTTGCTGACGAAAAAATTGCACCAAATATTTTTCTCTACTCGTCCAACTCGCTCGGAAAATTTTTTCATATTTTGCATGCGATTCTTTGCGCGCTAAAGCTGAAGCGTACTGGGGTACTTGTTGATGTCGTAACGACACAAGATCCGTTTGAGTCAGCGCTCGCAGGGTATATTATTGCGCGCATATTGAAAGCGCGTCTTCATATTCAGATTCACACCGATGTAATGAGTTCATATTTTGCGCGTGAGTCAATTCTCAATCAAGCACGTGTGTTGCTCGTAAAATATTTAATTCCTCGTGCAAATGCGATACGTGTGGTGTCGGAGCGTATAAAAAACTCAATCGAAAAAATCACGTGTGAGGATACACCAATAGTGACACTTCCCATCTTTGTAGAAGCAAAAAACATATCATCTACAATAGACCTCAAGAAAAAATATCCACAGTTCGATTTTCACATACTCGTCGCATCACGTCTCTCACGCGAGAAAAACATCGGAAGCACAATCATTGCGATGCAATCAGTGGTGTCGACACACCCTAAAGCAGGACTCATTGTCGTTGGAAGCGGCCCCGAAGAAGCTAAATTAAAAAAACTCGTCGCAGGATTTGATCTCGGGAAAAATGTTATTTTTGAGGGCTGGCAGGATGACCTATTTGGCAATTACAAAACTGCTGATGTTTTTGTCCTCTCGTCTTATTATGAGGGTTATGGCATGACGGTGGTCGAGGCATTATCAAATGGGCTTCCTGTAATAATGACCGAGGTAGGATGTGCTGGTTCTATCGTAAAAGACGGTCAGAATGGCCTCATAGTGCCCATAGGCGACACAAAAGCCCTCGCGAATGCCTTGGGTGAGGTTATCTCTGGGAAGCTCAAATTTGACGTAAAATCACCAAAACTACCCACAAAAGAGGAATATCTCGCAGTATACAAAAAGTCGTGGGAAGATGCGCTAAAATAAATTATTCCCCTAGGACCGTCCTAGGGGAACTAGGGGAAACACTGCCGGTCTATGTCGTAGGGTTGTTGAATTCAGCGATTCGGGTTTTTCATTAGTTGTTGCATGTGTTAAAATAGCTGAAATTATGAACAAGCCACTTATAGGGTTTATTGGACAGGGATTTATCGGTAAAAACTACGCAGATGATTTTGAGGCACGTGGGTATTTGGTAGTGCGCTATGCCCTAGAGGAGCCATTTGTTCAAAATAAAGAAAAGATTGCCAAATGTGACATCGTGTTCATTGCTGTTCCAACACCCACTACTCCTAGTGGGTTTGATTACAGTATTGTGCAAACAGCGCTCAGTCTTGTTGGGAAAGGGAAAGTCGCAGTGATTAAGTCCACAATGATCCCTGGGACAACAGATATTTTACAAAAAGAAAATACTGATATTTTTGTTCTCCACTCACCTGAATTTTTAAGAGAAGTGAGTGCTGCCTACGATGCAGCACACCCAGACAGAAATATTGTCGGTATCCCAATAGATGGTGATAAGTATCGAGAGAAAGCGAACAGTGTTATATCTATTTTACCGACAGCACCTTTTGTAAAAATTTGCACAGCACGCGATGCTGAATTTATAAAATACGGAGGAAATAATTTTTTCTATGTAAAGGTTGTTTATATGAATCTTTTATACGACCTCGCTCAAGAAATTGGGTGCGACTGGAATACAGTACAAGACGGCATGGTAGCAGATCCACGCATTGGGGCTAGTCATATGAATCCTGTTCATGATAGCGGACGTGGGGCAGGCGGACACTGCTTCATAAAAGATTTTGCAGCGTTTGCGAATGTATACGAGAAACTCGTTGGAGACATAGATGGAGTAAAAGCACTCCGGGCATTTGAGGAGAAAAATATAAAGCTTCTCAAGGATAGCAGAAAAGACATAGACCTCCTTGAAGGAGTTTACGGAAAGGAATAGGTGTAAAAATATGTCACGTAAGATGAAGCTTCTCATTCTGACCCAAAAAGTCGACCAGAACGACTATGTCCTCAGGGTTTTTAACGGCTGGATTGTGGTATGATAGGGAGAATTATTCTCATGAAACACAAAGAAAATAATTACGCATTCATCGACAGCCAAAATCTCTATCGAGGAATAAAGAGCCAGCAATGGGTGGTAGACTGGAGTCGTTTCAGGGTGTATTTGTCTGAAAAATATGGTGTTTCAATCGCATATCTTTTTATCGGTTATATCCCCGAACACAATGATCTATACGACGAGCTACAGAAGGCGGGTTTTGTTTTAAAGTTTAAGCCAGTGTTACCAAACGGAAAAGATGGGGTGAAGGGTAACGTTGACGCCGATTTGGTGCTTCAGGCGATGGTCGATTTTGGATCTTATGACAAAGCAGTCATTATATCAAGTGACGGCGATTTCTATTCATTGGTACGACATTTGTACGATAACGAAAAACTAAAAATAGTGATGAGTCCTCACTTAGACACCTGTTCATCGCTTTTGAAAAAAACTGCAAAAGAAAAAATTGTATATATGAATAATTTGAGAAAACTGGTGGGTAAAAAGAAAAGCACCGCCTGAGGACGGAACCATCAGGAGGTGCTTTTCATATGTATAAATACAGTATATGCAAAAAGAAAAAAAAGTCAAGATTCTCATCATCACGCAAAAAGTCGACCAGAATGACGATGTCCTCGGGTTTTTCCATGGATGGATCGCGGAATTTGCGAAGCATGCAGAGCAGGTGACGGTCATCGCACTCGGCGTAGGGGGATATAATCTACCCAAAAATGTCCGAGTGTTCTCGCTCGGCAAAGAGCGCGGTGTTTCGCGCTTAGAGTATACCCTCAACTTCTACCGTCTTATCTGGCGTGAGCGTAAAAACTACGACGTGGTGTTTGTGCATATGAATCAGGAGTATGTTTTATTTGGTGGACTCCTGTGGAAGCTTCTCGGGAAAAAGATTACGATGTGTTTTTTGACGCGTATTGCAATGGCTATTTCTGATAAAATATTTTGCACCTCAAAATATTCATTTACCGCGAACTCGAAAAAGACAACCTTGATGCCCGTTGGAATCGACACCGATCTTTTCAAAAAAGAAAACAATGTGGTGAAAAAACCGAACTCGATATTATTCCTCGCGCGTATAGCACCAGCAAAGAAACCACACCTCATTATTGAAGCGTTACATATTTTGCAGAATGAAGATGTTTTGTTTACCGCTGATTTTTACGGGAACCCCCTCCCTCAAGATTTCCCATATCTTAACTCCTTAAAAGAAAAAGTGAAGGAGCATTTTTTGAATGAACGCATTGCTTTTGAACGAGGCATCCCTAATACTCAAACACCGAGCGTCTATGGCGCACATACGGTCTTTATTAACACCAGTCCGAGTGGTATGTATGACAAAACGATATTCGAAGCAATGGCGTGCGAGAGCCTCATCCTTACTTCAAATCTGAACCTCAAGGGGCAGATAGATGATAGATTTCTTTTTACAGAAGATGACGCGAATGACCTCGCACAGAAATTAAAAGCCCTCCTAAACCTTGATGCCGATACACAAACGAAGTACGGCAAGGAGCTTAGGGCGTATGTGACTGAGCGCCACAGTCTCTCAGTGCTCGGCAAGAAGCTCACTGATATTTTAAGCAAATGAAAAAACCACTCAACATCCTGGTAATAAATACTGACTGGCGGGATATTTTTGGAACATCATTTCAAGAACTTTCTGACAAACTCGAGCGCGATCAGTTGCGACCTGATTTTAATAATTTCTTCTTTTTCTCGTGGTCTACGGTTTCATACTTCAAGAAACGCGATGAGAGATTTTCTTCGGTGCACATGAAGACAATGTGGCGCTCGTTCAAACCATTCATGGATCTAATCTCTGTCGTAATGGTGCCACTCACGATAAGGAGGAGTGGTTTTAAACCGGATGTCATTTTTATTTATGACCTTGGTTTTGTGATACCCGCAAAAATTCTCAAATGGATGTATGGCTCTACGATAGTTTTATGTATGACCAATATGCCCGAAGTGTATTCTCGCACACGGCGCTTTGGTTGGATCAAGGGGCTGTACTCCTCACTCCTTGAGCGCCTCTTTGCGCGAAGGGTAGACGTGGGGTATACCATCAACGCCACCATGAAAGAATATCTTGCTCGCACGGGGTTACCAGAAAACAAAATAAAGGTATTTGCGTCGGATACTATTTTCCGCGACCGAAAACATATTGAACAAGCGCAGGCGGGAAAGGTGAGAGAAAAATATGGCATCCAAGATGACCAAAAGATTATTCTCTCCGTTGGTCGTCTTGAGGCGGAAAAAGACCATCCTCGTCTCCTTAAGATATTCTCAAAGCTCGATAAAAGTTTTGTGCTCATCATATTGGGGAGAGGGAGCCTCCTTGAGGAACTTCAGGAGCTTGCGAGGACACTCGGTATTGCCGACAGAGTTATTTTTACGGGCTTTG
>Ga0209210_1003539_pt1 | contig 10509 bp, 15 predicted proteins | sample RifGroA1_FD_183991 | JGI IMG/M metagenome (GOLD analysis project Ga0209210, IMG submission 183991) | Contaminated groundwater microbial communities from Rifle, Colorado, USA - Rifle Groundwater A1 (SPAdes) (version 2) | ecosystem: Environmental > Aquatic > Deep subsurface > Groundwater >...
TTCCGTCTTCCCCAATTAGCCTTACCTCCGGGGCTCGGATTTGCATATCAGTTCGCCAAAAAAGTTTAGTCTTTCCCAACTTTACCTTTGAATTGTAGCTAAGTTATGAGTTTTTCGCAAGGTTGAATTAAAAATCCTCCATTTTCTCTTTGTGGATACGGGCTCAATTCTTTTTGTCTTGCCAGCAATCTAGGCAATATAGATACTTAAAATTGATTCTCACTGGCTTTTTTGCTTCCTTTTTACAAATATCACAGAAGTATTTTATAGTCATAAGCCCATTAAACCACCACCAAGTTTTTTGTCAATCGGGCATTTATCTCCCTTGCGGGTGTATTCGTTGGGTATTGAATTTTGACACGCTAGTAGTACTATAATTCTGAGGTATGAAAAGAGCGATGGATAGGCGAGTTTTGGATTTTCTTGCCAAAAATAGAGTTTGTGTACTTTCAGTGCTTCTGAAAGATGGCTCACCGCACACAGCTGCGATGCACTACTCACATATTAATTCTCCGCTCGAGATTTATATACAAACCGAAAACACCAGCAGAAAGTGTCAGGCACTTCTCAAAGGAAAACCGATCAAATCCTCTGTTGTGGTTGGTTTTAGTGAAGACGAGTTTAGAACTCTGCAGCTTGATGGAAATATCAAAATTGTAAACAAAAATAAACTTAAAAATATACATGACATTCATTACAAGAAGCACCCGGAAGCAAAACAGTGGAAAGATGATCCGGCAACAGTCTTTCTGATATTCAAACCAACCTGGTGGAGATATACAGAATATAAACCAAAATTTTTTGTTCTCTCGTCAAAATAATGTCGAAAATTCATAATAAGAAAGCTGCTGAAATAATTAAAAAGATAATTTATATAACTCTAGCCACAGTTACAAAAGACGGACAACCTTGGAATTCGCCCCTTTTTTCGATGTATGACAAGGAGCTAAATTTTTATTGGAGTTCGGACTGGAAAAGCGTTCACTCTGGAAACATTAGAGCCAACAATAAAGTTTTTTGTGTAATTTATGATTCAACAATGAAAGAAGGAACTGGAGAAGGAGTTTATTTTGCGGGTAAGTCATATGAGCTTACTGATGAAGACGATATATTAAACGCACTTCGGATCATGGATAAGAGGGTTGGTAAAGCAAAAGTGAGAAATGCCAAAACATATTTAGGTAAAAATCCGCTTAGACTTAATCGGGTTGTTCCTGAAAAGCTTTGGATGAATGATGTTGAGTTGGATAAAAACGGTAAATATATAAAAGATGTTAAAATTGAAATACCAATCGGTGAATTAAAGGAGCTTATCAAATAATGGATCTCAAGAATAAAATTACGGTGGTTACCGGTGGGAGCAGTGGAATGGGTCAGGCCATTTCAGTTGCCTTGGCCAAGGAAGGCTCCAAAGTAATTTTTACATATAACTCCAATGAAAAAGGGGCAGATGAGACTTTAAAAATGACAGGTAAGAACGGAGAAAAATTTAAAGTTGATTTTCATAATGAGGACGATATGCAAAAGCTATTTGATTTTGTCGGTCAAAAATTTGGGAAGATAGATATCTTGGTGAATAACGCAGGGATTAATAGACCTCGGGGTTTGTTTAAAACCGAGGATTGGAGAGAGATTTTTCAAGTGGATTTATTTTCGATAGTTTTTTGTACAGGTAAAGCGGTTGACTTGATGAAGGATGGTGGAAAGATACTTAATATTACTTCGATATACGGCGAAGGTAAGGCCTGTTTTAAAGGGATAGCACCATACGGTGCAGCAAAGGCGGCATTAAATCACTATACCCAGATGCTTTCGAAGAATCTTGCTCCCAAAATTTTGGTTAATGCTATTGCTCCAGGGTATGTTAGAACTCCACTTTGGAAGGATACGTCTGAAGAGGATTTTATTGAGGCTGGAAAGGAACAACTAATTGAGAGAATGATTAAACCAGAGGAAATTGCTCAAATGGCTGTTGCTGTTATCAAAAATGACGCAATGACGGGAGAAATTGTTGTGGTAGATGGTGGTCTAAGTCTGAAGACGATTTAAATCGCTGCGAAATGTCTACCCTGAGGATGAATTTTTTCAAGTTTTTCAAGTCTGGGCACTTGGTCATTATAAATTCGATTTGAGAGCATGGTGTGTTCCTCACGCATTGTTTTTAGCTCTCCCATTATTTCATCCTCACGTTTATAAAATTCCTCTCTTGACGGTAAGTATTTGAGATCGTCTTTTGTAACTACGCCCATTTCCTGAAACACGACTCTAACCGCTTGTTTAATGGCATCTATAATATCGATGTTGCTAGCCTTTTTAACCATACTTCATTAAACCATTTCTAGGATTTTTCTTCAATCTCTTTTTTCAAGGATTTAATAAATTCTTCGAGATCTTTGCTGCCGAGGTCGGAGCCGTCCCGTTTGCGGACTGCAACCTTGTTTTCTTTTTCCTCGCGATCCCCAATGATAAACATATAGGCAACTTTTTCAAGCTGGGCATCTCTTATTTTTGCTTGCAGGGTTTCATTTCTGGTATCTACTTCCACTCTTACACTCTCCCGCATTAAAGCACTTGCAATCTTGTTAGCATAATCAAGATTGCGATCGGTAATCGGTAATACTTTGACTTGAACGGGAGTGAGCCAGGTTGGGAAATTGCTTTTGAACTTTTCTATTAAGAAGGCCATCGTGCGCTCAATTGCACCGATTGATGCTCTGTGAATTACGACAGGTTCTTCTTCTTTGCCGTTGGCATCTATATATTTAAGCTCGAATCTTTTTGGCATGACAAAGTCATATTGAACGGTAAATGCGGTTTCTTCGGTCCCGTTTACTTTTTTCATTTGAACGTCAATTTTTGGTCCATAAAATGCCGCTTCGCCGGGAGCTTCAAAATGTGGTGCATCAATTTCTTTTAAAACGCCTCTTAGGACTCCTTCTGCAAAATCCCAGGCTTTATCGTCCTTATAGAATTTCTTTTTATCACTTCTGTCTCCCAGAGAAAGCCTGAATCGATAATCCTCTCCTACTTTAAAACCCAATTTACCGTTTAGATAATTAATCAAATCGATAACTTCTTTTATTTGCTCTTTGGCTTGGTCACGGGTAGCAAAAATATGTGAGTCGGAAAGAGTAAAAGTTCTGACGCGCATTAGTCCCGACAGTTCTCCGCTTTTTTCGTATCTAAATTGCGGCGAAATCTCGGCAATTTTTAGGGGTAGTTCTTTATAACTTCTGGGCTCACTGGCGTAAAGCATAAAATGGTGCGGGCAAGTCATGGGCCGAAGGATTAATTCATCCCCGTCAACTTTCATAACGGGATACATAGTGTCTTTATAGTATGGATAATGTCCTGAGGTTTTGTATAAATCGGTTTTGGCAAGGACAGGCGTATAAACATGGCTGTATCCTTTTTTGATTTCTTCATCAACTACAAATCTTTCAAGTTCTCTTCTGATTATCGAGCCTTTTGGGGTAAGAAGCGGAAGACCTTTTCCGACAAGATTAGAAAAAACAAAAAGATTTAGATTTTTGCCGATTATTCTATGGTCTGACTCTTTTGCTTCTTCTTGTATTTTAAGGTATTCATCCAGTTCCTCTTTTGTAGAAAAGACTGTTCCGTAAATGCGGGTGAGCATTTTGTTTTTCTCACTTCCCCGCCAGTATGCGCCTGCTACGGAAAGGAGTTTAAAGTGTTTAAGCTCTTTTAAAGGATCTTCTACATGGCCCCCGCGACAGAGGTCGGAATAGTTACCCGATCGGAAGAAGGTCAATTTCTGTTTTTCCCTGGCAAATTCGTCAATCAGTTCAATCTTATATTCATTATCCTTATATTCTTCTTTGGCTTCTTTTTCTGTTACCTCTTTTTTCTCGAAGCTTTTCCAGGATTTAACAAGATCGTGCATTTTTTCTTCGATTTTGGGTAAATCGCCTTCCGAGATTTTTATATTTCCAAAATCAAAGTCATAATAGAAGCCATCCTCAATTGCAGGGCCGATTGTGCGTTTGGCTTTTGGCCAAAGCTTTATTACGGCCGCAGCCAGAAGATGTGCGCAAGAATGTCTAATGTTATCCAAGTTCATAATTAGTTTATTTTAATATCTTTTAAGGAAATTACCAATTCTGGGTTGTTTATTTTGCTTGCCAGTTTATTATCGGCCGTGATAAGAGTGAACCCGTGGGCGTGTGCTAGGGTGATATATGCGCTATCGTAGGCAGTAATGCCAAGATTTATTGCATATTTTAGACATTGTGGTCCAAGTTCTGACATATCTATTAAGCTCGGACTGGATTGTAGAAGATCTAATAATCTGGTTTCTAAGGACTTGTTTGGTATGGAAGGTTTTCTTAGCTTGGTGCTTTTAAGAATGTTTAATATTTCGTAGAACCATAAATCCGGTGCAATAAGATTTATCTCTTCATTTAGATATCTTTTTTGCAATTCTTTGGCAGGTTCTGTATCAATTTCATCATCCAGAACCCACTTTAGACACACAGAAGAATCTACCACGAAGGTTTTCATGCAGATTTTCTACTTTCTCTTACAAGGTCTGTCGTGGAAGTTTTGATTTTGATTCTTGACTTCCACATCCTTTCAAAAAGTTCCATTTTGTCTTGTCGATCTTGGGCAAGTTTTTTAAGTTTATATTCTTTAACTGCGGCATTAACCAGACTGGCAATGCTGGAGTTTTCTTGAAATGCCAAGACTCGAAGATCTTCGTAATCTTCCTTGGGGAATCTGATATTGGTGGCTACGGTTTGCATATTGGTACCATAGTACCAAGGTACTACAAACTTGTCAAGTGGACCGTGCCGGGATCGAACCGGCTACCTTGCGCATGCCATGCGCACGCTCTGCCAAGTGAGCTAACGGCCCATCGTAAGATATTTTATCACGGATTCTGCAAGAAATTCGAGCTCGAATTGTATAGACCTGTCAAAGTACATGAGTGCGCATACACCCTTGTAGTCTTTTTTTATTGTGGGTTTATTAATTGTTCTTTTATCTACGTAGGTTGGATAAAATTGCTTTCTAGAAATATTTGTGATTCTATGCCAATATCTTTCCAGGTTTTTTATATCTTGGTCTGCCCTGCACTGTATTCGTATTCTAAACTTAGATCTGTCTATACTGAAACATTTTGATAGTAAGGACATATATAGTTGAATAATTTTTGAGCTTGAACTACCTAAGCTTAGATGTTTTGTACTTTTGGTTTTTGCCCCTTCACCAAGGTATAAAATACATAGAAGAAGTTTTTGAACATCTGTATTCAAAAATGACATAAGGTGTAGATTTTTGTCACGTAACCCTCTTAGATATTTTATTTGTCGACGCTTATTTATCAAATGTGCTTTATGTTGCGCTTTTATCAATTTGATATCTACATTTTGTTGAAGCAAATGCTTTTGCGCTTTCGTGAAGTGCAAATGTTTAAACCATTCCGAAAGAGTACCTTTGGGAATTGCTCTCTTAACTTTTTTATTTATATCTGAATAAGTGTTTCCTTTTAGTCTCAAATCAATAGCTCTTTCTTTCAGATCTGTGTACATAAATAAATTATACACTATATGTATAGTTTCACAACAATATACTCTATGTTTGCGAGTGTAATATAAACCTAAAAAAGTTTATTATGGTATATGAATCTTCTGCATGTGGTTATTCTTTCGGTTATTGAGGGTATAACCGAATTTTTGCCGATTTCGTCAACCGGCCATCTCATCCTGACGGCCAAACTTCTTGATATTCAAACCTCAGATTTTTTAAAAACATTCGAGATAGCCATACAGCTGGGTGCGATTATGGCTGTGGTTGTTTTGTATTTTAAACGCTTCTTAGACCTAAACCTTAATCTTAAACTTGCCGTCGCTCTTATTCCCACTGCGCTTGTGGGCTTTATCCTCTACCCCTTTATTAAAGTGTATTTACTTGGAAGTTCAAGAGTAACTTTAGTATCTCTTTTTATCGGAGGCTTAGTATTAATCTTTTTCAACAAAGAGAATAAAGGGAAAATAATCGGGGTTAAGGAGGCCCTATTAATCGGGATTTTTCAGGCAATTTCTGTTGTTCCTGGGGTATCGCGTGCCGCAGCAACAATCATCGGAGGCCTTTTGGTCGGGGCTAATCGCAAAACTGCAACCGAATTTTCATTTCTTCTGGCTGTTCCCACAATGATTGCAGCGTCTGGCTACGATATATATAAATCGGCGGGTATTTTAAATCCGCAAAATCTTCGGCTATTAGCTTTAGGTTTTATCCTCTCTTTTATTTTTGCTCTTTTGGCTGTGAAGTTTTTGGTTTCCTACGTTGAAAGGCACGATTTTAAGGCTTTTGGGGTTTATAGAATAGCCTTGGCTGTGGTATACTTTCCCTTTACGGATTCGTAGCTCAGCTGGTTAGAGCGTCCGCATGACATGCGGAAGGTCACAGGTTCGATCCCTGTCGAATCCACAAAGCTACCCAGCTGATCTTTGAAGATAATGATCGGGGGCGAGAAGGAAACTTGAACCTTTTTTCTTGTACGTTGACCAGTAGTTTTTCTTTTCCGCTCGTTTGTTGGTTGCCCCAAGCCAAACCGCTGCCTCCTCGATTTTATTTCTGAAAGACTGGGCAAACGAAAGAAGTTTCTCGAAGAAATTAATGTGATAAATTCCCGGCTCAACGGGTACCTGTAAAACGGCAATGTTTACCTCTTTGGCCAGGCTTTGGGTTCCGACTGCGATTTTTGCAATTTCTGAAATTAATGCTTGAAGCTGAACTCTTAATTTACCTATCTTTTCCTCGGAGAGTCGAGCTTCATCTGCCGCAAGGTTTCTTTCAAGCAAGATTTGAGCCCTTAGTTTTTTATTTTCTTCAACTTTTCCACCTAGGGCTTCGTTCATGGATAAAGTTTCGCCCGCCGAAAGTTCACCGGATGCATTTTTTGGGAATGTTCTTAAGTCCAGGAGCTGGTCAAAAAAATCTTTACTGGCCTGATTGCCAATACCTTTGAGGGATTCAACCACATTTTGCTTGGCCAGATTTTGAGTTTGTTTCTTCTTTTGGTCGTTCATGACCAGATACTATGACAAATTACTCAAAAATTCAAGTGCCTTGCGTTTTTTCAAAACAGCTTCCACTAATCGTTTGCTTTCAGGTTTGGCTTCAGCGACTTTAATAGCTTCCTCGATTTCCTTATCCGAAATAGAGATATTCTGATCTTCTCCAACTTTTGAGAGAATCAGGTCTAAGGCGATTGCTTCTTTTGCCTGTGTTTCGTATTCGGTCCTTATGGTTTCGGGATTTTTTCCTATTGAGGACAAATAGCTCTCAAGTGCAAGGCCTAATTTTTCAATTTTGGAAAGTAAGCTTGCAAGCCTGGAATTTACCTCTTCATCAACAAGAATTTTTGGAATAGTTATCTTGATGTTTTCTATAAGCGCTTTTATAACCATTTGCTCTTTCTCGTCCCGCGAAGCCTTGGCAGAGTGGGATTCCTCACGTAACACATTGGTAATTATTGTTTTATAATCCCCCAAGGCAATCTCCGGCAGTTCGCAGGTTCTGGCAACAACCTCCCAATCTTTCCTCTCCTCGGCCTTAATGAGTTCATACTTTGGGTAAAGCGCAAGTTTTAATTTATTTTCCGTTACCGCATCGGCCAACGCTTTGGGAAGAATATGAGAAAGGGAATGTTCAATGAGGCTAGTTTGAGGGATTTTTTTGCGGGCTTGTTCGACGGGCGCTTTGCCTTTTCTAAAACCTGGAACCTCAATGTCCTTTGCCAGCTCAACTGCGGTATCATCATGGGCTTTTTTTATTTCTTCATAGGGAATAGTGAAAGTAATCTGGACTCCCCCGTCATCCCCCCTGGCTATAACTGAAGTAATTTTATTCATATTAGCCGCCTTTGTGTTGAGTGACCCGGAAGGTTTTGGGAGCAAAGAACTTAGGCTGCTTTTTGGCAAAGACAAGCGGTGGCAGGTTGGGAATTTTTGCCTTTTGACTTTTCCCTTTTGACTTATTCATATAGGTATTATACAATACTTTCAGCTTTGCGAGGTAGTGCTCCAAGAGAGTAAATTTCTCCAAGGTAAATGAATCTACGAGATGAGAAAGAGGGTGATTTTTAAGTAAAATGGCAGCCAAACTTTTTATTGGTAATTTGGATTTTACCGTTACAGGTGATGATTTAAGAGCAATGTTTGCCGGTGCCGGAACCGTTATTGACGCCGTGGTTATCATGGACAAAATGACAGGTAGGTCCCGAGGATTCGGATTTGTGGAAATGAGCACAGACGATGAAAAAAATAAAGCAATCGAAATGTTCAACGGTAAGGATCTAAAGGGCAGAAACATTAATGTTAATGAAGCCCGACCGATGGAACCAAGACAGTAAAATTTAGGATATTTTGTGGAGGAACCAAGTAACTAGGGCTAAGGCTATTGAGGCAACTAGCGCAGTCGTGAATGTTGCTATTTCAAACCCCGGAACGACTTTTGAAGTTCCCCAGAGAAGGAGGACGTTAATCAGAAATGCCGCAATTCCAAAAGTAAGAAGTGAAATTGGAAGTGCTATGAGCTGCAAAATCGGCTTGATAAAGGTGTTAACCACTCCTATTGCTACGGCGGCAACAATTGCGGTCCATAAATTTGCGAGCCTGAATCCGGGCACAAGGTATTCAACTATTAAAAGCGCAAAAACGTTGATTGCAAGCCTGATAAAAAGGTTCATATCTCTATTCTGTCAGATTTTTATTGAAAAAGTCAAGACTGCGGGCGACAGACAGGTTCCAGGAGGGGTTTAGATTGTGGTCTGCACCAGAGTATTTGAAATATTTGATATTTTCAATTTTTTTGGCTAGCTCGTCGCTCCAGACAACAGGGACGGCATCGTCATAAGTTCCCTGGTGGAGTTCAAGTGGAGCCTTGATTCTGTCTAAATAATTAACGAGCGAGTATTTTTCGACATCATAATCTTCTTCAAACTTTGCAAGTTCTCTTCGGATAATCCTTCCCTTGTCATCCGATTCGTCGGTATAATAAAGAATTGAATACGGAAAAGGTTTTGAAACAGGCGCCCAAAGAACTGTAGGATATTCTGCTTGAGTAATTTCCAAAACAGTTAACGCTATTTGTCCCCCATTGCTGTGGCCCCAGAGAAAGATAGAAGAATAGTTAAATGGTTGAATAGCTGGATGGTTGAGTGACTCGAGTAGCGTGAGGACTGTTGTGTATGTTTGGAAGCGGGATTCAAAGATGTTGCCCGCCTCAGCATCGCTTCCGCCGTAGCCTAAAAAATCCGGTGCAAGTGTTATAAATCCGGCATTGGCAAAATATTCCCCCGCCCTTTTTGTTCCGTCGCATGTTTTAAATTCTTTTTGGTCAACATAACCTCGAAACATAACAATTACAGGAAATGGACCATCTCCTTCGGGGATATTTATGCAACCTGTCAGTTTCTTACCTTCGGCGATAAAACTGAAGAGATGCTCGTCTTCGATCTTGATTTCAGAAGGCTTAAATTGAGTATTTGCCAGATTTTCAATGGTATATTTTTCAAGCGGAAAACCCCGACCCGCGAGGTCAACCCGCGAGGTCGGATTATGATATGCAGTGTTTGCAAACCAGCCAACCACAATGAAGACAATAGGAATTAGTAGGTAGTAAATAGTTTTCTTCATAATTTATATTATAATCTGAATTATGGTTAAGAAGTTAAACATCCCTTTTATCAAGAGTCGTGGGTGGGAATGCGGTCAAGCCTGCATGGCCATGATGATTAAATATTATTATTCCGATTTTGGGCCGGATTTTGATAAACTCAATAAAATTATTAAACACAAAGACGGCATGTATACTTTCCCCCCGCAGCTTGCGATTCTACTCGATTATTACGGTATAAAATCACAGGTTTTTTCATCCGACAACGTAAATAGGTTTGATGAAGATCCCAATCAATTTAAAAGGTGGTTCGGAAAAGATTACGAGCATGAAATGCAGTTTATTGGCAGGGAAAGTTTTGATTGGATGGTTGATGAGATGAGATCTAAGAATTTGTTTACCAAAAAGAAAACGAAATTTAGTGAATTATTAAATGAATTTCAAAAAGGTAATTTGGTTGGATTTCCTATTGATTGGAATACTCTTGTTGGCAAAAAAGGCTCATACGAAGGGCACCTCATTGTTATTAGTGGAATTCAAGGGCAAAATATTTTGATACACGATCCAGACGTTGGGCCGTTTATTGAATATCCAATCTTAGACATTAAAAGAGCCTGGTCTCATCCTGCAATCGCCCAGGATTATATCGTAGCCTACGGAAAGAAGTATCTCCCGATATGTCCTACCTAATACACTTCCGAAGTGTCTATGGCGTCTCCGATCTTTAGGCTGTTTTTGTCTGAAAATCCGACATTAACTTCCAGAACGTAATCAATGGGCTGGCCTGGGGTGTAAAGCTTTTCTTGATTGGAAAAAGGCACGTTATTATCAATTTTTACTATTTTTCCGTCGTCTATCCAGATG
>Ga0209210_1003551_pt1 | contig 10482 bp, 8 predicted proteins | sample RifGroA1_FD_183991 | JGI IMG/M metagenome (GOLD analysis project Ga0209210, IMG submission 183991) | Contaminated groundwater microbial communities from Rifle, Colorado, USA - Rifle Groundwater A1 (SPAdes) (version 2) | ecosystem: Environmental > Aquatic > Deep subsurface > Groundwater >...
ACCCGGAAATTAAGGTATTGAACAGTGATGACCAATTATCTTATGATTAAACTGTTACTATTGAAATATATCCTGTAGTGAACTAAAATGACGGACATGTCAGCATATGCAGAAATGATGGGGATGGTAGACGGCTCTATGGTCGTAGACAAACCAGCGGCAGCGCCGTCCGTAATGCAGGCAGCCGCAAAAGAAATCCAGGATCCCGGCGCGGAATCCCGGCGTCTGGCACAGGAACAGGCAAAAGAATTCGAAAAAATCAAGGCAGCAGCGGTTAGCGGGAACGGCAAAAATCCGGCCGAGAGCGGCCCGGCCGTATTAAATTTTCCCGAGCAGCCAGTCCCATCAGAAACAGCTGTTACGGGAAAAAACGGCAGAGAACCTACAGCGGAGAGTCCGGCAGATTATATTAGAAGAGCAGCAGAAACAGGGCATCAAAGAAGATTGGAGCAAAAAGGGGGTTGGAACATTCTCCCAGCGATAATAACCGCGGCTGAAGTTTTCGAAGCGGTAGTGAATGATCCCGACCTGAATCAGGAGGCGAAAGACGGAGTCAGAAAATACATGGAAAGCAAAAGAGGCGGTTTTTGGGAAAAGGTCAACAAACTGGGAATGGAATTTACCAGGAAGGTGATCCATTTCGCCGACCGGACGGATGAGGAAATTCAGAAGGCAGTGGCATCGGCCAAAGCGGCGGTAGTGGAAACAGCGGCCCCACATATTGAAGAAGTGGTGGCTAAAGCAATTAATTCAGCCGACCGCTGGGACAGAAGAGCTTCCAATATACAGGCTACGGTTGAGGAAATCGGAGGAAATATGGTGGGAAATATTGCATTTCAATTCAGGAAAGGAGCCGATACCTGGGCAGACAGAGCGGAACGCGCCAGCGAAGCCCTCCAAGTTTACTCGGGAAGACCAAATGAAGCCAGCGTTTGGGCTGACCGAATGGGAGACAAACTCAGGAGAATGGAAAAAGTAGCTGTTGATACCCTGGTTACATCCATGGATGTGCTGGATGCAGCGGACAGAATCCGGACGGCATACGATTTGCGAAAAGCAGACAGAAAAGCATCATGGAAAGAGTTCAGGGATGTATTGAGAACTCAAAGCCGACCCGAGACTTATATGAGAGCATCTGCCCAAAATGGATAAGAACAAACTAGTTGAAATCATCTCCGGGCTGGGTCTGGAAGAAGACGTGAAAGAGGAATTTATAAGATTCATTAACGAAAATGAGATCAACGCTGAAACGGCGGGGAAAATTGCCAACACCCTGGATATGCTGGCTGATGAGAAGATGAAAGAGGGCATCCTGCTACAGCACAATGCGGGAGTGGTGGCGAATTTGATTAAAGAATTGAAAGGGCTGACACAAGAACATGAGGAGGCGCTGGACAAGGCCGCGGAAGACCTGGCCAACGATATTGAGGATAAGATAAAACAAGTGAAATCCGGACAGGGTCAGTCTTAGGACAGCTTCCAGGCTTTGGTGATGTACTCGGACAGGCAGCGGTGGGTATTGAAATAAGCCCCCAGAGTAATGGCCTGCTTCATGCGTGACAGCCATTGGGACCGGTGATCGTAATACATGGGAATTATTTCGCTGCCCAGCTTGCCGTATAAATCCGCGACGTCGGTTGTGTCATCGTTGACCGGGTTTTGACCTTCGTCATCCGGCCCTATGGAAAACCCGGACTGGGGATTGCCGCGGAAACCTTCCAGCCACCAACCGTCCAAAACTGAGAAATTGAGGCAGCCATTGAGGGCGGCCTTCATTCCGGAAGTGCCGGAGGCTTCCAGGGGTCGCATGGGAGTATTAAGCCAGAGATCCGAACCGGAAACAAGCAGACGGCCGATACGGGGGGCATAGTTTTCCAGGTATACTACCTTGATAACACCTCTCAGTTTTTTGGAGACATCCACAATCTGGCGCAGGAATCCCTGGGAAACGTCGTCTGTAGGGTGGGATTTGCCGCATTGGATGATCTGGATTTTTCCCTCGCCGATATGGCTTAATTTTTCCAGATCATTGTAAAGGAGCAAAGGCCGTTTGTAAGCTACCGGCCGGCGAGCCAGGGAAATAGTCAGCGTGTCCGTATCGAACATGTCAGCAGGTAAAGGGTTTAAGCGCTCATGAAGTGAGGAAATAGAAGTGAGATGAGTATTTACGTAACTGATCAGTTCGTGTTTACTCTCCTGATGAACTGCCCACAGAGCGTCATCAGGTATTTTGTCCGGTGCATCCGAGAGCAATCCGGGATCTGCCAACCAGCCGGGCAGATAGCGGCTATACAGATCCTGGAAATAAGGTCCAGTCCAGCTGCGGTGGTGGACGCCGTTGGTAATGAAATCCAGTTTGTAGCCGGGAAACAAGGTGGCGGTCGTCTGCAAATGGCGGCGGGAAACGGCAAAGCTATAGCGGGAAAGATTTAACCCCAAATGGGTCATGGAAAGCTCGTTTTCACCTGCAATTTTTCTGATATGCCAGGGAAGATAACTTTCCAGATAATGGTAAGCAAAGTCGTAAGCGAATTTATCGTGACCTTCGGGAACCGGGGTGTGGGTAGTGAAGACGCAAAGCTTACGGACAGCTTCATCAGAAAAATCATTTTCCTCCAGAAGTGCCAGGGCAGCAAAAGTGGAATGGCCTTCATTGAGATGATATGTTTCAATCTTTTTGTAACCCTGGACGCGCAGCATTTTGATCCCCCCGAGGCCCAAAATCGCTTCCTGGCAGAGACGGAATTCCCCCCGGCCGTCGTATAAGTTGCGTGTCAGCTCTCGGGCCCAGGGAGAATTTTCCACCAGATCGGTGTCCAAAAGATACACCGGCACAGTAAACCCGTCCATTCCGACAATGTCGTAGCGCCAGCAGCCGATTTTGACTTGTGTACCGGCAAGGGTCAGGGATATCTGCGCAGGCAGCTTAGTGATCTGGTCCAGCTTCTGCCAGTGAGTCTGGTAAAAAGTCTGGGTGCCGTCCGGATTTATTACCTGGCCGAAAATGGCGCCGCTGTAAACCAGAGTAATACCTACAACAGGGATATGCATATCCGCGGCCGAACGTAAGAGATCTCCGGCCAATACTCCCAAACCTCCGGCATAAGTCGGGATATCTGATTCCAACATCATTTCCATGGAGAAGTAGGCGACCCGGGCAGGATTCATACTCCAGATTATTGTATATTAATTGGTGATGAATGTAGATGCCTCCATCTTCCGGGAATACGATATCCGCGGTGTGGCCGGAGAAAAATTTACGAAGAAAGCTCTGCTGGAATACGAAAAGTGGTATGGGAAATTCCCAGGAGTTAATATTACCCCTGAAGTAGCCACTGCCATCGGACGCGGATACGGAACGATGATCAGGAAAAAAGGCGGCAGACGGGTGATAGTAGGGCATGAATTGCGGCCTTATGGTGAAGAACTGAAACGACATTTTATAAGGGGAGTACTTGATACCGGGTGTGATGTGGAAGACGCGGGGGTGGCTCTGACCCCGATCGTCTATTTTGCCACGGAATATTACGGCTTCGACGGCGGCGTAAACGTCACCGGAAGCCATAATGTGTATTTTTTTAACGGGTTTAAACTGATGGGGCGGCATGTGGATCCGATATTCGGGGAAGAACTGCAGGACATGCGCAGACTGATAGAGAAAGAAGAATGGGTAAAGAATACGGAAGGAAAGCTGACAAAAAAAGAGGTATTTACTGACTATAGAAAATACCTGTTGGAACATAACCGGTTTGAAAGAAAATTTAAAGTAGTGATAGACAGCGGCAACGGCAGCGCCGGCAAATTCGCGCCGCAGATTTTCCGTGAACTGGGGTGCGAAGTGACGGAACTTTTTTCACGGGCGGATGCCAGATTCCCCAACCACGTACCGGACCCGGAGGACCCGTATGCCATGAGGTTTTTGATCGACAAAACAACGGAAGAAAAGGCGGATATGGGAATCGGGTTTGACGCGGACGGGGACAGATTTGGCGCCGTGGACGAAAAGGGCAAATTTATAAACGCCGACCATATGATACTTGTGATCTCCAGGGATATCCTCACCAGAAAACCGGGAAAAAAGATCCTTTATGACATCAAATGCAGCCGGCTTCTCGATGACCTGCTGCCTGGTTTCGGCGGTATACCCCTGATGCACAAGACAGGGCACGCGCCGATCAAGCGAAGCATGAGGGAAGACAAAGAAATAATCTTCGGGGGCGAAATATCGGGACATTTTTATTTTGCGGAGGATTATTTCCGGATAGACGACGGACTATACGCCGCGGCAAAGTTCCTGCAGCTCATGTCTAAAACCAACTTGACAGTTTCCCAGTTTATGGAACAAGTGCCGGAAACGATTTCCACACCGGAACTGAAGCTGCCATGCGAAGACAGAATAAAGCATGAAATAGTGGATAAGATCAAAAACTATTTTGTTCAATTATTTAAAGTGATTGATATTGACGGAGCCAGGATAGAATTTTCGGATACCAGCTGGGGACTGGTGAGGGCTTCCAATACCAGTCCGTACCTGACTATCCGGTTTGAGGCCGATACCGCAGAAGAATTAATAAAATGCAAAAACAGACTGGCGGATGAACTGGAAAAATATCCGGAAATAGGAGACAGGCTGGACAGAAAGAACGTGACCTCCCACACCGGCAGACTGGGATGGATTTAAATCAGAGGTTTTGCAGGCGGGAGAGGACTGAATGGTATTCCAGGATGGTGTAGACGAATTCGGCATGGGACCAGATGAGGGGAGCGGCGGAAAGAGGCGCGCCGGTATGGGGATCCAGCTGTTCGGAAAGAATACCGGCAGGCGAAGCATGATCCGCCACCCATGAGAGGAGGCGCTCCACCATTCCCAGATCCTGGGGCTTCTGTACCTGGGTCAGATAATACTGAGCCAGCCAGAGGGTGGTTATAAACCACGGATTGCCGGGGACTTCGTCCGCGCTCCGGTAATACCAATCCCCTTCATACCGGGCGACACCTCCGGCAGGCGTATTTAACCCGAGTTTGTTTAAGGTATAAGAAATGTTGTGGGTAAGATGGGGAGAGTGGGGTTCCAGGATACCGAAGCGGAACAGACCGTAAGGCACAGAAAAATCCGCCCTTTTATCCGGCGGATTGTCTGAACCCAAAAACACGGAGCGATAGAACAAGCCGGTGGAGGAATCATACATATGGTCCATAATGGCCTGTTTTATTTCGGCGGCAGCTGTAGTGTATTTGGAGGATGTTTTGGACTTACCTAAGAGATCCGCAAATTTACCGGCCGCAATCAGGGCGGCATAAACGGTGGAGGCGGTGTAAGTGTGGGTCGCGTAATCCTGCTCCCAAAGATCGTAACTGGGAAGGGGAAGCTTGGTGGCCGGATCCCGGTAAGAAACCAGGAATTCGGCTGATTTTTTGATGAGCGAGTTGTAAATACTTTCTATAAATTCCAAATCCCGCGTGGCATTGTAGTGGGACCACAGGGAATACAGGACCAGGGCCGTGGCGTCTTCCTGTATCGGAAGCTGGGGCTGGCCGTCCGTACGGGAAGCCCAGGGGTGCCAGGAACTGCCCAGCGACTGGTCCGGCCGGAATTTATGCAGGAAGTAACCCGGCGGGGATACTACGCTGTCGCAAAACCGGAAAAAGCGGCGGGTAACTTCATCTTCCCCTGCCCTGTCCAGAGCCATAACGGAAAAGGCGCCGTCCCTGGGCCAGACATAGCTGTAATTATCCCGTCCGTATTGAAGCATATCCGAATCGCAGGAAGCGATAATTCCGCCCCGATTGTCTGCGTGGGTGCGGATAAGAAGCAGGGAGCGCTTGAACAAATTTGTAATTTCCGCGGAAAGCCGGGGGAAATGCCAGGCACCGCGGTTTACCCAGGCAAACCAATAATCGTGGGTGGTTTTGATAAGATGGGACGGCGTGCGATCCAAAACGTAGCGGTTTAGTTCGTATGCTTCTTCCATGAGTTTGGAAACAGTAATCCAGTAGTGAACGGTTTTGGTCTTTTGCGGATCCAGATTCAGTGAGACGGCGATCACCGAATCCACAGGGCCGTGCTCGATGGGATTTTTGGATAAAAATCCATCCTTGGCATCGGCATAGGTGCCCTCCCGGTTTTCGATATTTAATAGACCGGTTGAAAAATCGTCGAAGCTCTGGTTTTCGCACACAGCGTTGATGACAAATACCCGGCGGCCTTTGTAATGAACGATTACCTTGGAATTGGGATCGTAAAAAGCCGTATCTTTGCGGAATGATTCGTAGATTTCAAACTGGGCATTGAAAAATATTTTTACCAGTCTGGGGTAAGTACTTAAATTGTGGACGGTAATTTCACGCAGGAAGATGTCTTTCTCGTTGTAAACTACGTCAGTGAAAGACAACTCGATCTGCAAACCCGGATGAGTTGCGGTAACCTGACTGGTCAGTGAATCCGGCCGGTAAAAAATACTTATAGACCAGCCGGGATCCGAAAGCCAGGAAAAACTTTCATCCGTCCAGACACCTATCAAATGCGACAGGCGGCCGGCGGTCTGATTTTCCAGACCGACGAAGGGAAAATAAAAGTCGCGTACCTGGGCATGAGCATCATAGCCTACCAGAAGGTTGCCGTTACTTAAGATGAGGGATTTGGGCATAATTAATTTTCGGATTTACTGATTTTGGTTGAGAGGCGAAGTTTGAGGTCAGAAAGGACATTCATAAAAGAAATGAAGGCTTCGTAGGGGGAATCGTAGGGATTGAAATATTTATGGACGTCTCCATCTGAAAACCACTTGGTGCACATATAATAAAAATGGTCGGATGTCTGGAGACGGCGCCAGTCCGCAATTAATTCTGAATCCTTGGTCCTCAATACCAGTTTTTCCAGAGCATACAGCTTGGAGAGAGCGTCATCCTGCATGGGATTACCCGTCCAAGCGGAAAGATCCCGCTCTACATCCGCCCAGGAAACATAAAAGGGCACATCCAATTCTCCCCGGGAGGGTAATTTATCGGCGGCTTGGGACGGTGTAACAAAATAATTGTCCTGATGCTTAAGAATTTCACCCGGGAGATGATCCATAAATTCGAAAATGCCGGTATCCGCCCATTGGTGCTCGCCGAAAGTCTCGTAGTCCATAAATAAATTCACAATGTCCCCTCCCCCATTGACAGCGTTAACCCAGGAGGCAAATTTGGGAGCGGTCAGCGGATACTGGCTCCAGGATTTATCCGAAAAACGGAAAGCGATATCGTCCGAAAGGCGGTAGTTTTTGAGAAGGAGCTTCAGCTTGGGATGCCCGGGGGGGTGATACAGGTAATTGGGACTGCGCCAGCCGAGAATATTGTCCGCACCTTCAGCCAATACTGCCTTGAAACGCAATTTGGCTATGCGCTCAGCCAGGGAATTGCTGTAGATGAGTTCCGTGTTGCGGAAGACCAGAGGGGTAAGACCGAACACCGATTTGATTTTGGCTTTGTGCAGATTTACCTGGCGGGTGAACTCCACGGGGGAGTAAATAAAGGACAGAGAATGGAAATATGTCTCGCAGAGGATTTCCGCACGGCCGGTACCAACCAGTTTTTTGAATGAATCCAGAACTGCAGGGGCGAATTCCTGAAGCTGGTCCAAAAGGACGCCCGACAGGGAAAAACTGATCTTGAACTGAGGATGTTTTTTTAAGAGTCGCAGGAGAGTGTTGTTGGTGGGCAGATAGCATTTTTCAGATACCTTGTTGAGAATGGTTTTGTTGCTTAACCTGGGCGAGGAGTCCGAGAAATACTCGTGTGAACGGCCGATATCAAAAATCCGGTATTTGCGGACGCGATACGGCTGGTGGACCTGGAAATAGAGACAAAGGGCGCTCATGAACCTAATTTTTCATTTTTAATTTGAAATTTATAATCAATATTCAATGTTCAATTTTCAATATTCAATCAATTCAGTTTTTTCGCAAGACTTTTTTGTAGATTTCGATGGTTTTGGCGGCGGCGGCGGCCCAGGAGACGCCTTTTACTTCCTTGCGGCCGTTGGCCTGCAGAGCATCGTGGAGAGGAGGATGGCTGAGTACGGAGACGATCTGATTGACCATCTCGTCGATATCCCAAAAGTCCACCTTGAGGACGTGAGACAGGGCTTCGGAAACACCGGATTGCCTGGAAATCAGGGCAGGTGTACCGGAAGCAACGGCTTCGAGCGCTGTAAGCCCGAACGGCTCCGAAACGGAAGGCATAATAAACAAGTCAGCTGTTCTGAAAACCTGGTGAAGCAGGGTGCCCCGGATAAATCCGGCAAATAAAACCTTATCTGAAATTCCCAGCCGGGCGGCAAGAGATATGACCTGGCTTTCCATCTCGCCTGATCCGGCAAGTAAAAATACTGTTTTTGGCTGGTATTCCAGCACTCGGGCGGCTGCCCGGATGAAATTATCCGGCGCCTTGGACATGGTAAGACGGCCGACATACAGGACGACCTTGTAGCCGGCTTTTTTCAGAGGATCGAGAATATCAGCTCCGGAAGGGGATTCAAATCCGAATTCCTCGGTTTTGATGCCGTTGTGAACCACATTGACTTTGGAGGCAGGCTGGAAGTAATGGGCAGTAAGCAGCCTTTTGGTAAAATTGCTGACAGCGATGACCGCATCCGCTTCGTCCAGCCCTTGTTTTTCCAGAGAGTAAACTATGGGGTCGGCGCCGCTGCCCCCTGAACGGTCGTATTCCGTCGCGTGGATATGCGAAACTAATGGACGATCCGAGACCTGTCCAGCACTTATGCCGGCCGGGAAACACAACCAGTCGTGGGCATGAATTAAATCGTGTGGATTTTCGGCTGCAATCCGGCGGGCATTACGCGCATAACGCCGGACAGATAATAAAAGGTCACGAATGTATGCGGCCGGTGAAGACGAAGGGTGCAGATACGGCGATTGGTTTGACCAATCTGAAGGCTGGTCGTCCGCAAAAACCAGCCTAAAGCCGCCCTTGTTTATAGGGAATCTGTGGGGCAAAACGAAAGTCAAGTCGATGTTTTGTTGAGCCAGGGCGGTGCTTAAGCCATCACAAGCCACACCCAGTCCTCCGCTGTTGAATGGGGGAAGTTCCCAACCAAACATCAGCACCCTGATGGGCATTGTTTATACTATACTATTTATACAGGAAAATGTATTTAGTATTTGACATCGGAGGAACGAATATCCGGATGGGAATATCCGGAAACGGCCAGTCGTTTGATAATGTTTCCTGCATTAAAACCCCGCAAATTTTTGAAGAGGGTATAAAAATAATTGAAAACGAAATAAAAAAAGCAGGAGGCGGGAATACGATCAGAGGAGTAACAGCGGGATTTGCGGGGGTGTGGGATAAAAAGAAAACAAAGCTTTTGACCAGTCCTAATCTGAAAGACTGGGAGGGAAAGGAGATAAAAAAACGGCTGGAGGTTGCAAGCGGAGGCCGAGTGATTTTGGAAAACGATGCCGCTTTGGGAGGGTTGGGGGAGGCAATTGCCGGAGCCGGCAGGAGAAAACAAACCGTGGGATTTTTGACCGTCGGTACCGGAGTGGGAGGGGTAAAAATAACCGACGGAAAAATAGAGACCAATGCATTTGGATTTGAACCCGGGCATCAGATAATAGACGTGGACGGTAGTATCGGCTACTGGGAAGATTTCGTGTCCGGCAGGGCACTGGAAAGAATTTACGGAAGAACGCCTGAGGAAATTGCAGATCAACAAGCATGGGAGAACGAAGCAAGACTCCTGGCAGTGGGAATACATAACCTGATCGTCATCTGGTCGCCGGAGATGATTGTGCTGTCCGGAGGGGTGATGCAGTCCGTACCCTTCGACTTGCTAAAGAGTACCCTGAAACAGCAAATGATGAAATTCAAGTCCCTTCCGGAGGTCGTGCCGGGAGAACTGGGGGACAAGTGCGGGCTATTCGGAGGACTGGAACTGCTGAAGTAATTATTTTTTATGCGTCTTCCGGACTCTGATAAACTTTGGAAGAGTGAGTGAAACTCGGGGATTTTAGTATTATATTTGTTTTTGACCATAATTATTTGATATGCTGATCAGGTAAGAATATGGATGAACAAATGCAAAATCCTACTCCCCCGGCAGTGACGCAAACACTGCCGGTTACCGCACCGCCGCCTGCCCCCCTTCCTCCACCCGCTCCCGTCCCTGCCCAAAAAAACCCTACCAGAATTGTGTTGCTTGTCGTGTTGGCAATACTTTTGGCCGGCGGTCTGGCAGTGGCGGGCATTCTAATCAGCAGAAACCAGACAAAAGAAAATATCGGATCATTAAGTGAAGATATTCCCCCAGTGCCTCAGGAACCCGAACCCACAATTGACCAATATTCAGATGGATGGAAAGCGTATACAAGCAACGTCCATAAATACTCAATTAAAATTCCACAGGAATGGGCGACCGATGACAGCGGGGGAGTGTTTATCGGTATTCCGGGGGAAGTGACTTTTATCCCACCCGGC
>Ga0209210_1003557_pt1 | contig 10473 bp, 4 predicted proteins | sample RifGroA1_FD_183991 | JGI IMG/M metagenome (GOLD analysis project Ga0209210, IMG submission 183991) | Contaminated groundwater microbial communities from Rifle, Colorado, USA - Rifle Groundwater A1 (SPAdes) (version 2) | ecosystem: Environmental > Aquatic > Deep subsurface > Groundwater >...
CTTTTTGTTCTTCTCCTTTTCCATCTTTCCATAAAGCATCAATCCGATCTCGAGCTCGAAAGTCTAAGTGCGTGAATTTTCTCATATATTTCATTATATGAGTTGCATTTCATATAAGAATTTTCAAGAAACCCCACCATTCCACGAGGAGGATACTGTGAGTAACAACAAACTTACATCCGAACAAGTGGACCAGCTCGTTGAGGCCGCAGCGAAGGAACCGTTGTCTTCATGGACTGCTCTAAGTACTGGACCGCGGTTCAGTGCTGAACAGCAGCAGAGGCTCGTGTGCGGGGCTGCCAGAAGCGCTGTCTTCGCTGCCGCCGTACTCACGGATGTCCCGTGGCTCACGGAGACACAGAAGGGACTCTTGAGTCGCGCGGCCTCGTAACTACCCCGCCCCTGACCGGCGACGGAAACCCGTCGCAAGTGTCAGCGGCGGGTTTTCTTTTTATAATTAAAATCAATATATTACCATACGTTACTTTATGCCTATAAGCAGTTTATAACGTATGCAGTTTTTACGTCCAAAGTGTCCAAAGCCGAGCTTAGGACATTTTAATATCCTCTTAGTCTATTAATTTTCTCGTGTTGGCGGATTTTTTCGTGCGCTTTGGCTTCTATCTGGCGAATACGTTCGCGGGTGACGCCGAAAACTTTTCCTACTTCCTCTAGAGTGTGAGTATAGCCATCGATCAATCCGTGGCGCATCTCCAAGATTTTCCTCTCCTTGGGAGGCAAGTCGTTTAAAATTTCCTTAACCTGGTCGGAGATAATACGCCGCGAGGAATCCTGATCTGGGGAAAGAATCTTGTCATCCGCCAAAAAATCGCCGAGCTTGCTCTTGTCATCTTCACCATCATTACCTACCGGGCTCTCGAGAGAAACCGTAGACTGGTCGATTTTCTCAATCTGATAAATTTTTTCCACATCCAAGTTCATCTCTAAAGCAATTTCTTCCTGAAGAGGATCTCTGCCAAGGTCCTGCGTTAGACGCCTGACAACTTGTTTATACTTAGCAATAGTCTCAACCATGTGTACTGGTACACGGATAGTGCGTGATTGGTCAGCTAAGGCGCGAGTAATAGCTTGCCTAATCCACCAAGTCGCATAGGTTGAAAATTTAAACCCTTTGGTCCAATCAAATTTTTCTACCGCTTTATGTAACCCCAAATTTCCCTCCTGAATCAGGTCGAGAAGAGTGAGATCGGGACTGCGATTGGCATATTTCTTGGCAATAGAGACCACTAAGCGGAGGTTAGCTTTCATCAATAGATTCTTAGCATCCTCATCTCCTCCTTCGATTCTTTTTGCTAGCTCCTTCTCCATCGAGCCGGCGATGAGAGGATACTGACCAATCTCCCTAAGATACATTTGGATAGAATCATAAGACGAATCGCCCCTCGAATAAGCATAGCGCTTACCAGTTTCTTCTTCAGGCATCTCCAATAATCCTCCGCCTTCAAGAATATCGACGCCGAGAGTATGGAGCGTTTTGTATAACTCATCAAGAAATATGATATTGGTCTCAATAGTCGGAAACTCTTTCAGAATTTCGTCAAAAGTGACGAAACCGCGTTCTTTACCGCGTGAAATGAGACGTTCCATCTTGAGCACTTCGTCATTTTTCCCGCCTTTTCGGCGGGTCGCCCTCGAGGCGACTTTGGCTTTCCTTCTTTGGGATTTAGATAGTTTCTTTTTTATCTTTTTGACTTTCTTTACCAGCCTTTTTTTAAAAGTTAGTTTTTTCTTCCTTTTATTTTTTTGTTTCTTTAATTTTTTCATAAAAGTGTTTTACATTTTACAATATTTTCTTCTTTTCCTCGAGAGCTCTCATTTGACCATGCACCTTCTGTATCATAAGGGTCAAGCTCACAATCGACTTCTTATCTTTGGACACCTCCGCGAGCGAGAGCTTGGAGAGCAACTGACTGAGATTATCGTGTAACAGGAGTCCAGAGAGATTGTCCATAAGTTCGATTTCTTCTTTTTTAAGGACGGCAACCTCCGGGACAGACTTCGGCAATTCCTTCTGCCATAGTTTGATTTCAGCCAGACGCTCTTCCATCCTCTCTCTCTGCGTCTTGCCAGCTGACTCTACCTCTGTCTTCTCCCGGAAAAGACCGACTTCTAGCTTGCTATTCTTGACTTTTTTAAGATCTTCCCAAAGTATTTCCTCCTTTATACCTGTACGCTTAGCGAGCATCGAGATAAAATGGGATTGTTCAATGGCACTTCCGATGAGCTTAATCATCGGTAGGATTCTCTTCTCAATTTGCTTGCCGAGTTTTCTCGAATCTTTCTCTCTTTCTTCGATTTTATTGAAGAAGAACTCCACAGCCGGAAGCGATTTTCGGAGAAGATCTTTCCATTCTTCGGGATTTTGTCGTACTACCTCCGCCGGGTCAAGACCTTCCGGCAAATTCGCCACTTTTACTTCAAGACCCAAGGAAATTCCAAGCCCACTCGCCTTTTCCACCGCTTTCTCTCCGGCCGAGTCCCCATCAAAAGCCATTATTATTCGGGAAGAAAAGCGTTTGAGACGCTCGAGATGCGCGCCAGTTATGGCAGTGCCGGAAGAAGCTACAGAGTTTTTGATTCCAGACTGATGGGAGAGTACCAGATCAATCTGCCCTTCCACGAGGACGGCATAATCCTGCTTACGTATCTGGTCTTTGGCTTTATCCAGACCGTAGAGAATTTCACTTTTAGTGAAGAGGATGGTATCGGGACTATTTAGATATTTAGGTTCAGTCTCTTTGGCCAGAGCTCGACCGGAGAAAGCAATAATCGAACCATTTGAATCTGCGAGTGGAAACATAATGCGGTCTCGGAAAACATCATAAGGCTCCTTGCCCCGAGCTTCGTCGAGGGGTTTTTTGACGAGACCAGCCTTGAAGATTATCTCTCTGTCGTAGCCAAGATTCTTGAGATGGTCAGAGAGCGAGCGCCATTCGGCTGGCGCGTAGCCAATACGCCAGTTTTTGATTGTCTCTTCGCTTATTCCTCTCCCAGCGATATAGTGATGCGCTACGTCATTCTCAGCCAATTCTTTTTCAAAGAACTTTGTTGCCTCTTCGAGAGCGTTTAGAATTTTATCTTTTTCCGTTTTTGATTCGTCGCCACGGTATGAAATCTCCACACCCGCTTTCTCTGCCAGAAGTTTCAAGGCTCCACGGAAATCCAGACCCTCCACTTCTTCTATGAAAGTGAAGACGTCCCCCTTAGCGCCACAACCGAAACAGTAGAAACTTTGGCGCGCTGGCGATACGAAGAAAGACGGGGTCTTTTCGTTATGGAATGGACAACGCGCTTTAAAACTTGTTCCCGCTTTTTCTAGTTTGACATACCCAGAGATTATCTCGGCTATATCTAACCGTTCTTTGATTGTGTCGACATCGCCTCGCATATTAATTTTTCTTTGTAGCCATTTTTGAAACTGGTACCTGCCGGAATAAGACGGCCAATAATAACATTTTCTTTCAGACCGACAAGACTATCTTCGGCGCCCCGGATGGCAGCTTGAATCAGCACTCGAGGCGTATGCTGGAACGAAGCGGCAGATAGAAAGCTTGAACGAGAGAGCGAGACTTCCGTAATACCCATGATGACGGCATCGGCCGTCGCTTCTTCCAGACCCTTTTCCTTCATCAGATTATTAATTTCGGTAAGTAGAGAGACTTCAACAATATCTCCATGAGTGAAGTGGGTGTCTCCCGAGTCTTTGATTTTGCGACGAGCAAACATCTGGCGCACGATTAGCTCAATGTGTTTATGAGACACCGCGGCACCTTGAAGCTCGTAGAGTTTCGAGACTTCGTGAATAATATAATTCTCGGTCTTCTCTCGACCTGCGTAGCGGAAGAGTTCGTCTAGGTCCACCGAGCCATCGGTTAAGACATCGCCCTTTTTGACATTCTGGCCGACTTTGACCAAGAGAGGTCTCGAAGCCTGAACAGTATATTCATTGTCAAGTTTTTTGGTTTTTGTCTCCCCCGCGTCAGGAGTTACCACTATGAGTTTGTCGTGACCAAGTACCTTAACTTCAGTCACTATTCCATCAAGATGACTAATCACTGCGGGAACTTTCGGCTTGCGCTTCTCAAATATTTCTTCAACACGCGGCAAACCGGCAGTAATATCGCCACCAGCCGAGGCGATACCGCCAGCGTGGAAGGTACGCATGGTCAGCTGTGTCCCCGGCTCACCGATAGCTTGAGCGGCTACCGTACCAATCGCTTCTCCCAGCTCGATGGGCTTGTTATTACCAAGATCGACACCGTAACAGTAAACGCAGACGCCGTGTATAGATTTGCAGGCGAGGGGCGAGCGGACGTTTGCAAATTCGACCGAAGCTTTGTCAACTACCTCAGCATCTATCTTAGTGAAAAGATGTCCACGCTTAAACAACAGTAACCCGGCACCATCTAACAGGTCGGCGCAGAGAAATCTGCCTTTGATATTCTTTGAGAGTGGCATCTCAATGCCGGAAGCAGTTTTCTTATGAATAATCGTACCCTCTTTGGTACCGCAATCTTCTTCGGTCACAATTTCGTCTTGCGCAACATCGAAAAGTCGGCGAGTAAGATATCCGGCTTTAGCGGTATTGAGAGCGGTGTCAGTTAGACCCTTACGACTACCGTGAGTGGTAATGAAATATTCCAGTGGAGTTAGTCCTTCCTTATAACATGACAGTATGGGGAACTCTAGTGCCTCGCCTGCGACATTTTGAATGATACCCTTCATACCAGCCATCTGGTTGAGATTACCGAAGGAACCTCGGGCTTCAGAAAGTATGATGTCATATACGGGATTATCACTATCCAACGTACCGGGAATAAGCTTTTCTATATCTGATTTAATGCCCTGCCAGATTTCGACTGACTTAACAATACGTTCATGCTCGGAGAGTAGACCCTCGCTGTGTTGACCAACAATCTCGTTTACGGCTTCTTTTCCTTTCTCAATCAATGCCCCCTTGCCTTGGGGAATTTTCACATCACCTAATCCCCAGGTAATACCCGACACTGTGGCGTATCGAAAACCGAATGTCTTTATCTTATCTATGATAGAAGGAATATTTTCGACACCGTATCGTTCCAGTAAATCATCGAGCAATCCAGACATCCTTTTCCTGCCAATCTCCTGGTTTATGAAAGGATAATCCACCGGTAAAATACCGTTAAACAAGAGTCGCCCAACGGAAGTTTCGAACATCTTTCCTTCAAAAGGTTTATACCTCTCTGTGTTGGTCGGTAAGACGGAAATTTTAGCACGGAGACTGACCACACCGAACTCATAAGCAGTAATGGCGCTGTTTGGATTTGAATAATATCTACCCTCTCCTTTGTCACCGGGAACAATTCTGGTCATCCAGTAAGTACCTAAAACAATATCTTGTCTGGGAGAAATCACTGGTTCGCCATTACCCGGCTTCAAGATATTCTTATCTGCCGCCATGATTAGACGTGCTTCGGCTTGAGCTTCTGCGGATAGAGGCACGTGGACAGCCATCTGGTCACCATCAAAGTCAGCATTGAAAGCGGTGCAGACCAAAGGGTGGAGTTGAATGGCGTTGCCCTCAATTAGTACCGGCTGGAAAGCTTGAATGCCCAGACGGTGCAGGGTCGGAGCGCGGTTGAGTAGAACATATTTACCGCGGATAACCTCTTCGAGAATGGCCCAGACTTCCGGGATAGCGTCTTCAATAAGACGACGAGCCCCGGGAATATTATAAGAGAGCTCGCGCTTCAGAAGTTCGGAGACGATGAACGGCTTGAAAAGTTCCAGGGCCATATGTTTAGGAAGACCGCATTGATGAAGCTTCAATTCCGGGCCAACCACAATAACCGAACGGCCGGAATAGTCGACGCGTTTTCCCAAAAGGTTTTGCCTGAAAAGACCCCTTTTACCCTTAAGATTATCCGACAATGACTTGAGCGGCCGGCGTTGGGATTGATTGCCAGAGACAGACGAATGCCTGATAGTGTTGTCTATCAGAGCATCAACCGCTTCTTGGAGAATTCTCTTCTCGTTGCGTAAAATGACGTCCGGAGCATTAATCTCTTTAAGCTTCTTGAGACGGTTATTGCGATTAATAACACGACGATAAAGGTCATTGACATCGGATGTGGCATAGCGTCCACCATCAAGAGGCACCATCGGCCTAATGGCCGGTGGAATGACCGGAATACGTACCAGAAACATCCATTCCGGTCTATTGCCAGCATTAATCATCCACTGGACAGTACTAATACGCTTGTTCAGGCGGAGAATTTCCGTCGAAGGAGAATGCTCAAGTTCTGCCTCTAGCTCTTTTAAAAGTTTCCCCAGGTCGATATCTTTTAAAATATTATAGATTGCTTCCGCACCAATCCCCGCTTCAAAGATAGTCGGGTACTTCATGCTTGAGCGATGGTGTTCGATTTCATTAAGTACTCGGCCCGGCACAAGAGTCTCGATATCACGTCGGGTGGCAAGCGCCAACTCCTTGAGAGCAAGCTTGCTCTTGTCATCCTGAAGAGTTTTCGTCTTGGCCTTAAATTCGGATTCCAAATCCTTAAGGACTCGAGCCTTTTCCGCCTCCGAGACACTAGTGACAATATAGCCGGCAAAATAGACAACCTTTTCGAGGTCTGAGACGGGAATACCCATCACCAGTGAAATCCTAGAGGGAACATTTTTTAGAAACCAGATGTGAGCTATGGGAGTGGCAAGCTCTATATGACCCATGCGCTCGCGCCGTACAATAGAGCGCGTAATTTCAACCCCGCACTTCTCACAGACAATACCTTTGTATCGAATGCCGCGATATTTACCGCAATAGCATTCGAAATCTTTGTCGGGCCCAAAAATCTTCTCATCGAATAAGCCATTCCTCTCGCTTCTTTGCGTGCGATAGTTAATGGTTTCCGGTTTAGTCACTTCGCCATGTGACCATCCCTTGATGCAATCGGGGGAAGCAAGTTTAATGCTTATAGCGTCGAATTCTTTGGCCACGTTCGCTTTCGTTTTGTAATTATGCATTATTTTGCGGATTATCCGGTTTTTTCTTTAACTCCACATCCAGCGCAAGTCCACGAAGATTATTTAACAAAACGTTAAACGATGCCGGCAGATGCGGTTCAGGGATTTTCTCTCCTTTGACTATCGCATCGAAAGCAGCGGAACGGCCGAGGATGTCATCAGACTTAGTAGTCAACATTTCACGAAGAGTGTAACTCGCTCCGTGGCCAAGGAGCGCCCAGACCTCCATCTCCCCGAAACGCTGTCCGCCGTTTTGGGCTTTGCCTCCTAGAGGCTGTTGAGTGATGAGGGAGTATGGGCCAATGGAGCGCATATGGATTTTGTCTTCAACCATGTGGTGAAGTTTAAGGATATACATGTAGCCGATAGCGATTTCCTGATTAAACGCTTCACCGGTGCGACCATCGAAAAGGTTAACCTTGCCGGACTCTTTAAAGTTTGCTTTGACGAGTTCTTCTTTTATCTCTTCTTCGGTCGCACCGGCAAATGGCGGCACAATCGCTTGATAATTGAGAGTGTGCGCCGCAAGACCTAAATGCATTTCCAAAATTTGACCGAGATTCATACGGGAAGGCACGCCAAGTGGAGTGAGAATCACATCGATGGGAGTGCCGTCAGCCATGTAAGGCATATCTTCAACCGGCAAAATCTTGGAGATGACACCCTTATTGCCGTGCCGACCTGCCAACTTGTCGCCCACTGAAACATTTCTCAATTGCGCCACTTGAATATGAATCTGTTTCAGAATGCCCGAGTCAAGTTTGTCTCCTTTCTCGCGAGTAAAGACTTGCACCGAGATAACCCGGCCTCGCTTGCCTCCTTCCATGCGTTTAGAAGTGTCCTTGACATCGCGAGCTTTCTCGCCGAAAAGAGAGCGAAGTAGGCGTTCTTCCGGAGTGAGTTGAGATTCGCCTTTGGGAGTAATTTTGCCCACCAAGATATCGCCGGAACGCACTTCGGCGCCAACCCTGATGATGCCGTCTTCAGCCAAGTTCTTAAGCTTTGATTCTCCAACATTAGGAATATCGCAAGTGGTCATCTCCGGTCCAAGTTTGGTATCTCTGACATTTATGGTGAACTCTTCGATATGAATTGAGGTAAATTTGCTTTTCTCTACCAGACGCTCGGATATGATGATGGCATCTTCATAATTAGCTCCTGACCAAGACATGAAAGCCACCAAAACATTTTGACCAATAGACATCTGCCCGCCGGACGAAGAAGAAGTGTCGGCCAACACCATTCCTTTCTTGACCTTTTGCCCCAAATCGACTGAGGGTCTTTGATGGAAAGTGGTAAAACCATTGGTCATGGAGAAATTTATCAGCGGGAATTTATTAAGATTACCCTTGTTATCCTTTACTACGACTGATTTACCGTCCACATAAGAGACTACTCCCTCTACGTTTGAGAAAATGATACGACCGGTATCGCGAATGGCCACTTCCTCCATGCCAGTAGCTACCAACGGTACTTCCGGGACAATGCAAGGTGTTGCTTGCTTCTGCATATTTGAGCCCATGAGCGCGCGATTGGCATCGTCGTGGTTGAGAAATGGAATCATCGAGGTTGCTATCGAGAAGGCTTGATTAGTCGCCACATCCATAAAATTGACCTCACTACGAGGAAGCGTCTGAGGCGTACCCTTGACGCGCACTTCGACCATTTCGGGAACGATACGATCTTCTTCGACGGGAGTAGCCGCGTGGGCTATGCTCGAATTTTCTTCCTCTAAGGCATTGAGATATTTAATTTCTCCGGTAATTTTGCCTTCCGTAACTACTGCGTAGGGAGTCTCAATCATACCGAACTCATTGACGCGAGCATATGCGGCTAAGCGCAAGATAAGGCCAATGTTCGGACCCTCCGGAGTCTGAATTGGGCAGAGACGACCGTAGTGTGAAGGATGGACATCACGTACCTCGTAACCGGCGCGAGCACGGTTGAGGCCGCCCGGGCCAAGAGCAGAGACGGTGCGCAGATGCTCGAGTTCTTCGAGAGCATTGGTCTGCTGCATGAATTGCGAGAGCTGGTTAGTCGTGAAAAACTCTTTCATTCTGGCCTGCAATGGTTTGGGAGAAATGAATTGTACCGGCAGAGTGACATCTGTGTCGATAGTAGACATACGGTTTTGAATATTTCTCTTGATCTGGGCCATACCGACACGAATCTTCTGTTGGAAAAGTTCTCCTACGAGACGTACTCTTCGAGAACCGAGATGGTCGATATCATCCTCCATCGAGCCAGGAGTATTATTGAGATGGATGATGTGAGAAATGATAAAAACAAGGTCGGAGAGTGAGAGAGTACGACGTTCAATTTCTTTCGCAGTTTCTTTAATACCAAAGCGATTGTTGAATCGGAAACGTCCAACGCGAGAAAGATCGTAGCGTTCTTTATCAAAAATGGAGTGCACGAATTCACGGGCATTCTCCGCTGCGGCCAAATCGCCATCGCGCAAACGTTTGTGGATTTCTATAGCGGCTTCGTCGAGAGTATTAGTGTGGTCTTTCGCCAGAGTCTTCTCGATATGATGTCGGGCCCCAGGGATATCCGAAAAAAGAGCGAAAATTTTGTCGTTTGAGACCACGCCTCCCGCCTCGACGGGCAGGAAGACGCGCAGGAGGGTAGTGACGGGAAATTTCCTCTTGCGGTCAATGCGCACATAGAGCGTCCCGTCCAAATCGGTCTCAAGCTCAATCCAGGCACCGCGACCTGGAATAATTTTAGCGCCAAAAGTTTTTTTGCCTTTCAACTCTTGGGCAGTGAAGGAGACTCCGGTTGAACGGGCGAGCTGGGGTACTACCACGCGCTCAATGCCAGAGATGATAAAAGTGCCGTGAGAAGTCATAAGTGGAAAATCAGCCATAAAGATTTCCTGCTCTTTCTCCGTATTCATGATTAAGTTCTTGAGCCGTACTCGCACCTTCAAAGGAGCCTCATAAGAGAGCTTCCTGTCCTTGGCTGTATATTCGTCGAATTTTGGCTCTGCCAACTCGAAGCTCGCAAAGTCGAGCTGAAACTTTTTCGCTGAAAAATCTTTAATGGACGAGAATTCTTCAAAAACTTCTTTGAGACCTTTTTCAACAAGCCACTTGAATGACTCCACTTGCGAGACCACCAGATTGGGCGTCTCGGTCAGGGGTTTCCTAAATCGACCGAAATACTTCTTTATCATAAATAAAGTAAAAAATTCGAAACACGCCGCTACTCTTCGTGCTTACGAAAAAAGTGATTAATTTGTAGTAAAACCCCTCTACCTGCCGTAACTCAATCGTTCTCGCTATCCTATCCCAAAGACCTATTTCTTGTCAAGTGTTTGTATCCGTCCACCACATTTGGCACTCTCGGGGTTGTAATGAAAACATCATAGCTTGGAATGGGGAAAGTAGTCCAAGGGAGTGATGAGGTCTTTCTCCGTTATACCAGATTAACCAGTCCATGAGT